>OBLR010000261.1_pt1 | contig 12064 bp, 9 predicted proteins | sample 1519891 | NCBI WGS metagenome assembly OBLR01 (sample SAMEA3113583, study PRJEB22503) | soil metagenome | reverse complement strand
AAGCGGATAAAAATAGGAAGCCTTGTAACAAACCCTTTTACAAGACACCCTGCTGTAATTGCGGCCGCTGTATCAACTCTGGATGAAATATCAGATGGTAGAGCCTTCCTGGGCATAGGAGCTGGTGCTGGCATTGCAAAGCTTGGGGTATTACGTTCTGCTCCTGCGCCAGCAATTCGAGAAGCTGTTCACATCATTAGAGAATTGTTGGCGGGAAAAGTTGTTAATTACCAAGGCAATGCTTACCAGTTGTCTTGCAAAGAAACAAGGCTAGAGTTTCCTCCACAACATGACGTCCCAATTCTTATTGGAACTCGGAGCCCAAAGATTGCAAAGCTAGCTGGTGAGATAGCAGATATAATAGTAATTGGAGCTCGATATATTTCTGACCAACAGCTCTCAAATTATCTTGCATGGATTTCAGAAGGAGTGCTCAAAGCTAACAGGGACATTGGCACTGTAGAGATAGCTCCACGATTAACTATTTGTGCTTCAAGAGATGGCGAGTTGGCAAAGCAAAGTGTCAAGTTGTATGCAGCACATTACTTGTCACTCCTAAAGCCACCTGATCTGTCAATAGAAGATACCAGGTTGAAGAAAATCATAGACGCGGTGGCAAGAGTCAAAGGCTGGTACTTCTCACCAAACGTTCGGTATCCTGAGGAGATAGACAAGCTGGTAGATGAGGAAATTGTTGATAAATTTGCAGTAGCGGGAACCCCAGAGGAATGTATCACAAAGATAAGAAGGATGATATCTAGACATAGATTTAGTAGCGTAAGTTTGAATGTAGCATCTGTTCGAAGGAAGAACATTTTCGATGGAATAGCTGAGACAGTGAACTCTTTTGGCGAGATTATTCAAGGAGTTAAAAAAGCCTAAGCTGACTCGGACATAATATCTTGATACTCGAGAAAATAAGTTCTTCGTCTACAGGATAAATCAAACCTCCTCTCATCATAGGGGATGAATCTTCTGCTGCTTGAAGCCCTATGAATGAATCTGTTTTTAGTGATTTGTCAGCAACGACGAGAATAAAGGCAACGGCGCCGCTCAACTGCGTCGAAGTCATACCTATTGTGAATTTGGGTAAATGTTATCTTTATCTGATCTTATGAATATGAGTATATGAGTTTGAATAAAGAGACCAGATACGCATTAGATTATCATGAGGTCACGAAACATTCGGAGACTAGCTTACTGACTTCAAGGCATTATCTTGATTTTGATAATAAACCAATACCATTCAAGATATATCTAGAATTGCACTCAACAAGTCTGCCAACGAGCTTTCCAACACCGCAGGTTAATGCGCTTAGCTGTATAAGCGGTATAACAAACAAAGGGTTAAATGATGATAGTGAGTCGTTAACGAGTCAGTTAGGAACAGAACCAACAACAAAAAGCACTGATGTCATCAACGATATACCCTATGTTGACTTCTCAAGTTTGGCAGAAGTTTTGTTCTTCTCGGCAGGAATCACAAGGGAGATAAAATATTCATATGGTAAATATTACATGCGAGCAGCGTCGGCAACTGGCGCTCTTTATCCTATTGAGTTATATGTTGTATGCGATGACATTTCACCTCACCTAGACGCTGGAGTCTATCATTTTTCACCCGCGGATTTTAGCTTAACAGAGATTCGTAAAGGAAATTTCAGAAAATACCTGGCGGCAGCTACAGCTAATAACCGAGATGTTGAAAGATCTGCTATTGCCATAATATTTACCTCAATTGCGTGGAGAAATGCTTGGAAATATCAGGCGCGCTCATATCGGCACTGGTTTTGGGACTCTGGCGTAATAGCTGCTAATCTTCTCGCTACAACGCATGCAATGGGGCTTCCTACCCATATCATAATGGGATTTTTAGACGATGAGATAAGTCAGCTTCTATCTTTAGAAGATCAAATAGAAGCACCTATAGCAATCGCAGCGATAGGGAAAGGTAGTCAGGAGAACATTATTGTATCCAGACAGCAAGATACTCGTGTAGACAGGATACCGCATATACCTGTGCCAAATATTCGGCCGTTATCAAAAAGAGGTGAAATCAATTATCAGGAGATCTGGGCTCTAAACCAGGCCTCGAAGCTTACAAGCATACAAGAGATTGAAGAGTGGATTGGCGTTGCCCATCGTCATAAGCCATTGCTATCAGCAGTATCACATCATTCCCAAAGGAATGGTTCTAATAACGAGAGTAGTCTTGTCATCGCATCAGGGGATTTAGAAGAAAATGTCAAAGCTTCCCGCGGCTTGAAGGAAACAATCCTATGGCGTGGCTCATCAAGGAAGTTTGCAAGGTCTAATATCCCGTTTTCGGCTCTGAAAACTATTCTCTATAGTTCCACTAGAGGGGTACCATTAGATACACTGAAAAACGAAGAAGATTCACTGATAGACATTTATTTTATAGCTAATGCAGTTGACGGCCTTACTCCAGGAGCATACTTCTATAATCGTAATACTTCTGCTACTAACCCAAATACCTCGGTGGTCAGAGTCAAGGAAGTTGTAACTTCACGGAATATCTCAGGTTATCTTTGTTTAGGCCAAACCCTCTTTAGCGATGCAAGTGTTGTTTTCTTCTTAATGACAGATTTGCAATCTGTCCTAGGGTCATTGGGCAACAGAGGTTATAGGAGCTCTCAATTCGAGGCGGGCGTTATCGCAGGAAAAATATACCTCGCTGCCTACGCTCTGGGGATCGGGGCTTCGGGCTCTACTTTCTTTGATGACGCAGTAACAGAATTCTTTTCCCCTCATGCAGCTAATAAAAGTACAATGATAGCTGTAGGCGTTGGTGTTCCGGCCTACAGTGCCAAACCAGGCAAAATATTGCCAGCCAGGTTAAGTAAAGAGCAGCTATTGACACAGAATTTCGGCTAGTCCAAGATATAGTATGCAACAAGACGGTAACATTCTTTCATTGGAGGAAATTAGCAGACTCGGTTGAATAGGAACATCCTTGTGGATAGGCGCCTTATTGCTAGAATAGTACTGATGTCTGCCCAATTATACCTACTCTTATACTGATGATATTATTTATTTGACCTTGTGGATGACACGATATAGAGTTGTAATACTCATATGGAACCAAAGGCAAATTCTGATCAATTGGACAGTAACGGGATAGTAGTAAACAAGGCAAAGACGGATTACCCTATTAGTGAAATCATATCAAGGAGATGGAGTGCGAGGGCATTTTCTACTAGGCCAGTAGAATTCTCAAAATTATTATCAATTTTAGAAGCTGCAAGATGGGCTCCGTCATCCCGCAACGAACAACCATGGCGGTATATCGTTTTCACCAATGATAGTCCTGAAATGCTAAGTAAAGCACAATCTGTTCTGAAAGAAATAAACGATTATTCCAAGAGGGCTCCGATCTTGATCTGTGCAATAACCAAGAAAACATATTCCGAGAATGGAAGCCTTAACAGACTTCATTTTCATGATCTTGGAGCAGCAAATGAGAATATGTTTCTCGAAGCATTTAATCAAGGGCTAATAATGCATGAAATGGGTGGTTTTGATGTACAGAAAGCCCGAGAGATTTTTGATGTCCCGGATGACTACGAGGTAGGTATCATGATTGCAATAGGATATCAAGACACGTATCATGTGCTACCTGACAGACTAAAGCAGAAGGCATTTACACCAAGAGAAAGAAAGCCATTATCTGAAATTGCATTTATTGAAAAGATGGGTAACGGAATAAGAATATAGCTGATGCTTAAGGTCATTCTCGCGTGTCTGAATAACTCACGACGCTCAGATCCGCAAAGTTAGGTAATAAAAAAAGAAAACGATCAGATAGAATCGACTTGATAAGTCCAATAACATCTCGTAGAGTCTCGCGAGACGTCGAGCCCTGGAGGAAGCAAAGAGATAGTCCGAGGCGTATTTAACAAACTGTGTGTAATCAAATGCTTTTTCGTATCGATTCTGTTATTGAATCCATTGTCAAACAGCATTTGTTGCGCCTTTTATTGCTACTCTGAGATCTTGCAATCAGTTTTAGGACTATAGATGCAATTTACTTTCTCAATTTATACGTGATAATAACTCATAGTCTGATTTTTAGCTGTGATTCTTTTACTTCCTGTTGCCAAGTGTGGGTAAGGCTAACCATTACTGCCAGGGTCCTTGATTTTTGACTGGTGCTAGGAGAAGATCTATTGCTTAAGATGAATGCATATGCATCGCTTACGGTCGGCCTAAAGACATCATTAATTCTCCGCCCATTATTCCTATAATGTACCGTTATATTCGTTATACTGCTATTATTAGGATGGTGAGAAGCATCACTGTTTTTCCATGTGGAAACATCTTTTCTACTAATTATAAATACCTCAATTTGATCCCAGGTGTGCGGGCCTTTTGCTTCTATATTAAAGGACAATCTATAATCAAGCATTAATAGCAAATTTACACCAAAATACAAAATCTCAAATCCGTCTGTGTTCCCAGCAGGTATGTTTAGTTCGTTGATATTTCTCATAACATGAGGAAGAACTTTGACCATAGTTTTCTGGTGCATAACCGCACTATATTTCATAGATCCCTTTAAAGACGTGATTGCTTTCTAGACGACGGGTATTCATAAAATACGAGAGGTGTGGTATATTCTAATTCCCAGCCACTTAACTGACTAACCTGATCGGTTCTTGTATTCTCTATCATCTAATTCCTCGCATTCCTTCGACCCAAAGATGTATCGTACCTGGCTTTAGTGGAGGAACGTGATAATGCTCTTAGCAGTAACACCTAACGCTTATTCGGGGCCTTGAGGGCTGTTAGCGGTAATATATTGTTTTGACATGGCTGCGATTTCTCGTCATAACGGTTATTAATACACCAAGGACTATCCAGCAAGTCCACCGCTGCTTATGCAAGATGTCCTAGAAAGACCAATCACTTCCTATATGCACCGATTATTTGTAATTGTAGACGAAAACGCAAATGTTGCTGCAGCCGTCCAGCAGATGCATTCTCACAACGCGGCCACCATCATAGCATCCAGGGGCAACATACCCGTAGGTATAGTCACTGACAGTGACATTATTGATAAGGTAGTAATGAGAGGCGAAGATTCTGACCAAGTTTTTCTAAAATCGATCATGACTTCGCCTATTGTTACCCTTTCTCCAAAAGGAACAGTCAAACAGGCCTTGAATCTAATGCGACTTAACCAGATAAAGCGTATTCCTGTAGCAGATAGTTCTGGAATACTCGGAATAGTCACCCAAGAGTCCCTAGCAAACGCTGTTCGCACTTCTGTAATAGAGCGAACCTTTAGCCGATATAGGAGCTTAATCAGGGAGCAATACAAGCCTATCCTAGGTAATCTAGGGATTCTGCTTCAGTTCTCAGGAATATTGCTTGTTGTCCCAGCTTTCCTTGGAACGGCACTTGGAGAAAGTTCAAGTATTGTAGGCATATTTTTTGCAGTTGTAGGTCTCTCTTTTGCAGGGTTCTTTTTGACAAATATCGGTGAAAAAGGCCCAATGAATCTCAAGCAGGCTTCGATATTTATTGTAAGTGGCTTTATTCTGCTAAGTCTTTTTGGCTCAATTCCGTACGTATACATCAATCCCTTTGGAAGCGACACTGGCGCACTAGTGCTATTTGTCAATAGCTTCTTTGAGAGCGCATCTGGCTTCACAACTGGGGGATTATCGATTATTAGCCAGCCTGAAACTCTTCCAGCAAGCCTCAATTTCTATCATTCATACACTCAATGGGTCGGCGGTTTAAGTTTCGTTTACTTAGTGCTGATCCTCTTTTTCCCTGAGAGGAAGTTAAGTGCAATGAAAAGTGTGCTTGGTGGAGGTTTACTCAGGGTGAGGGAGCTTCTAATAACCATAGTAGGAATTTTCACAGCCTATACGTTGATACTAATTTTTATGTTCATATTCTTTAGCCAAACCGGCGCCTTAAATGCCATTTCATTAGCATTTGCCACTATAACAGGCGGAGGGTACATCCCTCTCTCAAATATCATAACTCCGGATCATCCAGAGCGGCTAGCCATATTAGCAGCAGGGATGATTCTTTCGGCTCTGCCTTTTGCATTTCATTATCACATTTTTAGTAGGAAGGGTCTGTTAACAAGGAAAACAATTAGCATTGAAGTAACAGTTTTTCTGGTTTTAATTATAGCTGCTATTCCGATATTTTATTGGCTCTCCCTCGGGAAAGCTGACATGTATAGCTCGATATTTCATATAATTAGTGGTTCGACCACCACTGGATTTCAATACCTGAATATCCAGTCGCTTCCTTATGGCGCCAAGATATTTCTGACCCTAATGATGCTAGTTGGCGGAACAGCATTTTCCACAGCTGGTGGAATAAAGGTAGGTAGATTCATCCTTCTTTATCAAGAACTAACCAAGAGCTCCAAAGGAAAGAATATAACCACTATTCCAGAAACATATGCCTCCAGCTCTATTTCTTCTACAGCTAATCCTTACAGGAGCACGGAATTTATGACAAGGCTACAGGAGGAGCATCGCAAAATCAAGCTCGAAGAAATAGTAGAACAGCAAGCACGTATGCTGAAGCGGATATCGTCTATTATGAGAAGAAAAGTGGTTAGAGAGATTCTGACGGTTATTGGACTTTATATTTCAATTGCATTAATCACTGGCTCAGTATTGAGTTATCTTACAAATAGCCGTCTGGAAGATGCCTTGTTCGAGTCTGTCTCGGCTATCTCCACGACAGGCCTCACTGCTGGGATAACATCTGTCAATTTAGATGTGTTTTCAAAACTGATACTTGCGGCTAACATGATTGTAGGCAGGTTTGAGATCATTGCAATATTGTATATTTTCTTCGCTTACTTTAGAAGATAAGGCATAAGGGTAAACCAATTAAGGGAGCAAAATCCTGGACTACTTGAGTTGTTATGATCTCGGTCATAGTACGTCTCATTCTCTTGCGAGGGTCAACCACTATATATTTATCTGGATTATCATAGGGCTGCAAGACACTTTACCGTTCAGATACGCTAAAGAACTCAAGAAATGTACTCAGTCATAGCGAGAGGAGAAGAATATACTGACTGAAGAAATATCTTTGGCCACAGACCTATTCAATTTTTGACTTGTTTGCCAGTTGTATAGCACATATTGCAAAGCCGACATGTGCGCAGTCATTGGATCTGCATTCCTTGCAAAATGGAATTCCATCTACTATACTTACTATCATGTCCTTTTGCAAGCGATTGTCCTGCAATACTACTCTTTTGCCCCCAGCGAATTCCTTCATGATTATTGGAATTTCAGAAGATTTTTTGTCTTCAGCATTGAGCCACAAACCAAATGTAGTTACCCCCTCGTCGAGATTGTTATTTGAGATACCTAGCGAAGCCTTACTTGTGTTTGTTGTATTATTTCTGTTGCCGGACAAGTTTGCAATCTCTCCTCTTAGGGAAAGGCACTATCATCTTTGTTAAAGAAGGCGTGAGATTATTCTAACCTCTAGGTATAATGTATCCAAGTCGAGTAATAAATGTATATATCTCATAATTCCCTCTGCATAAACGTAAGCATAACTGCAATCATAGGCGTCATACATTCATAAACGATCTAATGAAGCTCGTTTTTCGGTTCTAAGTTTAAATTCAGACATATCCTATCTGCAACACGCTTGAGCACTGAGCGAACTTGCGCAACTCTTGGGTAAGACCAAATCTTTTGAAAAAATTATTTTGACATAAGCTATTTATTGTCTTGTCCTCTCACGAGGTCTGCTTCATTTTGTCTTTGGTATCTATTGTTAATCGCTGAATACTTTTCAGAGAGGGATTGAAGGATAATAGCAGTCAGAAGACCGTAAAAAATGTTGAAGGCTAGTGCTCCATAGATTATCCTGTCCATCATAGACAATAATCCATAGAACGTGGTCTCAGCAACCTGTCCAGTAGGTACGCTCTGTCTTATCATAACATCTTGTAACTCAAAAGACTCCAAAAGAGGAATCACTATCATAAAAGTAATCGGCAGAAAGATCAGAAGCCAAAGACCAAAGCCAAATGCTATTCCGTAAACAGTGCTGTATTTTTCCAAGAATGAGAGCTTTTTGACAGTGTCGTTTTCATGGATATTTCTCAGTAGAACAAATGGTATGGACATTATGAGCCCAAGAACACTGCCCGCAGCTAAGTGCACTGCTAACCCAATTATTACTACGGCTTCGGTATTGCTACTGTAAGAATTTGTTAGAGCAGATACTAATACATAATAGAAGGCTCCGACAGGAATAGAGTTCATTTTCTCTGCCAGCAATATCAGAGCAGATATAGCAAGTGAAGAAATTAGACCAGCAACCAGTCCAAAATATACAATGCTTAATGACGATCGTATTAATCTATGATTTTGCTTAGAAAAGGGAGAAGACGATGCAGATGATATTGATGAGTGAGCCTTGATCCTAAAAAGCGAGCTAATTATGAATCCAAATATTGCCCCCCATATAGCATGAAATACTATTGCGCTGAGGACAATACCCATCATGGATTGGCCAAGGCTATTAGCCTCAAATACTGGCAACCCAGCATTCTCCTGGCCTGACCCTAGAATTTCAGCAATTCTACTAGTTGAAGGTTGAATAAGCATTGCACTTATGGGCAGAAATAGGATGAGCCAAACCAGAACGCCTGTTCCTATTCCCAACAGAAGGGACCTAATGGGTCTAAAGATATTTGTGATATTTTTTCTAACTTCCACTTTTACAGCTATGGCTCCAATAATAGCTCCAAGAAGGGTTCCAGTAACAAGATGTAATCCAAACCCTAGATAAGCAGAAACAATAAGATCGTTTGAGCCAAGACTGATTCCAATGATTGCATAAAATGTGCTTATTGGTAGACCTAGTTCTAACTCCGAAGCGGCTATGGCGGTAGAAATAGACCAGGTTGCAATAAGACCAGCAATCGAGCCATACTTTGCCCCTACCAACGCCGGTCTTTGGAAGACCGATGATAAATCTGCTCGTTGCATAGGAATATATTGTATTGGTAGTATTTTTCGATTTCGGGCAGAATATCTGTAAATGTTATAAACAAGAATAATTTATGGTCTAATACCTATGACAATTTCTCGACTATATTCAAAATTATCCTCCGCACTATTAGACAAACTATATTCATCTGGGACGAACGAACGTACAACCAAATTCATAACGAAAAATATTGTTAAATGGGCCGTTCAAGAACATATCTAAATGAAAAAATAGTTTTTCTCTTTTTATCATGTATTTATCCTAAAAATAAGCCTAGGATGCGTTATCAATTTTTAGCTACACTATGTCTTCAAGTGTCGCTGCAAGAATAAAGGAAGCAAAGTGGATACGGGATAGAAATGTGCATTTTCCTATTCTAAGGATTATTCAAAAATACAGAAAAAGGAGCTCTCAATAGTGAATGATAGAATACTCGCATATTTCATCTCATACTTACTAGTATGCACCAAAAGAAGCTGACTGATCCTTACAAGAATCTGACAATCGAAGATTGACGACAGACCTCAAAAGAGATCTTCCTTGATCCCAAAAAATGTAATGAAGATAAATGTACAAATCACCCAACTCATTGCCATGGCATAATTTTTAAAAGGTGAATATGAAAAAGATGTGTGCTTAACTAAGTCCATGGAAGAAAAAAAAATATCATCACGCTCTCTTTCCGGGGAACTCCCCGGATCAACAAACAGTCTTGTTAGATTTGCACAAGTTGCCGTCGCAAACAAGGCATTTGACCTAGTAGTAACTGCAGTCATTCTTCTCCAAGCAGTAGCTCTTGCTCTTGAAGCAACACCCGAATTGCATTCCTTTAGCAGAGAGGGGGAATTGGTAGAAGCAAGCATATTCAGCACGATTCAAACACTCGTCGTTGCAGTCTTCGTTATTGAAGCAGCATTGAGACTAACTGCACATTATCCAAGGCCGCAAAGCTACTTCAAAGATGGCTGGAACTGTTTTGATTTTGCAATAATTGTGCTCTCTTTGATGCCAATTACAGGTGGGTTCTCAACGATAGCGAGGCTCATCCGACTTTTGAGAATAACGAGGCTAATAACTAAATCGACAGAATTGCGGGCAATAGTGACTACCCTCGTCCGGTCAATTCCAAGTATCTTTAACATCTTGATCTTGCTTTCAATATTATTCTTCATTTACGCAATTGTAGGATACCATCTTTTTAGAAACGTCGACCCACAACATTGGTCATCTTTTCCAATCGCGGCGACTACGCTATTTCAGATTATCACGCTTGAAGGATGGGTGGATGTAATGGAGCCGATAATTTTGAATCTGGGACCTATATATTGGATATACTTTGCAAGCTTTATTTTGATTGGAACCTTCATAGTCATTAACCTGTTTATCTCAGTAATAGTTAGGAAGTCGGAGGAAGCATACCAACAGGTCCAGCGAGAATCACAAATACCTTTGACGCAACAAGAGATAATGGAAGAGATAAGAGAAATCCACAGAATACTACAAGAGATAGAGGAAAGAATCGGTAGAGAAGATAAAGGTAACATGCGGCAGAAATAGATGGAACAAGCTTTTTTGGTCAATATTGAGAACTTCTTAATTAGGATTTAGGCAGGATAAACAATATAAAGAATAAATGGAGCAAGATGTGCAACTCTTAGCGGTATTTCCTTCGACTATGCTTTTCACTTATCAGTTTTATCAAAAAGAGGATAGTGATAGTTACACCCACTGATATAATTATGGTACCCAATAAGATGCCTAGACTATCAAGATCAACTATCATTAATACATGCGTACCATTCACGCTCATTCAAATTCATTAACCTTCTGTTGTGAAGCTTCATGTCGTGTACTACCATATTGGAATCTACAGCAATAGAACCTGGCCTTTGCGGGTACCAGGAGCAGATGAAGACCAAAGAAAGACCCTATCTTCAAAGGCTTACAATGTTTTCTAACGAGTAGTGTTTAACTAAACACCTTTCCTTGATGGATTCCCCATAAACAGGTCAATCCTCTGAGCTACTTATCAATGGCTTCACAGAATATTATAAGTACTTAAAAAAGCGTAATGACAAGACAAAGAGCAAAGCGCCATATTCTTGAGGCACCCAAGCACAGACAATCATTTCAAGGGCTGGCCGATATACGGCATAGTGAGGGGATTCTTGGTACAAACGGCCCGCAATAACTATTTGCTATTTTCTTAAGAGGCAATGAATATTGTTATTATTGTTCTCCAATCATCTGTAGCACAATGTTGCGTTCCCTTCCTCTAGTATCCATTTCAAGTACTACTATTTGCTGCCATACTCCAAGCATCAACCTTCCATTTTTAAAGGGGACAGTAAGGCTTGGTCCTATGAGTGACGCCCGTACATGCGTGTGTCCATTTCCGTCGTGCCATCTATTATCATGTTCATATTCTATGTCACTTGGGGCTAGTCTGGCAAGCATTTTTGGAAAATCTTTCTTGAGACCGGGTTCATACTCTATTGTTGTAACCGCTGCAGTTGAGCCAGATACAAAAATTACAACAATACCGTCTTGAAGATTGCTTAATTCGATAGTTTCAACTGTTTGGCGCGTAATGTCAATCATCTCATTTTCACCATTAGAAAGGACAGTAATTATCTTTGTACTAACCGGCATCCATAATAACGAGAAACAGCACCTCTATTTTGCTTTATCATGGACTCTCCATATTGCGAGGATTTTCAAGGATCCTTTTGCTATTACACGTTGCGGCCTGTGCGCGCAATTATCGTTTTGGTATGTAAAAGTCCGTCTGCTAAAGCCACCAAAGCTGTTCTGCTTCCCTTGGCTGCGTAAGACGTATGCTATCGGTCATTTACCGAAGAACGCTTTGACATTTGGTCTATACAGATAGTAGATAATCACTCCATTTATGATTATGCTGGCTATTCCTCCAGCAATGTTGTCCTGAATAATATATACAATACCCATTATAATGCCTATTCCCGCTAGTATTAAGCTAATTGTCCATGCCCAACCCTTGCCTTTCCACAAACCATAAGCCATAACT
>OBLR010000260.1_pt1 | contig 12072 bp, 7 predicted proteins | sample 1519891 | NCBI WGS metagenome assembly OBLR01 (sample SAMEA3113583, study PRJEB22503) | soil metagenome | reverse complement strand
AAGTACCGCGCCGACTTCCTGCGCGACGTGCTGACCGGACGGGCCGGCGACGGCGACCGCGTGGTCGCGCACTGTGTCGGGTTCGGCTGGGACTTCGACCGGCCGATCGCCGTTCTGGTGGCCGAGATGGACCCAGAGCAGCGCCGCGGTGAGGCGCGCGGGGACGATGGCCGGGCGCGCGGCGATGACCGGCAGGCCCAAGACCGGCTCGCCGCCGCGTGGGCCACCGCCGTGCGCCGCCGCGACCGGGGCGCCGCGGTCGCGGCCTTCTCGCACGAGGTCGTCGCGGTCGTCGGCGTGCCGCCGGACGGGGAGCTGTCCGGGCTCGTCAAGGACGCGACCGCCGCGTTCGCCGATCATGTGAGCATGCGCGGCACGTTCTCGACCGGGGTGAGCCGCACCGTCACCACGCCCGTCGAGCTGCCAGACGCCTACGACCAGGCGGTCAAGGCCGTGAAGGTGGGCCGCCAGCTGCACGGACTCGGCGCGGTGGCGCATTTCGACCAGCTGGGCGTCTACCGCCTGCTCAGCCTGGTGCCCGATACCCAGGAGCTGCGCGCCTTCGTCGATGAGACGCTGGGCGAGCTGGCCGGCGACACCGACCCGGAGGCGCTCGACCTGCGCCGCACGCTGCAGGTGCTGCTCGAGACCAACCTCAACGTCGCGGAGACGGCCCGGCGGCTGCATTTTCACTACAACACGCTGCGCTACCGCATCGGCAAGCTGGAGCGGCTGCTCGGGCCGTTCACCGAGGACGCGCACCTGCGGCTCAATTTGACGCTGGCGTTGCACGTGCTACGCATGCGCGGCATCTGACGGAGCCTCGCCGCTCCATTGTTGTCCGATGTTGCCCAATGGATCACGGTTGATTTGGCATATGCCAACGATGTCGGCGGGAGTGGGTAGATCTACGTTGCCCGCATACCCGGACCGGTTGGGGGCGATGGAGGGGGAGGAGCATGGCATTCGGCTGGAAGGTGCACGGTGACGGCCGCAGTCCAGCACCGGGCGAGGTGGTCAAACCCGGCGAACGGTTGAGCTGGCCGCGCACGGCCGGCCTCGGCGCCCAGCACGTCGTCGCCATGTTCGGCGCGACCTTCGTGTTCCCGATCGTGATGGGTCTCGACCCGAACCTCGCCGTCATGATGTCGGGCGTCGCGACCATCGTCTTCCTGCTCATCGTGCAGGGAAAGGTGCCCAGTTACCTGGGCACCAGCGCCTCGTTCGTGGGCGCGGTGATCGCCATCAGGGCGGCAGGCGGGACGAGCGCCACCGTGACCGGCGCGATCTTGGTGGCCGGGTTGGTGCTCGCACTGGCCGGAGTGGCGATCCACTTCCTCGGCGTGCGGGTCATCCACAAGATCTTCCCGCCGGTGGTGACCGGCGCGGTCGTCATGCTCATCGGCTTCGGCCTGGCGTTCGTGGTCGCCGAGACCTACTGGCCGCAGGATCATTGGGTCGCGCTCGCGACGATGTGCTTCGTCTTCGTGGTGATGGTGGCATTCCGCGGCTTCATCGGGCGGATCGCCATCCTGCTCGGCCTGGTCTTCGGCTTCGCGCTGTCGTGGGTGCTGGACAAGGCCGCCGGGCAGATCACCGCGCTCGACCCGACGGCCATGAAGGTGACGACGCACGACCGGGTGAGTTTCGACAGCGTCTCGAGCGCGCCCTGGTTCGGGTTCCCCGACACTCACGCGCCCGACTTCAAGATGTCCGCGATCCTGCTCGCGCTGCCCGCCGTGATCGCGCTCATCGCGGAGAACACCGGCCATGTCAAGGCCGTCGGCGAGATGACCCGCAGCGACCTGGACCCGGTCATCGGCCGGGCGATTTTCGCCGACGGCATCGGCACGGCCGTCACCACCTCGGTGGGCGGTTCGCCGACCACGACGTACGCGGAGAACATCGGGGTCATGGCCGCGACCAGGGTGTATTCCACCGCGGCCTACTATGTGGCGGCCATCGTCGCGATCGGCTTCGGCCTGGTGCCCAAATTCGGCGCCCTCGTCGCGGCCACTCCCGGCGGCGTGCTCGGCGGCATCACCGTGATCCTGTACGGCATGATCGGCCTGCTCGGCGCGAAGATCTGGATCGAGAACCGGGTCGACTTTTCCGACCCGGTCAACATGGCGCCGGTCGCCGCCGGCGTCATCCTCGCCATCGGCCCGGTCGACCACGAGATCACCGAGGACTTCGTGCTGTCCGGCATCGCGCTCGGCACGATCGTCGTCCTGGTCGGCCACCACGCGCTGCGAGCGATCGCGGCGAACCGGACCAGGCCGCTCGCCGAGGCCACCGGCGGCGAGATCGGCTACGACCGCAAGGCAGAGACTCCCGAATGAGCGACGCCTGTGTCCATGGCGCGCCGAGGTCCACGTGGGAGGCTGTGAGCGCGTCGCAGGCGCGCGGCGCGGACTGGAGTGAGGAGCGCGTGGGAGCGAGGGACGAGTGACTGTGTGCGCCGAGCGAAGCCCGTGCCTTTGGCGCGCCGAGGCTGGCGCGGGAGACACAGTGAAGCGGGAGACACAGTGAAGCCGCCGCCGTTCGCCTACCGGGCTCCGCGGACCCTTGACGAGGCGCTCGCCGCGCTCGCCGAGTACGGGGCGGACGCCAAGGTGCTGGCGGGCGGTCAGAGCCTCATCCCGCTGCTCAACATGCGGCTGGCCGCGCCGGCGGTGATCGTCGACATCAACCGGATCGGCGCGCTCGACACGGTCTTCGTCGACGCGACGGGGGTACGGATCGGCGCGCTCGCCCGGCAGCGGCGGGTCGAGCGGGCCACCGACGCCGCCCGCGTCCAGCCGCTCATCGGCCAGGCGCTGCGGCACATCGCGCACCCCGTCATCCGGGTCCGCGGCACCGTCGTGGGGAGCCTGGCGCACGCCGACCCGGCCGCCGAACTTCCCGTCGTGCTGGCCGTGCTCGGCGGCAGCGTGGAGGTCGCGTCCGCGGCGGGCGGGCGGCGCGCCATCCCGGCGGCCGAGTTCTTCGCCGGAGCCCTGGAGCCGGCGCTGCGGCCCGGCGAACTCGCCGTGGGCGCGTTCTTCCCCGCGCTCGGACCGCGCGCCGGCACGGCGTTCGCCGAGACCGCCCGGAGGCACGGCGACTACGGTCTTGCCGGCGTCGCCGCGGTCGTCGCCCTCGACGACGACCTGCGCGTCGCGGCCGCACGGATCGGCTGCCTCGGCGTCGCCGCCACCCCATTCGTACTCGACCTGACCGACGTGCTCGGCCATCGGCCGCCGGACTCCTGCGACTGGTCCGCCGCCGCCGAGCACGCCAAACGCGCCGTGCGACCCGAGGCCGACATCCACGCCGGCGGAGATTATCGCCGCCATCTCATCGGCGTCCTCACCGAACGCACCCTCCGCGCCGCCGCGGCGGCCGCCCGCGATGGAGTGATCGATGACTGAGGAACGGCTCGACGTCGAGATGACCGTGAACGGCGTGCCGCGCGGCGCGCGGGTGCCGGCGCGCCGGCTGCTGTCCGACTTTCTCCGGCACGATCTGGGGCTCACCGGCACGCATGTGGGCTGCGAACACGGCGTTTGCGGGTGCTGCACCGTCCTGCTCGACGGCGAGCCGGTGCGGTCGTGCCTGATGTTCGCCGTCGGCGCCGCCGGCCACGCGGTCACGACCGTCGAAGGGCTGGCCGCGCCGGGCGGGTCGCCGTCGCCCGTACAGCGCGCGTTCGCCGAGTGCCATGCCCTGCAGTGCGGTTTTTGCACGCCGGGCTTCTTGTGCACGGTCACCGCGCTGTTGCGCGACCGCCCGCGGCCGACCGACGACGAGGTCATGGCCGGCATCTCGGGCAATCTGTGCCGTTGCACCGGTTATCAGAACATCGTGAAGGCCGTTCACCGGGCGAGCGAGCTGATGGCGGAGGCCGAGTGACGACGAAGCTGTTCGGCGAGCCCATTCCCCGGCGCGAGGATCCGCGCCTGGTCACCGGACGGGGCCGATTCCTCGACGATCTCGGCGGCCGGGCGCTGGCCGCCGCGTTCGTCCGGTCCCCGCACGCGCACGCACGCGTCGTCGACATCGACGTGGCCGGTGCGCTCGACGTCGAGGGCCTCGTCGCCGTGTACACCTGGGACGACCTCGGCGGGCGCGTCGGCGAGCCGCTGCCGCTGCTGATCCCGCATCCGGCGCTCACTCACGGTCGTACCGGCTATCCGCTGGCCCGCGACGTGGTCCGGCACGTGGGCGAGCCGGTCGCGATGGTGGTCGCGACGGACAGGTACCTCGCCGAGGACGCCGCCGACCGGATTCTTGTCGGCTACGAGCCGCTGCCGCCGGTCGTCGGCATCGAGGCCGCGGCCGCCGCGGACCACCTCGTACACGAGGACGTTCCCGGCAACGCCGGGGCGCGCCTGGTGCAGGAGGTGCCCGGTCCTGACGGGCTGAGCGCGCCGGCGGCGATCGAGCGCGCGCCGCACCGACTGGAGTTCCGGCTGGCCATCGAGCGCAGCGCCTCCATGCCGCTCGAGGGGCGCGGGGTGTACGCGCGGTGGGACGCCGACGACGAGTCGCTGCGCGTGTACTCCTCAACGCAGACCTCGACCAGCGTGCGGATGGCCATCGCCGCCAAGCTGGACCTCCCGCCGGCCAAGGTCGAGGTGATCGCGCCGGACGTGGGCGGCGGCTTCGGCGTAAAGATCGTCCACCCGTGGCCGGAGGAGATCCTCGTCCCGTGGGCGGCGCGGCTGCTCGGCCGCGAGGTGAAATGGACCGAGGACCGGCGCGAACACTTCACCTCGAGCGCGCACGAACGCGGCCAGGTGCACTTCGTGCGGGTCGGCTTCGACGACGAGGGCCGCATCCTCGGCCTCGACGTGCGTTTCCTGCACGATCACGGCGCCTACACCCCGTACGGCATCATCGTGCCGATCATCACATCGACGCAGCTGCTCGGCCCGTACAAGGTGGGCGCCTACCGGGTGGAGTTCACCAGCCTTTACACCAACACCGTGCAGGTGACCCCGTACCGGGGCGCGGGCCGGCCGCAGGGCGTGTTCTGCATGGAACGCACGATGGACCGCGTCGCCGTTCACCTCGGCCGCGACCGGACGCTGGTGCGGGCGGCGAACCTCATCCAGCCCGGCGACTTTCCCTACGACCAGGGGTTGACCTTCCAGGACGGCCGGCCGCTCATCTATGACTCCGGCGACTATCCGGAACTGCTCCGCATGGTCAAGGAGCTGATCGGGTGGGACGACTTCGGCAAGGCCCAGACCGAGGCGGCCGTACGGGGGCGCCGCCTCGGCCTGGGCCTGGCGTGCTACGTCGAAGGCACCGGCGTCGGCCCGTACGAGGGCGGCCACGTCGAGGTCGATTCGTCCGGGCGGGTGCACGTGTCCACCGGCCTGACCAGCCAGGGACAGGGACACCAGACCGTGTTCGCCCAGATCGCGGCCGCCGAGCTGGGCGTGCCGATCGAAGACATACGGGTGACCACGGGCGACACCCGCCGCTTCCGCTACGCGGTCGGCACGTTCGCGTCGCGGGCCGCGGTGCTGAGCGGTAACGCGATAGCGCTGGCGTGCCGGGCGCTGCGCGACAAGGCGCTGCGGATCGCGGCCGATGCGCTCGAGGCCGACCCGCGCGATCTCGAGATCGAGGACGGAATCGTGCGGATCAGGGGCAACCCGGCGGCCTCGATCCCGCTGCGCACCGTCGCGGTGCTGTCCAACCCGCTGCGGTACGCCTTCGATGAGGAGGCGGCCCGCGCCACCCAGTTCGCTGTCGGCGGCTCCACGGACCAGCCGCCGGTGGCGGAGGGGGAGCAGCCGGGGCTTGAGGGCACGCAGTACTACTCGCCGGTGCGCTCGACGTTCGCGGCGGGAGCGCACGCCGCCATCGTCGAGACCGATCCCGACACCGCGGAGGTGCGCGTCCTGCGGTACGCCGTCGTCCACGACTGCGGGCGGCTCATCAACCCGCGCATCGTCGAAGGGCAGATCCATGGCGGCGTCGCGCAGGGCATCGGCGGCGCGTTGTACGAACGGCTGATCTATGACGAGCACGGGCAGTTGCTGAACGCGTCGTTCATGGACTTCCTGATGCCGTACGCCACGGAGATCCCGGCGATCGAGACGGCGCACCTGGAGACCCCCTCGCCGCTGAACCCGCTCGGCGTCAAGGGCGCCGGCGAAGCGGGCGTCATCCCCGTCTCCGCGGTGATCGCCGCGGCGATCGAAGACGCGGAGGGCATCCGGATCGAGGAGATGCCGATCTCGCCCGACGACCTGTTCCGCCTGCGCGAGCGGGCCAGACGGGCCGCGGGGGAGTCCTCGGGCGCGGAGGCCGGGGAGGCGAGACCGGTATGAGCGGCGCCGAAACGCGCGGGGCCCGGGATGCGTAGCGCCGGGACGCGCGGGGCCGAGACGCGTCGTCGCGCGGGCCGCGAAGTTGTGGTGGACCGGCGGAGCGCTCGGGGAACGGGGACCAAGGCCCCGCCGGCGTTTTGCACACTAGTGCCGCGAGGCTGTTGTGCGGGCCGGTTCGGTGATCATGGCTCGTCATGCCCATGTCATGACGCGGCCGAGCAGACGAGGGGATCTCGATGAAGATCAACGGCACCGCGACCGTCACCGCTCCGGCCGCGCGGGTCTGGGCGGCCCTGCGCGATCCCGCCGTGCTGGTGCGGACGATTCCGGGCTGTGAGCGGCTCGAGACCGTTGACGATGACACCTATGACATGACCATCACCGCCGGGGTCGCGTCGATCAGGGGCACCTACGTCGGCCGGGTTGCGCTGCGCGAGCCGGACCCGCCGCGCTCGTTCGTGCTGCGCGCGCAGGGACAGGGGGTCCCCGGGACCGTCGACGCCACCGTCATGATCCGGTTGTCCGAGGCCGGCGACGCCACCACGGTCACCTACGACGCCGACACGATCGTCGGCGGCATGATCGGCGGTGTGGGCCAGCGCATGATCGGCGCGGCGGCCAGGCGGACCGCGGCGGAGTTCTTCACCGCCGTGGATCGCCTGCTGGCCGAGCCGGTCGGCGCCGCCCGGACCGAGCCGGCCGGTGTCGCTCAGCCGGTGCCGCCCGGCGCCGCCCCATCCGAGTCCGCCGCCGGAGGGCCGCCGTCCGCTCCCGCACCTGCCTCGGCGCCAGGTGGGGCCGCCGCTCCGGAGCGGCCGGGGACCGTCTACACGGCGCCGCCCCGGCCGCCGCGATCCGCGCCGGACGCTTTGGCCATGGCGGCGGCCTTCGGCGCGGGCGGCATCGTCGCCCTGGCCGGGGTCGCTCTCGGGCACCTGCTCGCCCGCCGCCGTCCGACCTGACCGCGCTCCATTTCGGGCCGATCGAAATAAAACTGTCGACCTGATCCCAGGAATGAAGCGGGCATCCGGGGTGGTTCACCGATCGTGAGGGTTGACATCTTCTCGGACATCATCTGCCCCTGGTGCTACCTCGGCCGTACCCGCTTCAAAGAGGCCATGGCCGGTTTCGACGGACCGGTCGATGTGATGTGGCGCCCCTTCCAGCTCGATCCGGCCGCCCCCGCCACCCCCGAATCGGCGACGGAACGGCTGGCCGCCAAGTTCGGCGGTCCCGCCCGGGTGGCGGCGATGCACGAGCGAATGCGCGAACTCACCATGGCGGCGGGTCTGCCGTACGAGCCGGAACGGGCACTGCGCGCCAACACCCGCGATGCCCATCGCCTGGTCTGGTGGGCCGGGCGGAACGGCGGCCAAGACGCGTTGGTTGACAGATTGTTCCGGGCCTACCACGCGGAGGGACGCGACATCGGCGACGCCGAGACGCTCACCACGCTCGCCGCCGAGTCCGGCCTGGCCGCCGATCAGGTCCGCGCCCTGCTGGCCTCGGACGAGGGCGCCGCCGAGGTCGCGCGAGACCTCGAGCAGGCGCGGGCGCTGGGTATCACCGGCGTGCCGTTCTTCCTCTTCGAGAACGCGTGGGCGGTGGCCGGCGCACAACCCACCGACGTCTTCAGCGCGGCGCTGCGCGAGGTCGAGCGCAACCTCTCCGCGACCGCCGACCCGTTGCCCTGAGCGCCGCCCGAGCGCCCCAGACGATGCCCGGCCAGTGGAACGGCGGGGGAGGAGCGCGACCGGCCAAAGGCGCTAGCCTGCCCTTGGCAGATCTCGACAGTTTCCCTGTCGGGGCGGTCCGGTAGATCTAGCAACCATGAACTTTGCCGCGGACGGTCCGGTGGCCGGCGGCGCTTCGGCGGAAGGTCTTCCTTCGGGTGCCGGCGCCGCGGCCGGGCGCGTACGCGTACGCGTACGCGTCGGCATCGATACCGGCGGCACCTTCACCGACGTCGTCGCCATCGATGAGGGCGCGGGGCTGGTCGTCACGGCCAAGACCCCGTCGACCCCGGCCGACCCGGCCGCCGGCTTCATGACCGCCGTCCGCAAGGCCCTCGACCTGCTCGACGCGGCCGGCGGCGACCTCGCGGCGATCTCGCACGGCACCACGGTGGCCACCAACCAACTGCTCGAAGACAGGATCGACGGCCTGGGGCTGATCACCACCGAAGGCTTCGAGTTCATCCTCGAGATCGCCCGGCAAAGCGTGCCGGACGGTTACGGCAACTCCTACTTTTGGGTGAAGCCGCCGCGCATCGTCCCGGCTCACCGGGTCACGACGGTCGGCGGCCGGCTCGACCACCGCGGCGCCGAGATCCGGCCGTTCGACGATGCCGGGGCGGTCCGGGCGGCGCGCTGGTTCAAGGACCAGGGCATCGACACCATCGGCGTGTGCTTCCTGCACTCCTACGCCAACCCGGCGCACGAGCTGCGGATGCGCGAGGTGCTGGCGCGCGAGCACCCGGCCGCCGTCGTGTCGCTTTCGTGCGAGGTGCTGCCGGAGTATCGCGAGTACGAGCGGGCCGTGACGACTCTCGTCGACGCCGCGGTCAAGCCGACGATCGCCCGCTACATCGCACAGATCGCCGACCGGCTGGCCGGCATTGGGGACGCGCCGTTTTATGTCATGAAGAGCAACGGGGGAGTGCTGTCGGCGGCCGAGGTCGTGCACCAGCCGATCACCACCGTACTGTCGGGCCCGGCCGCCGGCGCCCTGGGCGCGGCGCTCATCGCCCGTACCGCCGGGACCGACTCGGCGATCACCCTGGACGGCGGCGGCACCTCCACCGACGTGGCCGTGGTGCTGGCCGGCGCGCCCACGCTGACAACCGAGGGCTCGGTCGGCCGCCATCCCTCGAAGATCCCGATGATCGACATCGTCACGGTCGGGGCCGGCGGCGGCTCGGTCGCCCGGATCTCGCCCGAGGGCACGCTCAAGGTCGGCCCGCGCTCGGCCGGCGCCGACCCCGGACCGCTGTGCTACGGGCGGGGCGGCACCGAGGTGACCGTCACCGACGCGCACGTGTTCCTCGGCCGGGTGCCGCCGGCGCTGCTGGACGGGGAGATCCCGCTCGACGTCGCCGCAGCGAGGGCGGGCGTGGAGGCGCTCGCCGGCAAGCTCGGCCTCACGCCGGAGCGCACCGCCACCGGCATCCTGGAGATCAGCGGTTTCAACCAGGCCAACGCGATCAGGCAGATCACGGTGCGGCGCGGCCTGGACGTCCGAGACTTTCCGCTGGTGGCCTTCGGCGGGTCCGGCCCGCTGCCGGCCTGCCGGCTCATCGACATCCTCGGCGTCCCGTCCGTCGTGGTCCCGCCGAACCCGGGGAACCTGTCCGCGTTCGGGCTGCTCACCGTCGACGTCAAGAACGACTACGTGCAGACGTACGTGGCCCGCGACGCCGGCCTCCCGGCGGTCGGCGAGATCTATGCCCGCCTGGAGCGGCGCGCCGCCGAGGCGCTCGACCGCGAAGGCTTCCCGCGGGAGCGGCACCGTTATGTCCGATCGGCCGACCTGCGCTACTCCGGGCAGGCCTTCGAGGTCACCGTGCCCGCGCCCGGCGGCCCGGTCGACGATGACTTCCGCGCCGAGGTCGTACGCCGCTTCCACGATGCGCATGAGCGGCTGTACGGCTACTGCTACCGCGACGACGGCGACCGGCATCCGGCGGAGTGGGTCAACCTTCGGGTGAGCGGCATCGGGCCCATCGAGCGGCCCCGGCTCACGGGCCGACCCCGCCGTCCGGCGACGGAGCAGCCGGCGCCGCGTCCGGCGGCGCACCGCGAGGTTTACTACGACGAAGACATCGCCGCGGCGCCCCCCGGCGGCGGCGGCGACCGGGCGGCCGGCCGGAGGCGGTGCCCGATCTACCGGCGCGCCGACCTCTACCGCGATGACATGATCGACGGCCCGGCGGTGATCGAGGAGTACGGCTCAACCCTGCCGCTGCATCCGGGCTTTCGCGCGCGCGTTGACGCGCGTGGCAACCTCGTCATCACGAAGCCGGGGACGGCGCCATGAAGGTCGACCCGATCGTCCTGGAGATCGTCGAAGGGACGCTGGCCTCGGTGGAACAGGAGGTCGAGACCGCGATCGCGCGCACCGCCCGTTCCCCGATGATCCGGGACGCGCACGACTTCCGGGCCGGCATCCATGACCGGCGACTGCGCAAGCTCACGGGCCGCTCGTACTCCGCGCTCGTCCATCCGATCGTCCGTGATTTTCCGCTCGAGACGATGCGGCCCGGCGACGTGTACTTCCACAACGACGTCTACCTGTCCGAGGGCGGCATCGGGCACCTGCCCGACCTGTGCGTGACCGTCCCGGTCTTCGCCGGCGCCGCGGGCCGTACGGGCGCGGGCGTGGGCGCTGGGGTGGGCGGGGACGACGGCGACGGCGAGGTCGTGGCGTTCGTGCAGGCCTTCGGACATCACGACGACATCGGCGGCGCGGTGCCCGGGTCGATGCCCTCACACGCCCGCAGCGCCTTCGAGGAAGGGCTGATGGTCCCGCCGATCAAACTGTGGGACCGGGGGGTTCCGAACGAGGCCGCGCTGCGCATCATGACCCGCAACTCGCGGATGCCCGACTCGCTGGCCGGCGATCTCGACGCCGAGTGCGCCGCCTGCCTCATGGGCGCGCGGCGGCTCGGCGAACTGTTCGCGCGGTACGGCAGGGGGACGGTAGAGGACTGCTTCGACGCGATCATCGACAAGACCACGGAGACGTTCCGCCGCGAGATCCTCGCCAAGATCCCCGAGGGCACGTTCGTGTGGGAGGACTACGCCGAGCACGACGGCGTCGATCCACCGCGGCTGCACGCCCAGCGCATCACCCTCACCAAGACCGACGACAAGATCATTATTGACTTCGCCGGCACGTCGCCGCAGGCCAAGGGACCGATCAACCACGCGGGCAACTACGCGGACGGCGTCTTCCTCAAAAAGTGGCTGGCCCCGATCCTGCGCAACCTGGCCGACACCCCGGAGCGGATGGCCGAGCTCGACGTCAACGAGGGCGTGGTGCCGCTGATCGAGATGCGGTTCCCGCCGCCCGGGACCCTGCTCACCCCGATCTCCCCGGCCCCGACGAACGCGCGTACGTTCGTCATCTTGCGTCTGCTGGGGGTCCTCGCCGGCGTGCTGGCGAAGGCGACCGGCGGCCGGATGCCCGCCGATCAGGAGACGATCCGCTACACCGGCGTGTACGGCACGGACGCCACCGGAACCCCGTACCTCATGCGCGAGGTGCTCGGCGGCGGCTCCGGCGGCCGATACTACGCCGACGGCGAGGACACGATCCACGTCGTGCCCGACTCACGCAACATCCCGGCCGAGTTCGCCGAGGCCCGCTGGCCGTTCATCGTCGAGCGCCTGGGCCTCGCCGTCGACTCGGGCGGCCCCGGCGAACACCGGGGCGGGCTCGGGTACGAAAAGCACATCCGCATGCTGCGCGACGCGCACTTCATGTCCATCGCCGACCGCTCGATCCTGTCGTGCTGGGGCGTGAACGGGGGCGCGGCGGGCCGTCCGTTCCGCGTCACCATCGACCCGGGCGGACCCGGCGAGCGCGAGATGGACGGGCTCACCGACGCCGCGCCGGTTCGCGCCGGCGAGGTCATCCGCATCCGCACCACCGGAGGCGGCGGCTGGGGCGACCCGCTCGACCGCGACCCCGCCGCGGTGGCCCGGGACGTCCGCGACGGCAAAGTATCCATCGACGGCGCCCG
>OBLR010000259.1_pt1 | contig 12086 bp, 10 predicted proteins | sample 1519891 | NCBI WGS metagenome assembly OBLR01 (sample SAMEA3113583, study PRJEB22503) | soil metagenome | reverse complement strand
GCTATGCAGGTAGTGTGTTTGATATCACTAAATTTTCAAAATTGGTAAAATTTGTCTCGCTCTCTTCTGATTATAAACGCAAACAGTATATCTTGAGAGTCGGCATTCTCGCTCTAAGGATAATCCATAGTGGCAGTTTAGATTTTTATCAGGATGATTGTCAATTAACCACAGGTTGAATATCCGAAGTTTTGTTTCAATCGACATATCTAGTAAGGATTGCATCAATGAATTGCAAAACAAGATACTAGATGAGGAGGGCTGGGAAATCCATCAAGTCAAACCAGTCGAAAAGCAGAACCTTCACTTTAGCATTATTTTCCTAGGGGAAGTTACTCCCACCATACTTGAGAGGCTCAAGTCAAAGCTCCTATGTTTAAAGTTTGAGCCTTTTACGATAATCTACACAGGGCTAGGGGTGTTTCCGAGCGCCACTAATCCAAGAATTATTTGGATGGGGACAGACCTTGAAGGTGGAGAAAGGCTCAGCAGTTTAGCTGGAAGACTTGTAGAGAGTATTAAAGATGTCGGATTCACGCCAGACAAACCCTTTATACCTCACGTCACACTATTTCGCTTGAAGGACAGCAGAGTAAGAGTGCAGGATATGCTGAAAAGATACAATAACGTACGCTTCGGTTCAGACCTTATTGATAGAATAAATCTCAAAAGAAGCGAGCTCACTCGAAGCGGGCCCATCTATTCTGATATATTAACGGTAACCAGAAGATGACGAAAGCGGTAGAGTCCGTTACTTCTCAGGCATCCAAGTACTGTGAACCATCAGCAGCAGAAAAGCAGAAGCTGGCGTCTATTGCAAGTCAGGTTATAGGACTGGTTCGCAATTTTCGTTCCCCTCTTGTTGCTGGCGTAGTTGCTGGGGGGTCTTTTGCCAAGGGTACCTGGATAAGAGGCGACGCTGATTTAGACATTTTTGTAAAAATACAGCCTTCAGTTGATAAGGTTGAATTCGAGAAACTCGGTAAGGCAATTGGACTGCAGTCCCTAAGAAAATTCAGAACACGGCTGAGGTACTCTGAGCACCCTTATGTGGAGGCGTTTGTGAGAAATGTCCGGGTAAATATTGTTCCTTGCTATAATGTAGAAAAGGGAAGCTGGAGAAGCGCCGCTGATAGGTCTCCTTTCCATACAGAATACATTCTGAGCAAAATGAATAAACAAATGAAGAAGGAAGCAAGGCTACTAAAGAAGTTTCTGAAGTCCGTCGGAGTATATGGAGCAGAGATAGCCAGAGGTGGTATAAGTGGCTACGTAACAGAAATCCTGATTCTGAAATATGGTTCATTTATTTCGACTCTGCAAGGCATAGCGGAAATCGCTAAAGAGAGACATGTTATATCCCTCGATGAAGTAGACACGGACATTTTGAAAACGTTCCAAAGCAAGATTATTATAGTCGATCCTATTGACCATAGAAGAAATCTCGGAACAGCTATTTCTGCAGAAAGTCTCGCTAGGTTTATCCTTGCCGCAAGAGCATTTCTACGAAGACCTTCTTTAGAATTTTTTAATCGTAAAAGATATAGGAAGCCCAGAAGCCATCAGATCAATTCAAATCTTCTGATAATAGAATTCGAGCACAAATACCGAAGCCCAGATACTATTTGGGGCCAGCTTAAGAAGACTCTTAGCTCCGTTTCAAAACAGTTGGAATTGGCGCACTTTAAAGTCATCCGAGCCACTTGCATAACAGACGAAAAGGGATTTGCTTGCTTTGTATTTCTTTTGCAATCAGTTAGATTACCAAGCTATATGGAGAGAATTGGACCAGAGGTATTCAGAAAAAAAGAGTCATCTGACTTCATCACTAAAAATTCTAAGGATTCTCTTCTGATTTGGCCCAATAGAGAAATGAGACTTATGGGTCTTTTTAAGACTAGGATAACAAATGCAGCAGACTACCTATACTTCCTGCTTTCAGAAAGAGCAGGGAATGTCGGGATTACTAGGGGTCTAAGAGAGGACCTACAAAATGGTACGCTCAAGATTTATACTGGCGAAAAAAAAGGAATGATAAAGGGTATAGTAAGAGATGCGGTCAACGACGTCATTTCAACGGAACGATTTATCTCGCAATAGTTTTGACCCCTTGTCACCTGAACTATTTGACATTATTTCGTATCCCAGATTTGAGGTCAAAGAGTATCTTGATCGCATCAAAGAAATAGAGTCGCTCGGAGTCAAGTTTATCATATCTAGTGGCAGATTAGAAATTGGAAGGTTTGAGATAACAGGAAAGGGTTGCGTGGGTCTGGTGGTGAGATCAAAGTCTCATGATAATAGAATTTGCGCTCTCAAAATAAGAAGGATAGATGCAAACAGATTTGATATGCACCAAGAAGTACGATTGCATACAATAGCAAACTCCGTTGGGATCGGACCAAAGATCCTGGATCATTCCAAAAATATTATTTTGATGGAGTTTGTTGAAGGATTAAGTATAGCTGATTGGATCGAGCGAGACGACAATATTGCTGATTCTGAAACTGTCCTTAGAGTTGTTTCTGATATTTTAAAGCAATGCCACGTTCTGGACAAAATACATCTTGACCATGGACAATTGAGTTACTTAAATCATCATGTCATTATTTCAAAATCGGCTAGGGTCACCATAATAGATTTTGAGAGTGCAAGCGAACTAAGAAGAACATCTAATGTAACCTGCGCCTCCCATTCACTGCTCTTACGCGGATGTATTTCGGAAAAGATAAATAATACATTGTGTCTCCAAAGTAAGAAAGAACGCCTAATTCACACATTAAAATTATATAAATTGTCTCAAAGCGGCAAGAACTTTGAAAAAATCCTATATTTACTACAAAAAGACAATTAGCTCGATATTGCACATAAACTTCACACAGTTGGTTTATCAATCCCGGCTATGAATTCACATTAGGATAGCAACGATAGGCCTCGAAATCCAGATATTAGCGCGCAGGTTATCTACTAAGGATAAAAATGACAGAAGATACATCATCAGCAGCTTCTTCCAATGCGATTCCATTTCCTACTTTAACTATACTTTATTTGCCTTCAAACGCAAGCGAAATTGTAGAAGAGATAAGCCAAAAATATTGCAATATGACTGCAGAGGACTGCAAGGGATATTTCCATGGCGGAATAGAAAGGAAGTATAGGAAGATTACCATATGGAGCCAAGGAATTGATAGCCTATGGTTCAACGCGATCATAGCCAGAATAAAGGAGCTGGCAGGTGTTAATTCTATACCAATCGTGTCAGGCGGTGTAATGTATGCTATCTAATGTGATTTTCTTCAATTCGAATTGTTTTACACTTAAAGGACACTAGATTATGGGATGTTTGAGAGGTTTGTAACGCATTTATTGTGTGTTCCTTTTCTACTGCGGTGATGCTAGAGTGATTGTGGCATAGATTTGGCAGTGGACCTGACTCTTAAGAGCGTTCAAATAGCGCAAGATGAAAATTAGATCTGATGGCAAACGAAACTGAAAATATAGTTCATGTCACGACAAATACATGGGAAAACGACGTGCTCAGATCGGACAAACCGGTATTGGTCGATTTTTGGGCCGAATGGTGTGGGCCATGCAGGATGGTTGGACCGGCTCTCGTGCAGTTATCTAGGACGTTGAACGGCAAGATAAAGGTAGTCAAGTTAAATGTTGACGAGAATCAGGAAATAGCAATGAAATATGGGATACAGTCGATACCCTCCCTTTTACTTTACAAAGAAGGACGGGAAATCGGAAGAACAATAGGAGCCGCATCAAAAGAGGCGTATCAGCGTTTCGTCGAACAGACTCTGTCAAATCCCCGTTAAGCAGTTCTAAGGCGATCTATGTTATATGGAAAGGAGAAAATAAAGTAGTACATAACTTTCTTTCTGCCAAAGCATTAATATTGAATCGCCTTAACGATAGCAGATATTGGGAAAAAAAGAACTCACTACTCTTTTTTCGTCTGATCCAGACAGATACTATAGGGTTCCGTTATTTGATCAGGTTGGTTTCAGTCGACAAAGATGCAGTAAATGTGGTAAGTTCTTTTGGTCCATATCCAATAAGGAGTCGTGCCCAGATCACGAATACTATAGTTTTATTGGGAGTCCGCCAACCAATAGGCGTCTTGACTACGTAAGTACATGGAAAGAAATCTCGGACTACTTTCGAACCAACAATCACTCCATTATAGGTCGATATCCCGTCGTCTGCAGATGGCGTGATGACCTCTATTTTACAATAGCTTCGATTATTGACTTCCAGCGAATAATAGGTGGCAAAGTAGTTTTTGAAATCCCTGCCAACCCATTGGTTGTTCCACAGATGTGTATGCGTTTCAATGATGTTGAAAACGTCGGTTTGAGCGGGAGACATTACACATCTTTCTGCATGATCGGACAGATATCTAGCGCAAACTCTCCTGGTGGATATTGGAAGGACAAATGCATCGAACTGGATTATGGCATGCTTACTACGGTTCTAGGGATAAAACCAGAAGAGATTACTTTTGTTGAAGATGTCTGGATGGGAGCCGGCGCATTCGGCAACTCTTTAGAATATTTTGTCCGTGGACTTGAGCTTGGCAATGCCGTCTTCACAGAATTTGAAGGGAATGAAAACAATTTCCGGATTATGAAAAACAAAATCATTGATATGGGCGCAGGTCTCGAGCGGCTTTCTTGGATTACAATGGGAACACCCACCAGCTATGATTGTTCTTTTGGCCCCGTTGTAAACAAACTTATTGAGCTCACCGGATTGCGCGAAAATCCTGGAATCGTTAGCAAATACTACGAGATTATGTCAGGAAACATAGGTGAGGATAGCCCAGGGTCTGATCTTAGCCCTGGTGCAAGTAATGCAAATGCATTTCGACCGGTTATTGCTAAAAGACTTGGGATGGAAGAGGGCGTCCTTGCCGGAATAATATCTCCATACGAGGCGATCTACACTATAGCCGATCATACGCGTACTCTTCTTTTCGCAATAGCAGATGGCTCTTTGCCTTCCAACGTGGGAGGAGGATACAATCTACGGATTATACTTCGAAGAGCACTTTCTATTCTCGAAAGGGCTGGATGGAACAACATAAGACTTGAAGATATCACAGATTCTCATATAGACTATTTGAGGCAAATGTATCCAGAACTTGAAGAACATAGAGATGATGTAAAAATTATACTCGGGATTGAATCCCAGAGATACTTAGGAGCAAGAGAAAGAACGACCGCGCTGGCAGCATCCATTAAGAAAGTCAAGAAGAAATTGGCAATAGATGATCTTATCAAGATGTACGAATCTGATGGTGTAACCCCAGAGTATCTGTTGGAGGCAGGCGCTATTGAAAATATACCTGCTAGCTTCTATAGCAGACTGGCGACACTCCATAGCGAAAGAACTCCTGCTCGGGATCAGAAGCCTCTGATTGGCTCAGAGGGTCTTGCGGCAACCCGGCTATTGTATTATGAGGATGAATCGATGCACGAATTTGAGGCAATGGTCATTAAAGTAATTGACAGCAATTATGTTGTGCTAGATCAAACTGCGTTTTACCCGAGAGGAGGCGGTCAGGAACCAGACAAGGGACAACTAGATTCCTTTGAGGTAGTTGAGGTCTTCAAACACGGAGATGTAGTTTTGCATAGGATACGAAACGCAGCTACAGATCTCGTCGAAGGAAAGGTTATCCATGGAAAAATTGACTCTCAAAGACGAAGCTCAATCACCAAACATCACACCGCTACACACATACTCAACAGGGCTGCAAGAACCAATCTTGGTCCATGGGTGTGGCAAAACTCTGCATTCAAGGAACAAGACTACGGAAGACTGGATATTACACACCACTCAGCCCTCAGCAGAGAACAGATAAAAAGGATCGAAAATAGCGCAAACAGCATAATCACAGGAAATTTACCTGTCTTGATCAATATACATGACCGGGGTGAGGCTGAGCAAAAATACACATTCAGAATATATCAGGGGGGTGTTGCACCCACGAGTAACGTTAGGATTGTGAATATTGTAGGATGGGATGTAGAAGCGTGTGGTGGGACTCATGTAGGAAGAACTGGTGAGCTAGGTCTTATTAAAATCACGAAATCTGAGCGAATCCAGGATGGTGTGGTGAGACTCGAATTCGTTGCAGCGGAGTCAGCGTTAAATTATGTTCAGGAACTTGAAAACAGCCTCAATATCATCATGCAGTCCCTAGGTTCTAATAAGGAAAAGGTGGTAGAGTCATTCCTGAAAAGTATGGAGGACACTGACTTGTCAAAGAAAAAGGTTAGAGCAATTCTCAAAAGGGTCACTCCTCTGCTGGCAAAATCTGTGTCCTCAGAGGCAAAAACTCTACCAGGGAGTATTCTCAAAGTTTACAGCATAGACGATCATCAATTAGACGACGAATTCCATATTTCTGTAGGTCAAAAATCAGTTGAACTGGACAAATGCCTCGTCTATGTAGCAGTAATTACAAAGGATGAAGGAATCAGAGTCATAGTATTTGTTGGCGAAGAAGCAACTACCATAATTAAAGCGGGTACTATAGCTAAGGAAGTTTCTGTTCACCTCGGCGGATCTGGTGGAGGAGGTGAGCGGTTCGGTCAGGGAGGAGGAAGTATTGAATACAGGGAAAAAATTACGGATGCTTTAAGCTCAGTAGAAGATCTAATTTTTAGAAATATAGAAAAGTGATCACCAGTCTGAAAGAACTAACAAGCAGCAAAGGTGGCAGAAATTGTCGGGACAGTCATTCGACTCCTAATTTGGTCTCCATTGACGAGAAATGGCGTCTCAAGTGGGGAGAACTCGGCGTCTTTAATGCAGATCCTGATCTGAGCAGGAAAAAATATTTCATAACCGTAGCATATCCTTATCCAAATTCCCCTCAACATGTGGGGCATGGTAGAACCTATACGCTAGCAGATGCTCACGCTCGCTATATGAGGATGAGGGGCTACAACGTACTATTTCCCATGGGCTTTCATTATACTGGGACACCCATTCTGGCCATGTCCAAAAGGGTTGCATCCGGCGATGCTGAATTAATTGAAACTTTCGTTAAAATTCACCATGTATCACATGAAAATATAGCAAGCTTTGTTGAACCTCTGGAGATCGCTCGCTTCTTCCACAACGAAATTAAGCAAGGAATGGTAGAAATGGGATACTCCATAGACTGGAGGCGAGAGTTTACCACCATCGACAAAGCTTACTCCAAATTTGTCTCATGGCAATTTAGAACTCTCCGGAGAAAGGGCCTTATTATTCAGGGTTCATATCCAGTTGCCTGGTGTCTGAATGATGAGAATGCAGTAAGTCAACATGATACAATTGGTGATGTTGAACCAGATTTTAACGAGTACTTGTTGATAAAGTTTGAATTAAACGGACATACTTGGAAAATTCCAACTGCGACCTTGCGTCCTGAAACGATTTATGGTGTTACTAACTTATGGATAAATCCTGCATCGAACTACGTTGAGATAGAAATTATCAACCCTAAAAACGTAAATGTTAAAGAAGAGTGGATAGTCAGCGAACCGGCAGTCAGAAAACTTAGGTTTTTGAATTATGATATATCGATTAAGTCAACATTAACAGGAAGAGATCTGGTAGGTAAACAGGTCTTCGATCCGCTCAGACGTTCTTCGATCCCGATATACCCGGCCTCCTTTGTCGACCCGAACAGCGGCACTGGGATTGTAATGTCAGTGCCTGCCCATGCCCCATATGATTATCAGGCTTTGGAGGATTTATGGCACGATTTAACACAGCAGCGCGATTTTGGAATTTTGGATATTAGCAGGCTAGAGCCGATAACTGTAATTGAGACAGACGACGGTCACTCGGAAGTAAAGGATAAGTCTCACATCCAAGACGCATCTCTTTCACCTGCAGCCCAAGTAGTAGAGAAATTCCAAATAAGAAATCAATCTGATCCAAGGTTGCAAGAGGCAACTAATGAGCTGTACACGCAAGAGTACTACAGAGGAAGAATGCGGCACAACACCGGAAAGTTAGCCGGTGCAACTGTTTCAGAAGCAAAAGATATTGTAAAAAAGGAATTACTTGCATCTTATTCAGCAGATTTGATGTTTGAGCTGGTAGACAATTCTGTCAAGTGTAGATGCGGATCGGGATGTGTCGTTAAAATATTAAAAGACCAATGGTTTCTAGATTACGGAAATGAGCAGTGGAAGAAGCTCGCACGACAATGTATCAGCAAGATGGATATCATTCCGGAAGACATCCGTCAAGAGTTCAATTATGTTGTAGGCTGGCTCAAGGAAAGAGCATGTGCAAGGAAATCCGGGCTAGGGACTAGAATCCCTTGGGACCAAAATTGGCTTATTGAAAGCCTTTCAGACTCTGTAATTTACATGGCATACTACGTACTTGCGAAATACATCAATGAGAACTCTCTTACTGATTTACATGACAATTACGATAACCTTAAAGATTCATTTTTTGACTATGTGTTTTTAGGAAGAGGCGATTCTTACCAAGTAGCTCAGGATTGTGACTTGGATCCCTTGCTACTGGAGAGTATAAGAAATGAATTCCGCTATTTTTACCCTTTGGATTCAAGACATTCTGGCAGGGATCTTGTTCCAAACCATCTTTCATTTTTTATTTTCAACCACGCGGCGATATTTGAGAAAGCATGTTGGCCTCGACAAATTGTGGTTAATGGTTCTGTATTAATGGAAGGAAAAAAGATGTCAAAGTCTCTTGGAAATATCATTCCCCTTCGCGATGCTATCAAGGAGTATGGCGCTGACTCCATCCGTTTGGCAATGTTAAGTTCTGCAGAAATTCTACAGGATGCTGATTTTTCATTTGATAGCGTGAAAGGAATTCGTGTAAAACTGTATGATATCTATAATTCAGCTGTGGAACAGCTTGGTCACGACAATCGTAATGAGAACATGCGAGTGGTGGAAAGGACTGAGATGGAAGACCGATGGCTGGCTAGCAGGTTACAGAGAGTTATAAGCGACACGACGGATTTGATGGATAAGTTACGAGTGAGAGAAGCTCTGCACAACATTCTTTATCTTCTCGATCAGGACTTAACATGGTACAAACGCAGGACCAGGTCAAAAAAGCGTGAACATTCCTTGGATGCAGTTCGGGTTATGGCAGAGTTTATTGGCATCCGGGTGAGAATGCTTGCACCTTTTGCCCCATTCTTAAGCGAAGAGATTTGGGAGAAAATACACAAATTCTTTGACTCTTCACTTTCTTCTTCGTCAACTTCTATTCTATTTTCTGGCTGGCCAGTAGCAAATCCTGAAGAGGAAGATCTGACTGCAGAGGAATCTGAGCAGCTAGTTCAGAACCTATTATTGGATATCCAGAACATAATCAAGGTTACTAAGCTAGCTCCAACTAGGATACACGTTTATGTTTCTGCAAAATGGAAACGGAGAATATATCAAAAAGTCCTTAGAGTAATAGTTGCAGAGAACAGAGCAAAGTTCGGGGAAATAATGAAAGTCCTTAGTAAAGATCCAGAAATAGTAGCATCATTAAAGAAAAACATAAGTTTGGTTCAAAAAATCATCGAGGATATTGTTTCGGTCTCACTTGAAGTGAGGCAGAGGAGGCTGAAATTAGGAGAATCCTTTGAAGAATCGTACGCCATCCAGGATGCAGAAAAATTGTTATCTTCTGCGAGTTATACTCACTTGGTTGAAATACTAGTACATCGAGAGGAAGAGCAGCATAGTCACAGTGAAGAGAAAACTGACGATAAGGAAATCAGCCACGAATCGCGTCAAAAGAAAAATAAACCCCAATCAAAGGCAGGGCACTCTAGACCGTTTAAACCTGCCATATATATAGAATGATATAACGTACCGGGCTACCTCTTACGCTTTCGGGCGTCTTCTTTTGTCATGTCTGGCGCGCTTAACAGAAGAGATAATGTATACCAAAAAACCAGCTACTGCAGTGACTAACCCATACAAGGAGAGAGCGCCCCTGTCGAAGTAACTGCCGAGCCCCACTATTAGAGCTCCCAGTAGCAGCAGTACTAGCCCGGAACGAGCAGATGCGGGTATGTTGACTTTCCTTGAAGAAGATGACGCAGCCATGATACAGCCCCGCTAACTTAATAATGTCTGGTTCTTATTATCTTTCTTCAAATTAATGGCCTTCAAAGAACCCATGTAGCCCCCCTTTGTAAAAAAAACCGCTCGTATGAAGCCACGGCGCCTTTTCGGCTCCGAGACCTAGGGAGGGTATTATTCTAGTATTCCCAAAGTATTGACCATAGCGCTAATGTCATTGTAGAGCTAATCAATTTTCTCTTGGAACCGATTTCCTTTAAAAACCAATGTTCACTCTAAATGCACACGATCAGTATATTACATCAATAACATATTCCTGGTATCTCTGGAATGACAGGTAGAGCCATTTTATAGATATTCCTGATCACTCTATATAGCTTAATCGGGCTCCATACTGGGCTCGGGCTCGGCTCCGCTACAGTTTACTTATTGTATCTCTATGTCCTCTGCCGAAATGATCCTCTTGTTTCTATCTTTAAGATACTTTGAAACTGGTGAATCAAAAATATTTGATATCCCGTCCAGATACATTTTCTTATCAGGCGCTGCATTTTCTATTAGCTCCCAAACAGGTGCTGCTTGTACTCCAGCCTCATATATTGGATCTTCGTGGCTCGTAATCATTATCTTCTTAAAACTCTCAGCACGTGCATGTGGAGTGTACGGACTTTCTCTCCTCATGGTCCCGTCGGGCTTGTGCTCGGCTATACAAGTGCGCCTACATTCCTTGGCTGCGCAGAGGCATCCAGTCCATAATCTTAGAGCAATATTTCCCCTTTCGTTATCACTTAACACACCGTCCAAAACACTTTGTATGGTATTTTCATCTTCTTCCAACGTCTGAATGAATCTAACCTTCTCGTTCGGATCCAGAAGAATCTTAGGAAAATGTAAGTTTGCAGTTCTTATCCCAAGAAGTTGTTGATTTACAAATTGAATTATTTGAGATCGCTTCAGACAATCCCTTCTCAGAGATTCAGGCAACTGTGGAATGTTATTATATTCTTTCGCCCATTGGTATAAAATGGCCATTGTCAGATCCCCTCCTTGTTGCTGGGCCTCTATCATCCTAGACAAACAGAAATCACATAGAACTACGTTTGGGCCACTCTGGACAGGAACTTTTACCAGCTTTTTTTGAAGCTTTTGATCATGAAACCCTGACTGGCATCCAGCCATTCTTTTTGAGATGATGATCATTGCACTATAAGATTTTATAGAGACTCGATGGATAGTTTGCTAGAGAATACTGCTCACTCGTCATCGCTCTTGTTGATGCAATGATTTGGCCTATAAAACCAGAGCTGAGTATAGCAGTTGTGAGTACTAATCTGAGCTAATCTCATTCCGGTAAGCCTTCTTATCTTATACAATGCCTTTGTATCAGCATGGAAATCATTTGTATTGAAGATGAGGAATTCCTTATCCGCGTCTACAATATATTCAAAGCCAGAGTCTTTGTTGGAATCCAGAATATCCCATATCCACTCTTCACACTCGTCTATTGGTAACAATGTTGGGGGTGTTGCCGCTGCCATTTTCTTCTCCTTTCTCACTCTGTCTGTATGATTGAGATTTGCACTCAAAATGTTATTAAGGTAACGCGACATTTTACAGGGATATCTCGCGGACGCGCTTAGGTATATCTGAGTCCTGATACTAATCTTCGCTAAAGGACTGTATATACAAGATACTTATGGATCGTCTGATTGAAGTTACCAGTCATAGTATGAGATCATAGTATGAGATCATAGTACCGAGATTGGGGATGCTGAGATAGAAATCTATAATCTTATTAAGCCATATGAAAATCTGCCTCCATACAACGTCGAAGAAAGATAGGATTCGTATATGCAAAGCGAGAAAGGACAAGCGAAAGGGAAAAGTATGGCCTTTCGGTCTTCGGGCTAAATTAATTAAAAATAACGGGCTTAGATTCTATCTGCAATGGAAATTATCTGATCTGCCTTTACGTTAGAAGTTCTCAATGGCAAAGCTGATGCC
>OBLR010000258.1_pt1 | contig 12106 bp, 11 predicted proteins | sample 1519891 | NCBI WGS metagenome assembly OBLR01 (sample SAMEA3113583, study PRJEB22503) | soil metagenome | reverse complement strand
GAGGCGGTAACTCGCTTCGACACCTTCGACCAACTCCGCCGCGAGAGTGCGGCAATCGACGTGTCCGGCCTGCACTGCCGCGCCGGAAAAGATCCGCTCGGCCCGCGTCCGATCTGCTGGATGCCGGCGTACGACCTGATAGTGGACCAGCCGAAATGGGTTCCCTGGGAAGCGGTCAGCTGCGACTTCTCCAGTGCGCTGGTTCAGCACGCGACCTTTACTCAGACGACGAACGGGCTCGCCTCCGGAAACCATGTCCTCGAGGCTATCCTGCACGGGCTCTGCGAGGTGATCGAGCGCGATGCGATCACCCTTCACTACTGTCTGGACCGTACCCAGCAGGCGGAACGCCGGATCGATCTCGACACGGTGCAGGACCGGCGCTGCGTACAGGTGCTCCGAACCCTGGACAAGGCGGGCATCGTCGTAACTGTTTGGGATTGCACCTCCGACATCGGCGTTCCGGTGCTTGCGGCTTCGCTGCTCGATTCGTCCGCCGCCCAGCGCATTCGCGCCCGCGGGCCATTTCGCGGATACGGCTGCCACCCGAGCCGGGAGATAGCACTGTTGCGAGCGCTGACCGAAGCCGTCCAGGGCCGTCTCACTTACATCTCCGGCAGCCGCGACGACCTGTTCCCCGAGCGGTTCCGGACATTGGAGCGGATGGCGAGGCGACAGTTGCCAGATGCCAATCACGCCAGTCGCGGAGTACGTCCGTTCACCGCGGTGCCCAGCGCCGAGCGGCCGACCTTCAATGCCGATCTCGACGACTTGCTCGGACGGCTGCGCGCGGCCGGTGTCGGCGAAGTCGCCGTGGTCGATCTCACCCGCGACGATGTAGGCGTACCGGTGGTGAAGGTGCTCGTGCCGGGGCTCGAGAACAACGTCCACCGGGATCGGAATTACGTGCTTGGGCCCCGCGGCCGTCGTGTGCGGGACGGTGGGCCATGAGGGCGGTGGTCTTTTTGGGGCCGACGCTGCCGGTAGCGGACGCCCGGGCGTTGCTGGCCGCCGACTACCGGCCGCCGGCGGCCATGGGCGATGTATATGAAGTGGTGGAGCGCGAGCGGCCAGACGTGATCGCGGTGATCGACGGGTATTTCGACCAGGTTCCGTCGGTATGGCACAAGGAGATCCTGTACGCGCTCTCCTTAGGCGTGCGGGTGCTCGGCTCGTCGAGCATCGGCGCCCTCCGCGCCGCCGAGCTTTGGCCTTACGGCATGGAGGGGGTCGGATGGGTGTTCGAGGCATTCAAGAACGGGGCGCTGCAGGACGACGACGAGGTCGCCCTCCTGCACGCCGACGAGGACACCGGCTATCGCCCTCTGTCCACGCCTATGGTGAACCTCCGGGTGGGGCTAGTACGGGCGTTCGAGCGAGGCATGATCACCGCGACGACGCTGCAGACGATGATCGAGCTCGCCAAGAGGTGTTTCTACCCCGAGCGCAGCTGGCGGCGCTTGTTCCATGACGCTGCCCGGGACGGCATCCCCGTCGGTGAGCTGGACGAGCTGCGCCGCTTCATCGACGCCGAGCGGCCAGACATCAAAAGGGAGGACGCCGTCGAGCTGCTCGGGCTGCTGGCTGCCTCGCCGCCGGTCCCGGCCGCCTCCCGGTCGCGCGTCGAGTTCACCCGGACCGTCTTCTGGGACAACCTGGTCGCGGACGAGCGGAGACTGGGCAGGCCGTCGACAGGTCTGGTCCGCCGGGAGGAGCTGCGGCGCTTCGCCACCGCCACGGACGCCCACATCGACCAGCTCCGCCGAGACAGCCTCCTCATCCACCTGGTCCAGGAGGCATGCGAGATGTCGGGTGTGGAGCTCACTCAGCAGGTTTTCGACGACGCAGTGCAGGACTTCCGGTTACGCCACGACCTGATATCGCACGAGGCCATGTCGGCCTGGCTGGAACGGTCGGGGCTGTCCGCGGCGGCGTTCCAGGCGCTGATGCACATCGAAGCCCAGATCTCCAGGCTGCTTGCCATGCATGCCCGTCAAGTGAACGAACACCTCCTCGACGCGCTCGCACTGTCAGGCCGGCTCGCCGAGACGCTGGATCGGTGGGCGGCGACGGAGGCAACGAATGCGAACGCCGGACCGCAGCCGGGGCCGTCGGCCCGGGTCATCGAGGAGTTCTATCGCTCGCACGTGCGAGCGTTTCGCGGGCCGCTCCGGGACCACGCGCGGAATCTGGGGTTCGCCTCGGCGGCCGAGTTGATCGACGAAATCCGGAAGATCTACGTTCCGCCGACCGGGAAGTGAGGACGCGGCCATGCAGGTGACTGTTCTCGGACATGCGAGTCTGTTCTTCCAGGCCGACGAGGAGCGTGTACTCCTGGACCCGGTGCTGCGAACAAGCAGCCTGATGGGTGGGTTGGTGCACCAGTATCCTCGCGACCTCGACCTTGAACGACTGCCCACACCGACATTGATCGTCATCACTCACGCGCATTTCGACCATTTCGACCCGGAGTCGCTTTCGCTGCTGCCGAAGGACATCCCGGTGGTCATCCCGCCGGACCGACGGATGGCGCGCAGGCTCACCGCCGCCGGCTTTTCAGATCTCCGGCAGCTGGACACCTGGCAGACCGAAGAGCAGGGCGCGGTCCGTTTAACCGCGACGCCCTCGGACGCCCCAGTCACCGAGTTCGGCCTGCTGGTGGAGACCGCGGACAGCCGGCTTTGGCACATGTCGGACGCGGAACCGCCCCCGGATACCGCGCAACACATTTTGTCCGCATACGGACCGGTTGACGTCGTTGCCGCGAAGTACCAGCCCACCGACCCGCAGCTAAACTTCCAGCACAATATGGGCTCCAGCTTCGACCGGCAAAGTGTCGCGAACTGGCTGGAAGCGGCCTCCTCATGTGCACCCAAGCTGGCGTTCCCGTACGCGTCCGGGCTCTGCTTCGAGGGCGACCGAATGTGGCTTAACCGCTACGCCTATCCGTTCTCGGTGGAGTTCGTGGCGCAGCTGCTTCGCCAGCGACTGGGGACGACCGGTACGGCGGCCGTCGTCCGCCCGGGCGACGTCATCTCGATCGACGGTAGCGGCGTCGACGTGGCGCACCAGGCCAGCACCTTCGTTCGACAGTCCGGGCCGGAGACCCCGGTCGAATGGGAGCCCTTCGACGAGCGGTGCCTGCGTGGGGTGCAGGGCGGCGAGGAACGGCGGGCACTCGAGGAGAACCTCGCCGCGGTGCTCCTGGATGGTGAGTTCGGCGACTGGCTCGCCGGGCAGTGCCACGACGACACCGGTGCGCTGGGCGCCTTTCATACGTGGGGAGCCCGCTGCCAGTTGGTGGTGCATTGGGGCGATGGCGAGCGCTGGTACGCCCACGTCGACTTCTCGACCGGGACACCTCGAGTACGGCCCGGGCGAACCCCGGCGGCGAGCTACTTCACGCACATCGGAGCGGACGCCGCGCGGCGACTGTTGGCTGGCCAGGCGTCGGCGCTCCAGATCATGCTCGAGGGGCACGTGTTCATCCACGAGCGCCTCGTCGCGCTCCGGAACAGTCGGTTGGCTGCCCCGGACACCGTCCGCCTGTACGAGAGGTTCCCCGATCCGCTGCTTACGTTTGCCGGAAAGCGGGCTTCTCGTGTCCGGCGCGTCCGCTCCGGAACGCCTGCCTAGCAGGCGCTAGGCGCGGCAGTCACCGGCGGGCCGACCTGCCCGCCCAGTGTGCCGGCGGTGCCGGCCGAAAAGGACGAACGCCGTCAACACCCCGAACGCTCCCTCGCTCGCGAGATAGAGCCGGGTCTGGAGGAGTTCGGACATCGGCTGAGCACCGGTCAGGCAGAAGCTGTATGTGCAGGTCTCGCCGGAACTCACGACGAGCTCCGTCCTGACCTTCGAGCCCGGTAGCACCTCGCCGCCTCGCTCGACACCGACGCCAAGGCACACACGCCGTGGCCGGTCGCCGTCATTCCCGATCTCGACCACGCCCGTCAGCCCTGTCTCGGACGGAACCAGTGTCTCCGCCACGAACTGGGCGCGGAGCGGCCAGACAGGCAGGTCCGACACGATGCCGCAGAAACCGCACACCCGGCTGGTTCGCCGCACCGAGCGGTCCACCCAGTCCTGATAGTCGACATCGTGTGCGGACGCTCCGCAGACCGGGCAGGTCGACTGCTGTCTCCTGGGCCTCGCCTCGACGCGGGCGGCGTACTCGTTGTGCCAGTTCCAGTACCCACGTGTGCGCGCGAGTGCCTCGTCGACGATGCGACGGTCGAACCGGATAGCCGTCTCCTCCTCCCGCTCGCGAGCGTAGGAGAGCAACTCCGGGAGCATGCCGACGTCGTGCCGCCATGCCTGGGCCCGGCGCAACGCCACGAGCTCGTCCTCGAGCTGGTGGGAGGCGTTGGTGAGCGACTTCGCGAAGGCGGGGAGCCTTTCGATCCAGCGCACGTGCCGGACGGCGCGCGCCAGCACCCGGCCGGCCGACCGCTCGACGGGTCTGGGCAAGGCGCGCAGTACGACCTCGAGGTCAGGTCCATCACCGGCCCCGGCATGACGAGGAAGGACCAGCACGAGAGACGCCTCTGAGAATGGGTCCCGGACCAACGAGACGACCGGGCGGGACCGAGGCCGCGCGACCACGTACAGCTGGTCGCGCTCCGCTAGCTCCGCCCAGCTGCGATCAGGAAGACGAGCCACCAAGACCGGCTCGACCTGAGACCAGCGGAGCCGTGCGCCATCCGGCGTGGCCTCGGCCTCGGCCACGGACACACCGGCGACAGGCCAACGCTGGTTCGTCGCATCGCCGACGTAGAGCAGTGACCGCAAGAATTCGCGACCGGTACTCGCACGCGCCGCCGTCACGATCTCGACACACTCCGCAGGCGTGTAGCCGAGGGCTGACGCCCCGAGAAACCAGTGGACGTCGCTGTCGTCGTAGTGCCCGGACCAGACGTTTCCCACCAGCTCCCGCGCACCGCCGCGCAGTATCGCGTGGCCGACCATCGCATCGCGGGGCAAGAAGTCGGTACGACGGGTCCCGACGCCGACGGTGGTGCACCCGTTGAAGTAGACCCGGGAAGCGTTCAGGTCCTGCAGCACCGCACGAGGTGACTCCCTGAACGAGCACACGCTGCCGGCTACGCACCGGCCATCGCGACCACCAGACGCCAACCCGCACAGCCCGACGAGCCCGTCGGCGGCGGCGAAAATACCACAGTGCGGACGCGAGTGGGCGTTGAGGAACAGCGTGCCCTTCGCGTCGTGGATGCCAGACGCGATCTCCCGCATCGTGAGCCCCCCGTCGATAACCCGGAGGGAGGACTGGGGGGATGGAGGCGTCCGCGAGACCACCGTGGTCCGGTCGTTCGGATCCGAGCGTGCGGGCAGGAGTTGCTTCGCGAGCAGCACGGACAGCGTTGCCGCGCTCTCGGACGTCAACACCCCGAGCCGCGGCATCTCCCCTAGCCGCGCCATCAGCAGGCGGCACAGAGCGTGCAGCGTTGCCGCCATGTCCTGCTCGTTCAGTCGGCACAAAGACGTGATCGACCGCGGCTTCCCGGATGGGATAGAAGGACGACGGCCGGCGGCAAGGTCGATGAGCACTAGCGGACGGTCGGTGATCGCGGCGTAACGCCGCGCTAACAGTGCTTCAAGGCCGGAGGGCGGCGCAAGCACCCAGTCATCCGGCCCGCCCCGGATGTCGAGGCTTGTATACGACTGCTCGGCCCCGGGGGGCAGCGCCGCGAGAATCGGGTCGACGGTCCAGCTGATCCGATTCCGCTCGTCGTCCCCGAACAACAGGGGCAGTACGTCGGGTTCGTCGGCGTGGAGAACGCTCAGCAGCTCACTCTCGCTGGTGCATCTCCGAATTCGCAACAGACAGGCCCCCAAGGCCCGAAGGATAAGATGCGGCTACAGGTTCCACGGTCGTCGACCGGAGGCGAGGCTACCGTGCCTTACAGCGAGTGGACAAGGTACCTGACGGAGTTCTCCCCCGTGTCGGCAGTGGCAGCCCCTCCGCCGGACCTTTACTGCGCGACCGAGCATGCCGTGCCGGTCAAGGGCTGGGACGAAGTCGGCGACGAGCAGCTGGCCGAGTTCTGGCGGCGCGGCTTCCTGATCGTGGCAGATGCCTTCCAGCCCAGCGACGTGAGCGCAGCGGCCGACGCGATCGCCGTTCTCCTCGGTGGCACGGAACCGAGTTACCGGCCGTCCCCATGGGGCGAGAAGCACGGGGTGCTGCTACGTCCCGGCCGGAGCCTGGAGTCACTCGCCGGCCCCGACCGGCTCGATGCGCTCGTGCTGGCACGAGGACTCGTGAAGCACGAGCCGCGGCTGCGGGCCATGGCCGAGCACGTCGGTATTCGGCATTTCCTGGAAAGGGTCATGGACGACGCGCCTGTCCTCATGCACGACATGGTCCGCGCGAAGCCGCCGTCGCCGGGAGACAAACCCTGGCACCAGGATCTGACCCATTTCCGGCTGGATCCCTCCTCCGCCGTCGTCACCGCCTGGATTGCGGTCGACGACGCCCCCCTGGAATCCGGGTGCCTCCATTTCATCCCTGGATCGCATCTCGACGGGCCTGCCAAGCACGTGTTCGACCGCGACTACCAGATTCCGGACTCGGCCATCCCCAGGACCGGCCAGGTCGCGGCACCGGTCACGAAGGGAAGCTGCGTGCTGCTGCACGCGCTGGTGCAACACGGCTCACCGCCGAACCGATCCACGGGCAGGAGGCTTGCCCTGCAACTCACGTTTCGACCCGACACCGCGGTCACGATCAGCGACGAGGAGCGCATCCTCGCGTTCGCGGATCGGCCCGGCGGGTGACGGACGGGCGGTCGACCACCTCGGCCGAGACGGCCCGAGAGAGCAGAGCCCGAAGGCAAGAACGATGGTCGCTGTACGGTCGGCGAGCACTGGTGACCGGGGCCACCAGGGGGATTGGCCAGGCGACGGCCAATTGCCTGCTCGATCTCGGGGCCGAGGTGCTCGCCGTCGGCCGCGACGCCGTCCGCGCCGAGGAGACACGCCGGGCCTGGGAGCACCAAAAACTGCCAGGCGATGTGGTCGTCGCCGACGTCACGACCGAGTTGGGTCGAGACCAAATCGTCGCCGCCGTGGCGGACCGATGGTCTTCGTTGGACACTCTGGTGAACAATGTCGGAGAGGGGAACCGAAAGCCCTTTATTGAGGTCACCGACAGTGATATTGATCACCTGGTGTCGCTGAACTTCACCTCGACGGCCATCCTGTTGCGTCGGCTGCACCCGCTCCTCCAACGGGCGGCGGGTGCCTCCGTGGTGAATGTGGCCTCGACCGCCGGGTTGGTGAGCGTCCCCGACACGGCGATCTACGGCGCCCAGAAAGGCGCGTTGATCCAGCTGAGCCGGAGCCTCGCGGTGGAGTGGGCGCCAGACCGGATTCGAGTGAACAGTGTCTCGCCCTGGTTCACCCGCACACCGCGCATCGAGGCGCTCCTGGCCACCGCCGAGGTCGCGGACCGCATCATCGCTCGAACGCCGCTCCGGCGGCCCGCGGAGTCGGAGGAGATCGCATCCGTCATCGCCTTCCTCTGCCTCGATGCGTCGTCCTACCTGACCGGGCAGAACTTGATCGTAGACGGCGGGGCGACGATCAGTGGGATCTCCTGATCACATCGACCGGCCGGGTTCTCCGCACCACCGCCGGAGCGCCGAGGTCAGTCCGTCGCGTGGCGGCGACTGGCAGGCGTCATGTCCGTGCCGGGGCGTAGCGGAGAGTTCTCGTGATAGAAGTCGCCCCATTCGACGACGATCGTCGACTTGCCGTCCTCCCGGTGGAGGGCCTTCTCGTACGTGATGAAGATGTCCTCGGCGCGGTCCAGTCGGATTACCTCGACGTTCTTGAGCACCGAACGAAAGAAGTCGGTGTAGTCGCCTATATGTTGTGCCTGCGAATTCCACGGCCACACCGCGCCGACGCTGGTCCGGATGATGACCTTGGGTCGATAGCGGGAGAATTCGGCGATCTTGTCGAGATGGTTGACCACCTGATTCGTGGCCAGCAGGAAGAAGTTCCACCTCGGGTAAATGCTAACCGGAATCTTGCCGGCCAGGGCCAACCCGTTCGCTATCCCGGCCTGCATGTCCTCACAAACCGGCAATTCCAGCTTCTTGTCCGCCGGCACCCCGGCCAAGGTGCCCGACATCGCCGTTCCCTCATACTCAACGGCCTGTCCGATGAACATCGTGTCGGGGTGAGCCGCCAGATACTCCATGGATCGCTTCAGCTCAGCTGCGTACTTCATATGCCCGGCCTCTCGAAGCCATGGATCCGAAGCCTTTAGAACTTGACCCGCCTGCCGGCCCCGGCGTGCGGCCACTTGTTCTGGTACCGGTAGTACCGGAGGTGCTCGTCCGATTTTCCTTCCCGGCTGAGCGCCGGCATGTTCCACACGCGGCGGGTGTCCGTGCATATCGACGTGCCGTTGTCCTCGATGACGAACGTCACCGGCAGCGCGAAGTTCCGCACGTACTTGTAGCATTCCTCGAACGCACCGGTCTCGGACGTCATGTCCCCCACAAAACAGAAGACCCGCTCGTCGCGGCCGTCGCGGGCGATGGCCAATGCGATGCCCACCGCAATGGGCAGCACGCCCGCCACGATCGCGGACGAGAAGATCCGGTACTCCGGGAAGCACAACGAAATGGATCCGCCGGCCATGATCGCGTCTTTGAGGACCGGCGCCGGTACGCCTTTGAGCAGGCACTGGTAGTGACTTCGCCAGGAGCAGAGGACCCAGTCTTCGCTCCGGATCTCCTTGAAGACCTGGATCATTTCGTCCTCGTTGCCGTGGTAGAGGTGCACTGGCGCGCGGATCCGGCCGGCATTGAACTCCGCGGCGATGTCCTCTTCAAACTGGATGAGGTCATCCCGGTTCATCCTCATCCCTTCCCCTCTACGTCCACGGCCGACAGGGACTCGTTGTTCCAATCGCGAGCACGCGAACCGATCTGCCGGTACACGCTTCCGTGTGGCTCGCCGCAGAAGCGCTCCCAGCCGCGGTTCCGGGGCAGGACGATGTCCATCGGCACGCACCTCACCCGGTGGCCGGGGGTGCCGTGGACCTGGAAGCCAGTGTCCTCCCACACGTTGTCGGCGAGCTGATAGCAGTCGCCTGCCCGGTACTGAAACACCACGAGCCGTCGCGGCATGCCGGACCGGTTCACGGGGGACCCGTGCAGGGTGAGGCAGTGGTGGATCGTGATGCCGCCAGCCTTGGACATGAGCGGCACGACGGCCTCTTGCTGGGTTTCCCAGTGATGCGACTCCACGCATCCGCCCGTCATCCAGCCATCCCGGCTGTGGTCGAGCAGGCCGAGCCGGTGGCTCCCCCGCACCGCGTACATTCCCCCGTTCTCGGGGGTGACATCGTCCAGAGCCACTGCGACGGTCAGCAAATCGAAGTTCGTGTGTGTGTAGTAGGCGAAGTCCTGATGCCAAGGAAAGGCGCCAGCGCCGGCCGTCGGGGGCTTCGTCGCCAGCTTGGAGTTAGACAGCTGTATGTCGTCCCCGATCAGCTGGGCAACCCGCCCGGTGAGCCGAAGATCGCAGGCCAGTTCCTTGAACCCGGCTAGCCGGGTGGTGAGAGGGATCAGATGCACCGTGCGCTCACTGGCCCGCCGCTTCGCGAGCTCTCGCTGGATGCTCGGGTCGGCCGTGAGGGCCCGGAGTTCCTCGACGTCCTCGTCCGGGAACACATCGTCGACCCGGACGAAGCCATCCGTCCAAAACGCATCGATCTCAGCTTCTGTCAGCACCGTCAGCCGATCCGCTCCACCCGGCGCGGCGGGAGAGCGGCTCCATCGCGCATGAGTTCCTCGGCCGAACCGAGACCTAGTTCGGCTCGGTACCGAGCGATGAGTCGAGCACCTGCGTTGAGGCGCAGGAGCGCGCCTTCCGCCAGCGGCATGGCGAGCTCGGGCGTCGCCGACACCAGCGGCACGATCACTTCCGCCAGCCAAGCGTCCCAGTGCTCGACGTCGATGACTGTATGCAGCCGGAAATACCGGCAGCCTTGATCGGAGACGCCGACCCGCGCGAGGCCCTGGGCGACTCTCGACGCGCGTGTAGGGCTGGTCAACTCGATCACGCTCAATGCGCCCAACGAGTGCCAGGCGTACCGACGGTTCACCGCGAGGCCGGTCAGTAGGTTGGCGACCGCAAGGGTCTCCCAGAGGAATTCGTGGTCAGGCGTGTCCGTGACGCCCAGCTCGGCCGCCATTGCCTCATACAGCGGCCCGTGGACATCGTCGGCGTAGCCTTGACCCTGTTCGTCCCAGAAGTTGCGAGCCAGCTCGATTTTCGCTCGTTGCGGAAGCCTGACCTGGGTCAGCGCGATGAGGTCGTCGAACCCGATTTCGCCGTTGTATTCCTGCTTGATGAAGTACTGAAGCTCCGCGTAGCTCGCCTGCTCGGCCAGATGGTCGAAAAAGGAATCGTATTGACCCGGCCCATTCTCCTTGAGCGCCACGAACCACTCGACGAACTCCGCCGGTGTCTGCGGCAGGGTCCGGAGCTGGGGACGGGTCCGGGCGCGTTCCTCCTCGATGAACCGGGCTTCCACGAGCTCCACCGCGCGCATGAACGGCAGCTCGGTGGTCCAGTCTTTCGACGGCAGGGACGCCTGCAGGCGGGCGCGGTTGAAGGCGTTCAACCCGATCTGGAGCTCCTCCGGACTGAGGTAGTTGGCCAGCGGACCGTCACCGATCCTCGCCGCCCGCTCGGCGAGCGCCCGAACCTTGCTCCGGATTTCGGGATCGATCGAGAGTTGAAGCATCATATTCCTCTCGGAACCGAGTGCGACCATTGGCGGCTCGGGCGGTCGCCGCGGATCGCACCGCGCAGCGCGCCCGACAAGGTCCTCGTCATGGGACCGGGCACGCCTGCTCCCACATCGCGGCCGTCGATCTCGCGTACGGGCATCACCTCTGATGTTGTTCCGGACAGGAACACCTCGTCAGCGACAGCAAGCTCCTCCGGCCCGAACGTCCGCTCGGCAACTCGAATACCCAGCTCTCGGGCGAGGACGAGAAGCGTGTCTCTTGTGATGCCCGCAAGGATGGGCAGATTCGTCGGCGGCGTCGCGAGGTCCTCACCGAAGACTGCGAAAACGTTTGATGTCGATCCTTCGGCGACCGCGCCGGCGCCGTCGAGCAGAATCGCGTCGTCGCAGCCGGCCCCGCGCGCTTCATGGACCGCGAGGAGGCCGGCCGCATAGTTTGCCGACACCTTGCTCGCACTCAGCGTTGGACTCGCGCTGGTACGTATCACGGACGACACATGCACGCGTATCCCGCGTTGCTGGCTTTTTTCGAGAGGCGCATCGCGCCAGGGAAAGGAGAGAACGCAGACCTCCGCGTGGCGGCCGGGACGGCCGAATCCCAGCGAGTCACTGCCGGGGAACACCAACGGCCGGACATAGGCGTCTGTGTGCCGGTTGGCTAAGACCGTGTCAACACATGCCCGGGTGATCTCCGCACCCGTGAAAGGAACCTCGAGATGGACCGCACGGGCCGACCTGAGCAGTCGCTCGATATGGTCACCCAAGCGGAAGAATGCGCTCCGGCCGCAACTCCACCTGTAGCAACGGATCCCCTCGAACGCAGTCGGCCCGAAGTGTATTACCGTGGAAGCGACGTGTAGCTTGGCGTGATCGTATGGAATAAGCTCACCGTTCAACCACACCCAAGCCGGGCCGCTCATGCACATCTTCCCGTAGTCCCGCAGCGACCGACACCGCCATCACCGCGAACGATCTGGCTGGGGCCTGTCTCCGAGGATCGTCCGTGCCCGCACACGGAAACGAGCATTTTACGCAGGAACGGCGATCAGCATCGGGTAGTAGCCGTCGTCGTCCTCGTCCTCTTCTTCCTCGGCGCTATCTGGCAGATCGTCTATCTCGCTCGTAAATTCGAGGTCATCGAGGTCCAGCTCGAAGATGGCCACCGTCGATCACTCCTGCCCATAACGGTTGGAGGTGCGAGATGCACAAACGATAATATTCTAGCGGCGCCCATAATCCACGGCAAGACTTCCTCGATAGTGACGGCGTTCAGTACCGCCCGGTCGGCAAGGACGCCGCCGCGGGACTGTAGGG
>OBLR010000257.1_pt1 | contig 12129 bp, 10 predicted proteins | sample 1519891 | NCBI WGS metagenome assembly OBLR01 (sample SAMEA3113583, study PRJEB22503) | soil metagenome | reverse complement strand
GGAGGCGATCGCCAGCGCGGACCGCTCGATTCGGCCATCGGTGAACTTCCCTCATAGTGAGCTCGCCTGCGTCGGTAAGGGATCCCGTGACAAGCCGGCCAGACTCGGCTCCTAGGTCGATCGCGACGTAAGCAGGGTTAGACATCACCGTTGGCTTCGTCGAGTGGCCAGCCCATGGTCGTCATGAGCGTCAGGGCCGGCTGCGTCGAGTCCAGTCTCGAATGCTGAACCGTCACGGGGACATTCGATCGGATGCGCACGGCGTAGGGGACGCCGCGCGGAACTACAGCGCCACCGAGTTCGTCGGGGTGGTCGGTTCGGATGTGGCGCGTTCGCCGTGCCGCCACGAACGCGGTTCCCGATAGGGGCTCCCGATCTTCGAAGAAGAAGTCGATGGTTAGCTCGGCAGGCGCATCACCTGTGTTGAGGACACAAATCGCCTCATGGCTCTCGAAGGCGCCGGTGCTCCCCGCGGGGATGTAACCATCCGGGACGAGCCACACGCGAGCCCCTTCGCCCATCCTCGTAGCCTCCTATGTGAGCGCGGATTAGAGATGCTCCTAAAGCATCCCCAATCCGCGCCAGATCTGCTGGGACTACTTACTCAGAAGTTGCTTCTTCGATATTCGACTCGTCGTATTCGGTGAACGGACCCATCACGATCCGCAACCCGTTATCGCGCGTTGGGTCCTTCTCGATCGTGTACTCACCCATCCGGCCCGCCTCGAACTGCTGACCCTCTTCCGCCGCGATCTGACCGGTGGCGATGCCGTAGGTCGCGTAGAAGGCCAGGTAACCGAGGTCCTTGAAGCTCCACAGCGCGAACTTCTGGGCGCAGCCGTTGAGCGTGTATTCCTTCATCTCGGACGGCAGCCCCAAGCCGGACACCAGGACCTCGCCGCAGAGGTCCTCGTCTTGCATGGCCTGTGCGGCCGCGGCAATGCCCACTGTGGTCGGCGCCATGATCAGCTTCAGGTCCGGATGCTGGTCGACCAGAGCCAGAGCCTGGTTGTAGGAATCGTTCGGATCGTCGTTCCCATAAACCGTGTCAACGAGCTCCAGATCCGCGTAATCGGGGCCCTGAAGGACTTCCTCCATGGCTTCGATCCACGCGTTCTGGTTGGCCGCATCGGGCGTCGCCGACAGGATCGCGAACTCCCCGCCATCCGGCATGAGCTCGAGTGCCATGTCGGCCATCACCTGACCGGTCTCGTCGAAGTCCACCTGGGCGACGAACAAGCTCTCGCCGGCGTCGGTTCCTCCGGGTATGGGTGAGTCCCAGCTCACGACCGTCGCACCCGCGTCGGCCGCCTGCTGTACGGCGGGCTCGATCCCTTCGGAACCCGCGTTCGAGATCATGACCCCGTTCAATCCCTGGGTTGCTGCGTTCGTGACGATCTGGATCTGTGCTTCGATGTCCTCGGCGGACGAGGGGCCCTCGTAACTCGCGGGTTCGATTCCGAGCTCTTCGGCCGCCTCCTCCGCGCCTTCGTTGGCCTCTGTGAAGACGGGATTGTCAGTGCTCTTCGGGACGAAGACCCCGCTGAACTCGTCTCCTCCCTCGATCGTGACGACTCCACCTTGGGCCCCGCCTCCATCGCCTCCCCCGTCGGCGGCCGGCTCGTCGTCGTCTCCGCAGGCAGCCAGGATCAGAACCAGTCCCAGCACCAGAGCCAGCAACTTTCTGTGCGCTTTCAAATGCCTACCCCCCTTCTGTTGATGGAACCTGCGTGGGTTGTTGTCGTTTCGTGGAATCACCTCCTCGTCCGTTGCCACTCGCGGTCGGCGGCGACCGGCTTCCTTCGCCCTTACTCGGTCGACGCCGAGCCAAGCGGGAGATGAGATTCGGAATCAGAACCGAAAGGATCAAAAGGGCCCCGATTACGCCCGTCTGCGTGGAGATGGCGATGTGAGCAAGTCCCAATCCGTTGCGGAGATTGAGGACGACGAGGATGGAAAGGCCGACGCCGATCATGCTCCCGGACCCTCCAAAGATGCTGACCCCGCCCAACAAGACCATCGTGATGATGTCGAGTTCGAAGCCGTCCGCGAGATTGGCGCGGACGGAACCGAGTCGAGCCGCGAAGAGAATCCCGGCGAGTCCGGCCACCAGGCCTGACACGGTCAGCAAGATCAGCTTGGTCTTTGCTACGTCGATGCCCGAATAGCGCGCGACCGCGGGGTTGTCGCCGATCACGTACAAGGAACGCCCCAAGGCGCTTCGTTGCAGAACGACCCCCGCGATCACAATTCCGACGAAAAAAAGAATGAGGCCGAAGGAGAGTCTTCCCACCAGAGGGTCTTGTCCCAGCGAATCGAACCACTCGGGGAAGTCGCCGCTTGATCGATCCTCCAGAAGGATCCTTGCTCCTCCACGCCAGCCGATCAGTCCTGCGAGAGTGACGACCAGCGATGGGAGGCCGAGTTTGGACACGAACAGGCCGTGAATGAATCCAGCCGCGGCGCCCGACAGGAGAGCGATGACAATCGCTGCCTCGAAGGGGACGTCACCTCCAGCGTGCAGCACTCCCAGGACACATGCCGAAAAACCCATAACCGATGCGACCGAGAGATCGATCTCGCCGCTGACGATGACGAACGTCATGATCACCGCGACGATCACCTTTTCGATCGATAGCTGGAAGACGTTGATGAAGTTCTGTGTCCTCATGTAGAAGGGCGAAAGCGAGACGTTGACGATGAGCACGGCCGCAAGGATCCCGACGAGCAACAGCTCCCATCTCCAACGCCGCACGAACTCAGGCATCAGCAATTGCTCCGCGCTCGGCCGACGTCTCGATCGGTGCGCCACGTCGTGATCCGGGCTCCCACCGACGGCCCAGGCGCTTCCCGACCAGGAAATCGCTCGTTACGGCAATCAGAATCAGTACGCCAAGGATCGCGTCGCGCCAGAACTCGCTGACCTGAGGCACGCGCAGTAGGCCCTGGTTCAGGAGGTCGATAAGAAACGCGCCCAGCAATGCGCCGAGAACTGTCCCCGAACCGCCGAGAACACTGACGCCTCCGACCACGGCGGCTGCAACCGAGGCTAGTTCCATCCCCGCTCCGGCGAAGACCGTGATCGTTCCAAAGCGAACGAGGAACAGAAAGCCCGCCAGTCCCGCTAGCGCCCCACCGGCGGCGTAAGCGCCAAGTATCACTCGCTGGACCGGAAGGCCGGAGTGGCGGGCCGATTCGGGATGGGAGCCGACGGCGTAGAGCCAGCGCCCCCACTGCAATCGTCCTAGGCAGAACTGAAGGACGATTACGACGAGAACCGCGAGCGCGAACGAGAATCGGATGTCGAAATCACCGACACTGCCTACCGTCGAACGCGATAGGTCCGAAAGCCAATCGGGCAGGGTGTCGACTGTGATGTTCTGCGACTCCGCGTGCTCCACCAGCCAGGTTCGGTAAACGGCGAGCATGCCGAGGGTCACGACGATCGCAGGAACCCTGCCGTACGCGACGATCGTTCCGTTCAAGAGCCCCATCGCCAAACCGATCCCCATGGCGAGGCCAATCGCGACGATGGGTCCGCTGTCTGGGTTGCTCGCGAGGAATTCGCCGGTGAGATACGCGGTAACGCCCACCATCGATCCCAGCGAAAGATCGAGGTTACGGGTGACGAGCACGAGCGTTTGGGCGGCAGCCAGCAACGCGATTATTGCCACCCCCGAGGTGACTCGCAGGAAGAACCGTCCGCTCACGAGATTCTCAACGAACAGCCCGAATACGAGTGTGGTGGCCGCGATGATGATCGCAAGAGAGAGCTCGCGGACCCTTTCCGGTGGCAGCCCGAGGGTCATGCGGCCCCCACCGCCGCAGCCACAATCCGCTCTTCGGTTGCCTCCGACCGCCCGTAGAGCCCGACCTCCCGGCCCTCTCGCATGACCAGGACGCGGTCGCTCATTGCAATTACCTCTGGGAGATCGGAAGAGATAAGGATGATCGCGATACCGGATCGAACCAGTTCGTCGATGATCTGGTGAACCTCGGCCTTGGCACCGACGTCGATCCCGCGTGTCGGCTCATCCAGGATGAGGACCGTTGGTTCGGCGCTCAACCATTTTGCGAGCATGGTCTTTTGCTGGTTGCCGCCGGAGAGTTGCTCCACCGGCGTGTCTACGCTGGAGGTGCGGATACGCAGCTTCTTACGAAAGTCTTCGGCGACCGAGCGCTCCGCCGCGGAATCGAGCAATCTCAATCTCGACACGTAATTTCGCAACGTCGCTAGCGTGATGTTGGCGGTGATGGATTGCGGAAGGGAAAGCCCGAGGCGTCTCCGGTCCTCGGAGAGATAGGCGATGCCCAGGTGCATTGCCTGTTGAGGCGATCGGATTGCGACGACTTTGCCGTTGAGCTTGATCACGCCACTATCTGCGGGCGCGACCCCGAAAAGTGCGAGCGCAGTGTCGGTTCGGCCCGCTCCGACGAGGCCGGCAAGGCCCAGCACCTCACCTTTGCGCAAGTCGAAGGTCAGATCGGAAAACGTGCCACTTCTTCCGAGGTTCTCAACACTGAGGACCACGTCGCCGGGCTCGTGATCGCTCCGCGAGAAGAACTCCGACAGCTCGCGCCCCACCATGTCTCTGATGGCACCCTCGGGGCTCGCTTCGGTCTTGGATCTTGATGAGATAAGCCTGCCGTCGCGCAGAACCGTGATGCGATCCGCAATCTCAAAAACCTCATCGAGGCGGTGGCTGATGAAAAGCACGGCAACGCCGGATTGCGCCAGGTGCCTGACCTGCTTGAAGAGTTGCGCGACCTCGTGTGCGGAGAGAGCCGCCGTCGGCTCATCCATGATGAGCACGCGTACGTCCATGGACATGGCCTTGGCGATCTCCACTGCTTGTTGCTCCGCTACCGCAAGCTCACGAGCGAGCCCCTTCACGTCAAGATGGACATCGAGCTGCGCCAGGATCGCCTCGGCCTCTCGATACATCTGGCCCCACCGCACGAAGACACCACGGTCGCGATGACTGATGAAGATGTTCTCGGCAACGTTCAGATCAGGAAAGGTCGCCGGCTCCTGATAGATGGCGGCGATGCCCTGCCGTTGAGCGTCGGCGGAGCTTCGAAAGGCGACTTCATCGCCCTGAACGACGATCCTTCCGAAGTCCGGCGAATGGATCCCCGTCATTACTTTGATCAGCGTCGACTTCCCTGCACCGTTCTCGCCAACAAGCGCGTGAATCTCCCCCGGGTAGAGCGTGAGAGAGACGTCGTCGAGCGCTTGGGTTGCGTCGAAGCGCTTGGAGATCCCTTCTAGCTCCAAAACCGGCGAGCGATCGGTCATGGCGCACGCATCCATGGACCGATCGGCCTGTAGCAGCCCGAGGTGGGGGCTATCGGCGCGGAGCGCTGCTGAGGGGGGATGAGCTCAGGAGACACGACGTACCTCAACGCCCGAGACCTCGAGCCACTGCAGGCTTTCTTCAGCCGCCTCGGCGACAAGGACGAGAGCGACATCCGAGACGTGACCAATGGAATGAAGACCCCTATGGCCAAACTTGCTTCCGTCAACGAGCAGGATCGGCTTGTCTGCTTGCTTCACCATCGTTCGCTTGATTTCTGACTCGAGCAGATCTGGATCCACGAGATGCCCGTTTCGGGTCAGACCCTTCACGCTCAGAAAGCATTTATCGACGAAATGGTTGGCGATAGTGCGAACCGCGTGGGGACCGACGCAAGAGAGGGTGAGCTTGCGCACCGACCCGCCCGAGCTGATCACGTCGATGTTTGGAGCTTCGGGCCCCGACAGCAGGTCCAGTATCGGGAGGGAGTTCGTAACGACCGATGTGCCGACGCCCCGTTCACGAAGGGCCTGGGCTACGAAGAATGAGGTGGATGACGAATCAAGAAATAGCGACTCTCCCGGCTCAACCAAATCGGCGGCGGCACCAGCGAGCGCTCTCTTGGCGCCCGTCGCCTGTTCGACGCGCTGGCGGAAGGAGTCTTCGTGGCCGGCGAGCTCCGGCAGGACCGCGCCACCGTGGGTTCGTCGCGCTCGGCCCTCTCGCTCGAGGATTGCGAGATCTCGCCGAGCGGTCATCTGGGAGATGCTGAAGTCACTTTCCAGCTGGGTGATGGTCACGCTGCCGGTCGCCTGCAGGAGATCGGCGATCCGGCGCCGCCGCTCTTCGGGAAGGACTCGGCCAGCCTCGTGTTTGTTTATGGACGCTCCACCCATTCCCGACCCCGATTTCTCTCAGGAACGAACATTTTCTACCATGGGCTAAGGCGGCAACGCAATGGAATCCGAAAGGTTCGGCGGCTTTACCGGCGTGAGCCGATCAAAAGGACTTCGAGGCGCCGAGGCCCGTGAACGCCCTCCACACGCCGGAACTCGATGTCCGAGGTTGCGGAGGGACCCGACACGAAGGTGAGAGGAGCGCGGGCGAAGGCAACCGCATCGTGCAGCCGCTCGATCGCCTCGGGAACGGACCCGACGATCTGATCCGTCCGCACCACGCAGATGTGTAGGTCGGGCACCAGCGTGATCGCTCGTCGCCCCGAGGCGGGCCCCCCGTCGAGAACGATAGTGCCGGTTTCGCCGATGGCCAGGCAGCACCCGGTCAGAACTCCGCCGAACCCGTCGAGGTCGAGCGCGCTCATCCCTCCGTCGGGCAGGACCTCGAGGCCCCCATCGGGCAACCAGGCCTGATCTATTCGCGGTGGGACGACCAATCGCGTCACTTGCGCGGCGCGGCAGATGTCTCGCACGGTCGCCGGGATCGCGGCCGCGTCGATCCGGCGAACCTCGCCGCGGTATTCGGACACCCGCCCGGCGAACAGCTCGACCGGATCTCCCGGGCGCGAGGTTTGGTAGTCACGTGGCACATCGACGTCCTCGGGCCGCTCTGGTGCCGGAACATCCCCAAGAGCGAGCCGGACGGCTTCGAGCACGCGTGCGCGGTTGGTCATCGTTGGTTCTCCCGCCACCATTCGCGAAAGGTCTGTCTTGCGACGGGTGGGACGTCGCGAGTGCGGGTCCAGCCCGACAACCCGAACGGGAGCCGCGAGATCTTCCCGTTGCGCGTGAAGGGCCGTTGGCCGATCCGTCCTATTCGTTGCGCGACAGCAAACCGGCGAGGGCCGGCAAAGATCGAGGCGAGAAGCTTCATCACGAACGGTTCCGCCCGGGTCGCGGCACGCACGCCCGCGCGGTGTTCGTCAACGATCCTTCCACGGAGATGCACAAGGATCTTTGGAATGTTGATCTTGACCGGGCACACCTCGTAGCAAGCGCCGCAGAGCGAGGAGGCCCACGGCAACGACTCCGTACCTCGCGTGTGAACGGCCCCGGGTAGACGGAGCCGTAGGGGTGTCCTCCGGTTCGTTCGTAGACGGGACAAACGTTGAGACAAGCACTGCAGCGAATGCAGGCAAGGGTCTCGCGTGCAGCTTTGTCGGCCAGTACCTTGGTGCGTCCGTTATCCAGCAGGACGAGATGGAATTCGGAGGGACCGTCTCCCTGAGTGACTCCGGTCCATACGGACGTGTAGGGATTCATTCGTTCTCCGGTCGATGAGCGCGGAAGGAGCTGAAGGAAAACGCCAAGGTCACTCCAGGTCGGAAGCACCTTCTCGATCCCCATTACCGTCACGAGAACGTCCGGGAGGGTGAGGCACATCCGGCCGTTGCCCTCCGACTCGACGACGCCCACGGAACCCGTCTCCGCGACGGCGAAATTTGCCCCTGAGATGGCGAAGCGCGAGGAGAGAAACCTAGCGCGCAGGAAGCGGCGCGCGGCGGCGGTGAGCTCCTCGGGATCGTCTTGAAGATCCGGTTCGGCAAACTTCATACGGAAGAGATCCCGAATCTCGGTCCGGTTCTTGTGAATCGCCGGGACAAGGATGTGAGACGACTGGTCGTCGGCAAGTTGAATGATCAGCTCCGCGAGATCGGTCTCGACCGGCTCGATCCCGGATGCACTTAGAGCTCCGTTCAGACCGATCTCTTCGGTCGTCATGGATTTCACCTTGACGACCTCGGTTTCATCGTGCGAGCGCGCGATATCGACAACGATCCTGTTGGCCTCCGCTGCGTCTTCGGCCCAATGGACGACGCCTCCCGCCTTCCGGACCGAAGACTCCAACTCTCCCAAATAGATATCGAGGTGACGAAGCGTTCGCTCTTTGATGGCGCGTCCCGCCTCCCGCAGCTGCTCCCAGTCCGGCAGCTCCGCCACGACGGCCGCGCGCTTGGCCCTAATCGTGGACGTGGCATGACCGAGGTTCGCGCGAAGCCTCTCGTCCGCCAGAGCGGCCGGGGCCGCGTCCTGGAACCGGGGAATGACCGGCGATGAGATCCGAGTCTTCATCTCACCCCGGCCCCTGAGCAGCCAGAACCTCCGCGAGATGAATGGTTCGAAGACGGGATCCATCTCGTCGGAGCGCCCCAGCTATGTGCATCAGACACGAGTTGTCCAGCGCAACGCACATCTCGGCCCCGCTTCCAATCAAGCTGGTCACCTTGTCGGTGAGCATCGCGGACGAGGTGTCGGCGTTCTTGATGGCAAAGGTTCCGCCGAAGCCGCAGCACTCGTGTGCGCCGTCGAACTCCACTAGTTGTAGACCGCGAACGTTGCGGAGAAGCCGAAGCGGTGCGTCGCCCACGCGAAGCATCCGAAGCGAGTGACAGGTGGGATGGTAGGCGACCCGATGCGGGAAATACGCGCCGACGTCTGAGATCTTCTGCTCGGTAAGGAACTCTGAGAGCTCGAACACGCGAGGAACGAGCTCGTCGACTGCGGAAATCAGGCGCTGGTCGCCGGCCCTTTCCGCAGCCGTCTTGTAGAACTCCCGCACCATTCCAACGCAGGATGCGGATGGTGAGACGACCGCTTCGGAGTCACCGAAAACATCCACGAAGTGCCGCACCAGTCGGATGGCCTCGGACTGGTACCCCGTATTGAAGTGCATCTGGCCGCAGCAGGTCTGGGCCATCGGAAAACTCACCTCGTGGCCCAAACGCTCCAAGACGGCGACCGTCGCTTTCCCGGTCTCGGGAAAAAGCGTGTCGTTGAAGCAGGTGATGAACAGATCGGCCTTCACCATCGGTCTCCGGCTGTGAGCTCCCTTAGCGTGGATAGGCGGCAGCGACTCCCCCATCGACATTGAGGAGATTTCCCGTCGTCTTGGACGATCGCGCGTCGGAAGCGAAGAAGAGGACGGCCTCGGCAACATCCTCCGCCAGGACGTTGACTTTGAGCGTGGTCCGCTGTCGGTAATACTCCTCGAGTTCCTCCGGCTCGATTCCGTAGGCGCGGGCCCGCTCCTCACGCCACGATCCCTCCCAGATTTTCGAGCCCTGCAAGACGGCATCCGGATTCACGGTATTGACGCGGATGCCGTCAGACCCTCCCTCCTCGGCGAGACATCGGGCAAGGTGCAGTTCTGCGGCCTTGGCCGACGAATACGCAGCCGCGTTCTTACCGGCCACCACCGCGTTCTTCGATGCAACGAAGACGAGACTTCCCCCGGTTCCCTGGCGTTTCATGAGGCGAAACGCCTCGCGCGCAACAAGGAAGTAGCCGCGGGCCAGCACGGAATGGTTCAGCTCCCACAACTCCACGGACGTCTCTTCCAGCGACGCACTGGATGCGAGCCCGGCATTGGACACCACGATGTCGACACCCCCGAAGGAAAGTGCTGCCTCGAGGGATGCGTTCGCGACCGCCCGTTCCTCGGTCACGTCGGTCGTGACGGCGACCGCTTCGATCCCCAGCCGCTGAGCCAAGCGCTCGGCACCCTCATGGTCGATATCCGTAACGACGACACACGCTCCCTCGTCGTTCAGCCGTCGAACGATGGCCTCTCCGATGCCTCCGGCACCGCCAGTTACGAACGCCACCTTGCCCTCGAGCTCCTTCGGCGGTGGTGACAGGGAGAGTTTGTAGAGCTCCAGCGGCCAGTACTCCACCGCGTAGGACTCCTCTTCGGTTAGGGATACGAAGGAGTCGAGCGCGTGGGCTCCCCGCATCACCGCGATCGCTCGGTGGTAGAGATCGCGCGCGAGGCGCGCCTGCCTGGCGTTTCTTCCGAGGGAGACCATCCCGACGCCAGCGATCAAAACGACCCGGGGATTGGGGTCTGCCATTGTCTCGTCGTCTGCTCGATTGCGGCCGACGTAGCCCTCATACCAGTCCCGGTAAGCCCGAACCCCGTCGACGATCTTGGACTCCAATGTCTCGGCATCGTCGCTCGCCGCGTCGAAGTCGATCCACAGTGGGCGCATCTTCGTATGCACGAGGTGATCGGGGCAGGCCGCACCGACCTGGCTCAACTCCTTCGAGTCGTGCCCACAAGCGAACTCGAGAACCCCCGGCGCCACATCGACAACCGCTATCTTGGTTGTCTCTCTCGACACTTCACCCCTCAGAACCGGAAGCAGCTCGGCAAGAATCCTCCGCCGTCCCTCCGCATCCAGCGGTTCGTGCGCGGCCCCACCGAACGCTTCGCGGTCACCAGACCTATCGTTCACGAAGTCGACGGCTCTGTTGATCGCTTCGATCGTGCGTGAGTACGACTCCTCGCCCGTTTCACCCCAGGTCACGAGCCCGTGCTTCGCGAGAAGGATCAATTTCGTTCCCGGGTTGCTTCGAACCGCGTCGCCGACCTGCTTCGACAGTGCGAACCCGGGGCGAACGTAGGGGATCCAGACGTCCGAATCCCCGTACAGCTCCTTCGCCAGCCGCTCGCCGTCCTCAGCGCAACAGATCATGTTCGTGGCGTCCGGATGCGTATGGTCGACGTGATCAAATGGCACGAAGGCGTGCAGGAGGGTTTCGATGGACGAACGGGGCATGTTCGGCTCGAGTTGACATCTCGAGAGGTAGGCGACCATCTCCTCGTCCGTCATCGAGTCACGCTCGAAGAGGGGATCGACCTCGTCGAGCTTCAGGGCGGTGAAGCCGTCTGCGGTGATGGTCGCCAGATCGGTACCGGAACCCTTGACGTAGAGGATGCGGCGGAGCAGGCCGGTGTGGTCCTTCTCTTCGACCTTCACCGAAGTGTTACCTCCGCCGTAGTTCGCAACCGAGCGGTCGCGCCCTAACAGATTCGAACGATAGACAAGGCCGTCGAGCACCCCCAGCGAAGCCGCCGCGCTTGCGTCCCACAGGTTCTGCTCGGGTCTGGCGATGGGTCTGGTCAACGAGAACCTTTCTCTCTATGCGGACGTTCCCTTAGGTCCACCCCGCCTGGTCCCCGCCCTCTCTGGCCGCGGCGACCTTCTCCAGATAGCCGCTGCCTCGAAAAGCGGAAACGGGATCGGACGAGGCTCCTATCTGCTCCCGGACATGGGCGCAGAGAGGACGCACGTCTGTGTTGAACGCATCGAGCAGAACTGCGTGTGCACGCAACACGTCCTGCTCGGCGCGCGCCTCGGCGAGTGCGCTCCGGTCGACGATGAGAGCTTTCGCGAAGGCCTCTTGCAGGTTCACGACGCTCTGGATCGTCGCTTCGATCTTGGGCTCGATGTTGTGCGACTGGTCGATCATGTAGGCGATCTCTGCCGGCTTTGGATCCAATTCCGCCTGTGCGAGCTCGACGAATATCAAGAAGAGCTCGAATGGATTCACCGATCCGACGATGAGATCGTCATCGGCATACTTGCGGTTGTTGAAGTGGAAGCCGCCGAGGCGATCCTCGTCCAAAAGCAAGGAAACGATCTGCTCGATGTTGGTGCCCTGGGGGTGATGGCCCAGGTCGACAAGCACCTTGGCGCGGTCTCCAAGCCGCTGGCACATCAACAGCGCACTGCCCCAGTCCGATAAATCCGTGTGATAAAAGGCCGGCTCGAAGAACTTGTACTCAATCAGCATCGCCATGCTCGCCGGCATCGCCTCGTAAGCCTCCGCGAGGCACGCGAAGATCCTCGCCCGCCTGTCCTTGAAGGAATCCTGTCCTGGGTAATTGGTGCCGTCGGCAAGCCATATGGACAGGATGTTCGAAGATGTCCGTTCTCCGACCTCGATACATTCAAGAAGATGGTCGGTCGCCTTTCGACGGACCGCCGCGTCTGGATGGCTAACGCTGCCGAGCTTGTAGTCCTCGTCCTGAAACAAGTTCGGATTGATCGCCCCGACGTAAAGCCCCAGGCTCGCGGCGAAGTCGCTGAGTT
>OBLR010000256.1_pt1 | contig 12135 bp, 11 predicted proteins | sample 1519891 | NCBI WGS metagenome assembly OBLR01 (sample SAMEA3113583, study PRJEB22503) | soil metagenome | reverse complement strand
CTCGACTACAACTCGACCTGCGTGCGGCTGGTGAGCTGCCTGCGGCTGGTGCGGCGCTGGTCGCGGGCGAACCGTGGTCACGTGCCGCTGCTCGTGATGCTCGAGCTGAAGGGCACGGACCCGGTGGCCGGGCCGGCCGGCGGGGTGGCGGTGCCGCCCTGGGACGGCGCCGCCCTGAACGCCCTCGACGCCGAGATCCGCTCGGTCTTCCGCGGCGATGAGCTGATCACGCCTGACGACGTGCGGCGGCGAGGGCTCACGCTGAACCGGTCTGTGCGCCGGCGCGGCTGGCCGGCGCTGCGGCGCGCCCGCGGCAAGGTGGTGTTCCTGATGGACAACGACCCGGGGCAGGTCAGCGCCGCCTACCTCCGCCGGCGGCCGAACCTCCAGGGACGGGTGCTCTTCACGAACGCCCGGCCCGGCACGCCCGACGCGGCATTCGTCAAGCGAAACGAGCCCACCGGCGCCGCAAACCTGCGTCGGATCCGAAGGCTGGTGCGGGCCGGCTACCTGGTGCGCACGCGCTCCGACATACCGCTTGCAACGGTCACCTCGGGCGACCGGACCCAGCTACGAGCCGCGCTTCGCAGCGGGTCGCAGCTGGTCTCGACCGACTTCCCCGAGGTCGGCATGAGCGCCCGCTACGACAGCGACTACGTGGTCGCGCTGCCCGAGGGCGGCCCGGCCCGCTGCAACCCGGTAATCAGGCCACGCGGCTGCCGAAGCCGGAGACTTGAGCGGACCCGGGCGGCGCGGGCGGGTCGAGCATCGCCCGGGTAGGATCGGCGGTGATCCCCCGGCGCCGCCGCCGGGGGTAGGGACCGGTTAGGAGGAGCGATGGAAGTCGGCACGACCAGGTTGCTCGAAGTCGAACGCGCCGGCGGTGTGGTGACCCTCAGCCTCAACCGGCCGGCACAGCGCAACGCCCTCTCGCGTGAGCTCATGGAGGAGGTCACCGCCACGCTGGGGGCGCTCGGCGCGGATCCCGAGGTCAGGGTGGTGGTGCTGGCCGGCCGCGGTCCGGCATTCAGCGCGGGTCACGACCTGACCGAGATGGTCGGACTCGAGCTCGTCGAATACCGCGCGATATTCGAGCTCTGTACGCGCATGATGACCGCGATCCACGAGCTGCCGCAGCCGGTCATCGCGCGCGTGCACGGGATGGCGACCGCCGCCGGCTGCCAGCTGGTCGCCGCGTGCGATCTGGTGGTCGCGAGCAGCGAGGCCCGCTTCGCGACCCCTGGCGTGAAGATCGGCCTGTTCTGCACTACGCCGATGGTCGAGGTGACCCGGTCGATCGGTCGCAAGCGCTCGCTCGAGATGCTGCTGACCGGGACCCCGATCGACGCGGAGACCGCAGCGGAATGGGGGCTGGTGAACAGGGTGGTGGCGCCGGACGAGCTCGAGGCGGCAACGGACGAGCTGGCGAAGGGGATCGCCTCCGCAAGCTCGCTGACGATCGGGCTGGGCAAACGCGCCTTCTACCGCCAGATCGACCTCGGGCTGGACGCCGCCTACGAGGTCTGCCAGGAGGTCATGAGCGAGAATGCCGCGGCCGAAGACGCCCACGAGGGCATGTCGGCGTTCCTCGAGAAGCGCGCGCCGACCTGGCGCGGACGCTGAGCGCCCGCGGCCGTGAAGGAGCCAAAGTGTCCATATCCGTTGCGCCGCTGACGCCGTTGCAGTTCCTCGAGCGCTCGTCGGATGTGTTCCCGGATAAGACCGCAATCGTGTACGGCGACCGTCGCATCACCTATCGCGAGTTCGCGGCCGAGACGACGCGCCTCGCGCACGGCCTCCGGGCCTCCGGGATCGAACCCGGAGATCGCGTGGCCTACCTGTGCCCAAACATCCCCGAAATGCTGGTGGCGCACTTCGCCGTGCCGCTCGCCGGCGCGGTGCTGGTCGCCATCAACACGCGCCTGGCGCGGGACGAGGTGCGCTCCATCTGCGACCACTCGGGCGCCAAGCTGATCGTGGCCGACGCGGAGCTGAACGCCACGGTCGCGCCGGTGGCGGGCCAGCTCGAGACGGTGCGGGAGGTCGTAACGGTCGTGGATCCCCTGGCCGAGTCCGATGGCGACGGCACGCTGGAGGGTCCGCGCTACCAGGACCTGCTGGAGCGCGGCTCGGACGAGCCGCTCGACTGGTCGGTCGCCGATGAGCTCGCGACGATCTCGATCAACTACACCTCGGGCACCACCGGCCGGCCCAAGGGCGTGATGTACACGCACCGCGGCGCCTACCTGAACGCGCTCGCGGAGGTGATCCACTCCGAGCACACGCCCGCCTCGGTCTACCTGTGGACGCTGCCCATGTTCCACTGCAACGGCTGGTGCACGCCGTGGGGGGTGACCGCGATCGGCGGGCGGCACGTGTGCCTTCGCGCGGTCCGGGGCGACCGAATCTGGCAGCTGATCGAGCAGGAGCAGGTCACCCACTTGAACGGCGCTCCCACCGTGCTGACGGCGATCGCCACGGCCGACGAGGCGAGGCCGCTCGAACGCCCGTTGGTGATCACGACCGCCGCCGCCCCGCCGAGCCCGACGAGGCTCGCCCAGCTCGAGGGCCTGGGCGCGCGCATCATCCACGTGTACGGCCTGACCGAGACATACGGTCCCTACTCGGTCTGCGAGTGGCAGCCCGGCTGGCGCGACCTGGACACCGAGGCGCGGGCGAGGCTACTCGCCCGCCAGGGCGTCGGGATGATCTCGGCAGACCGGCTGCGTGTGGTCGACGAGGAGATGAACGACGTTCCCGCCGACGGCGAGATGATGGGCGAGGTCGTCATGCGCGGCAACAACGTGATGAAGGGCTACTTCGCCGACGAGGAGGCCACGGCCGAGGCGTTCCGCGGGGGGTGGTTCCACTCCGGCGACCTCGGCGTGATGCACCCGGACGGCTATGTGGAGCTGCGCGATCGCGCGAAGGACGTGGTCATATCGGGCGGCGAGAACATCTCCACGATCGAAGTCGAGCAGGCGATCGGGTCCCACCCCGCGGTGCTGGAAGCGGCGGTGATCGGCGTGCCCGACGAGCGGTGGGGCGAGCGTCCCAAGGCGTTCGTGGTCCTGAAGCCCGGCAACGAGGCCGGGGAGCAGGAGCTGATCGACCACTGCCGCGCCCGCATCGCCCACTACAAGGCGCCGAAGGCGGTCGAGCTGATCGACGAGCTCCCCAAGACCTCGACGGGCAAGATCCAGAAGTTCGAGCTCCGCGAACGCGAATGGGCCGGCCAGGAGGCGCGCATCAAGGGCTGACGCCGAGCGCCGGCCCTCATCACCTCGCGGCCCTCGTTCAGCGGGCGGCGGGCGATGGGCGTTTGCGCTCCACCCGCTCGATCAGGTCGAGGTACTGCGTCAGGCTGCGCACGCCCAGGAAATGGGAGCGGACGCGCTCGCGCGCCTCCCGCCCCATCGCCTTGGCGGCCGCCGGGTCGTCCAGAAGGCGCCGCACCGCGCCGCTGTACTCCTCGAGGTCGAGCGGGTCGTTCAGCAGGACGCCGCTCTCGCCGTCGACGACCTGGTCCTGGATGCCGCCGATGCGGCTGGCGACAACGGGACGCCCCTTCCACATCGCCTCTGCGACGGTCAGCCCGAAGCCCTCCGCGAGACTCTTCTGGACGACGACGTTCGCCCGGCGCTGCAGCGCGTTCACGATCGCGGCGTTCTCCTCGAGATCGTCCATCGGCAGGCAGGCCAGGTGAACCTGCGCCCGCCGGGGACGCTCCAGCCCCTCCAGCGCCTCGCGCGCTTCGGCGAGCACCTCCGCGCCCTCCGGATCGTCGGTCACCGCCTCCACGGACGGCCCCGCCAGCACAAGGTGGGCATCGTCGCCGGCCACGTGGTCGACGAACCCTCGCAGGACGCCGAGCGGGTCCTTGAGGCGATCCCAGCGCGAGACCTGAACCACGACACGGTCGTCGGGCCGCAGGGGCGCCTCCTGCTGCAGCTCGGCGTGGCGGATGATGTGCGCCGGGCTCCCGTCGTGGCGCGTGAAGGCGGGGGGATGGCCTGCCCCGCCCTCGTGCTGGAGCCCGGCGATCTCGAGGATCGCTGCCACGGCGCCTGCATCGAGGTCCTGGTTCTTGGCGGAGAACGCGTCGATCGACGGGGCGATGAGGGCGATCCGATCCTCGTCCAGGCCCTCCCAGGCGAAGGCGCGGCGAGAGAAGACGAAGGCGTCGGCATTCCGCACGTAGTGGACGAGGAACGCCCACGCCTCGCGCGCGAGCTCGTTTGGCGAGTCGATGCCGACGTGGCAGCGCCAGATGACCGGCACGCCCGCCTCCTTCAGCGGCGGCACGAGGCCCGCCGTCTGCGGGTCGTGCAGGATCACTACGTCGTCCAGCGAGACGAGCTCGAGCAGCTCGGGCACGTTCGACGCGAGCGCCGCCTCGTATGCCTCCCGCTCAGGCTCCCCGAGGCTGCCGCCGTCGCCGGGAGCGCCGTGCAGGTGGTTGTGGATGCGCTTCGTGACCCGGAAGAACTCGGGCTCCCCTCGGATCACCTCCCAGCGCGCGTCGACGCCCGCGCCGCGCGCGTAGGCGAGCAGCGACTGGAGCATCTCCGCCACGCCGCCGCCGCGCGCGGTCGAGTTCACGTTCCAGACGACCCGGCCGGCGAAGCGCTCGCGCGCGCCTTTGGCGAGCTCGTCGAACCGCTCATAGGCCTCGGCGTCGAGCACCGAGGCGAACCGCTCGGTCGGCAGCGCGGCTACCGGGACGCTCGTGAGAACCGTCACTTCAGCAGTCCGTGCCGGTGTACCGGCACGCCACGATCGACGGCCGCTCGATCGGCTCACCGGCGTCGATCGACCACGCCAGCCGCACGAACTGGGCGTGCGTCCAGGCCAGTGGCGTGGCGGAGCGCGTGCCCTCGCCCGAGGTCTCGCCCGGAGGCGGCTGGTCGTCCCACACCTGCTCGGGCAGCATCAGGCCGTCGTTGGCCGTGTTCGCGATGGTGCGGAGGTGAGGGCGCGCGTCCCGGCCGGCGATCAGCTCGTACTCGCCACGCTCGCCCGCCAGGAGGGGCCAGAGGCGCCCACGCGTCTGGCGCTGGGGGTTGTCGAAGAACAGATCCCAGTCGTCCCCGTTCGGCTGCTCGCCGTAGCCGTCATAGGTGAAGCGGTGCCAGGCAGTGCCGCTCGGCGTGTTGACCGCCAGCGGATAGGCGCTCGTACGGTCGCCGACCTCCAGAGAGTTCAGCACGGTCGGGTGATTCCAGGGCTTCACACCGAACAGCACGAGCCCGAGGAACGAGTTGTCGACGATCTCGCGCTGGTCGACCGGGCGGTTGAAATTGTCGCCCAGGTTGTACGTGGTCCCCTGGTTCGGCTGGGCGTCCTTCGTCACGCGCAGGTAGTAGGGCCGGGGCGAGTACGGGCCGTTGTCGGTCGCCGTCCAGCTCTCGACGTTCGCCTGCCAGGAGTCGGCCAGCGCCTCGTACTGATCGGCCTTGTCCGGCTCGTTGTTCTCGCGCGCCACGTCGGCAGCGCAGATCAGGCCGGCGATCTCGGTCGCGATCGTGTTGGGCGAGTAGCCGTCCTGGTTCTCCCAGCGCTCCTGGTCGGTCCGTGGGCCCTCGCGCACGAGGTAGTCCGCGGCCCGCTCGATATGGGACCAGTCCTCCAGGCTCGTCCGCCCGAGCCACCACGCGAGCACGATCGGCAGCGAGGTCTGGTCGAGCTGCTCGGTCGTCCACTTCGGCGTGCCGTCTACGCGCGTGTTCTGCCAGAAGGAGCCGTCGGGCTTCTGGACCCTCCACAGGTAGTCGACCAGGCGGTCGGTGGCGGGGTCGTCACCAGCGGCCTTCTGGGCCGTGGCCACGTGGTAGAAGTCGCGCGGCCAGACGAGGTGGTAGGGGCCCGAGAAGCGCCGGTCCGGCTCGAGCGTCAGTGTGCCCCAGATCCACGGCATGCTCGGCGAAGCGATCGAGGCGCCGCGGTGGATCTTGTCCTCGGATGCGGCGAGGACCAACAGCGACTGCTCGTAGACCCGCCGAAGCTGCGCGTCCGCCGCCACGCTGGCCGGCGGTTGCCTCAGCGATGCCCGGTACTCGGCCCACCCCGCGTCGAAGCCGGCCTCCAGTGCCGCGAAGCCGTCGGCCAGCGAGCCTGTCGCCGCCGCGTCGGCGTCGGATACGTTCCGGCCGAAGCCGATCGCCAGGGTCATCGTCTGACTCCCCACTCCGTTGACGCCGGCGCGGGCGGCCTGCACCACGTTGCCTGGCTCTGTGGCGTCGTAGTTGCTCAGGCGCTTGTCGGCCTCGAGGTCCTTCCACGGATCGCTGGCGGTGCCCCTGTAGCCGCTGGTGCTCTCGCCCAGGGCCGGTGTCGCGGACACGACACTCGCGCCGACGTCGTCAAAGGCGACCAGCCGGTTCTCGGTGCTCGTGCCGCGATCGTCGTTGCCGTCGTCGCCCGGCGCGGGGTCGGTCAGCACGTACAGCCGCAGCGGCTTGCGCGTGAGCGACTCGAACCGGATGCGCCCGAGCACGGTCGCGCGCTCGGGATCGGTGATCCAGGTCTTGGTGAGGCGCCAGCGCGCGGTCTGGGTCACCTGCCGAAACTTCAGCGTGCCCGCCACGGGCTCGACCCGCGCGATGACGCCCGGCGCGACGGGCTCGATGTGTCGCGGGTCGTCGTCGACGGTCTCCCGGTCGAGGAACGTCTTCCCATCCGTGACCGCGAATTGCAGGCCGCGGAAGCTCGGCGTGCTGAGATCGGGGAAGTACACCTCGGTCAGCGACGCCGCGCGGAGCGTGAAGTAGGCGTTGCTTGCGAGCTGGTGCGACGTGCCAAAGCCGTGCTTGTCCGCCGGCGCCCAGGTGTGGATTGCACCGGGGGCTCCCGGCGCCGGGGGCTTGGCCGCGGCCGTAGCAGCGGCCGCCATGAGCGCGGTGCAGATCGACAAGACGGTGAGCCGGCCGATGGCCGGTCGCATCGACATTCTCAGCATTCCCATCTCCCGTGTCCTGGTCGCAGGGTCTTGCGCGACACGTGATCGGATTACCCGAGTACGGATGGGCTATCCCGCTTCAGCTGGGGAGTCTCGCCGGCGGCAGCCGCGGGCAGCGAGAGCGCTTACGGGTGCGAGATGTTGTTGTCCTCGAGCGTCTCGATCTCCGCGTTCGTCGTCGAGCCGTCGACGAGCGTGTCGCCGTCGACCACGACCGTCCCGGTCGCCACGGCGTCGCGCCGCTTGCCCTTGAAGTGGCCCGTGAAGCCGGGGAAGGTCGTGGTGTTGCTCGTAGTCTCCATCTCGCCCGTGCCTTCCCAGCGCATGTCGACGGTCACGGCGCGGCCACCGCGCGTAGTGATCGTGCCCGCCACGCTCGCCTCTTGCAGCGAGGGCGAGAAGGTGAACTCGGCCGGGCCGGAGCCACGGTCGTTGACGACTGTGCCCCCGTAGTTGCGACCGCGTAGCAACACGGTGAGGAAGTCGCGGTCGAGTGTGGTTACGCCGGACTCGGCCTCCTCCTCGTGCCCGCCGATCACCGTGACGAACTGCTGGATCGCGACGGCGAACTACACCATCAACTGGCCGTGCCGGCCTCGGTCACCGCCGCGGACCGTCGAGCCATCAGCGCACTGCTTGAAGCGGTGGGCATGGTTCGGACTGCTTCGGTCCCGTCGTCTCTTGCTGGCGCCTGGGTTTACGCAGCGAGATCGTGTGGTGTTCGAGAGTCGTGCCCAGGTCCCCAGGCGGCGTCGGATTGGCCCGGTGTGGGAATCCTGCCGGTGGGGGCCCATCGCGCCACTACGGCAAGGAGGAGCACCCGATGCCGACCAGCGACGATCTAGCCCACGCCACCGTCGCGGGGCTCGCGACCCGCATCCGTGAGCGCCAGCTGTCTCCCGTCGAGGCGGTGGAAGCGGCGATTGAGAGGATCGAGGCCGCGAACGACCGCCTCAACGCATTCGTCCACCTCGGGTTCGACGACGCCCGCGAGCGGGCGCGCGAGGCAGAGCGGGCAGTGACCTCCGGTCAGGAGCTCGGTCCGCTGCACGGCGTCCCGACCGCGATGAAGGACCTGTTCGACTTCAAGCCCGGGTGGCCGTCCACGTTCGGCGGCGTGCGGGCGCTCAAGGACTTCGTACCCGACTTCTCGTGCGCCTGGGTCGAGCGGATGGAGCGGGCAGGCGCCATCATCCTCGGCAAGACGAACAGTCCGGTCATGGGCTTCCGCGGGACCTGCGACAACCCGCTCTTCGGCCCCAGCCGCAACCCGTTCGACCACTCGCGGAACACCGGCGGCTCCTCGGGAGGCAGCGCGGCTGCGGTGGCCGCGGGTCTCGTCCCGGTGGCCGAGGGCACGGACGGCGGCGGGTCGATCCGCATCCCCGCGTCCTGGTGCGGCATCTACGGCTACAAGCACTCATTCGGCCGGGTGCCTTACATCGCGCGCCCGAACGCCTTCACGGGGCTCAACCCGTTCCTGTTCGAGGGGCCGCTCACACGCACCGTGGAGGACGCCGCGCTGGTGGTGGACGCCATCGCGGGCTACGACCCCCGCGATCCGTTCGCGCTCGACGAGCCGGCGAACCTCTCGGGCGCCGTCGGCCGCTCGATCAACGGCTGGCGAATCGCCTACAGCCCCGACTTCGACGTGTTCCCGGTCGACCGGCGGGTGGCCGAAGTGGTCGGTGACGCGGTTCGCGCGTTCGAGCGGGAGGGGGCGCACGTCGAGGAGGTGAAGCTCGGCATCGAGCGGGACCAGCGCGAGCTGAGCGACCTTTGGTGCAGGCTCATCATCCCGATCAACGTCGAGTTCTTCGAGAACATGAAGGCGCAGGGACTGGACCTTCTCGGCGAGCACCGCGACGACTTCCCGCCGGAGTACCTGCGCTGGATCGACGAGGGCTACCGTCTGACCGTGCCCCAGTTGGCACGCGACCAGCAGATGCGGAGCGAGATCTACGACGCGATCCAGGGCGTCTTCGAGAACTACGACCTGCTGGTCACGCCCACGCTCGCCTGCCTGGCCGTCGAGAACAGCGACGACGGAAACACCAAGGGGCCGACCGAGATCAACGGAGTCGAGGTGGACCCGCTGATCGGGTGGTGCCTGACCTACTTCATCAACTTCTCGGGCCACCCGGCCGCATCGATCCCGGCCGGGATGGCCGAGGGAAGGCTGCCGGTGGGGATGCAGATCATCGGCAAGCGCTACGCCGACGCCGACGTGTTGGCGGCGAGCGCGGCGTTCGAGCGCGTCCGGCCGTGGCAGGAGACGTATCGGATGGCGTCTGCGCTGCCGGTTAGCCCCGCCCTGGCGCGACGGCCGTGACCCCCCGAGTCTCCGACGCCGTCAGCAAGCGCCGGTCGTAGGCGATTAGCTCCTCCGGCTCCACGTAGAGCGCCGTCGCGAGGTGGATTGCGTCGAGCGTCGTCACCTCGCGTGACGTGAGCGCGGCCGCGTCGCGCAGCACGCGGCCGCTGACCGCCACGAGGAGGCACGCTTGTAACAGTCGCGCGGTCTCCTTTCGCACTTCCTCGCTCGGGTTGGCCAGCGCGGTCGCGCGTGGAACTTCGACAAGCGCGATTCGACTTGTCGCGAGCACCGCGTCTCGGGGGAGGTAGGCCTCGAGCGCGATGCTCTCAGGTTCCTCGATCACCAGCTTCACGAGCGCCGAGGAATCGACGTACAGGAGGCGTCGGTCAGCGCTCAGCGCGGTCGTCCTCGATGGCCTCGCCGGCGGTTACCGTGCCAGTCACGGGATAGCGCTGGAGGGGCTCGACCAGCTCCGTCGGCGCCGTCGCCTCGCCACTCGCAACGAGCTGCTGGGCTCGGTCCGCGGGGAGGGGAGCCAGGATGGCGACCGGTACTCCATCGTGGGTGATCTCGAGCGTCTCGCCCTGGCGCACGCGCCGGATGGTCGTCGTGAGCGTGTCTCGAAGCTCTCGAATGCCGATGCGGGCGCGCATGTGGTCACATGTTACCACCGGGTTCATCGATGCCGCCGACGCGATCGCGGCCGACGTCTCGGCTCGCGATGACTGGGCGAGGGCTCGACCAGGAAGATCTCTTCCTCGATCGTCGCGGCCGCCTCGACCAGCACCTGTGTCGCCGCCTCGATGGCGGCAGGGGAATGACGCTCCAACACCGGCCGCAGCGTTCCGGTGAGCAGGTCCCGGAACACCCGCTCCGGCGGAGGGGCGTCCGGCGCGGTCTGTCCCTGCCAGCGCGCCATGTGGGCCAGAATCTGCGCGGCGAGGCCGACGAGGTCGAGGAGAGCCTCGGTGAGATCGGGGGGTCGGTTGGGCTTCGTGATCGGGGAAGGGCTGAACCGCCTTGATCTCGCCCCTCTGAAGGCGGCGTTCCGACCGGCGCGCGACCTACCGTGCCCGCATGACCATCGGCGCCGCCACCACCCAGCCGACGACACCGGAGATCGCCGACCTTCGCGATGAGATCGAGGGGCTTGTCGAGGAGTTCCTCGACGGAGTTTCGGACTGCCCGGAACCCGCCGACCTCGAGTACGTCGCGGCCTCACTCCTCGCGCTCTTGGACCAACCGCCGCTCGCCGAGCTTGCCGAGGCACTTCCCGAGGTCGCCGAGCGACGCGGCGACCCAGGCGCCGCCGGCCTGCTCGAGGCGCTCGCCGCCCTCGCCCGCCAACCGCTCGCCGGGCAGGCCGCGGCCGCGCTCGACCGGCTCAGGGCTCGCGGCGTGGACTCACCGCTCGCCGGACGCGTGGGGCGGATGCAGCTGAGCGAGGCGCGCATCATCGAGGACGAGGCCGCCGACCGGCTGCTCGTCGTGCTCGAGCGACCGCGCGAGCGCGAGGCCCAGCTTGCGCTGCTCGTGGTCGAGCGGGAGGAGACCGGCGGCGCGCTCGTCGAGGGCCTGCTGACCCCACCGGCGTCGCGGCGTGAGGTCCGCTCCGTGCTCCGCAAGGCCCTTCGCGGGGTCCAGGACCGGCAACTCGCGCGCGACGAGGTCGCCGAGCGGCTGGTGACCGCGACCGCCCGCGCGGCCGATCTCGAGCTCGTCCTGCCTCACGACGTCGGCATCGGCTTGCCGCTGATCGCGCGCGCTCTCGGCCGTGACCCAGGTGCCTTTCCGCAGCTCATGTTGGAGCCGCCGAGCGGCCCGCTCGACGTCGATCCCGAGGACGAGGAGGGCCTCGAAGACCTCCTCGACGTCCTGCTCGAGGAGTTCGACGAGTACGTGCATGCCGCTCACGGCGAGGACGGGCGCGTCTTCCGGGGCGGCCACTACGTCGCCGGCTCGATGCTCCACTGGAAGCACGGTTACGGCGACGGGCGGCTCGGCCACTGGACCCGCGCCGACGTCGAGGAGTACCTCCTCGACCACTATCCCCGCAGGCTCTCGGCGGACGACGACCTGATCGCCTGCACGCCGGCGTGCGTCGCGGCCTTCCTCGGGTTCCTCGACGAACGCGACCTGCTGACCGGCGACCCGCCGGACGAGCTCGCTTTGGTCTGCCGCCGTCTGGGGCCGAGGTTCGAGCGGGCCGAGCGCGACCGGGTGCTGCCGAGCCTCCCCCGAGCCGAGCCCGCCGCGAGGCGCCGTGACGGACGGGAGCGGCGCACCAAGCGGAAGGCGACGCGGGCAGCGCGCAGGCGCAATCGCCGCTGAGCGCGAGCCGGCGCGCGGTCGCCCCCGGCTACAGCGGCGGCTCCGGGCCCTCCTCGTCCTGCTCAACGATCCCGAAGCTGATCTCGCCGCCCTGCACGTCGGCGTCGAGCGCCTTGTCGTCCAGAGCCACCGACGCCATCTCGTCCAGGAAGACGTGAGCGCCGTTCAGCTCGAGCACGTCGTCGCCCTCAATCGGGGCGGGGCTGAGCGCCAGCTCCAGGCTCGCCTGCGAGCCGTTCTGCCGCGCGATCGATATGCGGATGCCGCCTTCGTCCGGCACGTCAGTGCTCTGCACGATCGCCCGGATGGCCTCGGCGGCGTTGGAGGTGATGGTCAGCATTACCTTGCGACTCCCCGCGCCATGCGGGGATGAAACACCGCCCGGTTAGCATCACCGCCTCGATGGACTTCGATCTCACAGACGAGCAGGGGGCCATCCGCCGGCTCGTGCGGGAGTTCGCGGAGGGCGAGGTCAGGCCGGTCGCCGAGGAGCTCGACCGCGAGAAGCGCTTCCCGTACGAGATCGTCG
>OBLR010000255.1_pt1 | contig 12180 bp, 10 predicted proteins | sample 1519891 | NCBI WGS metagenome assembly OBLR01 (sample SAMEA3113583, study PRJEB22503) | soil metagenome | reverse complement strand
GGCAAAGAGGGTGTGGGTGAGGGATCGGTAGCGCTACCCGCCGGCTGCGAGGATCTTCGGCCACACCCTGAGCGATTGCCTCTGCCAGCAAGCCAGCTTCGTTCCGCCGGTGCGTTTCTCGCAGTTCCTTACCGACCGAAACCCGCATATCGGGTTGCTGATCCCTCTCAGATCGTTGTCTTGAATGAAAAACTATGGCTCTTGAGGGGAAGCTTGCAAGCTGCTAGTCTGCCGGAGAAAGGGAAGGATTGAGCGGTACGTGGGGTGATAGTACTTCTCATGAACGAGTGGAAAAGCCTGGCACCGATGCGCACGCCTGCACGCTGCAAGCAACGTCTCCCCATGTACCAACATAGCGGTGAGAGGAGTGAGAAGTGAAGCGAGCACTAACTCGGCGAGATTTTCTGAAGGTTAGTGGCGGTGCACTGGCGGGTGCGTATGCAGTGGCCCTCACCGGCTGTGGCGGTGGCGGTGGCGGTGGCGGCAACAGCTTTAGCTATGTGGCGGCGCTGTACACTAATCCTACTAAGACCTATTGGAATGAGCTTGTAGCCGACTTCAAGAAGAAGAATCCGGACGCCAATGTAGATCTTCGAGTCATAGGGTGGACCCAGCTGCCCCAGCAGGTCAGCACCATGGTAACTACAGGGCAAACGCCCGATCTTTTGAACTTCAACACCTACGCCTCCTTTGCTGCTGACGATCTGCTCACTCGCGGCGACGAGGTCATCTCTTCGGAGCTAAAGGGGCAATACTTCGAGAATTTCTATGAGGCAGGCAGCATAGAGGGTGCCCTGTACGGCATCCCGTTCATAGCCAGCATCCGCAACCTGTACTACAACAAGGAGATCTTCGACCGGGTGGGTATCAAAGAGCCACCAACAAATTGGGATGAGCTCGTTCAAACCGCCAAGGCCATAAAGGACGAGACCGGGATCCCTGGGTTCGGCCTCCCTATGACCGAGTTTGAACCTCAGGCCGACTTCTCGTACTTCATTTGGGGTAACGGGGGAGACTGGAAGAGGAACGGGGAGTGGTCTTTCAACATCCCGGAGAACGTAGAAGCCCTGCAATTTATGACTGACCTGGTGAACAAGTACAAAGTGACCAATCCCGACCCGACAACCATCAACCGCGACGAACTGCAAAAGGTCTTCGCCCAGGGGCAGCTGGGGATGATGAACACAGCTAACTTCTTCCCCACGATATTGGAGCAAGAAGCACCCGACCTCGAGTGGGATTTCGGACCGATCCCCCGGAATGAGGGCGTGCCTGAATTCAGCCTAGGGGTAGAAGACTTCTTGATGGTGTTCAACACGGCAGAAAACACGGAGATCATCGGCAAATTTCTTGATTTCTTCTACGAGAAGGAACACTACAAAAAGTTCTTGACCCAAGAAGGCATGCTCCCGACCACCAAACCGATGGGCGAAATCATGTCTGCTGAGGACCCTATGACAGCCCGGTTTGTCAACCAGCTACCCAAGGCGAAGTTCTATCCGCTGCAAGATCCGACGCTTGATACGGTGTTTAAGGACCTCGCGAGAGCTTGTCAGCAAGCTCTCACGAAAGAAAAGACTCCGAAACAAGCCCTGGACGAACTCCAGCAGACAGTTACGTCTGGTTAGGCTGAGTGATATGCAGAGCCCTATAAGCTTCTCTTCGGCAGAGGAAAAGCTATATAGCGCGGTTCTTGCAGATATTCTGGACGATCTGGGGTTCAGGCATCGAGCGCTGGAGCCTAATGTAAGGCCGATCGGTTCGTCCTTTAAGCTCGCAGGTAGAGCGTTCACCATACTGGCTACGGACATATACGAGATGCCTGAAAATCCCTACGTAACAGAGCTTGAGGCTGTCGATCATTTAGCGGAAGACGATATCGTTGTCGCGACTACGAATGGATCGAGAAGCAGTGCGTTATGGGGAGAGCTTCTGAGCACGGCTGCAAGAAGCAAAGGAGCTCGGGGTGCCGTGATCGACGGTCTAACGAGGGATAGCACCAAAATCATGGAGATGGGCTTCCCCGTCTTCACGCGAGGGTATAGCCCTCTGGACTCCAGGGGAAGAATGGAGGTAATCTCTTACGGGATTTCGATTCGGTGTGGTGGTGTTTTGGTTGGACCGGGCGACATCGTTTTTGGCGATCATGACGGCGTCGTGGTTATTCCCGAACAGGTCTCGGACGAAGTGCTGCTCAGAGCCGTAGATAAGGTAAGTGGCGAAGACGAGATGAGACGGGCCCTTGAACAAGGGATGGGAATTATGGAGGCGTACAACAAGTACGGGATACTGTGACTAAGCCGATACCGTCGAATTGGCGTGAGGTTGCTTGCGGTAGCGAGCCAATTTGCAAATGGGCACAGATTGGGCCTGCGAAACGGCTCGCTATCCGCGGCCTGACGTTTTCAGTTCCGATGCATTGGAACGTGGGGGAAGAAACGTACCTGGATTCAAGCGAAGCACGCAAGCCCCCGAAAAGGATTGCTCGGAGAAACGACCTTCTACATCTCAGCAGGAGCCTTCAAACTCGATAAGGAGCAGCGAGAGCAGTGAGAGAGCTGTTAAGCCGCGCAAGTACAAAATACACCAGAAGGTCCGCAAGAAAGAAGGGCCTGGGCGGTAAAACCGTATACCCTCTACTGTGGATTTTACCAAGTGTCGCGCTGATGGTTGCGATTGTAGTCGTTCCCATTGTTGATCTATTTATCACCTCGTTCTCTGAGGTGGGCCTTTCGGGGTTGAGGGAAGGGTTTAATGGCGTGGAGAACTACGTTTCTTTATTCCAAGATCCTGTATTCCCCCGTGTTTTGATAAACACCTTGATCTGGACTGTGGCTATAGTTGGGATTACCATCATTCTATCGCTGGGGATCGCAAGTCTGCTCAACGAAAAGTTCGTTGGAAGGCGCCTGGTGCGGGCCGCTCTTATTGTTCCATGGGCCGTTTCGCTACTGATCACGGCAGTGATCTGGAAATGGATCTTTGATTTCAGGTACGGAACCCTCAATTTAATCCTGAAGGAACTGGGAATAATCGAGAAGAACGTCAATTGGTTGGCCCAACCAGCCACGTCATTTCCCGCGATGATTGCCGTGGGAATCTTCGTTAGCCTACCTTTCACTTCTTTTGTTTTGTTGGCCGGGTTGCAGGCGATCTCGGCCGAGTTGTATGAAGCCGCCAGGGTCGACGGTGCAAACAGGTGGAAGAGGTTCGTTCATATAACGCTGCCACAATTGAGGCCGACCCTAACAGTTGCCGTTGTTCTCAACACGATCTACGTATTTAACTCTTTTCCTATTGTCTGGGCGATGACTAGAGGAGAACCACTCAACAAGACAGACATTATTTTCACGTACCTGTATAAACTGGGATTCGAAGAGCGCCAATTAGGGGTAGCCGCGGCCGTTTCTGTGATCAGCTTTCTGATACTAATTGCTTTTTCGGCTTCGTATGTGTGGTTTGTAACTAGAAGGGAGAACTAGATGCTGAACGCTGTTAGAGCGCAAAAAGCGTTCATTGCCGTGGTCTCGTTTACGCTGTTTGTCGCGATGATTTTTCCCTACGGGATTATGTTGCTCACTTCTCTCAAGAGCAAGGACACCATCTATTCAATCCCACCGACGTTTTTCCCCGAGAAGTGGGTTTTTTCTAACTACCTCGACGTCTGGACCGTTGTGCCGCTAAGTCACTACATAACTAATTCAGTTCTGCTTGCCTCGGGGTCCACACTGCTCGCATTGACTTGTGCGATACCTGCGGCTTATGCCCTAGCGCGCATGAGATTTCCTGGCAGAAGAATATATTTGTACGCGGTCATTGCCACACAAATCTTTTCGCCCATCGTTTTGCTCGTGGGACTGTTCCGAGAGATGCGGTGGTTCGGTCTCATGGATTCACTTTGGGCTCTCGTACTAATCAACGGGGCGTTTTTTCAAGCTTTCGCTATTTGGATACTGTCCGGATACTTCGCCAGCATACCCTATAGCCTGGAGGAGGCGGCCTGGATAGACGGATGTACGAGACTAGGAGCCGTTCGGAGGATTGTTCTGCCACTAGCTCTTCCCGGACTTGTTACCACGGTAATCTTTGTGTTCATCCAGTCATGGAATGAGTTCGTCGTTGCTTTAACCCTCATCTTTACAGAAACTAAGAAACCCCTCACTGTCGGAATCTTCTCTTTTTTCGGAAGGTATGACGTTGATTGGGAGTACGTGTTCGCGACGTCTCTAATAGCAACCATACCCGTTGTCGTACTGTTCCTAGTCATAGAGAAGTACCTTGTCAGCGGGTTGACCTCTGGTGGCGTTAAGGAGTAGATCGAGGAAAACGTCTTCGCTACCGAACAGCCGTCTGCTGCGCACAAAAGTCGCGCATGCCCTGCGCTCATGCCCTCTGCAAAACTGGATAACTGGTCGCGCTTGCAACCGGTTATCCAGCTCCCATAGTGCTTTAGCTTCGATGTCGAGACGAGCGCATCTTTGGCTGGCGGATGTACTGCGAATTTATTTGGTCCAATCCCCCACGGTTACCATCAGTTCCCGTCATCGGGCTCTTTGATAATCTCCCGTACCATTTGGAGGTTGCCGACGGTCAGACCACCGTCGACAGGCAGTAAGGCTCCGGTGATCCAAGCCGCCTCGTCTGACGCCAGAAAGAGGGCGGCTCCGGCCACGTCCTCCGGCTCGCCGACGCGGCCAAGCGGATACCACTTGGCGAGACGTTCGAAGACGTCAGGATCTCTCTGCCTGCGCTCTTCCCAAGCCGACGTTCTTAGCGTACCGGGGGCGATGGCATTGGCGCGCACACCGAAAGGTCCATAGCGTGCGGCCAGGCTCCTCGTTAGGCTAAGTAGCCCGGCCTTGCCTGCGCTGTAGGCTTCATTACCATAGTAAGCGAGGGCATTCACCGTGCTGATGTTGAGGATGACCCCTGACCTGTTCTTTGTCATGTCCTTGAGCACGGCTTGCGAGCAGAGGAACGCTCCCTTCAGCGAAATGGCTACATCTTCGTCCCAAGCCTCCTCCGTCAATTCGAGAAAGTCAATGTCCGTCGCCTTAGCTGCATTGTTGACCAGTATGTCCGCTGGCCCCAATGCTTCCCGGGCCGCACCAACCATAGCCTCGACGTCAGCTGCGCTTGTCACGTCCGCGGTCTGTGGTAAGGCTGTACCGCCCGCGTCGGTAATCTCGCTGGCGACAGCGCTCGCGCGTTGCGCCACAATGTCTGCAACGATGAGGGAAGCACCCTCTGCCGCGAAGCGGTGCGCCAGCACCCGCCCCAGTCCCGAGCCGCTGCCCGTGATGATAGCTGTCCGGCCCTCGAACCGCATCTTTGCCTCCCGCACATTGTGACTGGCTACGCGCCGAGCCCGACCACACGACAAAAACATGATAGCGTATTGCCTCCCAACGTCTGCCTCCTCTGCCGGACATGAGAGTGAGGAGAAGACATCCCCCACGGTACCCTGTAGTGTCCGTTCTGCACTGTTTTGCGTGCTCTCCCTGCGACACTGTTTTTGAGGAGGATTGGATAACGCTCGATTGTATGCTGCCGAGCACACCTCGGGCGAATACCCATTCAATGATGATATGAGCGCGTGGCAGTAGGCTGGACCCATGAAATAAACTACGTGGCACAGACCGTAAACGGAAAAGCAACCAAGGATTGACGCTAGTCATGACCACCAAGTCAAGTACGTCACCTAGTCTGGTAAGCGACCTGAGCGAGATCGCGACTCCTGCTCTGCTGATCGATCTGCCAACCGTCGAGCGCAATATCCGAAAAATGGCCGAGTATGTACGATCCCACGGACTCGATCTGCGTCCTCACATCAAGACTCACAAGTCGCTGTCGATAGCTCGGCTACAAGCCCAAGCCGGTGCGAAGGGGCTTACTGTCGCCAAGGTAGGAGAAGCCGAGGTAATGAGTGAGGTCAGCGACGATTTGTTGGTCGCTTATCCTTTGGTCGATCGAGCGCGAGTTCAACGCATCGCATCCTTGGCAAAGGGACAAACCGTGCGCGTCGCTGTGGACTCAACTACCGCTTGCGATGTTATCGCGCAAGCCACCTCCCGCTATGGTTCGACCGCAGGCATTCTAGTCGATGTCGACGTGGGGTTTCACAGAACCGGACTACAAAATGCGGAGAGCGCGCTTCGCATAGCAGAACACGTGGAGCGTGCGGACGGCCTACGCCTCGACGGCATCATGTGCTTTCCGGGACACATAAACTCACCACCGGATCAGCAGGGCCAGGGGCTGTCGCAGATAGACCGGAAGCTAAGAGAGGTTATGGACCTTTGGCGCGAACACGGACTGGAGTCTCGCATCGTCTCCGGAGGATCGACACCCACGGCCCGTCAGTCGCACCTGATCTCGGCGCTGACCGAGATCCGCCCCGGCACCTACGTGTATAACGACTGGAACACCGTAGTCGGAGGACAATGCGGGGTGGGCGATTGCGCGGCGAGCGTGTTGTCTACCGTTGTCAGCGAGGCGGTGCCGGGCAAGGTAGTCGTGGACGCGGGCAGCAAGACTCTCACCAGCGACCGCAACGTGCATCTGGGCGAAGCCGGAGGCTACGGTCACGTCGTCGGGTACCCCGGCGCCCGGGTGGTCCGATTGAGCGAGGAGCACGGGGAGATCGATGTAAAGGGGTGCGAGGGTCGTCCTGTCGTGGGCGAACGTCTGCGCATCATTCCCAATCATATCTGCCCGGCCGTAAACCTGCAGGACCACTTCTGGATGGACCGGGGCAATGGCTCCTACGAGCGGGGGCGTGTCGATGCCCGTGGGCTTCTCTCCTAGAGTTGGCGGCTCGGGTGGAAATCTTCCCTAGCTGTCGGAGGTTGCGCCTTCGGAAGCTGGACGAGTCTAGGGCAGAGGTGTCAAGAGGCGTCGCTGGAGGCACATCGTGAAAAAGAGGGTCCTGCTCGCGGGGCTGTACCACGAGACTAACACCTTTCTCCGCGCCACGTCCGGCTTGAGTGACTTCGATGTGAAGATAGGCGAGGAGCTTTGGGCTGCCGAGGGAGACGTATCACCGCTCTCGGGCGCGCTAGAGGTGGGGCGGCATAGTGGGTGGGATCTAGTGCCCCTCGTCGACATGCGCGCGACACCGGGCGCCACCGTGTCCGACGAGGTCGTCGCGTGCTTTTGGGATGCCCTCCTGTTGGCTGGCGAGCAGGGGGCGACGCGTGAAGCGGATGGTGTGTACCTCATCCTCCATGGGGCGATGGTCAGCGAATCCTCGCTCGACGTTGAAGGCGAGATTCTCTCGCGAATACGGTGTCTGCCAGGCCTCGCGGAGAAACCGCTGTGCGGGGTCGTCGACCTGCATGCCAACTTCACGGCGGCGATGGCCGAACACTCTACCGGTCTGATCGCTTACCGGGAGAACCCGCACACCGACGCCAAGGAGGTGGCTATGGAGGCAGCTTGGCTCCTTGACCGCCTCATGGAGACGGGTGAGCGGCCCATCACAGTATGGGAGCAACCGCCGGTAATGTGGCCGCCTAGCGGCACGGGGACGGCGACGGACCCGATGCGCAGTCTCGAGGAGAAGGCTCGATCCCTTGAATCGGAGAGCTCTAGTTTGCTGGTGATCAACGTGCTGGCCGGTTTCCCGTTCGCGGATGTGCCAGAGGCAGGGGTAGGGTTCTCCACCATCACCCTGGGCGATCGTAGTCGAGCGCGCGAGCTGTTGAGGGAACTATGCGGCCAAACCGTCTCGTTGCGAGACGTCGGCAACAGGACTGGCGTGTCCTTGGACGAGGCGATGCGGAGGGTGCGGGAGCACCACGACGGCCCCGTGCTGATCGCGGAACCTTCAGACAACATCGGGGCAGGGGCACCCGGGGAGAACACCCACCTGTTGGCTGCCTTCATAAAGGAAGATTGCGAAGGAGCTGGGGTGATAATAAATGATCCGCAAGCCGTCCGGGAGCTACATAGGACGCCTCCGGGGGCCAGCGCGCGCGTAAGCGTCGGCGGCAAGAGCGGCGAGATCGGAGCCGAGCCCTTGAGACTGGAGGTCCGGGTGATCAGGCACAGCGATGGGCGTTTTATGTTGGAGGACCGGTACAGCCACCTCGCCGCAGGCCACGGACAATGCGTAGAGATGGGGCCTTGCACCCTTGTGCGGCACGCCGGCGTTTTAGTGTTGCTGACGAGCCGCAGGACGCCACCGTTCGATCTCGGTCAATGGCGCAGCCAGGGAGTCGATCCCGAAAAGCTCTCTGTCATCGGTATCAAAGCGGCCGCCGGCCACCGGCGGGCCTATGATCCCATAGCCGCCGCAAGCTACACCGTCGATCTTCCCGGTCCCTGCGCCGAAAACCTTAAGCATCTCCCGTACCGACGCATCAGGCGACCGGTCTTCCCGCTGGACACCGGCGTGTGAGTTTCCTTGGTGGAAGCCCTATGCCCGACCGGAAGAACCGGGTCGAGGCGGTAACTCACGCGTCAACGCAGGGGGATTCCACTTTTTCACTGCGTGATCCGGCTTGCTCGTTCCGCAGTGGCTTGACGCTCACCAGTTCTCGATCCGTGTCGGGGAGGGTCCTTGAACGGCTGATCCTAAGCATCCATTTGTTGACAGAGATTTGACAGTTACTGGGGCGAACGCAGAGAAACGTGGGATTTGAGAATTCGACGAGTAAGGGGTTCGAATCCCCTCGGCTCCACTCCAAAAAGCCTTGTTTTGCAGGATAAACGTAGCAAAGGAAGAGTAGCCCGGAAACTGCCGCGATCCTCGCTGTGAGTTACCCGAGGATCGACGTCTATAAGAGCCAGCTACGAACTGTTTCAGCGCCGGAACGTGTCAGCCCGGAGTCCCGGAGTCTATATCACGCGCGAAAGTCGCTACACCGAGGAAGAGAAGAACCTCCCATATGGCTTGTCCGCTTCCTAAGTTGACTCTCGATTAAAGATAATCGATAATTACTCGTATTAGGGAAATGGAACCTGGAGTGCACACCGATCGGGTGTTGGTGTGTGGGCCTGCAGGAGAGGAGGACAAGTGGACACGAATACCAACGAGATACTCGGCACGTTCCACGGCGATGAGAACTTCCCTATTGATTGGAAGGAGGGGGAGGCGGATCTCTTCTGGATCCTGGATGACCTTCACTGTCCGAACCCGATCTCTCCGATGTTCTTCGACATCGGCGGGTGGTGGCTCACGTGCGACCACATGTTTCGCAGGTTTGGCACTCCATTCGCCTCCGACTGGATCGCCAAGCGGGTAAACGGCTATCTCTACACGGCCGCTGTCCCGGCCGACCCGTCGGCCTACGGAGAGGCCTCCGAGTACGGCAGTCGCTACGTTCCCAGGGTGCCGGAAAGTGACGAGTACGCGGGTAAGATCGGCGCGTACCTGGGCTCGGTGCTCCCCCACTACGCGTACAACTTCCTCGACTGGTGGCGTGAGAGGCTCAGGCCCGAGATGGACCGCAACTTCGCCTATCTCGACGGTCAGGACACGGAGAGCATGGATATGGTCGAGCTCGCCGTCCTGCTAGAAGATGCCATAGACATCCACGACCGGCACTGGAAGATCCACTGGATGCTCAACTTCGCCCAGTTCTCGGCGACGACGGCCCTCAACGCGACCATCGCGGAGGTCAAGGGCGAGGCGGACCCGGGCCTCGTGGGCAGGCTGCAGAGCTCCACCGAGGACCGCAACTGGGACGCCGTCGAGGACCTGTGGAAGATGAAAGAGGAGATCAAAGGCGATGAGGAGCTACGGCGCGCCTTCGAGGCGGAAACGGCGGCCGGTATCGTGGAGGCCCTGAACGGAACGGAGCGGGGCAGGCGCTTCATCTCAGAGCGCCTCGAGTCGCACCAGCAAGAGTTCGGTTATAAAGCGATCTGGGCTCACGAGTTCCAGTACCAGACCTGGAAGGAGAACCCGGCCCCGATCCTGGAGGCCGTTCGGGGGTACCTTGCAACCGACTACGATTACCAGAAGGCCATCCAGGCAGTCAGGGACGACCTCGAAACCGCAAAGCGGGAGCTTATAGAGGACGTGCCCGAAGGCGAAGGCAAAGACAGCCTCCAGGGTGCGCTCGACCTCTCCTTGCGGATGAACCCGCTCACCCCGGACCACCACTTCTACATAGACCAGGGCACCAACGCCCGCGTGCGGCTCGTCCTTATCGCGATCGGCAAGAAGCTCGCCCGGGCGGGCCTGCTCGATGATCCCGAGGACGTGATGTTCCTCCGCTACAACGAGCTGCGGGTCCTGATGTTCAACCCGGACGAGATAGACGGCCGCGAGATCGTCTCCGACCGGCGAGACGAGCAGGAAGACGCCTATGAGGTGCGGCCTCCCGAGTGGATCGGTACGGCGACCCAGCAGGCGCTGGACTTCCCGTACAACGCGCTCTGGGGCTTCCCCGAGAAGTTCTACCGCGAACCCTCCGAGAAGGCTGATGAGGTCGTGGGGCTCGGGGCGTCGGCCGGGGTGATCGAGGGCACGGCCCGCGTCGTCACCTCCATAGAGGAGTCCGATCAGGTAGAGGACGGCGACATCCTGGTCTGCCGGATGACGAACCCTGCCTGGGTCGTCCTCTTCACCAAGGTCAGCGGTCTTGTCACCGACGCTGGCGGGACCGTCTCCCACCCGGCGGTCGTCTCCCGCGAGTTCGGCATACCGGCCGTGGTCGGTACCTCCGACGCCACCCACAAGATAAAGACCGGAGACCGCGTCCGGGTAAACGGCTCCAGCGGCGTCGTGGAGATACTCGCGTGAGCCTGACCCGAACCGTGCTGCGGGAGCAGATCCGGGAGCTCCTGCTGGAGCGCATCCTCAAGGGTGAGCTCCAGCCCGGGGATCGGATCGTCGAGCTCCAGATAGCTCAGGAGTTCGGTACGAGCCAGGCGCCGGTGCGGGAGGCGCTCAGCGAGCTCCAGTCGCTCGGTTTCGTAGTGTACGAGCCCTACCGGGGGACCCGGGTGCGCAGGATCACCGAGGAGGAGTTGGCCGAGATCTACCCCGTGCGAGCGGCGCTAGAAGAGTTGGCGGCTCAGGAGGCGGCGAGCAAGCTCGACGGGAAGGTTGAGGAGCTCGAAAGAGAGTTCGAGGCCATGCGCGAAGCCGCGGATCGGGACGCCCTCCAGGACCTCGCCGCCCACGACGCCACGTTCCACCGCCTGATCGTCGAGGCCGCCGGAAACCAGGTTCTCCTCGACACGTGGAGGACCTTGAGGGTCGAGGCGCGCGTGGTGGTCACGGCCCTCAAGACGGACATAGACCTGCAAGAGCTTGCCGAGCTGCACCGGCCTCTGCTGGAGGCGCTGAAGGAGGGATCTCCGGAGAAAGCCGGCGGCGCGCTCCGGCAGCACTTCGAGACGCTGCGAACGATGATGAAAAGAGGAGAGAACGCATGAGCAGGATCGTGGACCTCTCGATGCCGGTCCACCGGGACATGGTGACCTTCCCGCGCATCAACCCGCCTCAGATGCTGATGTTCGATACCTGGGAGGACTTCGCGAAGGGTGTCGGGGCGGATAAGTATGGCGTGGACAAGCTGACCGCCTCCTACACGATCATCCAGAGCGACCACGCCGGCACCCACATGGACGCCGTAAAGCACATCCGACCCGACGGTCCGGGCGCGAGCGAGATTCCGCTCGAGTACTGCTTCTCCGACGGCGTTGTCCTGGACTTCCGCCATAAGGAATACGGGGCGGGTATCTCAGCAGCCGAGATAGACGAGGCGCTCGATAAGATCGGCTACGAGCTCAAGGAGAAGGACATCGTCCTGATCCAGACCGGAGCCTCCGCCTACAACGACGACCAGGAACGCTACCTCCGCGATCACTGCGGCATGACCCGGGAGGCCACGCTCCATCTCATCTCCAAAGGCGTCCGCATGATGGGCATAGACGCCGTGACCTTCGACCCGCCGGTGTGGGCGATGTTCGAGCGCGAGCAGTTCTGGGAGGCCCACCGCGTCATGTGGGAGGAGGACTACTGGCACCTGGAGAACCTGACTAACCTCGACCAGCTTCCCCCATACGGCTTCAAGCTCTCCGTGTTGCCCATCAAGTGGGTCGGGACCACAGGAGCCCCCGTTCGTGCCGTCGCCGTCCTCGACGATTGAGGGCCGGGGCGGAGAGGCCGTTGGATATGGACAAACGGGAAAGAGAAAAGTCCGCTTTGGGTAATGGGCAGAG
>OBLR010000254.1_pt1 | contig 12212 bp, 11 predicted proteins | sample 1519891 | NCBI WGS metagenome assembly OBLR01 (sample SAMEA3113583, study PRJEB22503) | soil metagenome | reverse complement strand
GAGATCCCGCTTCCTCGCTTCGATGATCGTCTCGATGGCGGGAGTCGATGCACAGTGCGTGCAGATGGGGTTATTGGCTTGGGTCCAGCTCATAACGCTTCCTCCAAAAGGGCGCCTGTAATGTTAGCGCTGATGCGCGCGCCCATGTTTTGGTACGAGAAGAGAGTATAACATTGTTTCCCGGTACGACCGCTCAACTGTCCTTGCCGAAGAGAACAGCAGCCCCTTGCTTGCCATGTAGCCCGCCGTCGCCGAGAACTTACCGATCTAACCTATCCCCGAGATCACGAAGATGAGCGCAAGCAAGGTCCGCCCCACAAGTGGCCCGTATTGTCTTAACCATTGCCAGTTGTCCATGAAAGTACCCTCCTCGTAATGTATGCATTCAGATCATAGCGAGTGCCTGTTCAAGATCGCGCCATAGATCATCGGCGTCTTCGAGACCGGCGGAGATGCGGATCAGACCGTCTGTGATCTCCACCCGATCCCGCTCTTCCGGGGTGAGGCGCCAATGGGTGGTGGTAGCGGGATGGGTAATCGTACTCTTGGTATCCCCGAGATTCGCGGTGATCGAGAACAAATGGGTACTATCGATCATCCGCCAGGCGGCCTCTTGGCCACCCTTCACCGCAAAGGCGGTGATCCCGCCAAAGCCGCTCTGCTGAGCAACTGCCAGCGCATGCTGGGGATGCGATTTAAGCCCTGGATAATGCACCTTCAAAACCTTAGGGTGATCTTCGAGTCGCTTTGCCAGGCTCAAGGCATTCTCACTGTGAGCGCGCATCCTGAGCGCTAGCGTCTCCAGCCCCTTCAAGAAGACCCAGGCATTAAACGGGCTCAGCGCAGGCCCTGCAGTCCGTAAAAAACCAAACACGGATTCCCCGATCAAAGACTCGCTGCCGATCACCGCTCCTCCTACGCAGCGGCCTTGGCCATCAAGATATTTGGTGGCGGAGTGAATGATAATATCGGCTCCGAGCGTCAGAGGCAGCTGCAGCGCGGGTGTGCAGAAACAATTATCGACCACCAGCAGGCAGCCATGGTCATGGGCTAGATCCGCAAGCCGCCGGATATCGGCGATCTCGGTCAGCGGATTCGAGGGCGTCTCTAAAAACAGCAGGCGTGTTTCCGGCCGGATGGCCCGCTCCCAGGCACCGTAGTCGGTCAAAGGCACGACGCTCGTCTGCAGGCCAAATTTGGCGAGGATCGTGTTGAACAGGGTGAGGGTGGTGCCAAAGATACTTTGGGAGGAGACGATGTGGTCCCCTGCCTTCAACAATCCCATACAAGTCGCTAGGATCGCACTCATACCCGATGCTGTGGCGACGCAACGCTCACCGCCTTCAAGGGTGGCCAAGCGTTGCTCAAATAGGCGTACGGTAGGATTGGTAAACCTCGAGTAGATATTACCGGGCTCACGCCCGGCAAAGCGTGCTGCCGCTTGGGCGGCACTCGTGAATACAAAGCTTGAGCTTGGAAAGATCGGTTCGCTTTGCTCTGACTCTAGAGTCCGAATGTGCCCTGCGCGTACCGCCCGGGTATTAAATCCCCATTCCTCGTTATCCATCATGAAATTGCTGTGTACTTGTCAATCGGAAGTCAGCAGGCGCCTCAGGTAATGATCTGAAGATCGACCAGTTTATTGCTGCTTCCCTCACGTCGAGACTTGGCTTCATCCGAGCGTTGGAGGGCAAGGTGCTCAAGATAGCCTTGATTGACATCGCCGGTGACATACTGTCCCGAAAAGCAGGAGGTATCAAACCGGGTAAGCGCTGGATTACCTTTGCGCGCAGCCTCGATAAGGTCCTCCAGATCCTGATAGATAAGCCCATCGGCCCCCAAGATCTCGGCAATCTCTTCTTCCGTCCGGTGACGGGCTATCAACTCGTATTCAGAGGGAATATCGATACCATAGACATTTGGGTAACGCACAGGCGGCGCCGCTGAAGCGAAATAGACCTTGCTGGCGCCTGCCTCCCGGGCCATCTGGATGATCTGCCTCGAGGTCGTGCCGCGGACGATGGAATCGTCTACCAGCAGCACATTTCTCCCCCGGAATTCAAGATCAATGGCATTGAGCTTTTGCCGCACCGAGTTCTTACGCAGCTTTTGTCCAGGCATGATGAAGGTACGCGGGATATAACGATTCTTGATAAATCCTTCGCGATACTTGAGCCCCAATTCATTGGCGAGCTGTAAGGCCGCGGTTCGGCTGGTATCGGGGATGGGGATCACCACATCGATGTCGTGGCTCGGCCACAATCGACTTAGCTTACGCGCCAGCAGCTCGCCCATGCGCAGGCGCGCCTTATGCACAGAGATCCGATCGATGATCGAATCCGGGCGGGCGAGATAGACATACTCGAAGATACAGGGAGTATGGCAAGGATCATCGGCGCATTGCTCGGTATGCAAGCCCCCTTCACTGGAGATAAATACCGCCTCCCCAGGCCCAACATCGCGGATCGTTTTAAATCCCAGGATATCAATGGCTACACTCTCTGAGGCGATGACATACTCATCGCCGAGCTCTGTGATGCGCTTGCCGAATATCAACGGACGGATGCCGTGGGGATCTCTAAACCCGACGATCCCCACACCGGTGATCATCGCCACAGCGGCATAGGCCCCGTGGCAACGCTCATGCAGGCGGCGGACCGCCTGGAAGATATCTTCAGGGCCTACCCGGAATTTACCCAAACGCTGCAACTCATCCGCAAATACATTGAGCAGCACCTCGGAATCCGAATCGGTATTGATATGCCGAAGATTCTCCCGAAACAGTTCCTGTTTGAGCTGTTCGGCGTTGACCAGATTACCGTTATGGGCCAGCGTTATACCGTAGGGTGAGTTCACATAGAAGGGCTGTGCTTCGGCCGGAGAGGAACTGCCTGCCGTAGGATACCGTACATGGCCAATCCCCATGGTGCCGATCAATCGGACCATATGGCGGGTGTGGAAGACATCCCGGACCAGCCCCTCGGATCTGCGGATATAGAAACGTCCTTCATGGCACGTCACGATCCCTGCAGCATCCTGGCCCCGGTGTTGGAGGACGGTGAGGCCATCGTAGAGCGCCTGATTGACCCTGCTTTTGGCAACTATCCCAATGATCCCGCACATAATCGTCTAGGTAAACGCGTTATCTAGAGAGATTAAGATAAATCATGGCCTTTTGGCGAGCAACAGTTTAAAAACTGAAGTATTTCGCCACATCTTCGGGCAGATAACTGCGTATCCATAAGGCCAAGGACTGGAAATGCTTAAGCAAAAGCGACTCCTCCCACCATGGATCCTGAGGCAAAGGGGTCAGACCCGCCATCAACACCACTATAGCTACAATAGCAATACCGCGCGCCGCACCAAAGAGCATACCCAAGGCTCGATCGGTGCTGCTTAGGCCCGTTTTGATTATCAATTTGGTGATTAAGTAATTGACCCCGGTCACCACCAGCAGGGTGGCGATGAAGAGGGTCAAAAAACCCAACAAGCGCCGCATCGAAGGCACTGAAACCGCACCATACAGGTGCTCTGAAAGAGCGGGCGAAAAGGAGATGGCGATCCAAAGGGCCACGACCCAGCCGAGCAAAGACAACACCTCGCGCACAAACCCTCTGCCGACGCTCAGCAGGGCTGACAGGAGAATGATTGCGAGGATAATGTAATCTGCCCAATTCATGGATCACTCGCCAAAGCACCCTCTTGCAGAAGTTTAGCAAACTGCCGATGAGAACCATGCGATGCACACCGGTTTTACCGAGACCGGATCACCATGCCCTGGAGGTTAATATCTTTCGCAAGCTTGGCTTGAAGCCTTTTGGCCTTGAGCTCGGACAGAGGCCCGATCCGCACGCGGAATAGCTTTCCACCCCTTACCGGGATCCGCTCGACAAAGGCGTTATAGCCTCGCTTCCGAAGTCGGGTTTTGAGGGCCACTGCCTTTCCCTCGCTGCTAAAGCTCGCGAGCTGGACGACATGAGTTCCTGCCCACTTCTCAGCTTTGGCTGCCGGTGGGGGGGCTGGGGCTTTGCCCACGCCCTGAGCCGCTTTGCTTGCCCGACCCCCCCCTGCTTGAGCTGGATCTAGCTCTAGCACCTCCTTAGGAGCGATCCCTTCCTCGGCGGGCTCACCCGGTAACACCGCCTCCAGGCGAGGAGGAGATTCAACCCGCGCTGGCAGCGAAGGTGGCTCTTGCAGTTTAGGCGGCGCTCTCTCTGCCGGCTTCTCGGCCAATGGAACGGAAGTGAAGCTATCGCTTGGCCGGGAGGGAGCTTTGATCGCCGACTCCGAGGTGCCGGAATTACCCGAATTATCCAACAGCATCGGGATGAATATCACGCCGAGCCCCACTAACACGGCAGCACCTACAAGCCGCTGTTTGAGCTTCTCCTCTATCATAAGCAAGCCACTGATGCGCTATTAGACCTCATAAAACTGGGGGACCTCCAGGAGTTTCATGCCTCCAGCAACGGTCAAAAATGAACCGGTAATAAGCACCCTATCCCCCGTGACGGTTTGTGATCGGATTGCCGCGAGCGCCTGAGCGATATCGTTATAGGTAACTATCGGAGCAGTCACACCCGCTCTGATGAGATCATAAGCCAACTGCTCACCGGTTGCACCCCGCCTCCCACCGAGTCCGACCACATGCCAATGATCCGCCTGCCCAGTGAGTGCTCGGAACACTCCACAGGTGTCTTTATCTTTCAGCATGCCTATCAAGATATGGGTCCTACCCTTGGCCCGGCGCTGCCTCAAGATCTGAGCCAGGATCCCGGTTGCTTGCGGATTATGCGCAACATCCAGGATATACTCGACGGGACCCGGGATAACCTGAAAACGCCCTGCCAGCTTTACCCCCGCAAGCCCGCGCCGGATCGCCTGCTGATCCACCCGCAACCGTTCTGCCAAAGTATACACTACCATGAGCACACCGGCCGCATTCTGGAATTGATGATCGCCGCATAAGCCCGGTCGTGGCAAGTGCTTATAGGAGGTAGGACCTGAGTGCCATGACCACGTCTCTCCCGCCACCTCAAAGGTATAATCGCGTCCCAGCAAATAAAGCCTGCTGCCCATCTGTTCAGCCTGGTCGGTGAGCGTCCAGGGAGGGTTTGGATCGGAGCACACCGCCGGGCGGCCTGCTCTCAAGATCCCTGCTTTCTCGCGGGCGATCGCTGCCCGATCCTGTCCCAGCCACTCGACGTGATCGATCCCTATCGTAGCGATCAATGCCACATCGGGATCGATCATATTAACCGCGTCGAGCCGCCCGCCCAGCCCCACTTCCAGGACGGCGAGGTCGATCGCCGTCCGCTGCAGGATATCGAGTGCGGCCAAGGTGCCGAACTCAAAATAGGTAAGCACGATAGAACCCCGCGCTTCATCGACACGTTGGAAAGCCTGGCAAAGCTGCTCGTCGCTTACCGGCACGCCCCCAATACACAGGCGCTCGTTGTAGCGGAGTAGATGCGGCGAGGTATACATGGCCACTTTATAACCCGCAGCCCGCAGGATCGAGTCCAGCATCGCTACGCTGGAACCTTTGCCATTGGTACCGCCGACCGTCACGACCTGATAGGTGGGCGTTCGCAGGCCTATCCGCTCGGCTACCTCCTTACAGCGTTCAAGACCCAGCTCGATCTCTTTGATATGCAAAGTCTCTTGCCAGGCCAGCCATTCACTGAGCCGCTTGAACCGCCTGCGCAGGGGCAGTGGGGCCATTACCGCGATCGGTGAGCTGGTATCCACGTCAGCAGAAAAAAACAGGACACTCAGGCCAGGGGACGATGTGACAAGAGCGCCATCATCGAGGCGATCCGATCGCGCAGAGAGCGACGATCGCTGATCATATCGATTGTGCCGTGTTGTAACAGAAACTCACTGCGCTGAAATCCCTCGGGGAGGGTCTGACGCACCGTCTGCTCAATCACCCGGGGACCTGCAAAACCGATCAATGCATTAGGCTCGGCGATATTGATGTCGCCCAACATCGCCAGGCTCGCGGATACCCCACCCATGGTCGGATCGGTCAGCACTGAAATATAAGGAATGCCACGTCTGTTGAGCGCTGCCAGGCCGGCACTGGTCTTAGCCATCTGCATCAAGGATACCAGGGCCTCCTGCATCCTTGCGCCACCGCTGGCAGAAAAACACACCAGGGGGATCTCATACTCGAGACACGCGTTTACGGCGCGGACGAAGCGTTCGCCGACTACCGATCCCATGGAACCGCCCATAAATTCAAATTCAAAGGCGCAAGCCACGAGCGGCACAGACTTGACACACCCCTTCATGACAACCAGGGCATCCAATTCTGCAGTGGCCTTCTGGGCTTGGCTCAGGCGTTCTTTATAGCGCTTGGTATCTTTAAACCGCAAAAAATCAATGGGCTCAATACCGCTCCCGATCTCTTCACGCGGCTCAGGATCGAGAAAATGATCAAGACGCTCTCTTGCCCCGATGCGCATATGATGGCCACACTTTGGGCAGAGATTGAGGTTACGCTCGAGCTCTGCGCGGTAGAGCACCGCCTTACAACCGGAACAATTGGTCCAAAGTCCCTCAGGCACCGCCCGCTTAGCCGTTCCATTGGTCTGGATCCGGGACGGTAACAATTTCTTGAACCAGTTGTTCATCGACCACGTGATTTCGTTTGCCATATCATTTATGCTCCCAGACTTGGGTATTTTGCTTGGCCTAATACTCGAATAGATTAAAGATTAAGCCGCATCCACGGCCTGCCGCAGTGCGCGCACAAAAGATCTTACCTCGTCTCCCAGCCTCTCAGGCTGCTCGGCCAACAATCCTATCCTCTCTACCAGGGCACTGCCAACGACCACAGCATCGCTCACCGAGGCGATACGGGCAGCACTCTCTGCATCCTTGATCCCAAACCCTACGCCAATGGGAAGATGCGTATGGGGGCGGATCCTCTCTATACGTGCTTTGACCGCGTTGATGTCCAACTTATCACTTCCCGTGACGCCCTTGAGCGATACATAATAAACAAAACCACACGCCGCTTGGCAGATCCGCTCGATACGCGGGTCGCTCGTGGTGGGTGCGAGTAAAAACACCGGATCAAGCGCATGCGCCCGCAAGGCGTCGAGGAGATCGCCCGCTTCTTCGGGTGGCAGATCCACCACCAAGACCCCATCGACACCTGCGTACCCAGCCTCCCGAGCGAATCCTTCATAGCTCATCATCTCAATCGGGTTAAGGTATCCCATCAAGACCACCGGTGTGATCGGGTCCTTTTCACGGAAAGCCTTCACCAGGGCCAGGACATCGTGCAAACTGACGCCATGCACCAAGGCCCGCTCACTCGAACGCTGGATCACCGGGCCATCGGCCATCGGATCGGAGAACGGCACACCCAGCTCAATAATATCCGCTCCCCCCTCAACTAAGGCGTGCATCAGGGGCACCGTGTAAGCCGGTTGGGGATCGCCCGCGGTGATGAACGGGATCAGGGCCTTGCGCCGCTGTTTTCGGAGACCCTCAAAACAGGCCGTGATTCGACTCACGAGAGGCGATCCTTAAAGGGTGATGCCTTGGCGCGAGGCTACCGTGTGGATATCCTTGTCACCCCGCCCGGAAAGATTGACTACGAGGATCCGATCAGAGGCCAGGATGGGCGCGAGCTTGGCGGCATAGGCCAAGGCATGGCTCGATTCAAGCGCTGGCATGATCCCTTCGCAGCGGGTCAATTCATGAAACGCCGCCAGGGCCTCCTCATCGGTGATGGCGACATAGCGTGCGCGGCCCACGTCTTTAAGCCAGGCATGCTCGGGTCCTACACCCGGATAATCGAGGCCTGCGGAGATCGAGTGGGTATCCAGGATCTGGCCATCCTGATCCTCGAGCAGATAAGTGCGATTGCCATGCAAGACTCCCGCTCTCCCCGCACAAAGCGAGGCGGCATGTCGGCCGGTTTCGATCCCCTCGCCCGCTGCCTCCACACCATAGAAGGCCACACTCGTTTCAGGAATAAACGGATAAAACAGACCCATGGCATTGGAGCCGCCGCCGACACAGGCGATCAAGGCGTCGGGCAAGCGGCCCGTCTGCGTGAGACACTGCTCCCGCGTCTCGCGACCGATCACGGCTTGAAAATCCCGCACCATCGCCGGATAGGGGTGCGGGCCCGCTACCGTGCCGATAATGTAGAAGGTGTTATCGACATTTGTGACCCAGTCGCGCATGGCCTCGTTCAAAGCGTCTTTGAGCGTCTTGGATCCGGACTCGACAGCCACCACGGTGGCTCCCAAGAGCTTCATGCGGTATACGTTGAGGGCCTGGCGCTTGATATCCTCAACGCCCATATAGACCACACATTCCATGTCCATACGGGCGGCGACCGTTGCCGTTGCCACACCGTGTTGCCCTGCGCCGGTCTCAGCGATGATTCGGCTTTTGCCCATACGCTGTGCCAACAAGGCTTGTCCCACGGTGTTATTGATCTTATGGGCCCCGGTGTGATTCAAGTCCTCGCGTTTGAGGAAGATCCTGGCCCCGCCGAGCCGCTCTGACCAGCGCTGCGCATAATAGAGAGGGGATGGCCGCCCCACATAATGGTGCAGATCTTTATCAAGCTCGGCCATAAATAGGGGGTCATTCAGATAACGCCGGTAGGCTTGTTCGAGCTCTTCGAGCGGTTTTATCAGGGTCTCTGCTACGAACCGGCCGCCATAGGTACCAAAATGGCCAAACTCGTCTGGGAATTTGGGAGATCCTGCACCTTGAGCTAGGCCATCGACTGCTGCACCACTAGACATTCCGCACTCCACACACTTTTCATGAATGCACGCATTTTATCAGGATCCTTGATCCCTTTGCGCACTTCAATACCCCCGCTCACATCAACCGCATAGGGCCGAACTGCGGCTATCGCAGCGGCGACATTATCAGGCGTCAAGCCTCCTGCCAAGATGATCGGTTTGGGAAGATCTCGGGGCACGAGTGCCCAGTCGAACACCCGGCCTGTACCCCCGTGCTTTCCCTCCACAAAAGCATCGAGCAGGATCCCACTCGCCTCCCGATAAGGCTCGGCGAGCTTGGCTATGTCTATACCGGCATGCACCCTGAAAGCCTTAATATAAGGACGACCATAATGGGCGCAGTCCTCGGCACGCTCATCGCCGTGAAACTGGAGTAGATCCAAAGGGATGCTCTTGAGGATCCCCCGGATAGTCCGCTCGCTGGCATCGACAAACAATCCCACCTTAGTTACGAAGGGTGGCAGGGCGTTCACCATTTGCTGGGCCTGGACTAGCGTCACTGCCCGTGGGCTTGGTTCATAAAACACCAACCCTATGGCGTCTGCACCTGATTCTACGGCGCATCGTGCATCTTGAGGCCGGGTGATCCCGCAGATCTTTACTCTTACCCGAGCACCCGTGGAGGATTTAGGACTTATATCTGCCACGACGGCTTCTGTGTATGTTTATTGATCCAATCCAGGCGGGAAATGCCCGCTAAAGTTACTATAGCGGCAGCCACACCGTTTCAGCCTGTGGCAGGGAATATCTGGCCGGATATTGGATCCCTGTCAGATAAAGACCTTTGGCAGGCGCCGTGATCCCCCCGTGTGTCCGCTTGCCTCCATCGAGCACCTCCTTGGCCCATGAAGGGCTTGCTTCTCCTCTCCCGATCGCCATCAAAACGCCGACGATATTGCGAACCATGTGATAAAGAAAGGCATTGGCCTCAATCTCTATAACGATGATAGAGCCCTTTCGAGTCACATTTAAACGATAAACAGTGCGTACTGGATCTTTTGCCTGGCAGCCCTGGGCGCGATAGGCGGAGAAATCATACTCGCCTACCAGATAATTGGCTGCCTCTTGCATCCTGTTTTCGTCTAAGTGCCTGCATTCCCAGGTGAGCTGGAGGCATAATAGACCCGGCCGGGTAGGGCGGTTTAAGATAAGATAGCGATAGCTCCGGCCGATCGCGGAAAATCTCGCGTGAAAATCGTTCTCCACCGGCTGGGCCCACAAGATACTTATATCCCGTGGCAGATTAACATTGGTGCCCAATACCCATGCGCGTGTCTCACGGTGGCTATGGGTTTCAATATGGATCACTTGACCGCGGGCATGTACACCTGTATCAGTGCGTCCCGCGCAACACACTGTTACTGGATGGCTAGCAACCTTCGAGAGCGCTTCCTCGACACAGGCTTGCACCGTGCGCACAGCCGATTGCACCTGCCATCCATAAAAGCCACTGCCGTCATATTCAAGGCCGAGTGCTAATTTCACCACTCAAGCTTAGTTACCCTTTTCAAGGGGGTAGTTAACCAACTGTGCATCAAAGTTCATTCAGTAACTGCCGAGCCTCTTTTTTTTGTCCCTCCGTCCCATCTTGGGTCACTTCGTCGAGTATCGACCGAGCACCATCAACATCTCCAAGCTCCATATAGGCCTTGGCCAGATTCAGTTTGACATCCATTTCCTCTTCCGGCTCTTCAGCCTCTGCCTCATCTCGCTCCTCATTAATAGGGTGCTCAGAGGCCATTACGGGGTCCTCAAATAGGCGCTGGGGATCACCGAGCGACTTTCTCTCTTCGGTGGACAGAGATTGCCTCATATTTAATAGATCCACGGTATCAAAGGATGGGTTATCATCTTCTCCTGATTCAAACTTCTCAGATCCAGCGTGCTCTGCATCCGCGTCAGCCTTTATTTCTTTATCATCCTTAGCTACTTCTAGCTTATCTTCGCGCTTTTGTTCGCCACTGTCCCGCTGCGCCTGCAAGTCCGATTCATTTGAAGAACTGACCGCTGACTTAGGCCATTCATTACCACTTGCAGTTAAATCGAAGATATCACCTTCCTCATCAAAATAACCACCTGAAAAGTCAACAAAATCCTCCTCGCTCCCGGAAAACTTGAGCGGATTAGCTAAACTTGAAAAAAGACGCTCTTCTCCAGGCAAAGAGATGTCCCTCATGTCAGGCGCACTCGCCAGGGCGGGTTCCAACGCCGGCTTGATATTAGCCATGCTGATATCAAACATATCCTTCTCCTCCTCAGCAGAGGCGGAGGTAAGATCGAAAATGTCCTCTATGTTCTCTCCATCCCCTTGAGACTGCGAGGCAGCGGTCAAATCAAAATCAAGCTCACTCTCGGCCTTGACGGTACCTTCCCGAGCAGGATCTTCTGCAGCAGATATCTGCTGCAGATCCGGATCAGCGGTTAGATCGAAATCGAGCCCACTCCCCGCCTCAATGACATGATCCGCAGCAGACACCTCCTGAAGATCCGGGGCAGCGGTCAAATCAAAATCAACCCCACTGTCGGTTTTGGTCATGCCCGCCAAGGTGGCACCCATAGCAGGTATCGCGAGCGCCTCGCCGGTATGCGTGATGTCAATGAACTGGGTTGATGCCCCTCGCTCCTGCACCGGTGTCTCTCCCACCTCCCTGGTAAATAACGCCCGTCCAGGTGACATCTCACGCCACATTGCAAGTGCGCTCTCCCATAGCGGCCCTTTACCTCCAACCGCATCATACAGTGACCTCGCCTGATCCTCATAGGCTGACTTGTCGTTGGCGGCATAGTAAACTTCAAGCAAACGGAGCTTGTATTCGGGTTTATCGGGATGTTCTTGTATAGCCTGTTTGACGACTTCTGCCGCTTGATCGAAGCGTTCATAAGCCAAATAGATATTAACCTCCGCGAGTGGGTCTTCCTCCTCTTCCACGGGGAGAGGCGCGACTTCCCCTTTCTCGACATTTACCGCCGCTGCTGCTAGCGGTTGGGAAAGCATCGGGCTCTCAACGGCACTGTCTCGATCCTCAGGGACGGCTTGCCCCAGATCACTGTCTGATCTCTTGGTGGCCTGTTGCCTACCGGCAAAGGCAACAGGTGGTTCTTCTACAAGAGCTTCGGCCTTTTGACGGCCCTTAAGCCTGCGGGTAATTAAGGCCGCCAGCAGACCCAACACTAAAATTGTCAGAATAACTACAAGCGTAATGACTCCGCCTGGCAGCGCCTCAAGCATACCCTTCGGCGCCACCTCTTCAACAACTGCCATCTTAGTTTTCTCCTTACCTGCCTCAACACCTGGAGAAGCCACTGGCGCGGTAGTCGAGGGCTCAATCTTTTCACCTGCAGAAATTGGCAGTGGAGGTCCCCCCTCGAGTTCGGTAGACTCGGTTGGCTCCTCACCTGGTTGAGCTTCAGGTCTCACAGCGAGCTCAG
>OBLR010000253.1_pt1 | contig 12215 bp, 22 predicted proteins | sample 1519891 | NCBI WGS metagenome assembly OBLR01 (sample SAMEA3113583, study PRJEB22503) | soil metagenome | reverse complement strand
GTCGGCGACCAGGAGCTCGATCCGGCCGTGTTCGACGTCCAGGTCATCGTGCCAGTGATGCATCAGGTCGTCGTGGCCGGGATGGCGGCCCAGAGGGCCGGGACCCACTCCACCAAGACCAGGGCCGAGGTGTCGGGCGGCGGCCGCAAGCCGTGGCGGCAGAAGGGGACCGGCCGGGCCCGTCACGGGTCGAATCGGTCACCGATCTGGATCGGGGGAGGGGTAGCCCACGGCCCCCGGCCTCGGGAGCACGACATGCGGGTGCCCAAGAAGATGAAGCGGCTGGCCCTCCGGTCGGCCCTCACGGATCGGGCCCGGCAGGAGCGGATCAAGGTGCTGGACGACCTGTCCTTCGACGAGCCCAACACGAAGGACGCCCTGGGCGTGCTGGAGTCGATCGAGGCCCAGGGTCTGGTGCTGCTGGTCCTCCCCGAGCCCCAGGACGTCGTGGAGAAGTCGTTCCGGAACCTGTCCCACGTCAAGGTGACGTATCCGGGACGGCTCGGAACCTATGAGGTCCTGGCAGCGGACTGGATCGTTCTCACCCGTCCGGCCCTCGAGGCGGTGAGACCGTGAAGAGTCCCCGGGATGTGATCATCCGGCCGATGGTCTCGGAAAAGTCGTACGCCGGCCTGGAGCAGAACCACTACACGTTCCTGGTCGCCCCGGACTCGAACAAGACCGAGATCAAGGAGGCCGTGCAGAAGATCTGGAACGTCCGGGTCCTCCGGGTGAACACGATGAACAGGAAGGGCAAGGAGAAGCGGTTCCGGTACACCCGAGGGAAGCGACCCGACCAGAAGATGGCCATGGTCACCCTGGCCGAGGGTGACTCGATCGAGATCTTCGAGCAGAAGTGAGCATGAGATGGCGCTGAGGAAGCACAAGCCGACGACACCGGGACGACGAGGATCCTCGGTCTCCGACTTCTCCGAGGTCACCCGGGATCGGCCGGAGCGGTCGCTGACCGCGAAAGTCTCGAAGAAGGCCGGACGCAACGCCTACGGCCGGATCACCACCCGGCACCGAGGCGGTGGACACAAGCGCCGCTACCGGGTGATCGACTTCCGCCGGACCAAGGACGGCATCCCGGCCAGGGTCGCCCAGATCGAGTACGACCCGAACCGGTCGGCCCGGATCGCGCTGCTCCACTACGCGGATGGGGAGAAGCGATACATCCTGGCGCCTCAGAACCTGAAGGTCGGGGACCGCCTGGCGTCCGGTCCTTCGGCGGACGTCCGTGCCGGGAATGCCCTTCCCCTGGCGAACATCCCCGTGGGCACGGTGGTTCATGCCGTGGAACTTCGGCCGGGTCAGGGCGCCAAGATGGCTCGGTCGGCGGGGGCCTCGGTGCAGATCGTGGCCAAGGAGAGCGGCCTCGCCCAGCTCCGACTGCCGTCGGGAGAGATCCGGATGGTGGATCTGAAGTGCCGGGCCACCGTCGGAGCGGTGGGCAACCCGGAACACGAGCTGATCGCGTGGGGCAAGGCCGGACGGAACAGGTGGCGAGGGAAGCGGCCCAGCGTCCGGGGGGTGGCCATGAACCCGGTCGACCACCCGCTCGGCGGCGGCGAGGGGAAGTCATCCGGTGGCCGGCACCCTACATCGCCGTGGGGGAAGACCGAGGGCCGCACCCGGAAGAAGGGCAAGCCCTCGGACCGGTACATCGTCCGCCGCCGGAGGAAGAAGGGAAGGACCTAGATGCCGCGCTCGGTGAAGAAGGGACCGTTCGTCGACGACCATCTCCTGAAGAAGGTCGACGACATGAACAGGAGTGGACACAAGCGGGTGATCCGGACCTGGTCCCGCCGGTCCACGATCATCCCCGAGATGGTGGGTCACACCATCGCGGTGCACGACGGCCGCAAGCACGTCCCCGTGTTCGTCACCGAGGCGATGGTCGGGCACAAGCTCGGGGAGTTCGCTCCGACCCGGGTGTTCCGGACCCACGGGCATCACACCGAGCGAAGCACGGCGCTGAAGTAGGAGGACCATGCAAGCACGGGCCAAGGCCAGATTCGTCCGGGTGTCGCCGCGGAAGGCTCGGCGGGCGATCGAGCTCATCCGCGGGAGGCCCGCTGGGGAGGCTCGGCGCATCCTGGCGTTCTCCCCGATCGGCGCGGCTCGGCCGGTCCGGAAGGTGCTGGATTCAGCGATCGCCAACGCCGAGCAGAACCCGGGCGTGATCTCCGACAATCTCGTGGTGGCCCGGGCGTTCGTCGACGAGGGCCCCACGTTGCACCGGTGGCGCCCCCGAGCGCTGGGCCGGGCCACGCGGATCCGGAAGCGGACCAGTCACATCACGGTCGTGGTGGAGACCGTCGGGGAGGTGAGCGGCGTTGGGGCAGAAGGTTAATCCCTACGGGTTCCGCCTCGGGGTCATCTACCCGTGGAAGTCGCGGTGGTACGCGGGCAAGGCGGACTACCGGACGGCGCTGCACGAGGACATCGCCATCCGCGATTACATCCGGTTGCATCTGTCGCGGGCCGGTATCTCGGGCATCGACATCGAGCGCAAGGGCGATCAGGTGCAGGTCTACATCCGAACCGCCCGGCCGGGCATCGTCATCGGCCGGAAGGGCGCCGAGGTCGAGCGGGTCCGGAAGGACCTGGAGCGGATGACGGCCAAGCGGGTCGACGTCAAGGTCGAGGACATGAATCAGGCGGCCACCGAGTCGAGGCCGGAGACGGACGCTCAGCTCCTGGCCCAGGGCACGGCCGAGCAGCTCCAGGGGCGGGTGTCGTTCCGCCGGGCCATGCGACGGACCGTGCAGACCGCGATGCGGTCGGGTGCCCTGGGGGTCCGGGTCCAGTGTTCGGGCCGCCTGGGAGGCATCGAGATGTCCCGCCGGGAATGGTACCGGGAGGGCCGGGTTCCCCTTCACACCCTGCGGGCCAAGATCGACTACGGCTTCGCCGAGGCCAAGACGACGTTCGGGCGCATCGGCGCGAAGGTGTGGGTGTACCAGGGCGACGAGATCCCTCTCGAGGAGATCGAGACCGAGCGGGCCCGGGCCCGGGCGCTGGCCGGCGTCGCCGTTGGCCCCACCGGGGCCTCAACCGGCGCGCTGATCACGGACGAGAAGGAGATGCGCGAGGTGTCCGCCCCCGACGACACGCCTCCGCCCGAGCAGGAGCCATCCGAGCCTTCGCCCGAGGAACCCGCCAAGGCCGTCGGGCCGCCTTCGGTCACAAGAGGGGTTCCCTCCGGCGGCCCTCCGGCCCCGGAAGTCGGACCCGACGAGTCGCAGGACACCGACCGCTCCAAGGGGGCCGAGGGGCCCTCGGAGGGAGGTCCCCGTGTGACCGAAGAGGGCCCTGAAGGCCCACCCAGCGAGGAGCCACCGGCGAGCACTGAGGGTGAGAGCTGATGCTGCAGCCCAAGAAGGTCAAGCATCGGAAGCAGCAGCGGGGCCGGATGCGGGGCAAGGCCAAGGGCGGCACCGAGGTGGCCTTCGGCGACTACGGGCTGGTGGCGCTGGAACCCGGGTGGATCAGCAACCGGCAGATCGAAGCGGCCCGGGTGGCGATGACCCGTCACATCCGCCGGGGGGGCAAGGTGTGGATCAACATCTTCCCCGACAAGCCGGTGACCAAGAAGCCCGCCGAGACCCGGATGGGGTCGGGCAAGGGCAACCCCGAGCTGTGGGTGGCCGTGGTGAAGCCGGGTCGGGTCATGTTCGAGCTGTCGGGCGTCTCCGAAGAGGTGGCCCGAGAGGCTATCAGTCGTGCCGCGCACAAGCTCCCCATCCGCTCGAAGTTCGTGACCCGTCTGGGAGGGGTGGTCGGGTGACCCGGCCCTCCGAGCTCCGTGATCTCCCGGAGGACGAGCTCCGGGCCCGGCTGGATTCGTCCAAGGAGGAGCTGTTCAACCTGCGGTTCCAGCTGGCCACGGGACAGCTCGACAACCCCATGCGGATCAAGGACGTTCGTCACGAGATCGCTCGCCTGATGACCGTGCTCACCGAGCGAGCTCTGGCCGCCGAGCAGGAGGAGGAGGAGGCCTCGTGACCGAGCGCGGGGAGCGCAAGGTGCGGACCGGCGTGGTGGTCTCGGACCGGATGGACAAGACCGTCGTCGTCCAGATCGAGGGCCGGAAGCCACATCCGTTGTACAGGAAGATGGTCCGCCGGACCGCCAAGCTGCACGCCCACGACGAGTCGAATGAGGCCCGGGTGGGCGACATGGTCCGGCTCATGGAGACCCGGCCGCTGTCGAAGACGAAGCGGTGGCGGGTTGTGGAGATCGTGGAGAAGGCCAAGTGATCCAGCAGGAATCACGGGTTCGGGTGGCCGACAACACGGGAGCCAAGGAAGTCCTGTGCATCCGCGTGCTGGGCGGGTCCGGTCGACGCTATGCCGGCGTCGGTGACATCATCGTCGGAGCCGTCAAGGACGCCCTTCCGGGGGCCGGAGTGAAGAAGGGCGACGTGGTCAAGGCGGTGGTCGTTCGGACGGCCAAGGAGAAGCGTCGGCTCGACGGCTCGTACATCAAGTTCGACGACAACGCCGTCGTGCTGATCAACGAGCAGCAGCAGCCCCGGGGCACCCGGATCTTCGGCCCCGTGGCTCGCGAGCTGAGGGAGAAGCGATTCATGCGCATCATCTCGCTGGCGCCGGAGGTGCTCTGAGTGCCCGGCGTTCACATCAAGAAGGACGACGAGGTCCAGGTCCTCCACGGGAAGGATCGGGGCACCCGGGGACGGGTGGTCCGGGTCCTGCCCCGGGAAGCCCGGGTCATGGTCGAGGGCGTGGCCCGGGCCAAGAAGCACACCCGGATCCGAGCCACCCGTCGCGGCGCGCAAGAGGGCGGGATCATCGACATCGAGCAGTTCGTCGACATCTCGAACGTGGCCGTTGTGTGCAAGTCGTGCGGGCAACCGACCAGGGTCGGATTCCGTCGCGACGACGAGGGCAACAAGCATCGGGTGTGCCGGAAGTGTGGAGCGGACCTCTGATGGCCGATCGTCCTCGCCTGAAGCAGCGGTATGGCGACGAGTTGGTCCCCGCGCTGCAGCGGGAGCTCGGCTACCCGAACCCGATGCAGGTCCCCAGGCTCGAGAAGATCGTGGTCAACGTCGGAGTGGGCGAGGCTGCCCGGGAGGCCAAGGCCCTCGATGGCGCGCTCAGCGACCTGGCCACCATCACCGGGCAGAAGCCGTTGGTCACGAAGGCCAAGAAGTCGATCGCGGGGTTCAAGCTCCGGGAGGGGATGTCGATCGGCGCCAAGGTCACCCTCCGAGGCGATAGGATGTGGGAGTTCCTGGACCGTCTGCTGGCCACTGCGCTGCCGCGGATCCGGGACTTCCGGGGCCTCGACTCGGGCGCGTTCGACGGTCGGGGTAACTACACGCTGGGTCTCACCGAGCAGCTCGTGTTCCCGGAGATCGATTACGACAAGATCGACGCCGTCCGGGGGATGGACATCACCGTGGTGACCACGGCTCGGGGTGACGACGAGGGCCGGGCCGTCCTGCGGGCCCTCGGGTTCCCGTTCAGGGGGGAGCCCGCGGTGACCGCCGGAGCGGCGTGAGAGAAGAGACATGGCGAAGAAGGCGCTGATCAACAAGTCGAGGCGACGGCCAAAGTTCTCGGCCCGGGCCTACACCCGGTGCCGGCGGTGTGGCCGCCAGCGGGCGGTATACCGCCGGTTCGCGTTGTGCCGCATCTGTTTCCGGGAGTTGGCCCATGCGGGAGAGATCCCCGGTGTGACGAAGGCGTCGTGGTGATCCCGAGATGCTGACCGACCCCATCGCCGACATGCTGACCCGGATCCGGAATGCCAACACGGCGTACAAGGAAGAGGTGGAGATCCCGGCCTCCCGGCTGAAGGAGGAGGTGGCCCGGGTCCTGGCCCGCGAGGGATACGTCCAGGGATTCCGGTTGGATGGCGAGGAGCCGAAACGTCGCATCGTGGTGGAGATGAAGTACGGACCGGATCGGGAGCGCACGATCAGCGGCCTCAAGCGGGTGTCGAGGCCGGGTCGGCGCGTGTACGTGGATCGCGGCAACCTCCCCCGGGTCCTGGGCGGCCTGGGCGTGTCGATCCTGTCGACCTCCCAAGGCCTGCTGACGGACCGGCAAGCGGCTCGTCGCGGGGTGGGCGGCGAGGTCCTGTGCCAGGTGTGGTGAGGAGCGCATGAGCAGAATCGGCAAGCAGCCAGTCGTCATCCCCGATGGCGTCAGCGTCGATGTGAGGGAAGGCACCGTCTCGGTGACGGGCCCCGGGGGCACCCTCACACAGGCCGTGGCTCGCGACATGAGGGTCTCGGTGCAGGATGGCGAGGTGCGGGTAGAGCGCCCGTCGGACGAGCGGGAGCATCGCTCGCTCCACGGGCTGACCCGTTCGCTGATCGCCAACATGGTCGAGGGGGTGACCCGCGGGTTCCAGAAGACGCTGGAGATCCACGGCGTTGGCTACCGCGTTGCCCTCAAGGGCCGCGATCTGGAGCTCCAGGTCGGGTTCTCGCATTCGGTCCCGTTCCGTGCTCCCGAGGGGATCGAATTCGACGTTCCGGCGCCGAACCGCATCGTGGTGAAGGGGATCGACAAGCAGCTGGTCGGTGAGACCGCAGCCAGGATCCGGAAGGTCCGCAAGCCCGAGCCGTACAAGGGCAAGGGGATCCGCTACGAGGGCGAATACGTTCGCAAGAAGGCCGGCAAGGCGGCCAAGGGTGCGGTGGCGTGATGGACGTCCGTCGCAAGCGGGCCGGGCGCCTTCGCCGCCACAGCCGGGTCCGGAGGAAGATCCGGGGCGGCGCCGAGCGACCTCGCCTGGCGGTCTACCGGTCGAACCGGCACATCTACGCCCAGCTCGTCGACGACGATGCCGGCCGAACGCTGGCCGCGGCGTCGTCGTTGGAGAACGGGGTGCAGACCGGAGGCAAGCAGGACACGGCCAAGGTCATCGGCCGGCTCATCGCCCAGCGGGCCAAGGAGGCCGGCGTGGAGCGGGCGGTCTTCGACCGTGGGGGCCGGCTGTACCACGGCAGGGTTCGCCAGCTTGCCGAGGGCGCCCGCGAAGGAGGGCTTCGCCTGTGAGGCGATACGACAGCGCCGACCAGCGGTCTCCGTACGAGGAGCGTGTGGTGGCCATCAACCGAGTGGCCAAGGTGGTCAAGGGCGGCCGCCGATTCTCGTTCGCCGCCCTGGTCGTCGTGGGCGACACGGCCGGCCGGGTCGGTATCGGCTACGGCAAGGCCAAGGAGGTCCCGGCCGCGATCCAGAAGGGTGTCGAGGACGCCAAGCGGAACCTGTTCGAGGTGCCGCTGATGGGGACCACGATCCCCCACCGGGTCCTCGGTCGGGACGCGGGGGGCCAGGTTCTGCTGAAGCCTGCCGCGCCGGGCACCGGCGTCATCGCCGGCGGGCCGGTCCGGGCGGTCGTCGAGTGCGCCGGCATCAAGGACATCCTGTCGAAGTCCCTCGGCTCCGATAACGCCATCAACATCGTCCACGCCACGATGCAGGGCCTCCGGAGCCTCCGACGGCCGGAGGAGATCGCCCGCCTCCGCGGGCTCGATGTCCATCGCGTGGCTCCCAAGCCGATGCTCGAGGCCATGCGGGAGGCGGAGGAGCGCAATCGGACGGCCCGAGCGGAAGCGGGGACGCTGGAGGAGGACCGTGCCTAGGCTGAAGGTCACCCAGGTCCGCGGGCTTGCGGGGAAGCCCCGGCCCCAGCGGGACACCCTCCGGGCACTCGGGCTCCGGCGGATCCGTCACGCCGTGGTCAAGGAGGATCGGCCCGAGATCAGAGGCATGATCGCCCGGGTCCGCCACCTGGTCGACGTCGAGGAGGTCGAGTGAGGCTCCACCACCTCCGTCCGCCCCCCGGAGCCAGGCGCGACCGAAGGCGGGTCGGTCGGGGCCGCTCGGCCGGACAGGGCAAGACCGCCGGCCGGGGAACCAAGGGCTACCTGGCCAGGAATCCGAAGAAGGTGGGGTACGAGGGCGGTCAGATGCCTCTCACCCGGCGGGTACCCAAGGAACCGGGATTCACCAACCCGAACCGCCGGGAGTGGGCCGTGGTGAACGTGGAACGCCTGGCCCAGCGGTTCGACAAGGGCACCACGGTGACGCCCGAGGTCATGGCGGAGGCCGGCCTGGTCCGACGCCGCCGGCCGGTCAAGGTGCTGGGCCAGGGTGAGATGGCCCATGCCCTCACGGTCCAGGCCCACGGCTTCACCCGCTCGGCCCGCCGTAAGATCGAGCAGGCCGGCGGCCGGGCGGAGGTCGTCGACCAGGACCGCCGGGCGCGGGAGTAAACTAGGCGCCCCGCCGGGGAGGAGCGGATGCTCAGGGCCTTCGTCAACGCGTTCAAGATCCCGGATCTTCGGAAGAAGATCCTGTTCACCCTGTTCATCATCGCCGTGTACCGGGTGGGGTCGTTCCTGCCCCTCCCGAACATCGACGTCGAGGTGCTGGCCGGCCAGGCCAACCAGACCCAGGGCTTCCTCTCGTTCATCAACCTGTTCTCCGGCGGTGCGCTTTCGCGGCTGGCCGTATTCGCGCTGGGCATCATGCCGTACATCACCTCGTCGATCATCATGCAGCTCCTGGTGGTGGTCATCCCGAAGCTGGAGCAGTGGCGGAAGCAGGGTGAGGTCGGGCAGAAGCGCATCACCCAGTGGACCCGGTACATGACGGTGGCCCTGGCCCTCCTCCAGTCGACCGGCCTGATCTTCCTGTTCAACAACCAGCTCCCCGGGGTGATCCGGCAGTTCACGCCGTCGCGGGTGGCCTTCATGGTCCTGACGCTGACCGCTGGGACGGCGCTCATCATGTGGCTCGGCGAGTTGATCACCCAGCGGGGCATCGGGAACGGGATGTCGATGCTGATCTTCACCAGCGTCATCTCCGAGCTGCCCTCGCAGGGGTACACCGTTCTCCAGCGAGGGGGTGTGGCCTTCGGCATCATCGTGACGCTCGGACTGCTGATCATCCTGGCCGTGGTCTTCATGGAGCAGGGCCAGCGCCGGATCCCGGTGCAGTACGCCAAACGCGTGGTGGGCCGGCGGATGACCCAGGGCGGCAGCACCTACATCCCGCTGAAGGTCAACCAGGCCGGGGTGATCCCGATCATCTTCGCCTCGTCCGTGCTGTACTTCCCTTCGCTGCTGGGATCCGTGGTCCAGTGGCAGCCGTTCCAGAACTTCCTCAACAACCATCTGGTGAACCCGGCCAGCCCCGTCTACATCACGATCTACGGGCTCCTGGTGGTGTTCTTCGCCTACTTCTACACGGCGATCTCCTTCAACCCGGTGGACACCGCCGACAACATCCGCAAGTACGGCGGGTTCATCCCCGGGATCCGGCCGGGAAAGCCGACCGCCGACCACCTGGACCACATCCTGTCCCGGATCACGCTGCCCGGGTCCCTGTTTCTTGCTGTGATCGCGTTGATCCCCTCCATCGCCCTCATCGTGATGGGGGTCAACGTGAACGCGTTCCCGTTCGGTGGCACCTCCGTCCTGATCGTGGTGGGCGTGGCCCTGGAGACCATGAAACAGCTCGAGTCCCAGCTGACCATGCGCCACTACGAAGGGTTCCTCGGGTAGCGCGGTGCGCATCGTCCTGCTGGGCCCGCCGGGGGCGGGGAAGGGAACCCAGGCGCACCGTTTGGCGGACTACTACGGCGTTCGATTGATCGCCACCGGTGACATCTTCCGGAGGAACGTCCGCCAGGAGACCCCTCTCGGTCTCAAGGCGAAGTCGTACATGGAGGCCGGCGAGCTGGTGCCGGACGATGTGGTCATCGGGATGCTCCTGGAGGAGCTCCGGAGGTCGCCGAACGGCTTTGTGCTGGACGGCTTTCCCCGAACCCTCCCCCAGGCCCTGGCCCTGGAGGAGGCCCTGGCCGCGGCGGGCCAGCCGCTCGACGCCGCGCTCAAGTATGTGATCCCGGATGAGGTCACGGTGGCTCGGCTAGCGGGGCGGCGAACCTGCACCCACTGCGAGCGAACCTACAACCTGGAGTTCAAGCCCCCGAAGGTCGAGGGGATCTGCGACAACTGCGGGGGCGAGCTGGTCCAGCGGGAAGACGATCGCGAGGAGACCGTCCGTCACCGCCTGGAGATCTACCACCGCGACACGGAGCCCCTTCAGAAGTTCTACTGGGAGCGAGGGCTCCTCCGGGAAGTCGACGCGGTGGGGGAAGTGGAGAGGATCACTCGCCGCGCCATCGGCGCGCTCGAGGACCTGGCCCGGACGTAGCGTGATCGTCCTCAAGTCGCCGCAGGAGATCGAGAAGATGCGGCGAGCCGGTCGCATCGTGGCCGACACCCGGCGGAAGGTGGCCGAAGCGGTCCGTCCCGGGATCACCACGGCCCGGCTCGACGCCGTGGCCGAGGACAGCATCCGGGCCGCGGGCGCGACGCCGTCGTTCAAGGGCTACGGGGGAGGCGGCGGAAGGCCGCCGTTCCCCGCGTCGATCTGTGCCTCGGTGAACGATCAGGTGGTCCACGGCATCCCGGGCGATCGGGTGCTCACCGACGGCGATCTCCTCTCCCTCGACTTCGGGGCCATCTGGGAGGGGTACCACGGCGACTCGGCGCTCACCGTGTTCGTCGGTGAGCCTCCCTCGGCCGAGGCCGAGAAGCTGGTCCTTGTCACCGAGGAGGCGCTGGAGGCCGGTATCTCCCAGATCCGGCCGGGCAAGCGCATGTCCGACATCGGCCACGCCGTGCAGCACGTGGTGGAAGGGGCCGGGTTCAGCGTGGTCCGGGAGTACGTCGGTCACGGGATCGGCCAGCAGATGCACGAGGACCCACAGATCCCCAACTACGGGCCCCCGGGCCACGGGCCGGAGCTCCGCCCGGGCATGGTCCTGGCCGTCGAGCCGATGGTCAACGTGGGGGGCTGGGAGACCCGGGTCCTGGACGATGAGTGGACCGTGGTCACGGCCGACGGGAGCCTGTCGGCACACTTCGAGCACACCATCGCCTGCACCGAGGACGGCCCCGAGGTCCTGACCGTCGGTTGACCCGTTCGTCCTGGTTGGAGGCATTGTCGTGGACGACCGCGGCGAGGCTGCCCTATACTTCGGGTGGCCCCCTTCGCGGGGGCCGATTCTGGCGTGGAATGGATCCCTGGGAGCGCGCGTTGAAGGTACGGCCGTCCGTGAGGAAGATGTGCGAGAAGTGCAAGGTCATCCGGCGACGGGGCCGGGTCATGGTGATCTGCGCGAACCCCAGGCACAAGCAGCGCCAGGGCTGAGGGAGGGACGGGAGTGGCCAGGATCGCAGGGGTCGACCTTCCCCGCGACAAGCGGGTGGGCGTGGCCCTGACCTACATCTACGGGATGGGGGCCACCAAAGCCAGGCAGACCGTGGCTGGGGCCCGGATCGAGGAGGGCACCCGAGTGCGGGACCTCTCCGAGGACGAGGTCGTCAGGATCCGAGAGTGGATCGACCAGAACTACAAGGTGGAGGGCGATCTTCGCCGGGACGTGGCCCAGGACATCAAGCGGAAGATCGAGATCGGCGCCTACCAGGGCCTCCGCCATCGCCGGAGCCTCCCGGTCCACGGGCAGCGGACCCACACGAACGCCCGGACCCGAAAGGGGCCGAAGAAGACCGTGGGCATCAAGCGGAAGGTAGGGAAGTAGGTGGCCAAGCCGAAGAAGAAGACCCGCAAGAAGGAGAAGAAGAACATCGCCCACGGGGCGGCCCACATCAAGTCGACGTTCAACAACACGATCGTCACGATCACGGACCTCGAGGGGAACACCATCTCGTGGGCCAGCGCCGGCAACGTGGGCTTCAAGGGCTCCCGGAAATCGACGCCGTTCGCCGCCCAGCTGGCCGCCGAGGCGGCCGCTCGTCGAGCCCAGGAGCACGGTGTGACGAAGGTCGAGGTGTACGTCAAGGGCCCCGGCTCCGGCCGGGAGACCGCGATCCGCTCGCTGGCCGCCACGGGCCTCGAGATCCTGGGGATCAACGACGTCACCCCCGTGCCGCACAACGGCTGCCGGCCGCGGAAGCGCCGGCGCGTGTAACGGAAACCGTCACCGGCCCCAGGCCGGTGACACGAGACGGCGGGGCAGAAATGGATGATCCCCCGTCGAGGAGGGATGCAGTGTGCTGATCGTCGCAAGACCATCCATCAGGGAAGATCCCATCAGCCCGAGGCGGGCGAAGTTCGTCATCGAGCCACTGGAGCCTGGCTTCGGCTACACGCTGGGCAACGCGCTCCGTCGGACGCTCCTGTCCTCGATCC
>OBLR010000252.1_pt1 | contig 12234 bp, 9 predicted proteins | sample 1519891 | NCBI WGS metagenome assembly OBLR01 (sample SAMEA3113583, study PRJEB22503) | soil metagenome | reverse complement strand
CGATGCCGACCTCGGGGAAGCCGAACGAGGCGGTGGCGTCGGCCACCCGGAAGTCACAGGCCAGCGCCAGCTCGAGTCCGCCGCCCAGGCAGTGGCCCGCGATCGCGGCGATGGTCGGCTGGGGGAGGGCGGCAACGCGCTCGTACACGCCCCCTGTGCTCCGGTAGTAGGCCAGGATCGAGGCGGGATCGCGGTCGCGCAGCTCGCCGATGTCGGCGCCCGCGGAGAAGGCCAGCTCGCCGCCGGTGAAGACGATGCAGGCGCTCCTGCGCGTCCGGTCGTCGTCGAGCGCGTCGGCCAGCGCTCCCTCGAGCGCCGTGGAGAGTGCGTTCAGCTTCTGCTCGCGCCGCAGAGTGACGACGCAGGCCCGACCCTGCGAGCGCACCTCCACCAGATGCTCGCCGGTCACGCCGCGACCGCCGCGCGCATGACCACGCGTGCATCGAGGCCGAGCACGCCCTCCGGCAGCGCGAGGAGGGGATTGACCTCGAGCTCTGCGATCTCCGGATGGGCGGCCGCGACGCGCGAGAGTGTGGCGATCGCGGAGGCGGCGGCATCGAGGTCGACGGCAGGGCGCCCGCGCGCGCCGCGGAGGAGCGGCGCGGCCCGCAGGGAGAGCAGCAGGTCGAGCGCGGTCGCGGCGTCCACGGGCGCGAGCGCGACTGCTACGTCGCGGAGCACCTCGGTGAACAGGCCCCCCAGGCCGACCAGCGCCACGGGGCCAAAGCGGGCGTCCCAGCGTGCTCCCACCAGCAGCTCGACCCCCTGGTCGACCGGCGCCATCCGTTCCACCGACAGCGCCGGCGGCGCCAGCCGCCGATCGAGGTCCGCGCAGGCGGAACGCAGCGCCTGCTCGTCGCCCAGGCCGGTGACAACGCCGCCGACATCCGACTTGTGCATCAAGCCGAGGGCCTTGACCACGACGGGGTAGCCAATCTCCGCCGCCGCCGCGGCGGCCCCCTCGGCCGTCGTGACGATGCGCCCGGGGGGAAACGGGATCCCGCCGGCGGCGAGCAGGGCACGGGCGTCCGCGTAGCCGTCGTCCACGATCGGCTCGGACGACGCGGGCAGCGCCGGCACTCCCCGGGCGGCCCGCTCGGCGCCGGCGGCGAGCCGGGCCAGCACTCGCACCGCCCGCTCGACCGTGGCGTAAACGGGCACGCCGCGCTGGCGCAGGGCGCGGGCGGCCGCCGCCTGCGGATGCATCGTCTGCACGAGCAGCGGCCGCGCGCTGGTGGCGGCGGCGTGCGCCAGCGCCTCAGCCACCGACGCCTCGCCGCGCCCGAGCGTCTCGGCGTAGTGGGTGTAGCCGCCGAAGTAGCCGGTCATCAGCACCGCGTCGACCTCACCGGAGCCGAGCACCGCGCGGGCGGTGCGGTCGAAGCTGTGGATGTCGGCCTCGCCGCCGCCGGCCAGGTCGATCGGGTTGGCGACCGCCGCGGTGCGGGGGAGACCCGCGCGCAGCACGGTCTTGAGCTCGGTGCTCAGCGCGGGCAGCTCGAGCGCTGCCGAGTTCGAGAGGGCCGCCGCGATGCCGGCGTGGCCACCGCCGTCCGCGAGCACCGCGACCCGCCGGCCGCGCGGCCGTCCGGCTCGGAGCAGCCCCTGGGCGAGGTCGACGAGCTCCTGCGGTCCGTGCACCCGCTCCATCCCCGCCGCGCGGCAAGCGGCGTCGATTGCGGCCGAGTCGCTGGCCAGCGCGCCGGTGTGCGAGCGCACGGCCCGTGCCGTGGCCTCGGAGTGCTCGACCGCCAGCAGCACCACCGGCTTGCCGGCCCGGGTCGCGGCTTCCGCGGCGCGGGCGAAGGCGCGGCCGTCGCGAAAGTCCTCGGCGTAGACCGCGACCAGATCGGTGCCGTCGTGCCGGGCCAGCTCGTGGATCAGCTCGGCGGCCTCGAGCTCGGCCTGGTTGCCCAGCGACACGAAGCGCGAGAACCCGAGTCCGGCGGCCTCCGCCAGGAGGCCGATCTCGAGCGCCAGGTTGCCGCTCTGGGAGAGGAGGCCGATCGAGCCGCGCGGGAGGTCGTTCGGCACCAGTTCCAGCTCGGCGGCGGCGTCGAAGACGCCTAGGCAGTTGGGCCCGAGCAGGATCACGCCTGCCTCGCGCGCGCGGGCGGCGAGCGCGGTGTCGCGCGTACCGCCGGCGTCGCCGTCGGCCTCGCCGGCCGTGATGACGACAAGGGCGCGGCAGCCTGCGGCGATCGCGTCGGCCGCCGCCTGCTCGAGGACGGCAGGGGGCACCGCCAGCACGGCGAGCTCCGGCGGCTCCGGAAGCTCCGCCAGCGCGCGGTAGGCGCGCAGCCCCATCACCTCGCCGCCGCGGCGGTTTACCAGGTGGACGGCTCGGCGCGAGGCGCCGCGAAGGGCGCCCCGCGCGAGCCAGTTCCCCCACTTGGCGGGGTCGTCGGAGGCCCCGACGATGGCTACCGAGTCGGGCTGGAAGAGCGCCCTCAGGTCGCGCCGCGTGGCCCGGGCAGAGATGCTCATCGCGGCGGGGCCTCCGCGAGTCCCCACGCGTCGACGCCGCCGTCGACGACGATCGTGGTGCCGGTCACGTACGCGCCGCCGGCCGACGCGAGGAAGGCGATCAGGCCGGCCACCTCCTCGGGGCGACCGAGCCGCCCCAGCGGCACCGCCCGCTCCCACGCCGCCAACGCGTCCTCGCCGTACTGCTCGAGCGCGTCAGTCAGGATCGTGCCGGGCGCCACGCAGACGGCCCGGATGCCGTGGCGGCTCCACTCGATGGCCAGGCTCGAGGCGAGGTTGGCCACGGCGGCGCGTCCGGCCGAGGCGTGCGCGAACCCGGGGATGCCGCGCAGCGGGCTGAAGCCGACGAACACGATCAGCCCGCCGCCACCGGGGATCATCGAGCGCGTGGCCACAGCCCGCGTCACGCTCCAGACGGCCTCGACGGTGACGCGATGAACGGCGCGCCACCCGTTCTCGGAGATCTCCTCGGCCGGCGCCGAGAACTGACCGCCGGCGTTGTTGACGAGCACGTCGACCGTTCCGAAGCGCTCGAGCGCCTCGCCGGTAATGCGCTCCACCTGCTCCGGCTCGCGCAGGTCGGCCGCCACGGCCAGCGCCTCGCCGCCCAGCCGCTCGATCTCCGCGCGCACGTGGTCGAGCCGCTCGGGGCGGCGGCCGCATACGACCACCCGGGCGCCCGTGGCGGCGAGCTCGAGTGCGGTCGCCCGGCCGATGCCGGTTCCCCCTCCCGTGACCAGGGCCACCCGGCCCGCGTTGGCGTCGGGCCGAAGCGCGGAGCGGTACTCCGCCATCAGCCGCGCTCGAGCTCCTCGCCGATCAGCTCGGCCGACAGGCGCAGGTGATCCACCACGATGTCCGGCGCGCGCGGGTCGCGCTGCTCGATCGCGTCGAAGATCCGCTCGTGATCGCTCACGTAGTCGGACCAGGGGTACGTGGGGTGGTGACGCAGCAGCATCCGCGTCTCCGCGGCGAGGGTCTCGTGCGCCCGCCCGAGGCGCGGGCTGCAGGCGAGGTTCACGAGCTCCTGGTGGAAGCGGATGTCCGCCCCGATCAGGTCCTCGGTCACGCGGTCGTGCCCCTCGGCCCTTGCGCGCAGGTCGTCCAGGGCGACCTGCAGCGCCGACAGCTCAGGCGGTGGCGAGGCCTCGACCGCACGGCGGGCGACTCCGGCCTCGATCGCCTCCCGCGCCACGTAGACGTCGAGCCGGTCGGCTAGCGACATGACGCGCACGAAGGCGCCGCGATGGAGCTCGTACTCCACGAGGCCCTCCTGCACGAGCTGGCGGATCGCCTCGCGGACGGGGCTGCGTCCGGTCCCGAAGGCGCCCGCGAGCGAAACCTCCCGGAGCGCCTCGCCCTGCGCGACGCGCCCGTCGATGATCGCCTCGCGCAGCTCATGCAGGACCTGCTGGGTGGTGGACGCCCGCTCGATCGAGCTGAGCTGCCAGTTGTACGAGGCCGCGGACATGTGTAGATTGTCGACAACCTGCAGCACGAGGTCAAGGTCGAACGAGGTCGAGGTCGTGCGAGGTCAAGGGCCGAGTACAGGGAGCGAGGCCGAACCAGTGGGATCAGCCCGAGGGATCGCGTCCAGCGGCGCCGCGGTCGCCCCCGCCCGCGGCGTCCAGTCGCGCCCGGCGCTGGAGCTCGTACAGGTCGACGCCGCCGGATATGTACCGGTCCTTCGGCGCCGGCTGGTAGCCCCAGGAGCTGAAGGCCCCTTGATCGAGCGCCCGCAGCACCAGGTGCCGCTCGCGCTGACTGGCGAGCACGCGGCGCTCGAGCTCGTCGAGATCCCAACGGCGTGCCACCTCCTCGCGCAGCTCGCGGACGGTTGCCTCGTGCTCCGGCTCGCTCGCGAGATTGACCAGCTCGCTTGGGTCTTGGGCGAGGTCGTAGAGCTGGTCGGGGTCGCCGGGGCACGCGATGAACTTGTGGGGGCCGCGGCGGACCATGACCGCCGGAGCGTTCACGCCTTCGGCGAGGTACTCGCCCACGACCGGCCGGGAGCGGCCCGCGCCCTGCCTCGCCATGAGCGGCACGAGGCTCTCGCCGTCAACCGCCCCCGCAGGCTCCCCGGGCACGCCCGCGACCTCCGCCAGCGTCGGCGCCACGTCAAGCAGCGATACGGGCTCGGCGATCCGCACCGAGGATTCCCCGCCGGGGGCGCGGATCAGCAACGGCACCCGCGCGGACTGCTCGAAGAACGACATCTTGTACCAGAGGCCCCGCTCCCCGAGCATCTCGCCGTGATCGGCGGTGAAGACGACGATCGTGTCGTCGTCGAGTCCCCCGTCGCGCAGCGCGCCGAGCACCTCGCCCACCCGCTCGTCGAGGTAGCTGATCGCGGCGTAATAGCCGTGGCGTGCGGCGCGAAGCTGGTCGTCGGTCAGCGTGACTTCGTCGGTTCCGCACATCTGCCGGAGGCGCCGGCTGTGGGGATCGGCCTCGGTAAGGGGGAGCGCCGCAACCGCGGGCATGTCGATGGCGGCGCGGTCGTACAGGTCCCAATAGCGGCGGCGCAGCTCCCACGGGTCGTGGGGGTTCGAGAACGACACGACCAGGAAAAACGGTCGCTCGCGGCCGTCGCGGGCCAGGTCGATGATCTCTCGTACCGCCCGGAAGGCGACCTCGTCGTCGTAGTCCTGTTGCAGGCTGGCGACGCACACGCCCGGGTGCAGGACGCTCTCCATGGTGTGGTACCAGGGCACGTGCTCGCTCGCCGGGAGGCGCCAGTCCGGCGTCCAGTCGAGGTCGCCCGGGTAGATGTCGCCCGTCAGCCGTTGCTCGAAGCCGTGGAGCTGGTCGGGGCCGACGAAGTGCATCTTCCCGACCAGGGCGGTGAAATAGCCGTCGGCACGCAGGTGGTGGGTCACGGTCGGCAGCGAGGCCGGCAGCTCCGCGGCGTTGTCGAACACGCCGGTGCGCGACGGCAGCCGTCCGGTCAGCAGACCGGCCCGCGATGGCGCGCACAGCGGCGACGGGCAGTAGGCGCTCTCGAAGACGGTCGAGCGCTCGGCCAGCCCATCGAGGTTGGGCGCGTGCACGAGCGCGTGCCCATGGACCGGCAGCCACGACGCGGCCAGTTGGTCGGCCATGATCAGCAGGACGTTGGGGCGCCGAGCTGCCATGAAGCGGCCAATCTAGCGCGACGCCGGACGCTCCGGCGCCCGTCCCGGGCGGGAGGTTATGACCCGGTTAGGGGCCCCCTCCCACCTTGCGTACACCCGGACGGGCTTGATATATCAGCATCGGCCAAAGAGGGACGGAGGGAGCATGGTCTGGCTGGATGAGCAGTTCACTCGGCGCCAGGTGATCCGCGCCGGGGCCGCGGGCGGGCTGGCGCTCAGCGCCGGAGGCGCGCTGGCCGGATGTCTGGGGGACGACAACGGCAACGGGGCGGACACGGGCCCGGCGCCCGAGGCGGCCGACCTGCGCCGCGGCGGCACCCTGCGCATCGGCGCCACCGGCGGCGGGGCGGAGGACACGATCGACGGCCACATCCCCACCTCCGACCCGGACATCATGCGCACCTGGCAGCTCTACGAGCCGCTCGCGGTGCGCAACGCCGAGTTCACCGAGCTCGAGATGGTGCTGGCCGAATCGCTCGAGGCGGAGGCGAACCGCGCCGACATGTGGACGGTCCGCCTCAAGCCGGACCTCGAGTTCCACAACGGCAAGACCGTCACCGCCGACGACCTCATCTTCTCGCTGCGCCGGATCCTCGACCCGAAGGATCCGAAGGTGGGCGCGGCGTCGATCGGCTACGTCGACGCGAAGGGCCTGAGGAAGATGGACGCGCGGACGGTGCGCATCCCGCTCCAGTTCCCCAACTCGAGCTTCCCCGAGGACATCGGCCAGTACTTCAACAACATCGTGCCGGTGGACTTCGACCCGGAGAACCCGGTCGGCACCGGGGCCTTCAAGTTCGACAGCTTCCAGCCCGGCGAGCAGAGCACGTTCGTGCGCCACCCGAATTACTGGCGCGACGGCGAGCCCTACGCGGACGAGCTGGTGATCATCGACTTCACCGATCCGACGGCGAAAGTCAACGCGCTGCTCGGGGGCCAGGTCGAGGCGATCAACAACGTGCCGTTCAGCCAGCTGTCGAACATCCAGGGCAACCAGGAGCTGCGCGCCGTGATCTCCGAGACGGGGTCGTGGCAGCCGTTCACGATGCGCGTGGACGCAGCCCCGTTCGACGACAACCGCGTGCGCCAGGCGATGCGCCTGCTGGTCGACCGCCAGCAGATGGTGGACCAGGTGCTGAGCGGCCAGGGGCAGATCGCCAACGATCTGTACGCGCCGTTCGACGAGTGCTACGCCGACGACCTGCCGCAGCGCGAGCAGGACCTCGACCAGGCCCGCTCGCTGCTCCGCCAGGCCGGGCAGAGCGACCTGCGCGTGGAGCTGGTGACGGGCGACATCTTCCGCGGCGTCGTGGAGGCCGCGCAGGTGTTCGCCGAGCAGGCCAAGGGCGCCGGCGTGACCGTGAACGTGCGCACGGTCGACACCGGCACCTTCTACGGCGACCAGTACCTGTCGTGGCCGTTCGCCCAGGACTTCTGGGCCACGCGCACCTACCTGACCCAGGTGGCGCAGGGCAGCCTGCCGAACTCGCCCTTCAACGAGACGCACTGGGAGGACGAGGAGTTCCAGCGGCTGATCCAGGAGGCCCGCGCCGAGCTCGACGAGGACCGTCGCTGCGAGCTGCTCCACGAGGCCCAGGTGCTCGAGTACGAGCAGGGCGGCTACATCATCCCGTACTTCTCGAACTCGATCGACGCGCACACCGGGGACATCGCGGGCATCCAAGAGGCCCGCTCGGGCTTCACGCTCGGCAACTACCAGCTGCGCTCGGTGGGATTCGTGGCGTAGCCGTGGGATCCGCGTGACCGCGAAGCTCGTCCTGCGCCGGCTGGCCCTCGGCCTGCTGACGCTGTGGCTGGTGTCGCTGCTCGTCTTCGCGGCCACGCTGGCGCTTCCGGGCGACGCCGCTCAGGCGATCCTCGGCCGTGACGCGACGGCCGGGCGGCTGGCGGCACTGCGCGACCAGCTGAACCTGGAGGAGCCGGTCGTCAGCCAGTACCTGCAGTGGCTCGGCGGAATCCTGACGCTCGACCTCGGCGACTCGGCGGCCACGCAGGCCCCGGTCAGCGAGCTGCTGTCGAGCCGGGTCGGGAACTCGCTGTTCCTGGTCGTGATCTCCGCCGCGGTGGCGGTCCCGCTGTCGATCGCGATCGGCGTGTGGACCGCGATGCGCCGCGACCGGCCGGTCGACCACGTCGTCTCGACCACCTCGCTGATCCTCGCCTCGCTGCCCGAGTTCGTGATCGGGATCGTGCTGATCATCGTGTTCGCGACCGAGGTGGTGCAGCTGTTCCCCGCGGTTTCGCTGCTCGGCCCCGGCCAGAAGGCCTGGAACGACCCGGACGTGGTCGTGCTGCCCGCGGCGACGCTGGTCCTCGCGGTGGTGCCCTACATCAGCCGCATCATGCGCGGCTCGATGGTCGAGGTGCTCGAGAGCGAGTACGTGACGATGGCGACGCTGAAGGGGCTGCCGCGCCGGACCGTGATCTGGCGCCACGCCGTGCCGAACGCGATCGTGCCCGCGATCCAGGTGACCGCCCTGCAGCTCGCCTACCTGGCGGGCGGGGTGGTGGTCGTGGAGTTCGTGTTCTCCTATCCGGGGATCGGCGCTGCGCTGGTGGAGGCGGTGGGGAACCGCGACCTGCCGGTGGTCCAGGCGGTGACCATGCTCGCCGCCGGCATCTACGTGGGGCTCAACCTGCTCGCGGACGTGGCGACCATCCTGGTCACGCCGAAGCTGAGGACGGCCGGGCGATGAGCGACCAGACCGTCGATACCGCCGTCGACCTCGCGCTCGGGCAGGCGCCGCACGTCGAGCGGGCCGCGGCACGGCGCAGGTTCGCCTACGTGGCCGATGCCATGCGGCTCTGGCGCACGCGCATCGGCGCCGGGATCGTCGCGCTGATCGTGCTGGTCGCGCTGGCCGGCCCGCTGGTGGCCCCACACTCGCCGACGGAGTTCGTGGCGCCGCCGAACAGCCTGCCCGGAGGGGAGGCCACCTTCGGCGCCGACTCGCTCGGGCGCGACGTGCTGAGCCGGTTCCTCTACGGTGGCCGCACGGTGCTGTGGCTGGCCCTGGCCTCGACGGCGCTCGGCATCGTCGTCGGCACGGTGGTCGGGCTGATCGCCGCCTACGCGCGCAACTGGCTCGACGACGTGCTCATGCGCGGCAACGACGTCCTGCTCGCCTTCCCGCAGATCATCCTCGTCCTGCTCGCGGTGTCCGCGCTTGGCCCCAAGCTGTGGCTGATCGTCCTGACGGTCGGGATGACCCACGCGCCGCGCGTGGCCCGCGTGATTCGCGGCGCCGCGCTCGAGGTCGTGGAGCGCGACTTCGTCAAGAGCGCCGAGGCGGTCGGCGAGAAGCGCTGGCGGATCGTCTTCGCCGAGCTGCTGCCCAACGTCACCAGCCCGCTGCTGGTGGAGCTGGGCCTCCGCATGACCTACTCGATCGGCCTGGTCGCGGGCATCAGCTTCCTGGGCTTCGGCCTCCAGCCGCCGGCCGCCGACTGGGGGCTGATGATCAACGAAAACCGCTTGTCGATCACGGTGCAGGCGTGGGCGGTGCTGCTGCCAGTGGTCGCGATCGGCCTGTTGACAATCGGGACCAACCTGGTCACGGACGGCCTCTCTCGAGCGCTTGCCGGCATCGACCGCAAGGCGGAGTCGTGAGCGCGCCGGTCGTCGCCGTCTCGGACCTACGCATCGAGCTGGTCGGCTCGGGCGTCGACATCGTCGACGAGATCGGTCTGCAGATCCATGCCGGCGAGGTGCTCGGCCTCGTCGGCGAGTCGGGGTCGGGCAAGACGACCGTGGGGATGGCGCTCCTCGGCCACGTCCGGGGCGGGGGGCGGGTGGGCGGCGGCTCGGTGGCTGTCGACGGACGCGATCTCGCAGCGCTCGGCGACGCGGAGCTGCGCGGCCTGCGCGGCGGCGTCGTCTCGTACATCCCGCAGGATCCGGGCACCGCGCTCAATCCGGCGCTGCGGATCCGCACCCAGCTGAGCGAGATCCTCGATGCCCACGCCTCCGGATGGACCGACGACGAGCGGCACGCGCGGGTGCGCGAGTCGCTCGAGGAGGTTGCGCTTCCCTCGGACGAGACCTTCCTGCGCCGGTACCCCCACCAGCTCTCGGGTGGCCAGCAGCAGCGCGTCGCCATCGCCATGGCGTTCGCGAACCGTCCGAAGGTCATCGTCTGCGACGAGCCGACCACCGGGCTCGACGTCACCACGCAGTCGCACGTGCTCGAGACCGTCCGCGACCTGTGCCGCAGCCACCGGGTAGCCGCGCTCTACGTGACCCACGACCTGGCCGTGGTGGCGGAGCTCGCCGACCGCGTCGCGGTCATGTACGCCGGGCGGATCGTCGAGTCCGGCCCGCGCGAGCGGATCTTCTCGGCGCCGCGCCACCCGTATACCCGGCGGCTCCTGCGCGCCGTGCCCGACATCGCCGGCAAGCGCACGGTGGTCGGCATTCCGGGTCACGCCGCGCTGCCTGGAAACCGGCCCCAGGGGTGCTTCTTCCACCCGCGCTGTCCGCTCGCCGACGACCAGTCGCGCAGCGCCTTCCCGCCCGTCACGGATCTCGGTGGGGGTCACACGGTGCGCTGCTTCCACCACGACGAGGCGGTCCGGCACGAGGAGCCCGAGGGAGCCGGACAGCTCGGGACCCGCGCGGCGGGCGAGGAGCTCGTGCTGACCGTGCGCGACCTGGACGCCCACTACGGCGCCAGCCACGCCCTCTTCCGCATCGACATCGACGTGCGCCGGGAGGAATGCCTGGCGCTGGTGGGCGAGTCCGGCAGCGGCAAGACGACGCTGGCACGTTCGATCTCGGGGCTTCACAGCAACTACACCGGCCAGGTGCGCCTGCACGACGACCCGCTGCCCCCGGCGGCGCGCCGACGCACCCGCGAGGCGCGCAAGGAGATCCAGTACATCTTCCAGAACCCGTACGCCTCGCTGAACCCGCGGCGGACCATCGGCCAGGCGATCGGGCGGCAGCTGCAGCTCTTCTACCCGGGCGCGCGCGCCGACGTCGACCGGCGCGTGGCCGAATGCCTCGAGCGGGTCGCTCTGTCCTCCAGCGCGGCAAGCCGCTTCCCCGATCAGCTCTCAGGAGGCGAGCGCCAGCGCGTGGCCATCGCTCGGGCGCTGGCGGCGGAGCCGTCGGTGCTGATCTGCGACGAGGTGACCTCGGCGCTCGACGTCTCGGTCCAGGCGGCGATCATCGAGTTGTTGGGGCAGCTGCGCAAGGACATGGGCCTGAGCATCCTGTTCATCACCCACGACCTGGCGCTGATCCGGACCATCGCCGACCGCGTGGCTGTGATGAACGAGGGCCGCATCGTCGAGCAGGGCTCCGTGGACGAGATCTTCACGGCGCCCACCGCCGACTACACACGTCAGCTCCTGGCCAACACGCCGAGTATCGAGGTCGCGCTCGGCCACGTGGCGCCGCCACAGGCAGCCGCCGTGCCGGACGCACCGCGAGCCGGGTGAGGGTCGCTGGTCAGCTCTCGGTCACCAGCACGACAACCAAGAGAACTCCCAGTGCGGCGCCGAGGCCGGAGAGCAGCGCGACGAGGCGCTCGCCGGGCTGTACGAACTCGCCACGGCTGACCGCCTCCTCGACCTCGCGGTAGCGCCAGAAGGCGTAACCCGAGCAGAAGACGCCAACCAGAGCGAAGCCGATCCCGATTCCTGTGTAGGGCCAGGTCGCCCCTGACGCAAGCGCCGGGACGAGCTTCCCTGAGCCGATGCTGACAGCGAACGCGGTAAGCCCGGTCCGCCACCACGCGAGGTAGGTCCGCTCGTTGGCAAGCCGCGTCCGCCGGGTCGCGTCGCCCGCCTCGTCGAAGCGCCCACCGCCGGGCGGCTGTCGCTCGCGCGCTGGCATCGAGCGAGAAACCTACTCAGCCCTCGCCCAGCAGCCGCTCGACCGAGCGGACCTTGTCGTCGAGCGTCTGGCGCTCACGTCCGGACGGCCAAGCTCGAGCACCGTCAGGTCTGCGGTCGCCACCCGGCGAGCATAGCCCTGCGCCCGGGCAGCGGAGCGATCCGGTAGCGCTCCTCGCGCCGCTCTCGCCAGAACGCGTCGAGCACGGAGCAGACGTGCTCGACCCCGATCACCTCGCACCACGCGAATGGGCCGCGGGGGTGGTCTCGATCCGAGACCCCTGCTTCGTCATGGCAATCCGGGCGTGATCGGCGCCGACGATAGGACGCCTCCACCTCGGACGAGGAGGAGCGCAGGTCGAGACTCCTCCTTCTTGACGACCAGGAGGCGTCTTGAGCTACTGGGCGGAGCGGTCGACAAGCTCCTGATCGGGGACCAAGACGGTTGTCTTGGAGGTCCGTCGGGCCGGCTCGCGCTAACGCCCGATCCCGGACTGAAACCGGACTCGCCCGAGGATCGAACTCATGACCTTGTGCGTCCCTTGCTAGAGGTCGACCGTTGGAACGATCCAGAATTCCCTGCAAGCAGGCGCTTTCTTCGAGTCGAAAGTACGGTTGGTTGGCCGTGCGTCCGGTTTCGGTCCGGCGCGAAGCAAACGCACCACCCGGCTGCTGACATGAAAAAGACCTGCAAATGCAGGCCTTCTCGAGAGCGGCTGAAGGGATTCGAACCCTCGACCTTCTGCATGGCAAG
>OBLR010000251.1_pt1 | contig 12247 bp, 10 predicted proteins | sample 1519891 | NCBI WGS metagenome assembly OBLR01 (sample SAMEA3113583, study PRJEB22503) | soil metagenome | reverse complement strand
GAGCCGGTCGCACCCGCCTCCGAGGCGGCTCCGAAGCTCTCGACCGCTCGCCGCGCGGCCTCGTGCATCGAGACCGAGCGGTCGCAGTACTCCACGCCGTACCGCTCGAGGATCTTGAAGCCCTCCTCCTCCCAGGCGCCCGGTATGCGGAAGATCGCGATCTTCTCGGCGGGGTCGTAACCCAGCTCCAGGCAGGCCTTGATCACCCCGCGGGCGACGATGTCGACGCGGGTGTTCGAGACGATCGACATCATGACCGCGATCTTGTCCACCCCGGGCTTTTGGAGCACGAGCTTCGCGAGGCCGCAGGTCTTGCGCACGGACGGGTTGCCACCGATCTCGCAGTAGTTGGCCGGGCGGCCGCCGTGGGCACGCACGGCGTCGAATAGGGTGAGCGACCCGCCGCCGGCGCCAATCACGAGACCCAGGTCGCCGGCGAACTCCGTCACGTTGCCGGCAACACCGCGGTGGTCCATCGAGTCCACTGCCTCGCCGGCCAGCTCGAACTCTGTGGGTTCACGCGCCTGGCGGGTCTCCTGGTCGCCGACACCGAGCTCCGCGAGCAGCGCCCCCTGCCTCGGCCGGGCCTCGTTCTCCATGTCCATGTGGGCGTCGAGCGCCACGAACGAGCCGTCCGCGAGCTCGCCGAGGGGGTTTATCTCGGCGAGCGTCATGTCGTATTCGACGAAAAGGCGCGCCAGCCGGGCCAGGATCGGGGTGAGGCGCGTGAGCGCCCGGCCGCTCACGCCGGTGTGCGCCACTGCCTGCTTGGCGAGGAAGTCCGGCGGCGCCATCAGGTTGGAGAAGTGCACGCGACCCACGTGCTCGGGGTGCTGCTCGGCGACCTCTTCGATGTCGATCCCTCCCATGTCGGAGAAGATCATCACCGGGCGCTTGTGCAGGCCGTCCCAGACGACGCCGGCATAGTACTCCCGCTTCAGCTCGGCCCTCGGGTCGACCAGCACGCCGCGCGGCAGATGGCCGCCGATCTCCAGGCCGAGGATCGCCTCGGCGTGCTCGGCCGCCTCGTCTGGGGTGTCGGCGAATTTGACGCCCCCTGCCTTCATCCGCCCGCCGGTGAGGACCTGCGACTTGATCACGGTGGGGCCGCCGATCCGCTCGGCGATGGCGCGCGCCTCGTCCGCCGACCTCGCGAGGCCGAAGTCGGTGACGGGGATGCCGGCGCGCTTCGCGATCGCGCGCGACTCGTACTCGAAGAACCTCATGCGGGCTGTAGGCCGTACTGCTCGGCCAGCTCCGGATCCTTCCTGGCCAGCTGCTCGGCGAGATCCACCATGACCTTGCACTGCTTCCAGGTCGCGTCGTCCTGCATCTTGCCGTCGATCATGTGCACGCCGCGACCGTCCGGGATCGCCTCGATCACCTTCCTGGCGAATCGCACCTCGTCGGGGTCCGGCGAGAAGACCCGCTTGGCAATGTCGATCTGCACCGGATGCAGCGACCAGGCGCCCACGCACCCCAGCAGGAACGCAGCGCGGAACTGGGTCTCGCAGCCACGCGTGTCCTTGATGTCACCGTACGGGCCGTAGAACGGCAGCAGCCCCGCCGACGTGCAGGCGTCGACCATGCGCGCGATCGAGTAATGCCAGGGGTCCTGCTGCGCGGTGGCCCGCGGCGCGTCGGCGTGCTCCGGGTCCGGGTCGGCGATCACCTCGTAGCCGGGGTGCCCGCCGCCGACGCGGGTGGTCTTCATGCGCCGCGAGGCGGCCAGGTCAGCGGGGCCGAAGCTCATGCCCTGCATGCGGGGGCTGGCGGTGGCGATCTCCTCGAGGTTGACCACGCCCTGAGCGGTCTCGAGTATGGCGTGGACGAGGAGCGGCCGCTCGAGGCCGGCCCTGGCCTCCAGCTGCGCCAGCAGGCGATCGACGTAGTGGATGTCCCACGCCCCCTCGACCTTCGGGACCATGATCACCTCGAGTCGGTCGCCGATTTCGCCGACGACCCGCATGAGGTCGTCGAGCACCCACGGGCTCTCCAGCGAGTTCACCCGGGTCCAGAGAGCGGTGTCGCCGAGGTCCATCTCACGCCCCACGCGGATCAGTCCCTCGCGCGCGGCCTCCTTGCGGTCCACCGGCACGGCGTCCTCCAGGTTGCCGAGCAGGATGTCGACCTTCGGAGCGATCTCCGCCGCCTTGGCGACCATCTTCTCGTTCGAGAAGTCGAGGAAGTGGATCATCCGCGAGGGCTTGAACGGGATCTCACGCAGCGGCTCGGGAGCGCCGATCGCGAGCGGCTCGAGGAAGTCACGTGGGTTGCGCATGGGGCCGGTCAGGTTACCCCCTGCGGGCATCCTGCCCGCAGGTCTGATGACAATGGTCGCCGTCCAGGCGCCCGTGAGCGGGCGGCTCCGCCGCCCTTCGATGACTAGGATTCCGCGGTCCATGAGCCACGCAATCGAAACTGGTCAGGCCGCGCGGGAAGCCTCGGGTGCGCGCCCTTACGGCCGCTACCTCGAGGATTTCGACGTCGGCGCCGTGTACAAGCACTGGCCCGCGAAGACGGTGACCGAGGCGGACGATCACCTGTTCTGCCTGCTCACGATGAACCACCACCCGCTGCACATCAACGACGTGTACGCCCGCCAGTCGCAGCAGGGGCGCAACGTGGTGGTCGGCCCGCTGGTCTACTCGCTCGCCCTCGGGATGTCGGTGCCCGACGTGTCCGGCAAGGCGATCGCGAACCTGGCCACCGAGGAGCTGTCCCACCCGGCGCCCGTGTTCCACGGGGACACCCTGTTCGCCGAGTCGGAGGTGCTCGAAGTGCGCCCGTCCCAGTCGAAGCTGGATCGCGGCGTGGTGAAGGTGCACACCCGCGTCTACAAGCAGGACGGCACGCTCGTGGCCGAGTTCAAGCGGGCCGTGCTGGTGCCGCGGCGTGGCCGGTCAGGCGACGGGCTCCCGAGAGGCGGGCGCCCGCCCGAGGGTGCGGCCGATCTGGCGCAACGCGGTCCCGGGCAGGGCGGGCTCCAGGGCGAAGAGGGCGCCGACGTATAGGAGCGTGCCGGCGGCGGCCGACGCCGCCAGCGCGAGTCCGGCAGCCAGCTCCCCGCCTGTGTACTCGGCGACCGCGCGCGCGGCCACCCAAGCGGGCACGCAGGCCAGGGCCACTGGTGCGTAGGCCCGCCACTGGGCGCGCATCCGGACGCCGACGCGCCGGGCCACGAAAAGGCTCAGCACGAAAAGCGACGCCAACATGTCGGCCAGCATCACCCAGGCCACGGCCGTGATGCCTCCGAGCTCGGCGGCCAGCACCAGCGCCGGCACGAGCGGCACGAGTACCACGACCGATATGACGCCCATCAGGCCCGCTTCCCCTGTCGAGTTGAGCAGCCAGCCCACCGTCACCTGGAGCGGCCGTACCGCTCCCCACAGTCCGAGCACCGCCAGCGGGCCGATCATCGGGAGCCAGGCGTCGCCCAGCACCGCCTGCGTGAACGGCTCCGCCGCGCCGCTCAGGATCACGCCGACTGGGCAGGTCACGAGAGCGACCAGACCCAGCCCGGAGAGGAAGGACCCACGCACGTCCTCGCCCCGGCTCTGCATGCGGGCGAAACCGGGGAAGGTGACGCGCGCGACCGGATCGGCGATGGCGTAATACGGCAGCTCGGCGAGCCGGTACGCCATCGAGTAGAAGCCCACCTGCGATGCGCCGAGCATGCGCCCGACCACGAAGTAGTCGGCGTTCTGCTGGGCGAACGACCCCAGCGATTGCAGCATGAAGCCACGTCCGGTCCGGAGCGCGTCCCGCGCGGCGTCCCGGTCGAAGGCGGGCACGACGCGATAGGGGGCCACGGCGAGCAGCGCGATTCCGTACGCCACGGTCGATACCAGCTGTCCGGCCACGAGACTCCAGACGCCCGCGCCGGCGGCGGCGAGGGGCAGCGCGACGCCGGCATTCGTCAGGCTCTGCGCGGAGAGCGAGAAGAACCGCTTGCGAAACTCGAGCTCACGCTGCAGCAGCGCTTCGTAGAACCAGGTGACGCCGCCGAGCAGGACCGTGACCGACAGCGCCACCATCACCTCGTCCAGCCGCGGCTCCCGCATCAGGTCCGCCACCAGGGGGGAGCCGGCGGCCATGACGACCGCCAGCAGAGCCCCCATGCCCACCATCAGCGTGAGCAGCGTGCCCTTGGCGCGCTGGTCCAGGTCCTGCCGGAGGATGAGCGTGCCGTTGAGGCCCAGGTCCCGCAGAAAGCTCAGCGCGACGATGACGAGCAGGGCGAGCGCGACGAGTCCGAAGTCCCTGGGGGTCAGCAGCCGGGCGAGCACCAGCGTCGTGGCGACCGTCACCGCCTTGTTCGATGCGTAGGCCAGGAGGGTCCACGGCACTCCTCGTAGAGCCTTCTGCTCCAAGAGGACCATGCTAGTAGTAGTGCCGTGGCTGGAGGACTGATCGGGGGGAGGCTTCCTAGGAAGGTCGTGGCCCTGGCTGCGTTCGCCCTGCTGGCGCTGTTCGCGGTCCTCGTGGCGGCCGCGGCCAGCGACGACGTGCGCCGCCGGCTCGGCTTCGAGAGCGCCGACCCTCTCGTGCTCGACCCCTGCACGCCCGAGCCGGGAGACGTCCGACAGCCGGCGGGCGACCCGCCGCCCGGAGGCTGGCGCACCGAGCCGCCGCTGCCCGCCGCCCGCGATGAGCTCCGCGCCGCCGCGATCGACGGCCGCGTCCTCGTAGGCGGTGGACACGATCGCGATGACGACGGTCGCCTCGAGTCTGCGGCGGCCCTCTACATGTTCGACCCCGCGGCGGGGCGATTCGCGAGGAGCGGGGAGCTCCCCATGGCGCTGGATCACACCGAGGCCGTGGAGCACCGGGGCGACCTCTACGTCGTCGGGGGGTTCTCGAACTACGTCGCTCGCGGCGAGGTGTGGCGCTACTCGCCACGGGGTGGCCGCTGGACGATGGCGGCGCGGTTGCCCCTGCCGCGCGGGGGCCACGGGGCCGGCTGGATCGGCGAACGCCTCTACGTGGCGGTGGGCGCTCCGCCTACGCTGCCCGATCCCGATGTGAAGCCCTACGCCTCCCTGCAGGTCTACGATGCTGGAACCGGTCGCTGGAGCGACGGGCCCGACGCACTCACGGCGCGCCACCACGTCGGCGGCACGGTGCTCGGCGGCAGCCTCTACATCGTGGGGGGACGGAACCCGGCGGACTTCTCGCTGGCCGCGCTTGAGCGCTTCGACCCCGATCGGGGGTCATGGGAGGAGCTGGCGCCGCTTCCGCAGGGCGCGGGCGGCCTGGCCGCCGTGGCCGTCGACGGCAAGCTCGTCGTGGCCGGTGGCGGCGACGACCGGGAGCGCTGGGTCACCCCCGCGGCATGGTCGTACGATCCCGCTGCGGATCGCTGGGAGCGGCTTCCGGACCTGCGGACCGCGCGGCACGGACACGCCATCGCCGCCGTGGGCCGCCGCGTCTACGTCCTCGGCGGCTCTCCCTGTCCGGGCTTCGGCAGGACCCGCTCGGTCGAGTCACTGGAGATCCGGTGAGCGGCCGGGTCACTCGACGCCGCGCCCTGATCGGTGGCGCGGCGGTCGTGGTCCTCGCCGGCACCGGCTGGTGGGGCAGGTACGCGCTCGGCGATACCTTCGAGCACCACGTGGCCGACGTCCTCGGGGTCGACCTGAAGCTCGCGAGCGAGCTCTCCAGTTCGCTGCGCGACGAGATCGGCGACTACGAGTCCCGGGCCATCGCCTTCCTGCTGGCGACGACCTCGCCGTCCCAGGACGTGATGCCTGCGGATGTGAGAAGAGAGGCGATCGAGGCATTCGTTGGTCCGCTGGTCGGCATGCAGAGCGGCCTCGTGACGCCGTTCGTGCTCGCGGGTCTCCGGCAGAGCGGCCGCTACGTGCCGTGCAGCGTGTTGACGCGCGGATGAAGCAGCTCGACGGCGGAACCGTCATCATCGGCTCGGGTGTGGCCGGGACCCTCGTGGCGAAGGAGCTGATCCGGCGCGGACAGCGCTGCACCATCGTCGAGCGGGGTGCGCACGTCCCATGGGAGGTGCAGAGGCGCGAGCGCCGGTGGGAGGCGGACGATGGGACGAGCCGTCACAGCCACGAGAACGACGAGAGCGAGGTCGATCACCCCTGGACGTACGTGTACGCGGTAGGAGGGAGTTGCAACCGGTGGGCCGGGACCTGTCCTCGCTTCCTGCCCGAGGACTTCGAGATGCGCAGCCGCTACGGCGTCATGCGGGACTGGCCAATCTCCTACGCCGAGCTCGCGCCCCACTACCTCAGCGCCGAGCGGGCGCTGGGGGTGGCCGGCGCGGCGAACGCCTTCACTCCCGACACCGACTACCCGCAGCCTCCCCATCCCCTCAGCCGGCAGGATCGGGCCATCGCGCCGCATCTGGGTCCGGTGGTGCCGCTGGCGCAGGCCCGGCCGACCCGCGCGGTGGGCGGGCGCGCCGCCTGCTGCGCGTCGGGACGCTGCCAGCTCTGTCCGGTGGACGCGCGTTTCTCGGTGCTGAACGCGCTCCGCGACGTGCTCGAGTCCCCGCTCGTCGAGCTTCTGACCGGCACAGTCGCCGCCCGGCTCGTGACCGCCCGGTCCGGCCGCGTCGTGGAAGCGGTCGAGTGCGTGAGGGAGGACGGCGAGCGGCTGCTGGTTCACGGCGAGCGGTTCGTGCTGGCGGCGAACGGGATCGAGAGTCCCGCGCTGCTGCTGCGCTCCGGCATCGAGACGGAGGACACGGGGCGCTTCCTCTTCGACCATCGCAACGCGAAGCTGCTCGTGCCCACTCGGATGGACGTCGGGCCCGGACACGGCAACAGCCTGGCCACCGGGGCGTCGTACGCCTACTACTCGGGGTCCTTCCGGTCCCGGCGCGCCGCCGTCCTCATCGTTCCCTTCAACCCAGGCCCGCCGACGATGCTCGATGGCGTGGTGGGGCGGCTGCTCGATGGAACGCGGGGCCCTCGGCTGCGCCGGGAGGTGGCGGCGGAGTGGCGCCGTACGCTCGCCCTCGATCTCTACCTCGACGACCTCCCAGACCGCGCCAACGGCGTGCGCCTCTCCCCCCGCAAGGACTCGCTGGGACTCCCGCGCACAGTCGTCCGCTTCCGCCCGCCGACCACCTACCTGCGGAGCGCTGTCCGCCATCTGCTCGACGACGTGCCGCGGAGGTTGCGCCCACTCGGGGCCCGCGAGGCCCGCTATCAGCCGGCGCCGCAGGGGGCGCACCTGCTGGGGACGCTTCGCATGGGCGGGGCCGGCGACGGCGTCGTAGACAGCGACCAGCGCCACCGCGCGCGCGAGAACGTCTTCGTCGCCGGCGGCGCGGTCTTCCCGACGTATTCGCCGACGCACCCCACGCTCACGCTCGCCGCGCTCTCGATCCGGCTGGGCCGCACGCTGGCGCGCGGCTCGGCCTGAGCGGCCCTCAGGGGCGCCCGGCCACCTGCTCGAAGAACTCGAGGTGCTGGCGGGTCACCGGCTCCGGCCGGTAGCGCTGGATCGTCTGCAGGACACTGTCGGAGAGCCGGCTTCGCAACGGAGGGTCTTCCAGCAGCCGCACGATCGCGCGCGCGAGTGGCTCGTGCTCGCCTGGCGGCACCATGAGGCTGTCGTGCTCGTCGGTGAAGAAGTCGTCGAAGCCGCTGCCGCTCGTGACGACGATGGGGCGCCCCAGCGCCATGGCCTCCATCGACCCCAGCGAGAAGTTCTCCCACAGCGAGGGGAAGGCGATCACGTCGGCCGCGCGCAGCGCAGGGTAGAGACGCGCGGGCGGCTGGTTTCCGAGGATGTGGAGCCGATCCGAGCGCGCTCCGGCCACGGCCCTCAAGTGGGCGCTCATGCGTCCTCCCTGCCAGTCGCCGTCGCGTCCGACTAGGACGATGTGGGCCTCGGGGACCTCGTCCCAGACCAGGCGCATCGCCTCCGCCAGGATGTGGACGCCCTTGCGTATCTCAAGGCGGCCTGCGAACGCCACCACCGGCCCTTCGGCGGGGAAGCCCGGCGGGGGCTCTCCGGTCGCCGCGGCCCCGATCGAGTCGGGCTCGACCATGTTGGGGACCACGGCGGTGGGGATCCCGTCGATGTCCCACAAGCGCCGCGTCCAGTCCAGGATCGCGTGGCTCGACGCCATGATGCCATCGGAGCGCTCTGTCTGCCGCCGCTCGAGCGGAGCCTGAAGCCGATGGCGCAGGCGCATCCGCCGCGTCCGCCGCCACATGGGGGCGATCTCCAGGACCTGGACGAGGGAGGTCGTCAGCTGCGTGACCAGCGGCCCTGAGCGCCGCCGCGCCGAGTAACGCGAGGCCTCACCGCCCCATTCGGGGGCCAGGACGATGTCGAAGCGCCCAAGGCGCGAAAGGTTACGCTCCACGGTGAGCGTCCAGCCGACCTCCTCCACGAACCAGAGACGATCGGGATTGGGACGCTGGAGGAGGTGCACCCTCGCCCCGCCGTGCTCGGCGATACGCGCCCCGGTGCGCGTGACGGTGAGGACCTCGACGGCATGCCCCTGACGGACGAGCTCCACCACCAGCGCCGAGAAGTGTCGCCCGATCCCCCCAGTGTAGGAGGTGAACGGCGGGAACTCCCGCGTGACTACAGCAATCCGCATGGCCCACCGGTCCACCCCGTCTCGAGGCGCGGGATGCTAGTAAGTGAGGGGTGTCGAGCTTCGAGGCCAGCGTCATCGTCCGGTGTCGCGACGAGATCGCCGACGTGGGCCGCGCGCTCGACCTCTTGCAGCGCCAGACCGTACGTCCCGAGATCATCGTGGTCGATTCCGGATCGACCGACGGCAGCCTGGAGATCGCCCGCGCGGCCGCCGACGTCCTCATCGAGATCCCGCCGGCGAGCTTCACGTACGGCCGTGCCCTCAACATCGGCGCGGATGCCGCGACGGCCCCGATTCACTTCGCCCTCTCCGCGCACTGCTTTCCGCGGCTGGACTGGGTCGAGCGCTCGCTCGCCCATTACCGCGACCGGGACGTTGCCGCGACCAACGGCATACAGACCTTCGCCGACGGGCGGCCCGTCATCGGCGTGTTCCTGCAGGACTGGGAGCACGCCCAGTCGGACGCCGACTGGGGGTTCTCGAACCACGCGTCCTCCTGGCGCGGCTCGGTCTGGCGCCGGCATCTCTTCGACGAGGAGCTCGACTACGCCGAGGATCGCGAGTGGTCGTGGCGGGTCATGCGGGAGGGCTGGAAGATCGCCTTCGACCCCGCGCTCTGGGTCGACATGTCGCACTCGTGGAGCGGCGCGCGGGACCTCTTCTCTCGAAAGCTCCGGGCCGCGCGCGCGCTGCGGACGTTCGCGGAGATGCCCCCGTTCGGGCTCGCGGAGCTGATCGGGGAGTGGTGGCGCGAGACGCCCGACGACGGGCATTCGCGTCTCTTTCACCGGCTCAACTATCGCCGGATGGCCGGACTGGCGGGGAAGTATCTGGGCAGTCGGGCGGGGGATCGGCGGGGCGGCGGTCAAGCGCGAATCAGGGCCGGCGGGCCTCGATGAAGAGGCTTTCCGGCCGATGCTCGAGCGCGTCGAGGTCGGGCACCGAGCCCTCGCGGTAGCCGCGTTCGACGGCATCGACGAAGCCAGCCTCCTCGAGCAGGACGGACAGCGACTCGCGGTCGTAGAGCCACTGGTGAGGGACCCCGCTGACAAGCTTGCGCACCAGCCGCTGGCCCGTACTGCCGGGGACGTCGCGGTACGTCCCGAGCACGTCCATGAACCGGTCGGCGGGCGCCGGTCCCTCGCCGAACGGGAAGTCGTCGCGCAGGTACCAGTCGACGATCGTGCGGAGGTTCGGGGTCGCCGCGCGCATCGTCCCGCCGCGCTCCAGCACGCGAAGGCACTCGCGCATCAGGGCGAGGCCCTGCCAGCGGGCCATGTGCTCGATCAGGTGAGAGTGGTAGACGTAGGACGCGGAGCCGTCCGCGTAGGGAAGCCCGCGGGAGAGGTCCACCCGGATTGTCCCCGGAGCGAAGTCCGCCGCCGTGTGCGCCTCGCTGAGGATCCCCACCCGAGCCAGCGCCCTGCGCAGCCGCGGCGTCCTCGACAGGTAGACGTTCGGCGACTTGTCGATGTTCTCCCAGCCCGGGGCGAACACGGTGCCGCACCCCAGGTGCAGCCGCAGGCCCGTCTGAGCCGGTGCGGTCGTCGCCGTAGCCATGGTCGGCGGCAGTCTAGAGCGACCGCTGCGTGCGGAGGCGGAAGTAGCGGTACCGGGAGCGGTGGACGCCCCCGTCCGGCGTCGCGACGATCGCACGCACCCTCCAGCGCCCGCGGCGCAGTCTGCCGGCGCCGAAGCGCCTGGTGTAGCGCCGGCCGTGGACGTGCGCCTTCACCCGGCTCGTGGCCCAGCCGCGGGAGCCGGCCGACCGGTGCTGGAGCTGGAGGCGGACCCGGGATCGCCCGGCCAGCGCCGCGGGGATCCGCCCGTACACGACCAGGCGCCTGCCGTAGCGCGCGCAGGAGCTGCGCGCGGCGCGGCAGCTCGGTGGAGCCAGGCCCGGACGCCCGGCCGCCGTCGCGGGCCGCTTCCGAAGCGCGGGGAGCGTTCGCTTGACGACCGGAGCGGAGATCGGACCGGGGGCGGTCCGCTCCGCGGAGGCGGTTTGCGCCTTCGCTGCGTACGCCTGCAGGGCCGCAAATGCCGGCTTGGGGCGCCAGCCGGTGGTGGTCAGCCCGAAGCGACCCTCGTAGGTATCCGCGTCGGCGTAAAAGGGACTGTTGCGGATCCCGTACCAGAAGATCGAGTGAACCCAGGGGAACCGCTCCGCGTACTCGTACGCCTTCGTGAGGTACTCGGCCTGCACTGCTTCCGACACGCCGCCGTCCGCGGAGGTCGTGCTGTAGCCGAACTCGGTCAGCCAGACCTGCTTGGCCGTGTCCCCGAAGGCGTCCATCGTCGCCTTGATCTCCTTGATGGCGGGGAAGGAGTTGTAGGACAGCCGGGTCGGGTCCTCGCCCGGGTTCGCGCCGTTCCAGCTCACCGTGGGATCAACCCCGTAGGTGTAGGGATGGACCGCCACCGCGTCGAAGTAGGGTCCGCCGCCGGCTCGGTACACCTGCTCGAGGAACTCGAAGTCGCTGCGCGCCAGCCCACCGAGGATCACCGTTGCGCGCGGATCGGCCGCCTTCGCGGCCGGGTAGCTCGCCCGCAGCATCTCGACGTACTGCGAGGCGTTCGGGCCGGACGACCAGAACCAAGACGTGTTGGGCTCGTTCCAGATCTCGTAGGCATGGACGCCGCGTTGCTGGAAGTGGCTCACGACGAAATGCGTGAAGTCGCCGAAGTCGCGCATGGAGGCCGGAGGGTGGTAGCGATCCCAGTGGCGCTCGCCAGTCGCGTCCACGCTCTTGCCCGGGTCGCCCGACGCCCAGTACGGGACGGCGTCCGCGATCGGCATCAGCACCTCGAGACCCGCCGCCCGCGCCCTGTCGATCGCGTAGTCGTACTGCGCCAGCAGCCCGGCGTCGATCTGCCCCTTCGCGTCCGGCTCGAGCCAGCGCCAGTTGACGTTGGCTCGGATCCATTTCGCACCGGCCGCCTTGACGAGGGCGACCTCGCGGTCGACGTCGGCGTGAGACTGTCCCCAGGTGATGTCGCCCACGACCCCGATCTCCGCGCCGCGGGCCTCGGAGGAACCGGCCAAGGACAGAACGACGGCGATCAGCAGGGCGAGGCGAAAGCGGGAGCGGTGATGGGGGGCGGGCACTCCAGGCACCTGGAGACACCTCCACGGTCTCGGCGCCGTCCCCGAGAAGCTGGCCTTCGGTAGCCCGGCTGACTCCCCGTGGGAGTCCCGTGGCTTTGCGTCCCACGCCTCGCGGCGGGTTTGCCTTTGTCGGGGCTACGGCTTCTTTGACGTTGTCACTATTGGTGTCGGCCCCCCAGCCGAGACCATGGGCGGGGTGCTCGCGCCTGGACGGATGTTCGAGGGCGAGTCGCGGCCCGCAAGAAACCGTGCAATTTCGCCAGATCCGCGGCGACCCGAATCGCGGGCAGCCACGCCAGCGCCCGCGGATCGTCGAGCTCTCGCCGGGCGCTCAGGACGAACAGGCCCAGATAAGACCCCGCCAGCAACGGCGGCGCCAGCAGCGCGGCGCCCCCGCGCCGCTTGGCGGCCGCCGTCACGGCCGCGCCGCCACCGTAGAGGGCGAGCGTGACGAGCGTGTTGCGGAGGTCCAAGCGGGCCATGGCATCGCCGCGCGCGTAGCGCTCGTACTGCACGTAGAGCTCACGCAGGTTCCGGCGCGGGCGCCACCG
>OBLR010000250.1_pt1 | contig 12269 bp, 14 predicted proteins | sample 1519891 | NCBI WGS metagenome assembly OBLR01 (sample SAMEA3113583, study PRJEB22503) | soil metagenome | reverse complement strand
GCAAGTTTAGAATTCAGCTTTTAGCTAAGATAAACAAGTGTGGCATCGTTACACCACGCTTTTCGGTAAAGAAGAATGGCTACTTTGGTTGGGAGAGACAGTTCTTGCCAGCATACACAATGGGAGTTCTTCTTGTGTCTACTAGCAAAGGAATAATGTCTCATCATGAGGCACAGGAGCAGAACCTTGGAGGGGTTTTGGTTGGCTACGTCTACTGAGCAACAAATAACGGCAGAAGTTGAAGCACCTGCTAGCGTGACGATAAAAAAGGAAGCAAATTTTGTACAGGTCAGGGGACCGCTTGGAACTGTCAAGAAGGATTTCACGAAACTTCCTGCTACAGTCACTGTACAAGGTAATAAGATAACCATAAAGCCCTATGGAACTCGTAAGCGAGACCTCGCTATAACGAATACTGCACGCAGCATAATAGAAGGAATGATAAAAGGTGTTGAGAAGGGTTATACCTATAAACTCAAGATCATCTTTGCGCATTTTCCAATTTCTGTTAAAGTAAAGGGGAAGGAAGTGCAAGTCGAGAATTTCTTTGGTGAAAGATCTGCTAGGGTTTCTCGAATAATGGGAGATGCTACCAAAGTAAGCGTCGTCGGAGAGGATGTGCTCATTCAAGGTCCCAGTCTAGAGGATGTTTCGCAGACAGCTGCTAATATTGAACTATCGACTAAAATCAAAGGAAAAGACCAGCGTGTTTTTCTTGACGGGCTATACATATATTCTAAAGAAGAAGGTATGCAATAAGGCCCAAAGATTTATTTTGTCCTTGGATTTGCTGTAATACTGCGCCGCTCTAGCTCAGCATGGTAGAGCAAATTCGCTGCGCGATATTGTGCTTCGAAGCTTAACTGGCTGTTAACCAGTGGGTCGTCAGTTCGAGTCTGACGAGCGGCGCTATTATTATTATTATTATTATTATATTTTGAGTCATAATGAACCTCACTTTTTAGGCAAAGGGATTCTCTTCTCTGGAAAACAAAGCATGGACGAAGACAATTAAAGACGCCTTCCTTTCAAAAATCGAGTTTTGAAATATACTATATCGATATTATATCCAGTGCAATCGCATCAGCAAGTAAATCGAGGTGACGGCTGGCCACAATGTAGCCATTTTTAATATCACTTGAAGCAAGCCATCGATTCGATGAACTAAAGAGCCTTTCCTTTTTTATTCTCTTTTCGATCTCCTCTACGTCGAGCTCTTTCTCTTCGACTTCTTCAGTATCGTTGTACTTGATAGTCAAAAGCACCTTCTGAACGAGCACCCTGTGCCCAAAGCGCTGAGAAAAGTCACGAGCATTTTCGTCAATCTGAAGTATTTTCATTTTAATCTGAAGTTTATTGAGAGCATCGCGGCTAGTGAGAAGTCGTTCGTCAACGAATCTGTCGTAGCCCATATCTATACCAATCTGAGGATAATCTACAATCGTATATTAATGTCAGCCCTTAATCGGCTCGAAAATATAATATGGGGTTCCGTCAGGCTTCACGCCGCACCTGACCATCTTGACCTGTAATCCATCTTTTAATTCCAAGGTGTCAAATGATCCGATCAGTTTAATCCCAGCCATTTCCACGAGACCATAGCAACCTTCCATGCCATTTAGGTAGGAGATTGTGAAATATAGTAAGGTTCCATCTGTATTAATAATCTGAAGCGAAGTATTTGAAAGACACACGGGACAATAATAGGACGGCGGCCATACTTTTGCCTCGCATGAAGTACAGACAAAGTATTTGAAAGACACAAGGGACAATAATAAGACGGCGGCCATACTTTTGCCTCACATGAAGTACAGACAGGCAGTCGAAATTCACCTCTCTTCAAGCTATCAATAAACTCTTGCATAACATCACACTCCCATAACAATTACTGAGGCAGATGAGCCCGCTGCAGCTAAATTGTGTACAAGGCCTGTTTTAGGGTTTTTTACTTGCCTGCCTTCCGCTTTTCCTGCAAGCTGACATGCGATTTCGGCAACTTGTGCTACACCTGTTGCACCAACAGGATGTCCACATCCAATTATACCCCCTCTTGGATTTATCATCATTTCTTGTTGGTTGACAAATTTCCCCCCTTCCCCTCTCTTTGCAAATCCTAGGTCTTCGTAGGCTATGATTTCAAGAATCGTAAATGCGTCGTGGACTTCAGCGATATCTATCTCCGATGGCTTTATGTGTGACATTTCAAAGGCTATCTGAGCCGCCTTTTTGGCGGCTTCAACAGTTGTTAAGTCAGATGTGGAATTTGCAAAGCTTGCTGAGGTTGTTTGTTGTCCTATCCCCTTTATGAAGACAGGATGGTCCAAGGTGCGCGCTCTCTCTTCAGATATCAACAGTACGGCAGATGCTCCCTCACATGGGGCGCAGCAATCCAGCAGTTTGATAGGAGATGCAAGGATTTTTGAATTCATCACTTCTTCTAACTTCTCTCTTCAGATATCAACAGTATTGCAGACGCTCCCTCACATGGGGCGCAGCAATCTAGCAATTTGATAGGAGATGCAATGATTTTTGAATTCATCACTTCTTCTAACTCGATTTCTCTTCCAAATAGAGCGCAAGGATTTTTGGTGGCATTTTTATGGTTTTTAACAGAAACCATTGCCATCTCTTCCTCCGTTGTCCCATATTTTTTCATGTGAGCCTTTGCAAAAATTGCGGCCCAATGAACCGGAAACATAAAGGATCCCCTCGTGACATCCCACAATAGTCTATTACCAGGACTGTCGATCCTTTCTGCACCAACTACAAGTGCATTATGACACAAGCCAGAAGCAATTAGTGCGAATGCCGAAGCCACAGCATTGGTGCCCGAATTGCAAAGACTGTCGAGGCGATAAGAAATTCTTGGTTGTATACCGAGCATCTCAGATACTATTGCCGAGCTGTATTGATCAGCCGCGCAACTTGAGAACAATACAGCATCAATGTCGTTTGTGGTCATCCCACTATCTCTTATTACCTGTACCGAAGGCTCGCAAGCCAGATCGAATAAAGACTTATGTGTACGCTTCGTAAAGGCTGTGGTTGCCCATGACGACACTGCTACCCTGTTCATTTAGAAAGTCGATAGCATCTCCCTGAATGAGCTTTCAGAATCCCCTACGGGATTAAATTGGAGAATAGGAAGGGTAATCCCTGTTGAAACGAATTTTGAAAGAGATTCTCTACATTCCTCACTGCTACCGCAAATTGCAAGGGAGTTTAGCATCTTGTCAGAGACAAATTTTGCTGCGGTTTCCGCACCTGATTTTTTATACTCTTCAATTATCTCCTGAACTTCGGCCTTAAAGCCATTCTCAGCAAGAAAGTTGCTATAGTACTTTCCCACAGCAACATAAAATGCAAGAGTTACCGCTGCGCGGTCCCTTGCTTTCTGTGGCTCTTTGTTTGATACAGCACAGATAAAAGAACAGGCAATTTCAAACGCCTTTCCTTTTGTAGCTTGCTTTAACTCATATGCAATCTTATTCAATTCCTCAAATGGCCTCAGGTACAATAATATACCGTCAGCAAGGTCAGATGTGATAGATATCATTTTTTTATTGACAGCAGCCATGAAAATTGGAATATGCTTCCTTTGGGGTTGGTGCAACATTTTGAAATTTTTTATCTTAAAGAATTTCCCGCTATAATCTACCTTTTCGCCTTGAGTCATGAGCCTGACCAATTCCATGTACTCCTTCATTCTTCTGGCGGGCATATCAAAATGTACACCATGCCAATTCTCTACAATAGCTGGGGTGCTTGCTCCAAGACCGATGACTATCCTATTACCTGAGAGCATGTCAAGAGTAGTAGCAGCCATGGCGGTAATTGCTGGCGTCCTTGAATAAATACCAATAATGGATGTCCCCAGCCGCTCCTTGAATAAATACCAATAATGGACGTCCCCAGCCGCACATTTTTCGTGATCTGAGATATGGCGCCTAGACTTGAAAATGATTCTCGCCCCCAGGATTCAGGAATCCATAAAGAATCTATATTTTGTTGCTGATCGGCCATTTTAGCACATCGAAGAAGTTCATCCATGGATAGCAAGGGACCCAGACTAACCCCGATCTTTTCTTCAATACTCATAACAGGTTTGCTTCCCTGACCTCTTCGGATGCTTCTTCAATATCCTTATGAGAATCAATCGAACGCCAAAAAACATCTCTGTATCTGACAGCATGGAGCCTTCCTTCTTTTGCTAGCTGTGGAAGAGCAGTAACCTCGATATTGCCCTCGACTGGTAGATATCTGAAAACTTCTTCAGTCAAGAGATATAAGCCAGCGTTAATCCACTTGTCCGAAATTTGCGGCTTTTCGATAAACCCTTGCACTTGTGACTTCTCATCAAGTTCAACCACTCCAAAAGGGCTGCGGAGAGGAACAACCGCAAGTACATTTGAATTTGCGATATTTAACAACTTGTTTGGGTCAAGCTCTGTAAGAACATCACCATTTAATACGAAAAATGAACCTTGGTTGGAAAGCAGTTTTTTAGCATTCAAAAGTGCACCTCCTGTTCCCAAAGCCTTTTCCTCAAATGAGTATTCGATTCGAGAATCAAACCTGGCCCCATTGCCTATATGATCAACTATCATCTCTTTCATGTATCCGACGCATATTATGAAGTCGTTAATGCCAAATCTCGTCAACCACCGTATCTGCCATTCAATAATTGGAATATTAAGGACCTCTATCATCGGCTTCGGTCGAGTGTCCGTGAGCGGCCTTAGCCTTTTTCCAAAACCGCCTGCAAGAATTACTGTCTTCATCACACAAATAGGTTTGACAAGATTATATAAAACGGTAATTGTACATACACTCTCTGCTTCAGCCTCTCTTCTGGCGATAGGCTTTTCTTAAGATTGCTCACGCGTCAACCATAGAATATACGATATCATTTCATTTCTGTGCCGGTTCTTTTCTCCTTGCAGTTAGTGTTTTCCTGTCAGTCAGAAGCTTCCAAGCACCTAGTCCTATCAACAGTGCCCCCATTGCTATTGTGGGGGCAATTGCACGTAATGTGTCCGAGATACTCTCGGAGGCAACAGAGCCTTGTGCTACAAGCGCAATCATTCCTGCAATGATGAGCCCTCCGTTTACAAACAATAGACTAGAGACAATCGGGGCATAGTCTTTGCGTGCAATTACGAACGCAATTATCGACATTATTACCGCTCCCCCGCCAAAGGCTCCACCTCTAATCGCCTCGTCAAAGGGCAAGAAACCCTGTCCTTGCGGAGAGGATGATGCAACTGCAACATCTGCCCCGTAGATTATCAGGAGTATCAACGACGCTACGAGGAGCCCTATAGCAACTCTCCTTGCCATGTATAAAATAATCTATGACAGATTTAATAAACCTAGCTTGTACGCACTATTTTGTGGGCGTTGACATTAAAGATATTCTATATTCCGTAATAGATAAAATTGGCAAAGAAAAAATTAAGATTGAAGTTAACAGCGAGATTGAAATCTCCGAGAAACGCTGTGATGAGATTCTTGAAGAATGTAAAAAACTGATGGGCAGTGGTATGAGTGAGGAGTCGTTGGCAGATTTGTGCGAGGCATTGCTCCATTTCTTGCTGACTGCTTCTCTGCTTCCCTCTGAGAGAAAAGTCAACCTAAAGGGCATAGAGCTGGATCTAGTAGTTCCTTCATTGAAAATGCTGAAGAAAGACCCGGATAAGGCTTTGGTCCTTCAGATAATAAGAGAAAATGAGGAGCTTGCAGAGCTAGAACGCACTAAATCTATGCAACCTAATGATGAAAATATTTGGTTAGTGTCAGCGAGGAAATTAGATACACATCATAAGAATTATTATGTCGGCTCTAGGCTGTTTCCATACTCGAGGATCATTATAGATATCAATGCTTTCCTCGTCCGCAAAGGAAATCGTGGACTCAAACTTTTACACGGACAGTAGCATTTCTATGTCCAATTTTTCTTCTACCAGCTTACCAATAGAAACATAATTTGCCTGTTTTGAGAAAGGAATTTGTGCTAATACTTTGATGTTGGTGAGCCTTTCAAGAATTGGCGCTGTTTTTTGTTCGACCATGTCAGGCTTTTTGGAAGTCTTGTTCAAAATTATTCCAGCAATTTTTAGGCGGAGCTTCTTGCAGGCCATAATTGTAAGTAAAGTATGGTTAAGCGTTCCAAGCGTCGGCGTTGAGACGATAATCAGTGGCAAGTTTGCCCGCTTTGCAAAATCTGCAATGGATTCATTTTCAGTCAATGGAACCAGGATTCCACCGATCCCTTCGACAATCATAAATTGGTGTTTCCTTCCAAGCTTTTTCAACTTCTGCAAGGCCTTTTCAGTGTCCACAGGAGGGCCATACTTTAGCTCAGTCGCAGATAGAGGCGAGGCAGCTATTGAGTAAAAAAATGGATTCAGATCGTAATCATGATCGTTTACCGCGGACGCTCTAGCTAGTAATGCAGTATCTTGAGACCTGTATCTTTTTGAAAAAACCCTATTCGCTGTAGCAAAGGGCTTCATTACGCCGACATCCATTTTTTGTTTTCTCAAGGCCCAAGCGAGACCCGCAGCAACGAGTGTCTTGCCAACTCCTGTGCTAGTACCGGTTACGAAAATACCGTGCATGGAAATATTATTACAGCTGCACATAAAACATGGATCGCATTAAATTGGACCTGAAAAATGCGGACAAAGAGTTCGTTTGGCATCCTTATACTCAGATGAGGGATTGGGTAAAATGGAATAATAGAGTAATCGTCAAAGGAGATGGCTTTTACCTGGTTGACACTAAAGGAAGAAGGTACTTGGATGGCAGTGCTAGCATGTGGTGCAACGTCTGGGGGCATTCACAGAACAAAGTCATCCAGGCTATGATAGATCAACTCCAAAAAGTTCCGCATTCCACTCTATTTGGCTTCGCCAATGCTCCATCTGCGAAGCTTGCTGGAATACTAGTAAGGCTTGCAAGGGGAATGCATAAAGTGTTCTATACAGATAATGGTTCAACCGCAATTGAGGCTGCAATGAAAATAGCTCTTCAATATTGGCACAATAAAGGTCAATATGCAAAGACTCAATTCATCTCGCTGGAACAGGGATATCATGGCGACACAGTTGGCGCTATGTCCCTTGGCTATATAGAGAATTTTTTTAGAGCATACAGACCAATCTTATTGAATGTCCATAGGGTGCCAACCCCCCAACTGTATGGAAGCAGGTTTACAAATGAAAGGGATTTAGTAGAATGGTGTCTTGAAAAAACTGAGGCTACGCTTAAACGGCACAAGAATCGGTGCGCCGCCCTAATTATGGAAAGCGGGGCACAGATAGCAGGAGGAGCGATTATTTATCCTCCAGGGTATCAGAAAAAAATAGCAAAGTTATGCAGAGATTACGATGTCTTGCTAATTCTAGATGAGATTGCAACCGGATTTGGTAGACTTGGACACATTATAGAATATATCTCACAGAACTCGCAACCAGATATCGTGTGTTTTGGAAAGGCTCTCACTGGCGGCTATTTCCCCCTAGCCGTGACCCTTGTTACACGCCGTATATTTGATGCATTTCTAGGAAAATACCGTTACAACAAACACCTCTACCACGGACATACTTTTACAGGGCATCCTGTGGGGTGTGCAGCTGCTCTGGCAAATATAGAGCATTATCGAAACCACAATCTTACCAGTCAAATAAAGTTAAGCTCAGAATACATAGCGTCCAGGCTCCCTGAATTTTCCAATTCGCCAATCGTAGGTGATATCAGACATAGGGGTATGCTAGTGGGGATTGAGCTGACAAAGAACAATAAACCTATTGTCTCTCTGAAAAATAAAGAAATCATAAATTACTTCATTATGCATGAATCACTGAAGATGGGTGTTCATCTTAGACCCTTGGGCAACATTCTGCTTTTAATTCCCCCTCTTGGTGTGGGAGCGACAGACCTGGAGAAGTTGCTCAATGCAGCAATAAAACTGGTGAGAAAGATAGATAAACTAGCTTAGTTCTTTTAATTTCTTATACAGCGTAGCTTTTGATAGACCTAGAGTCCTGGCTATTCTGGTCTTTGAGTGATTTTCTGCAAGCAAAGTAATGAGCTTATCCTTGTCAACCGTCTTTTGCGGTCGACCAATCCCTTTTCCAGCCTCTCTGGCCCGGTGCATCCCATCCTTTGTTCTCTGTATCAGTAATTCACGCTCTCTTTCTGCAGCCCATGTCAGGATTCCTATCATTAGCTTTCTGATACTGGCTTCTGTAGTTTGGAGGAAAGATTCTCTAGGTGAACACGAAATTAGGGAGGCATAGCGCTCCACGGCCTTTATGGCATCCAGCGTGTCCCAAAATGTCCTTCCAACCCGAGATAGTTCGTACACTAAAACAGCATCTACTCCTGACACTTTTACAAGCTCTAGCATTTCCTGAAATCCGCGCCTTTGCGTAGCAGGGATCTTGCCGCTGATAGCAGGATCTTCAAAATAATCTAGGATCATGTAGCCATTAAGTTGGGCCCATTTTTCAAGTGCAAGCTTTTGATTCTGAACCGTCTGTTCTTCTGTGCTTACCCGAAGGTATGCAAAGGCATATTTCATAATTCAGTGTTCGCTGTGCACTATAATTAGGGCGTTGTCAAGAAAAGTGTTCAAAAAGGGTTGCACAAATAAATGGACACGAAAAGTGATGATCAGAAATAAGCGATAGTAAAAAAAAGGTGCTTATTTTTATGCCGTCTAGAAAACGTTCCATTTTTGAACTGATCCAAGATGTTTCAATAAAAACGAAAACCGCTATTTTCCTGTGTACAGCCTGCAATAATATTATCTATCAAGGATTGCTTAGTTTAGGCTCTCCGGACCCCCCCTTTGGCCCTTATTTTCCGAAAAAAATGAAAGTTAGAAAATACGGACAAATACGCAGAGCCGTTTACGACATTTGATGAAATACTACAAATGAATTTAATCCTTCAGAGGCAAATAAGGGGGATATTTCTAAATTCGAATTTAGAAATATCACTATAATAAGCCCATCTTTTTGCCCACTCTTTCAAGCATCTCCGCTGCATAATCGAGATGTTCCTGTTCGTGGATAGCGGTCAGTGAAATCCTGAGGCGCGCCTGGCCTTCTCTGACTGTCGGATACCTTATTGCCTGAACGAAAACGCCCTCATTTAGCAAATAATTAGAAAACTCTACTGCTTTTGTTTCTTTGCCAACAATGAGCGGAATTATCTGACTAACAGGGTTTCTGATTTCAAATCCTAACCTCTTCAATGCCGATGAAAAATAAACGACATTGGATCGAAGCCTCTTTTGTAGATGTCCGCTCTTTGCTACTGGGATAGCCGTGATCGCGGCAGAGCACAAATGATCAGGAAGAGCGGAAGTATAGATAAACTGCCTTGAAGTATTTAGCAAGAGTTCTCTGATAGGCAATGTCGTGGCTACATATCCTCCGAAGCAACCCAACGCCTTGCTCATACTGCTTATGTGGATGTCAAAGTTTACTCCTAATTCAGCTTGTGTGCCAGAGAACGCAGGTCCAAAGATAAAGTCTCCATGCGCGTCATCAATGATCGTTATTGCATTATGGCGGTCTGCTATAGTCTGTATTTCTGACAATTTTCCGATATCGCCATCCATACTAAAAATTCCTTCAGTTATGACAATTTTCCTCATACTAAAGATTCCTTCAGTTATGACAATTTTCCTACCTCTGCCCTGTCCGATTAGCTCTTCTAGATGATTACCATCGTTATGTCGAAATACAACCACCGTCGCATCGGTTAGGCGACATGCATCTACTATGCTAGCATGATTCAACTCGTCGCTATATATCGTTGAGCTCTTGTCTGCAATTGTCGTCAGCACACCCAAATTTGCGGTATAGCCTGTGGGATATACAAGCGCCGACTCTGTTCTTCGATGGGATGCAAGCATATCTTCAAGTTCAATGAAATTTGGATGGTTGCCTGCAATTAACCTTGAACTACACTGCGATACTTCTTGCAATGATGTAATCGTTTTGTCTATGACGTGCTTGTCTGTGGATAGCCCAAGATAATCATTAGAGCAGAGGTTAATGACCTCCTTGCCGTTAACTATAGCAGTCGGGCCTTTGGGAACTACAGTTCTAAGCTGACGATATAATCCGCTATCCTTAAGAAAATCCAGACGATTTTTAATGAACTCGGTCTTATGATTTGAGCCCAATTTCTCGGATCATCGCAATGTCCCTATTGGCCTGATTTCCTCCAGTGGTTAGGTAGCCACCAGTGATAATACCATTTGCCCCTGCCTTCAGAGCTAGTTTATCGTTATCCTTAAGGTGCACCTCTCGTCCACCAGCTATCTTTAGGATTGTTTTTGGCATTATAAAGCGCCACACAGCAATTGTCTTGATCGCCTCAAGAGGATGTAGAGTTGCAATACCTGCTAGAGGGGTTCCTTCTCTACCTATAAGAATATTGATCGGAACCTCATCAGGATTCAGTGATGCTAGAGAGAATGCAAGCTCTATCCTCTGTGTTACACTCTCACCCATTCCTATGATGCCTCCAGAGCATAGCTGTAACCCTGCCTCTTTGACAATTTTTGCAGTGTTCACCCTGTCAGAGAACTCATGGGTATTACAGATCTTTGCAAAATAGCTTTCAGCGGCTTCTAGGTTATGGTTATACCGCTTGACTCCGAGCTTCTTTAGCTCTGTTGCTCTCGATAATGTCATGAATCCAAGTGAGACATTGACTTCAATCTCTACATTGGATCTGATTTCTTTTATTGCCTCACAAATATGTTGAAAGTCCTTCTCCGGGGGATCTCTATAAGCGCATACTAAGCAAAAACTCCCAGCGCCCGCCTCCTTAGCCTCCTTTGCCCTTTCGAATAATTCTTCTTTGGACAATAATGGATATTTCTTAATACTCGTATCATAGAATGAAGATTGTGCGCAAAATGAGCAATCCTCTGGACACCTTCCAGATTTTGCATTCACTAGGGTTTCTACATCGACCCTATCACCATTAAATGTTCGAGTGATGATGTTAGCGCAATCTGCTAGCGTAACTATATCATTAGTCCCAAGCAGTTTCTCTGCTTCTTCAAAGCTAATTGAGCCGCCGGCGAGGACTTTTCCCATGCAATTATGGATGAATGATGAATTCGCCATAGCGTCAGGCAGGGTAGAGTCGCTAATTAAAATTTCGGTGCGAACCTTATGATCATAGAAATATTTCTAAACTCGAGTTTAGAAATATTTATTAAGGTTAGATAAAATTAACCTGTAACTATACATCCATGGGAAAAGAGTTTGTCTTACGGCTAAACATATCAGAGGAGCAACGCAGAGAAATTGCTCATTATATTAGCTCTCTTCCAGCTAAAGACCTGCTCTTCGCCTTGCGATTTGCATATAAGCGCTATACCGCCGAAAGAGGAGGCTATTTGATGCCCGGACGAAAAAGTCTTGTCAAAAGGGAAACGCTGTCATTAACCCAGGATCAGGCAAACTGGAGGCTTAACAATTGGAGGGCTATGATCAAGACGTATAGAGAAAAGGGGTATAGTTATCCAACAATATCTAGGATTAAAAAACAAGTTCAAAAGATAGCCAACAAAAAATAAGGAAGGACGTAATAATGGAGAGTTAGTAGCTTGTGGCCTCTAGGTTCTTTGCAGCAAGGTTTGGAGACGGTAAATCTGGGAACTTGTTCTTCATGTTCATTTCCACCACAGCGCTTGCTTCTTCCATTATCTGTGAAGTATCTTCGTTTATTGTGTTGAAATTTGCAATTTCGCTGTTGGGTATCTGTCCCGAGTCTGTCATGATATTTCCAAGCAATTCTGATATCTGTCCAAATGACTGATCCGCTTCCGGCATCATTCCCGATAGTCCACCCTGCAATCCCTTTATCACAGACATCGCAGGGCTTAGCGTCACCACCACATCTCCGAGCTCTGTCATCGTGTTAAGCCTAAGCTGTATTTGTTCTAGGGCCAATTTTGCTGAAGTGACCATCTTGTTCATCTTTCGAATCTGCGAAAGCTCTCCTGATAACACTTTCGCATGTGAAGAATCATGACTTTGCATCGCAAGTACTACTCGCTTGAAAATTAGCTTATCTTTTTCCTGCATTCGTGATGAAATTGCATCAAGCCTTGAGATCTGCATATGCAACTTCTTTTGAGCTTCTTCTATCCTTGGCTTTAGTGGAGCTTGTGGCTTGATGCCCTCAAGCAACTTGTGACCAACGCTTTCTCCTTGGGGCTTTACCCACTT
>OBLR010000249.1_pt1 | contig 12275 bp, 9 predicted proteins | sample 1519891 | NCBI WGS metagenome assembly OBLR01 (sample SAMEA3113583, study PRJEB22503) | soil metagenome | reverse complement strand
GCGATAAGTGCACCAAGCAGCATGGCGGCAAGTATCGTGACAATGTATGATTCATAGACATCAGAGCCCATGCCAGCCGCATCACCGACGTTATCGCCAACATTATCTGCAATTGTAGCTGGGTTCCTCGGATCGTCCTCTGGAATGCCTGCCTCAACCTTCCCTACAAGGTCGGCTCCCAGGTCTGCAGCTTTTGTAAATATGCCTCCGCCGGCTCTAATGAATAATGCGATGAGGCTTGCGCCAATACCAACTCCAGCAATCATCAGAGGGTCGGGATACACAAAGAAGAGCACAGTGATCCCTATTAACGCCATTGCCGGCACTGATAGGCCAACCGTTGCGCCGCCCCTAAATGCGGAGGCAAATGCGGGGCCGAGACCCTTTCCGGTTGCCTGAGCGGCTCTCACAGCTGCCTTGACCGTGATCCTGAGCGAAACTAAACCTGCGATCCCAGATAGCGCAGCGCCGACTGCGAACGCAACTCCATTTGAGAAACTTGAAGCAAAAGCAATAATCACTGCAAGGGCGATCGCCACTGGTATTACTATCTTAAATTCTCTTCTAAGGAAGGCCATTGCGCCAGCCCTGACCGCAGACGAAATTTTCATCATTTCTTCCGTTCCGCTTTGCTGCCTTCCAACCCAGACGGCAAACCCTGCCGCAACGCCCATTGAGGCAATCGAAGCTCCGATGGGCAGCATATCTTCAAAAACCATTTGCGGTTTTTTTCCATTCGTCTCGTTATATAAAGGGTTACGAGCAACCAAGCACCAACTAGAACAAGGTTACCTAATCACGCACTTTTTTATAAAACATCGAAGTTTTTGTGGGAAGCTATTAGATTGAACAGGCGTTTGGGTCTGTATAACAACTTAAGGCCTTGCAGGATGCCAAAAAATTTTGCAGACGATAATTGCGCTTCCCGGTAAGAAGAAAAGAAAAAAAGTATGTCTTCAAAGCGCTTTGAATTGCTCGCTCCAACGCATATAAGCTCTTATCATGTCAACACTGACACTTGGTTTACGGATTCTGAATATTTCCCTGAAATCACTCATATTGATGGCCCTTGGATTGGTACCGTCTTCCATCGCCATACCACTTTCAAATAGCTCATTTACAACACGTAGTTGAACTGACTGGCAAATGTCTTTGATGTCACTTGCGCTATACCCTTCACTTATTTTGGCGAGTTCATCAACCCTCAATGTGCCATCGACGTTCAATGGGCTTGTATACTGTACAAAAAGGTTCGTCCTTGACGGATTAGCTGGCAATGTAACGTAGATCCTCTTTTGGAACCTACGCAGAAAGCCTACCTCTAGGCTCCAAGGCTTGTTTGTTGCGCCTATAACATACAATTGCGATTCTTTACTTTTTCCGTTAATACCGTCCATTTCGGTCAAAAACTGATTCTTGACTCTGACCTCACCCCCAACTTCGCTATTGCGGGTGCCAAGCAATGAATCGATCTCGTCTATAAATAACAGAACCGGCACTCCCTCGCTTTCAGTTAGGTTACGAGCCATCTTGAATAACTTTGAAATGTTCTTTTCGGCTTCACCTAGCCACTTACTCATCATAGATGCGGCATCAACGTTAATGAAGTAGCCGTCAATTTCCGCAGCAGCTGCAGCTGCAAGTAATGTCTTGCCACAACCTGGCGGGCCATAAAGTAATATGCCTCGTGGCCAACCAAGTGGGAATAGGTCACCTCTTTTTGTCGGGTATACGATAGATTCTCGCATCGCCCTCTTCGCATCTTCAAGCCCTATGACTTCCTTCCAGCTAACCTTTGGTTTTTCCTTCATCACCAAGTCGTCAAAGTCCGCTTTGAGGGTTTCTACGTTTCCGCTAGCTCTCGCAGAAGCAGAACCTGTATTAGAATTCGAAAAGGAAACACTACCAGATGTGGGCTTACTTCCATGCCCATTTGGAGGATCCATTCTTATACTACCAATTTGCGTTGGTGAGCCCCTCTCTTCTTCTAAACCGTGAGACATCTGAAGGGCTTTGATCCTGTTCTGATATGCATTGGCTCTCTCCATGTATACCTTATTTAGCTTGTAATCTGGATATATCTGAACTAGTTTAACGAGGGCCTCTATAGCCCGTTGATATGAATTAATTGCCATTCCGCGTGACCCTTGAGAGTCCAGCCTGATTGCCTCGGCTGCATACTTGCTTGCGCTATTTTCTAATTCTTGTGGTGCGAGACTCATAAATACAGTTCAAGCCAGATTGGATTCTCTGCTTTGAATTACTTATGTGTAAATCTATATTGCCTAGACAACAAAATAATTTGCACTAAACTGATTGCCTATGTGCCTGCTTGCTCTCATCACACGGAGCATCTTCATCCTCTGCCTTTTGTATCCTTGCAGGCTCCTTCGGACTTACGGCACGAGTTTTGGCGGTTGCGAGCAGGATAGATATGTGCATCAACTGAGATTGTATTGTATCTCGTCCACTGCCTCCCACAAAAGGAGGATTGGGGATTTAGATAGCTGTTCTTGTAGCTTCAATGGCGGCATCTCAGATTCCTGTATGTCCATGCAAGAGCGACTCGTGCTCTCTAGACGGGCAAGCCTAAATTGCTTGTTGTTGTTTAGGTGCTTCTCAACCTTTTTTTCACGTCACATAGAAGAGATAGCAATCATGACCCTATCGGCTATGTCTCCAAGTTTGAGGATCGGGTAATTGCACGGTGCTCAGCCTTTTCAGTATTATTGTTGACTACAAATCTATCCTGAAGGCAAGTTATAAGCGTAGGGGACTCATCGTGTGGCTAATTGATAGTTGTAAGACTAGAGATCCTTTTTTTGCTTCTAGGCAATCTGCTCGCATTATTGACAAACAACAGGAATATCTTGATTCAAGAGACAATGGAAAATAGCTAAACACCTTGCTGACAAAAATTGTAGTGTGGTTTGCCTCGCTTATCGCGCTTATTCGCAATAAGCAGAGTAGGTGGCCTAAAAAAACCTAATAGGTATTACTGGTAGCTCGGGTACTTTCGGGAACTCCTCTTCCATCTTCTGATCCACCGCTTCTGAGACCTCTCCTAGGAATTGAACAGCTTGTTCATTAGCCTTCTCAAAATTTATAGTAAACCCGCCCACTTGGCCAGCATCGACCAGGATACCGCTCAGCAGCTCAGATATAATCCCGAGCTCACCCTCCATTTCTGGCACATATGAAGTGATAGACGATCGAAGATTCTTTATGACAGCCATAGCAGGACTTAAGATCATTACCAGATTGCCAAAATCAGAAGCTGACGAAATCTTTACTATTAGTTTTTCTAGCGAAACACATGATAGCAATAGAACTCTTGCCAGTTGTCTTGACCGCGTCAGTTCTGATGATAATAGAGTCAAATGTTGTGTATTTTTATCCCTTAAGGAATCCGTCAACTTTGTGAAAATCTCGGTGTCTTTTAGTCTATTTATGCTCCTGAGTTCCTCAAGCCGATCGATCTGAACTTGTATCTTTTTTTTCACTGCATCAAGCCTTGGCTTCAGCGGCCCTCCAGGTTTGGGTAGGGAAAACATTTGATGATTATTATTGTTACTACCGTCTATCTCATTACTATCAAGTACTGATTCAGATTTTACCCATTTTGAATTCATACAAAGAGGCTTCTGATTGTGTAATAATACGATCTATGTATCGTAACCTTTTGTAACTGCAGTAACAAGCACCTACAGTAACAGCTCAGCATTTTTTTGAACTTTGATGCAATCTATTTGACCAACCGCTTTACCTTTAGTTTTTTAATTTGCTAAGAATATGATGACTGACATTGATAGTGATCTTTCAGGTAGCCTTGAAGAGTTTGGTTTGTCAAAATATGAATCAAGAGCATACCTCACCATGATCGGCAAGGGATCACTAGCTGTAAGCGAAATCGCTTATTATGCCAACTTACCACGAACCAAGGTTTATCAAACAATAAAGAAACTAGAGAAAAAGAAGCTTGCCGTCATCTCCAAGCAAAAACCACTTATATGCAGTGCAATTCCACCTGACGAGGCTTTTACCGAGATCGTAAACTTACACGACAGCAGAGTAAAGAACATGAGAAAGATAGTAAACTCTTTGCAAAAGATAAACGATGAGAGTCAGCGCCCAAAGGGATCTGAGGAACGGAGGTATTTTATACTAGATGCAAACTCTACACTTGAAAAGATAGATAGCTTAATAGCAGAATCTCGATCGTCAGTCACTGCAAGCCTTGACGCCTGGGGGTTAAGGCTAGTCTCACAGTGCAAATCGTCTGTTCTTAAAGCTTTGACTGCGAGGGTCCGACTGCGCATGATACTCGGCTCACAATGTATTGGCAACGAAAATGTATTTCAGCTTCCAGAGGGTGTTGAGCTTCGCACAGCCGAGGTGCTGTCGAACCTAATAATTATTGATTCAAGCTACGTAGTTTCAATCGACAGTAGCAATGGAAAGGCTGCATTTTTTGCCTCAGCCGATGCGTTTGCCACGTTACAGGCAAAGAATTTTGAGGAGGCATGGAGCAATGCACGCGAAATGAAATACCTGCTTGATTTGCAGCCCGATGTGGCAACAAAGGCAGTAGATCTGATAAGGGTAGTAGAGAATGGTCTAGCTGCAAAGATGTTGGAATTTGCAACTAGCCGGTTAGATATGTCATCAGAGCTTGTTGAAGTCATTGACGAAAGATACGGTCTAAAAATATCAGGAATGAGTGCAAACGAAATGATGGAGCTAGTTGACTCAGCCCTCAAGATAAGCTGCCTAGGAGGCCTAAAGCATGATAGAAATAATAACATAGTCAGCTTACAATCAAAGGTAGATACTAAACATATCCTGCCTTGGGCACTTGTTTTGGCTTCCTATTTTAAGCTAACAGGCAATGAGGCGCGTATTATGCAACAACAACAGAAGCAGGGTAAGGATGTACAGTTGATGCACCTCTGGCTTTCAAAGCCTATCGGTTGAGATAGGTAATTAGTAAACCTGTTGGTATGGACTTTACATATGACCGCGCTAATTGTATTTGTTATCGTAGGAGTCACTCTTTTGCTTATCACTGGCGTCGTGTTATATTTATACCCCGGAATAATGATTACGCCAGCAGGGAAAGAAAGCCAACCTCAACAAACCCTCATTCAAGAGGGTATAAGAGCTGAGACCAATAGCTATCCGCAGGTAAACATCACTGTAAATGATCAGATCCTTATTGCTGATATCTCAGCAACCCCAGAACAAATGACAAGAGGGCTGAGTGTGAAAGATACACTTAGTGAAAATGAAGCCATGTTGTTTGTGTTTGACGTCGAAGCCGAGCACAGATTCTGGATGAAAGATATGAAATTTCCAATTGATATAATCTGGATAAGCAGTGACAAAATTGTAGTAGATATAGAACATAACCTTCAGCCTTGCGATTTGGGACTCTTTTGTTCCACTTATGAGCCTGAAGGTGACTCTTTGTATGCTTTAGAAACTGTTGGAGGTTTTGCCGGAAAGTATCGGGTTGTTAAAGGAACCCCTGTCGAATTTGATCTCAATCCCCAGTATATGTCGTAAATAATATTTCTATTGAGGTGGACAGATAAACGACTTAAAGCTAAACGTCTTCAAGTTAATATGTATAAACCTTATCGCATCTGTACGATTCTAGTACACTGGTTGTCACTCGAGGTTTAGAACAGTCTCATCACTAATATAACCATACAATAAAGTAGATGAGGATTAAATTGCTCATGCGCAAATTTGGATGGACAGGCCGAGATGTGCCCATTGTTGGGATGGGTACTTGGATGATTGAAGGCAGAACTAAAGATGCAGACAAAAGAGCAATAGAAGCAATGCAGCTAGGAATCGATCTCGGCATGACTCACATCGATACTGCAGAAATGTACGGGAACGGCCGGGCTGAGGAATTGGTAGCAGAAGCGCTCAACGGGAGACGTCAAAGTGTATTTTTGGTTAGCAAGGTTCTGCCTACAAATGCATCTTATGATAGGACCTTAAAAGCATGCGAGCGTAGCCTCAAAAGACTCAAGACTGAGTATATTGACTTATACCTCCTTCACTGGCCGAGCAGTCATCACCCGATCGAAGAAACAATGCGAGCCATGGAAAAGTTGGTAGATGAAGGAATGATAAGGTTTATCGGAGTAAGTAATTTCGATGTAGAGCAATTAAGAGAAGCACAGAGTGCATTAAAGAAATATAGAATCGCCTGCAACCAGGTGCTCTATCATATTGACTATCGGGGTATTGAACATGATTTGCTACCTTACTGTGCTCAGAATGAGATTGCTATAGTAGGATATTCTCCATTTGGCCATGGAAATTTTCCTTCCGATCAGAGCAGAGGTGGAAAGATACTAAACGAAATTGCAAAGAGACACAATCGTACGGTGCGTCAAGTGGTGTTAAATTTTCTTACACGCGATTCAAACCTGTTCACTATTCCAAAAGCAGCTAATCCTGACCATGTCAGGGATAATAGCGGTGCAGTGGGAAAAAACTGGAAGCTTGATGATGAGGATATCGCAACAATAGACAGGACGTTTCCTCTGCCGACCGCAAATAAGCGCCTCGAAATGATCTAATCTAAATCATAACATGAATATGTTATGTTCGGCTTGAGTAACTGAGGAAATCCATTTGGCTATCCTGTTCACATGGTTGAACCTAAGATGGGATGCTGCGTAGTAATCTGAGAACATTAACAAATTAGTAGCAATGAAAATCGGCAAGTCAATTTGGCTTGGGTGCTATTTTGAAAGACCTATCCCTATTTATCTCGATATTTGACAGGAATCGTGTCAAATGTCTCCCGCTTCATAAATTTGCAGGAGATAAGGTTCGTCAAACCTTTTGAAAGGTCATAAACAAATCTGAGGAATCATACCTCTTTTGTACAAAGAGTAAAATGGAATTCGATGTTATCTCTAGTGAAATACTCCACCATAGGTGGGGTTGTGTGGTGACTTTTCTCCGGTAGTGGCATCTGGAGCCAGGCCAGTCGCGCACCTACCCTTCTCCTATGAGTAATGTATGGAGATTGTATAGGAAAGAGAGAAATGGTATATGACGGTTACAAACCACTATCAAATTAATAGGAAACACATTGCTTTGGTAATTTGCCAGCTGTGCAACAGGGCCAGTGCCGAGATATTCCAAGTAGATGGTGATTATTGCCTTGAGTGTTGGCAAGATAAAACACATACTAGTGTGTAATTTTATTTTACAGTATCCTGATATTATTTCTGGCAGACAGATATGTGGAAACGGCCAAACGTAGTTAAGGAGTATTTGTCACAAAAACAAGAAGGGCCTCCTCAGTAGCTTCTAATATCTCATAGGCATCACAGCATAAACCCGTCTTCTCACCTTTAAATTCGTGGAGGAGGCTTGGAGCTCTTATATTATGCCTGAGATATGGAATAACGGCTTCCTTTGGGTAGACATTGTTAAACCAAATAGAGACGAAATGAAAAAACTCTCCGAGAGATTTCCCTTTCATGAGCTTAATCTTGAGGACTGTCTATCGAAAATTCAGATTCCAAAAATAGACCGATATGAGGATCACGCCTTTATAATACTAAACTTTCCCACTTTAGAAAAAGAAAGAATACCTAGATCAAGACAACTTGCCTCATTCATTGGCTCGGGTTACTTGGTGACAGTTCATGACGGAGAGCTTAGGTCTATTTCAGAAATATTTCGACAATGTGTGCAGAGTGACAAGGCTAAGAAAGAGCTAATGGGAAGATCAGCAGGTTATCTTTTCCACAGTATTATCGATGCACTAACCGATGATCTTTTAAATCTCGTCAGAAAGATTGTCGGCAATATAGAAGATATCGAAGATGTAGTATTTGATGAACAAGCAAACGCTGCAGGCGAGATTTCATACATAAGACGCCAGATAACAGTCCTCAGAAGAATTGCAATCCCTTTGAAAAGAACTGTAAACGAAATTGCGGCTAAAGATATACGCAAATTTTCAGAAGAGGATTTAACGCCATATTTTGACGATGTAAATGATCACATCGACAAGGTGATAGACACACTTGAAGAATCAAAAGAGACTATTGAGATATACAAAGACACCGATTATTTGCATGGAACAGATAGGTCTAACAAGATATTGGCAATACTTACAATAGTTTTTACTCTATCGATGCCTGTAACGATAATGAGCTCTCTGTATGGAATGAATGTTGATATCCCAACAATTGAAGATCCGTCATTGCAAATCCTAGGTAGATATACAACTTTTTTTTTGATAGTAGTAGGCTCATCCGCTATAGCACTTACCATGGCCTTGTATTTTCATAGGATCAAGTGGATTTGAGCAGATACATTAGACTACAGTTGAGACAGTGGTTTCGGAATTACGTTAGTTCAGATGCAATACATGATATGGTAACCTTCCTGGCATAGTGGGAGTGACTGCTAATTTAATTATTAACGGGTGGTATTCATAATCAATATTATGACCGATAACATTACTTCGGCACATCCTGATTCCAATATTCACCCAGGTACAAGAATTGCCTATGTGAGTCTAAATGTTTCAGATATTGATAAATCACTTGACTTTTATGGAAAAGTATTAGGCTTCAAAGAAGTGAAAAGGTCACCCGGTGAACGGGTACTTCTTTCTGCCGATGAATATCCTTACTATCTTGTAGAACTTTTGCAGGCAAAGGAGACAGCGGTAGCAGGCTACAATACTCAGGGATCCAGGGCCATTAGAAGGGCAGGCTTGTATCACTTTGCAATATTGCTTCCAGACAGAAAATATCTGGCAGACGTGCTTCAATACCTGACTCAGAGGGGAGATGAGCTTACGTTTGAAGGCTTGGCTGACCATCTAGTGTCTGAGTCCATCTACATACGAGACCCCGACAACATTGGTATAGAAATCTATTGTGACAAGCCGTCTCTTCAATGGAAATGGGATGGAAGCCGGGTGAGGATGGCTACGGTTAGGCTGGATACGGAAGGTCTGTTAAAAGAATCAACGGCGTCTGGATGGAAGGGAATGCCTGCCAAGACAGTTATAGGCCATGTCCACCTCCATGTTCGAGATCTTGCAAAGGCCATGAAATTCTATCGCGACAGCCTTCGCTTAACCCACACTGCAAGTTATCCTGGCGCCTATTTTTTTGCGGCTGGTAGATATCACCATCATATTGCAACAAATATCTGGCTTGGAACCAATATTCATCGAGCTTCATCGGAAGACGTCGGATTGAATCATTTTAGCATCGAACTTCCGAATAAGGAACAATACGAGAAAACCGCAGAGCATCTCACACAATACAAGATACATACACCACGAGATTTACACTCAAGTGCATCAAAGAGTGCTTTCTTTCGCGACGCTGATGGTATAACAATTCAACTTTATACCAGATGACAGACTCAATTGTGTAAGATAATAGTAATAGCCGAGTAAATAGCCTAAGTAAATTTATAGTTAATCTGTTGGGTTTGTACGCAATCAATAAGTAATATAGCACGCTCTTAAGAGGTGCTCGAAATGGAGTATGACGGACTAAATAAATTAGTAAGTGCCAACAGCGATATCTTAATAACCTAAAAAGAAATGGGGGTTGTTGCGATTTCCCTTTTCGTTACGCCTGTAATCTATCATCACATTCAATATCCATACAGAGACTTGGAGAAGTTTAAGGATCGAAGTCATAGATTTATGATGTTTGGTCTAATTCCCGCGGGTGTAACATGTAACACTATACTTGGCTTTGGAGATGGCTTTGTCGTTTACCGTGGGTAGGGGGATCGCCTTTGGACTGGCAGCAATACCGTTTTTGCTTGTTTACATACTTTTCAAGAAGAGAAAATAATGATTTGTTTTTTCCTGGTAAACAGCAGAGTTCTCTCCAGTGATCCAGTTCAAAAAATTGTAAGATCTAGGCTCTGAAGCGCCTCTTTGAGGCGTATTCACCTACATCATACAAATATTTTGTACTTCTACTGAAATGTGGGTGTCTTGTCACCAACCACCTTATAGGATGTTGCAACCAATATACCAATGAAAGCATTAGTTTATCATGGTCCAATGGATGTCAGAGTGGATGACAAACTAAAACCAAGGATTCAAGATCCAGAGGACATTGTACTTAAGGTGACGAAGGCTGCAATATGCGGATCAGACCTCCACCTGTATCATGGCACAATGAAAAGCATGGAACCAGGACAGACTCTTGGACACGAGTTCGCGGGTATTGTCGAGCAGGTGGGAGATAAAGTTACTGAAGTGAAAGAAGGAGATAGAGTGGTTATCCCCTTCAACATACATTGTGGGAAATGCTGGTTCTGCCGTAATGACCTATGGTCACAGTGTGACCGTGCAAATCCAATGAACGATATTGGCGGTATGTTTGGGTATGGTCAAATTACTGGAGGTTATGATGGTGGCCAGGCAGAGTATGTAAGGGTGCCCTTTGCAAATGCTGAATCAATCAAGATTCCTGATCAGCTAAGCGAAGAGCAAGTGCTTTTCCTTAGTGATGCTCTGTGCACCGGCTACTTCGCAGCAGATATGGCTGAAGTAGGATTAGGAGATGATGTTGCTGTATTTGGCGCAGGTCCAGTAGGATACTTTGCTGCAATGGGTTCGCTGCTGCGTGGTGCAGCGAGGGTTTTTGTGATTGACCATTGGCCTTTCAGACTTGATAGGACTGCCAAGCTGGGAGCTGAGCCTGTAAACTTTGACAAAGAAGACCCCGTAGAGAGGATTAGACGAGAAACAAGAGGTAAGGGGGCAAAATGCATAGATGCAGTAGGCTATGAAGCTGTGGGTCACCACAATCATGAAAAGAGCGCGAACCCTGCATATGTCCCGCTAAATTCAATGCAAGTCATAAACTGGATATTGCAGTCAGCAAGAAAGGCCTCAGCAGTCAGCATCGCTGGCGTATACAGTACCGAATATGTTAATTTTCCATTGGGCCAGTTCTTCAACCGCAATATCCAAATTAAGATGGGTCAGTGCCCAGTAAGGCGATATAGCGATCAATTGTTGCACATGATAGAGACAGGCAGAATAGACCCTACTCAGGTCATAAGCCATAGGATGAAACTTGACGAATCTGCAAAAGGCTATCAGATATTCGACGCCAAGGGAGAAGTACACAAGGTAGTACTTACCCCGTAGCCAGCACAACCAGCACTGTCTATTTCCTTTGGATTCTTTGTTTGGAAATTGTTATCTGTACTAAGATTGAGTTGCTTTTATGTACCTATTGTCCTGATAGACCTGATCTGGTGATACCTTCACATACGTGCCGTCTGCGGCTACGGTAACAGTCTTGCCATCAGGAATAACTCTAACTTTTTCTCCTTCCGATCCTTTCATCAACTCTGGCCACAGCATTGTCAACGCCAGCGGTGTACTTGATACGATAAAATTTTCCATTGCTGTCTCTTCCAAAAGACTTTGCTGCAGAAGAGGAAGCGCTTCTAATAGTCCAACCTTTTGTGATATCTCCATAAGCATCTTGTATGTCACGATCTCTGCGTTTTCTATAATTGCGTCTTGCTTCGTCTGTAAGAGTTCATGTTCTGCATCTATTCTATCTTTGCTTTTTGAGCTAACCAGAGATTTTGCAGTTTCTTTAACCGTATTTGATACAGTGTCCATATCCATTGGTAACATTTTCGGCAAAGCAGCCTTTGCGCTGGTCGGACTGCCGCCTAGGTTTGTAATAATGGTTCTGAGCCTATCCTGTTGCACAAAAGTTTGTTCCAAATGATACTGTAATTGCTGTTTTACCAAAGGAATTGGTGTCTCACTCATACGAGTTTCATTCCTGTCAACAGCTGCGTTCTCCATTGCCAATGCTTCATTGAAGAACTGGACAAGTTTTTGTTTCATAAGTGAATCTGCCATATGGCAAGATACTTCTCTTTATCGTCTTTAAGTATTTATTATAGATTCTATCTATTCGCAAGTTACACGATTGTTATATCACGACTTACAGTGATCATTGCCTAGTTTACTTCAACCATATACTTACGCTACTACCATGTTGATAAGTCATGAAAATTCAGACCGATTGTCTAAACCTCTGTCCGTATTTTAGGTACACACACCCTCCCTCGAGATGAGATGAAGCAATCTATCTTTCAATCTCAACTGGCCATATATTGAGACTCCAGTATATTACAGGAAGATCAGCAAGCTTGGCGCCTCTCAGAAGATGCGGCATTGCTGCCAGATTCCTGACTGAAGGAACGCTCATCTTGTG
>OBLR010000248.1_pt1 | contig 12287 bp, 12 predicted proteins | sample 1519891 | NCBI WGS metagenome assembly OBLR01 (sample SAMEA3113583, study PRJEB22503) | soil metagenome | reverse complement strand
GGCGGTAGTCCCTCACGCCGGGTGGGCGCTCTTCCACTGGAGGTAGCTCGTGAGTAGGTGGGCTGCCGCAACCGCGTCCTCGGGCGCCTGCGCGCCGCCGCTGCGAGCGAGGACGGTCGTGAAGCGCTCGTCAAAGGTCTCGACGGGCACGTCGGCGGCGCCCCGGAGCCGCGCGACGAAGCGCTCGGTCTCTTGCGCCTGCGCCCCTCGCTCTCCGCGGAGGGTGACCGGTAGGCCGACCACGATCCGCTCGACGCCCTCCGCGCGGGCGAGCTCGAGCACGCGGGCGAGCCCGGTGTCGCTTCCGGCGCGCTCGACCACCTCGAGCGGGCGTGCCACGGTGCCGGTGGGGTCCGAGACGGCGACACCGGTCCGTGCGGAGCCGTAGTCGAGCGCGAGAACCTTCACCGCCGCGCGATTGTAAAGACCGTGGTCGTCGCCGGGCTTCAGCCGCCGGCCGCCTCCTCCACCGCCGCGACGATCTCCTCGGGGCGGCCGCCCTTCTCGACGTAGCGCACGGCGCCGAGCTCGAGGGCCCGCTCGACGATCACGGGATTGTCGAAGCCGGAGTACACGACCACCCGGGCCTGCGGCGCCACCCGCCGAATCTCCGGAAGCGCTTCCAGCCCATCCATCGCGGGCATCGAGATGTCGAGAAGAACGACGTCGGGCTGGCAGCGCCCGGCCTCCTCGACCGCCGCCCCGCCGTCGGCGACCTCGCCGACGACCTCGATCCCCTCGCTTTCGAGGACGAGGCGAACCAGCTCTCGGACGGGCGCGCAGTCGTCGCAGAGGAGGACGCGCGCCCCGGCCATCACTTCGCAGCCGGCGCGCGGCGTCTGAGATCGCCCGGCTCGACCGCGCCGGTGCCGGCGGACGCGAGCAGGTCGTTGACGATCTTCCGCGCGGCTCCGAGCGCCTCCTCGAGCGCCTCGTGCGCCTGCTGCTCGCGGTCGACCTCGAGCGCGAGCTTGGCGGCGCTGACGCTCTGGATGACGTCGTCGTTGATCTCAAGCGCCCGCGCGCGGTTCTTGGCCTCAGCGCTCTTGAGCTCGGTGATGTCGGTGAAGACCGCAACCGCGCCCAGCAGCTCGTCCTGCTCTCCGATCAAAGGCGCCGCGCCGCCGAGGAGCCAGCCGTGCGTGCCGTCGAAACGCTGGATGTGAACCTCCTGCGCCTCGACGACGTCGCGGTTCGCGAGGCAGCGGGCCATGGACCAGTCGCTGCCCTCGTAGGGCCGGCCGTCCGGGTGAAACGCCCGGTAGCGGCTCCAGTCGTCCACGGTCTCCGCGTCCGCGGCGCCGGCCCAGATCCGTTCCGCGGCAGCGTTGTGCCGGAGGCGGCCCGTGGCGTCGGAGATGCTGACGCCGTAGGGACTCTGCTCGAGCACGGTGGCGAGCAGGCGGCTCTCGCGGCGCGCCTCTCGCGCCAGCGTCCGCAGCTCGATCTCCGTCATGGCCGCCCCGGCGAGGTCTCCCAGAAGCGAGAGCTCCTCGTCGCTCCAGCGCCGCGGCTTCGAGTCGATCACGCAGAGGCTCCCGAGCGCGTGCCCGTCGTTCGTGACGAGCGGGACGCCGGCGTAGGCGACGACGCCGAGCTCGGGCACGGCGAGGTTGTCGCGCACGCGCGGATCCTCGCGCGCGTCCTCGACGACGAAAGGCCCGCCCTCGGCCACGGCGTACCGGCAGAAGGAGTGCGAGAGTGGCGTCTCCCGGCGGGACGCCCAGGGCTCGGCGAGGCCGTGTCCGCTCTTGAAGAACTGGCGGTCACGGTCGACAAGCGTGACGAGGGAGACCGGCGCGGCGAGGATCCTCGCGGCGAGACGGGTCAAACGGTCGAAGGGCTCCTCCGGAGGCGAGTCGAGGAGCGCGGTGCGCCGCAGCGCCTCGAGCCGAGCCGGATCGCCGAGGACGCCCTCCGTCACGACAGGGCCTCGACGAGGGCCCTCTCGGCCTCGGCCAGGGCCTTCTCGAGTTTCTCGGGCTCGCTTCCACCCGCGCGCGCCATCGTCGGCCGACCGCCTCCGCCGCCCCCGACGAGCGCGGCGGCCGCCTTGACCACGTCGGAGGCGTTCGCCCCGCGCTCGACGACGTTTGCGTCGAAGTTGGCAACGAGGTGCACTCTCCCGTTCGCGCGGGCGCCGAGAACGACGGCAGCGGGGCTGCGCCGCTGCTTCTCCCTGTCGGAGACCTCGAGCAGCGTCTCCGCGTCGGCGCCCTCGACCTCGGCGACGTAGATGCGAACCCCGTTGACCTCCTGCTCGCGCTCCCCGGTGAGCGCGAGCGGCTCGGCGGGCTCGGGCTTCCTCTTCGCCTCCTTGCGAGTCCGCTCGAGCTCGGCCGCGAGCTCGTCCGCGCGGTACGCCCGCGAGCGCAGATATGCGTAGGCCTCCCCCGAGGTCACGGCCTCGATCCTGCGCACCCCAGATCCGACGGAGCCCTCGGCGAGCACCGCGAACGCGCCGATCTCCGCCGTCGAGCGGACGTGCGTGCCGCCGCAGAGCTCGCGCGAGAAGTCGGGGATCTCGACCACCCGCACGACATCGCCGTACTTCTCGCCGAACAGCATCGTCGCGCCGAGGTTGCGCGCCTCCTCGAGCGGCGTCTGGAACGCGTGCACCGGCAGGTTGTCGAAGATGCGCTCGTTGACGCGCTCCTCGACACGCGCGCGCTCGTCGGGCGTGAGCGCCTGCGGGTGCGTGAAGACGAAGCGGAGCTTGTCGGGGCGCACGGCGGAGCCCGCCTGACGGACGTGGTCCCCGAGCACCTCCTGGAGGGCCTTGTGCAGGAGGTGCGTGGCGGTGTGGTTGGCCATCGTGGGAAAGCGCGTCTTCCAGGGGACGACGGCGCGCACGCGGTCGCCCGCGGCGAAGCCCTCGCCCTCGAACACGAGCGCCTGGTCGTCGTCGAACCGGTAGGCCTCGCGGAGCACGGCGCGCGCGCCGCTCTCCGCGTGCTCGACGAAGCCCTGGTCCGTCACCTGGCCGCCGCCCTCCGGGTAGAAAGGGGACTCCCTCAGCTTGCAGAGGAACAGGTCGCCGTCGAGCGCCTCGAGGGCGCCGATCTGCGTCCGCGCCTCGATCTTCTCGTAGCCGACGAACTCGGTCCGGAAGCCCGCCTCCTGGGCGAACCCGCCCGCCCGCGCAGCGCCCCGCCCTGCGCCGGCGCGGGAGATCTCCCGGTGCTCCGCCATCAACCGGCTGAACTCCTCCTCGTCGACCTCGAGGCCGCGCTCGCGCGCCAGCTCCCTGGTCAACTCGACGGGGAAGCCGTACGTCGCCGTCAGGGTGAACGCGTCCTCGCCGGAGATGTCGCCCTTGGCCGCCGTCTCCTCGAAGAGGCGCATCCCCCGCGTCAGCGTCTCGGAGAAGCGCTCCTCCTCGGCGCGAACGACGTCCTGGATATGTCGCCGGTTCTCGGGGAGCTCCGGGTACCAGGCGCCCATCTGGTCGACGACGACGTCGCTCAGGCGCCAGAGCTCGTCCAGGCCGATCGCCCGCGCGTGCTGGACCGCGCGCCGGATGATGCGGCGCAGCACGTAGCCGCGGCCCTCGTTCGAGGGGACGACGCCGTCGCCGACGAGCGCCGTCATGCCGCGCCCGTGGTCGGCGAGCACCCGGTGGGCCTTCGTGGCGCGCTCGTCGGCGTCCCAGGCAACGCCGCTCTCCGCCTCGATCCACTGCATGATCGCCTGGTAGCCGTCGGTCTCGTAGACGGAGCGGACGTCCTGGATCGCGGCCGCCGTACGCTCGAGCCCCAGGCCCGTGTCGACGTTCTGCTGCGGGAGCGGCGTCAGTGTCCCGTCGGCTCGCAGCTCGTACTCCATGAAGACGAGGTTCCAGAACTCGAGGAAGCGGTCGCAGCGCGGGCAGGCGGGCGCACAGCCCGGCTCGCCGCAGCCGTACTCCTCCCCGTAGTCGTAGTAGATCTCGGAGTCGGGGCCGCACGGGCCTGGGCCGCCGACCGACCAGAAGTTCTCCGAGCTCGGCAGGCCGACGATGCGCTCGCGTGGCATGCCGATCTGCTCCCAGAGCGCGATCGCCGTCTCGTCCTCGCCGAGCCCGAGCTCGGGATCGCCGGCGTGGACGGTCACCCAGATCCGATCCCAGTCGAGCTTCAGATGCTCCCGCACGAACTCGGTCGCGTGCTCGATCGCCCCGTCCTTGAAGTACTGGCCGAACGAGAAGTTGCCCAGCATCTCGAAGAACGTCAGGTGGTGGCCGTCCAGCCCGACCTCGTCGATGTCCGGCGTGCGGAAGCACTTCTGGGCCGTCGTCGTCAGCGGCGCCGGGGGCTGCTCCCGGCCGAGGAAGAACGGCATCTGCGGCTGCATGCCGGCGCTCGTCAGAAGCGTCGAGCGGTCGTCGGCCCGGGGGATCAGCGGCCAAGACGGCAGTCGCGTGTGACCCTTCGACTCGAAGTAGGCGAGGAAGCCCTCGCGGAGCTCGGCCGTGGTGCGCATCAGGTCGATTCTAGGCTTCGGAAGACCGGATCAGGCGACGGCTAGGAGGCGCGCCGCTTCGCCGGCTGCTCGGTCGCGATCTCCGCGCGGAGCTTCTCCAGCGAGCGCCGGATGAGGCGGGAGACGTGCATCTGGGAGATCCCCACCTGCTGGGCGATCTGCGACTGCGTCAGCCCTTCGAAGAAGCGCAGATGGAGGATCTTCCGCTCCCGCTCGTCGAGCGCTGCGAGGCCGGGGGCGAGCACGGCTCGGTCCTCGCTCACTTCGTACTCGTGCTCGACCTCGCCGAGCGACTCGAGCGGGTCGAGGTCGGAGCTGTCGTCTCCGCCCGTCGGCGGTGAGGAGAGGGACAGGGTCGCGTACGCCTGTCCCGACTCGAGCGCCTCGAGAACCTCCTCTTCCTCGACGTCGGCTGCCTTGGCGAGCTCGGCGATCGAAGGCGAGCGCTCCAGCTGCACGGTGAGCTCCTCGAGCAGGTGGGACAGGCGCACGTTCAGCTCCTGCAGGCCGCGCGGCACTCGCACGGACCAGCCCTTGTCGCGGAAGTGGCGCTTGATCTCCCCGATGATGTTCGGGGTCGCGTAGGTGGTCAGCTCGACGCCGCGGTCGATGTCGAAGCGGTCGATCGCCTTGATCAGCCCGATGCAGCCGACCTGCACGAGATCCTCATGCTGCTCGCCGCGATACGAGTAGCGGCGCGCCAGCGAGCGGACGAGCGGGAGGTACTGCTCGATCAGGCGCTCGCGCGCCTCGAGGTCGCCGCCTTCGTGGTAGCGGCGGAGCAACTCGCGGTCGGTCTTCTCCGGAGGGACGCTCATCGCCTGCTGGGGTGTTTGACGGGCACGCGCTTGTCGAGAGTGACCCAGTCGCCGCCCTCGCCGGACTCCACCTCGACGGTGTCGACGAGCGTCGAGAGCAAACGCCGCAGCGAGATCTCCTCCTCGTCCTCCGACTCGAGATCGGAGCGCAGCCGGGGCTCGACTGGACCGATCACCATACCGACCGCGTCCGGCTTCACCGAGAGGCGCACGGTCACGTGCGACCCGGTGAGATAGCTCTCGCGCTCGAGCACGCTGGCCAGGGCGAGCTGGAGGTCCTCCAGGTGCTCGTACGAGAGGTCGAGCCGCGCCGCCAGCCCGCCGACGACCAGCCGCGCGACCCCGTGAAACGGCTTCTCCGGCGGGATCGAGAGCGTGATCGCGTGCTCGCGCTCGCTCACGGCGAGCCCCGGCGGAGCTCGTCCTCGATCTCGTCCTCGCGTCGGGCCGCTGCATCTTTGCCGGCCCGGTAGGCACCGCGCACGTCCTTGCGCGCCCGCAGGGACGCCGCGCCGTGCGCGATCCCCTCGACGAGCCCGGAGATCTTCTGCACCGGCCGCGTGAGCGCGAACGTGACAGCGCGAACGGCCGTGTCGACGCTGTCGGCCGCGTCGACGGCGCTGTCCGTCACGCGATCGACCTTGTCGAGCTGGGCGTTCACGCGCTCCATCGTTCCAGCCGCCTGGTTGATCACCGGGAGCACTTCTCTCTCTAACCCTCGTATGAACGAGGTAAGACGCCCCACGGTTGCGCCCAGGCGAAAGAGGACGTAGGCGAGCGCGACGGCGACCAGGACGAGGAAGGCGCTGAGCGCGAACCAGAGCACGTCGATTGCTGTGAACTCCGCCAGGAGCATCACGCCATCCTAGTCCGCCGAGGAGATGAGCCCGGCGCCCACGACCGCGTCGTCCTCGTAGAGGACGGCCGCCTGCCCCGCGGCGACGCCGTAGGCGGGTTGGTCGAGCGTGAGGCGGAAGCCCCGGCGGTCCGCCTCCACCCGTGCGGGCGCGGCCGGCGACCGATAGCGCAGCTTCGCCTCGACCCGCTCGACCGGCACGAAGAGGCGGCCGGGCGAGGCGCCGATGCTCGTGCGCGCCAGCGAGGCGCGGGGCCCGACGACGACGGCGTTCGCAGCCGGATCGGTCCGGAGCGCATAGACGGGCGTCCCGGCGGCGACGCCCAGGCCCTTGCGCTGACCGGGGGTGAAGCGCCAGAAGCCGGCGTGGCGGCCGAGCTCGCGCCCGTCCTCGTCGAGAATCGACCCCTGGCTCTCGGGCAGCCCGTGCCGGGCGAGAAACTCGCGGTAGTCGCCGCCGGCGAGGAAGCACGCCTCCTGGCTCTCCCGGCGCTCCGCCGCCTCGAGCCCAGCCGCGCGGGCCTCGGCACGCGTCTCCTCCTTGCCCTGGCCGCCCAGGGGGAACCAGAGGCGCGAGAGCAGGCGAGGATCGAGCCGGGCGAGCATGTAGGACTGGTCCTTGGCCGGGTCGGCGCCGCGCGCGAGCAGAAGGCGGCCGCGGTGCTCCGCCAGGCGCGCGTAGTGGCCCGTGACGAGCTTGCGCGCGCCGACCCGCCGTGCAAAGGCGAGCAGCGCCGCAAAGCGGAAGCTTCCGTTGCAGCGGATGCACGGGTTCGGGGTCTCGCCGCGGGCGTAGCCGGAGACGAAGGGCGCGACGACCGCCGTCCGGAACTCGGAGCGCAGGTCGAGCGTCACGTGCGGGAGCCCGAGCGCGTGGCACGTCTCGCGCGCCGCCATCACGGCCGCGGGCGAGCAGCACGCACGCGCGCCGTCCAGGCCGGCCGGGTCGGTCCAGAGCCGCAAGGTGACGCCGACCGCCTCGTGCCCCGCCTCCCGCGCACGCTGGAGCGCGACGGCGCTGTCGACCCCCCCGCTCATCGCCACCGCCACACGGCCCTCGGCCGGGGCGGCTGCGACCGCCGGGCCGAGCGCCTCGGCGAGGGCGTCGGCGGCGAGCCTTCCACCCGGCACGGCTGCCGCCGCGAGGGTCGTGAGCCCGTGAACGTCGCGGCACAGCTCCGCCACGCCCGGCCCTTCCCCGCGCGCGGCCTCGACGCGTTCCTCCCGGACGGTGACTCCGATCCAGGCGAGGTCGCCGCACTCGGCGGCGTTGCCGATGAGCTCCTGCGCGTCCATGAAAGAGAGAAGTGCTCCACCCCGCCGATGAAGCTCCGTGCGTGAGGAACCTGGACGAACCAGGTGGGTGCCCTGCCGGCCGACGCCCCTGGCGGCGCCCGGACGCGGGCTCCCTCTCAGTAGGTGTTGGTTCTACATATGCGCACGGCGCCACGCACGGAGTCGAGCACCGAAACTCACTCTAGCGCACTACCCTGGGCGTCCCGATGGACGAGCGGCTTCAGGCTGCGGGCGCTCGGGCTCCCCGAGCCAGGGGGTTCGCGCTAGAGGGGTCCTACTCGGCGAAGCGCCAGCGGATCGTCCCTGCGCCCGCGACGCCGAGCTGCTGGGCGAGGGCGGGCGTGAGCTCGAAGGCGACCCCCTCCCCCACGCCGCCCTGCTCGATCACGCGGGCGCGCGCCTCGCGGCCGTTCGCCGAGAGCACGACCTCGACGCCGCAGGGGAGGACGGCATGCGCCACGCCGAGCGTCTCCGGTGCCAGCGTGACGCCGCATGCCGTCGTCTGGCCGACTCGCTCGGGGCCGAGCACGGCGACCTGGGCCTCCTGCCATTCCGGCGCCGTCGCGGCCGGGGGCGGCTCGCCGGCCGGCTGAGCCGGCCCGTCCCCCGCTCCTCCCACGGCCACGACTCCGAGCGCGGCGAGGAGGGCGACCCCGGCGAGCGCCGCCTGTCGCTGCACTAACGCTGCCCTCATCGCCGCTGCTCGAGAAGATCCCCGAACGACTCGCGGACGAGCCCGTCGAACTCGGTCGGCAGCGACCCGTCCGGAGTCGCGAACTGACGCAGGTGGACGAAGAGGTAGGAGAGCGCTTCGAGGCGGAGCGGATCGCCGTGAAGCTCCTCGCGCGCGAGCCGCTCCAGATCCCAGAGATTCCAGTGCCGGGGCTGGACGGTCGCGCGTGTGCGGAGGTCGACGACGCCCGAGGACGCCGGGCTCCGCGCGGGCCGGGCCGCCGCAGGGGGCGGAGTCGTCGAAGGGGCGGGGGAAGGAGGCGGCGTCGGCACCGGGCGAAGCGGCGGGCGCTCCGACGGCGGAGGAGGCGGGGCGGGAGGCACCTGCTCCTCGGCCCCGTCGGGCAGCGTCTCGGCGTCCGCCGGCAGCGCCTCGGGCGGAGGCGCGAGCAGCGGCGGAGGCAGAGGAGCGGCCTCAGGAGCGGGCGCCGAGGGTACGACCGGCTCCGTCGCCTCGGGCGGCTCCGACGGAGCTGCGAGCGAGCCCGGCCGCTCCAGCCGCCAGGCCGCCCACTCGAACGTCGCGGCGAAGATCCACGCGAGCGCCATCACGAGCACGACCACGGGCCACTCCGCTTCGAGCAGCCAGAGCCCGAGGGCGACCGTGAGGATGAAGGCGGCGAGCGCGAGGAGGCGAAGGAGAGAGCGCGGACGGGGCACGCAGACGCGAGCCTACCGCTTGTCTACTTCCGCTTCGGGCCTTCGTCCTCGCTCGACGGCTCGGGCGCCTCCTCAGCCTCAGCGCTCGCGCCGGTCTCCTCGGCCGTGGGCTCCGCGGGCTCGGCCTCCGGTTCCTCCTCCGACACGGCCTCGGACTCCTCCGCAGGGGCGGCCTCGATGGCCGGCGGCTCCCCGTCGCGTGGCCCGCGGGTCGCCTCGACGCTCGCCTCAGCGGCGCGAACGATCGCGTCCACGGCCTCGTGGACGGCGGCATCGCCGTGACCGGCGGCGGACAGGAGCTGCTCCGCGCCCATGCGTGCGCGCTGGACGATGACGTCCGCCTGCGCCCGCGCCCACTCGAGCGTCTGCTCGACCTCGGCCCGGGCCGAGTTCGTCAGCTCGGTCGCCTGGTGGCGCGCCTGCTCGGTGAGACGCGTCCCGCGGCTCTCGGCCTCGCGCAGCTCGGCGGTCGAGTCGCGATTCGCCTTCGTAAGGATCTCGCGCGCTTCCGTGCGCGCTGCGGAGAGGATCTCGCTCCGCTGCCGCTCGGTCTCCTGGCGAATGCGGGCGACCTCCGCCTCCTGCTGCTGAAGCTCCATCTGCTTCTCGCGGATCTCCTGCTCCGCGCGGCCGACCTGCTTGGCGGCCGCATCCTGGGCGTCCCGCTCGATCGTGTCCGCGAACTCCGCAGCGGCGCGCACGATGTGGAGCGCGTCCATGCGGACGGCGTGGCCCGAGGGCTCCGCGATGGCGCTCTTCGGCGCTGCCTGGAGCACGCGCAGGTTCGCCTGGAGCGAAGTGACGTGCCGGCGGAACGCGTCGAACGCCTCCTGCACCTTGGCACGGTCGTACCCCTCGGTGGAGGCGGGGAGATCCTCGATGCGAGGAAGCGGCGTCAGGCCCGGCTGGGCCCGCCCTGGTTCTTGCGTGGACATCGTTCTCTACTCCTCCCCTCCGCGGCTCTCCCGCGGGCTCGACACAAGTATGACCTTCCTCATCGGCTGTCGAGGCTCCGTTCCTTAGCCCTGCGGCTCACGGAGCACAATTCCAAGCTCCCGGAGCTGTTCCTCCTCGACCTCGGAAGGCGCGCCGCTCATGGGGTCGACGCCGGCCTGGTTCTTGGGGAACGCGATCACGTCGCGGAGGTTCGGCTCGCCCGCGAGCAGCATGATCGTACGGTCCATCCCGGGCGCGAAGCCGCCGTGCGGAGGGGCGCCCATGCTGAGCGCGTCGAGCAGGAAGCCGAAGCGGGACCGCTGCTCCTCCGGAGAGATGCGGAGGACGTCGAAGACCTTCGCCTGGAGCTCCGGTCGGTGGATCCTGATCGAGCCGCTTCCGAGCTCGACGCCGTTGACGACGAGGTCGTACGCCTGGGCGACCGCGGCCCCGGGATCCGTCTCCAGGAGAGCCTCGGACTCAGGAGTCGGAGACGTGAACGGATGGTGGTTCGCTTGCCACGCGCCGTCGTCCTCGTCCCAGTCGAACATGGGGAAATCGACGATCCAGACCGGGCGCCAGGCGTCCTCGTCGACGAGTCCCAGCTCGCGCCCGAGCTGCACCCGGAGCGACCCGAGCACGCGCGAGACGACCGCGGGTGCATCTGCCCCGAAGAGGACGGTCGAGCCGGGCCCAGCCCGGAAGCGGGCGAGCTCCGGCTCGGAGAGGAACTTCGCGATCGGCGAGCGAACCTCGCCTTCCTCGTCGCAGACGAGATACGCCAGTCCCTTGGCGCCGCGTTCCTTCGCCGCCTCCTCCAGGCGGGCGAGCTCGGCGCGGGAGAACGCCTGCGGGACGGTCAAGAAGCGGACGCATTCCGCGCTGGCGAAGACCCCGAACTGCGAGCTCCGGGTGATCTCGGTCGCGTCTTCGATCTCGAGCTCGAAGCGGAGGTCGGGCTTGTCCGTCCCGTAGCGGAGTTCGGCCTCCGCGTAGCTCAGCCGTGGGAACGGCGCCGGGAGCTCGACGTCGATGCACTCCCGCCACACTGCGGGGAAGACGCGCTCCATCAGCGCGAAGATGACCTCCCGGTCCGGGAACGCCATCTCGAGGTCGAGCTGCGTGATCTCCTGGACGCGGTCCGCGCGCAAGTCCTCGTCCCTGAAGCAACGGGCGATCTGGTAGTAGCGCTCGAACCCGGAGATCACGAGCAGCTGCTTGTAGATCTGCGGCGACTGCGGGAGCGCGAAGAAGCGGCCGGGCTGGAGCCGCGTGGGGACGAGAAAGTCGCGCGCGCCCTCCGGCGTCGGCTTCGCCATGATCGGGGTCTCGATCTCGACGAAGCCGGCCGCGTCCATCTCCCGGCGGATGATCGAGATCATCTGCGCGCGCATGCGGATGTTTCGCTGCAGCCGCTCGCGCCTGAGGTCGATCCAGCGGTAGCGGATCCGGAGCGTCTCGTCGACCCCCTCCTCGTCGAGCTGGAAGGGGAGCGGCGGGCAGCGGGAGACGATCTCAAGCCGGTCGACCTGCAGCTCCACCTCCCCGGTTGCGAGCTCCGGGTTCACGTTTTCGGGAGCGCGACGTACGACCTCGCCCTCGGCCTGGAGGACGAACTCGTTGCGGACGACATGCGCGACGCCGATCGCCTCGGGCGTGCGCTCCGGGTTGACGACGATCTGGCAGATTCCGCCCGCGTCGCGCAGGTCGACGAACACGAGGCCGCCGTGGTCGCGGCGCGCATCCGCCCAGCCGGCGAGCGTGAGCCGTTGCCCGACGTGTTCGGGCCGCACCTCGCCGCACATGAGGTCGCGCCACTTCATCTTTCTCGCAACTCCTGGCGGAGTTGCGAGAACGGAACGGCGACATCCGGCCGATCCGGTCGGCGAATGGTCGCCTCCTCCGTCCCCGCGATCACAGTCGTTCGAGCGCCTAGCCGTCGCGCCTGAGTGAGCTGTCCCTTCAGGGAGCGGCCGGCATAGTCCGTCTCGGCCGAGCGTCCCTCGGCCCGGAACCCGATCCCGGGTGTCGGCTGCCCGCCCAGCTCCTCGATCAGGCCGTCGTAACGGCCGCCGCCCGAGATGACGCTCTGGGCGCCGTGCTCGGGCCCGACGAACTCCCAGGTCGTGCGCGTGTAGTAGTCGAGGCCGCGCACGAGCGTCGGCTCGAGCTCGTAGGGGACGCCGTAGGCATCGAGCGCCGCCCGCACCTCGGCGAAGTGCGCGGCGCACTCGGGGCAGAGCGACTCGCCGATCTTCGGCGCGTCCGCAAGCACACGTTGTGCCGCCTCGCTCTTGACGTCGAAGACTCTCAGCGGGCTCGTTGCGCGCTTTTCGCGCACTTCTTCGTCATGAAGGTCCGCGTCGTGCTCGTCGAGCCACACCGTGAGCCGCTCGAGGTACGCCGGACGGCACTTCGCGTCCCCGATCGAGTTGAGGAGGAGCGTCCACTCGGAGACGCCGAGCGCCCGCAGGAGCTCCGCGTAGAGCTGGACGATCTCGGCGTCGACCGCCGGGTCGTCCGAGCCG
>OBLR010000247.1_pt1 | contig 12288 bp, 7 predicted proteins | sample 1519891 | NCBI WGS metagenome assembly OBLR01 (sample SAMEA3113583, study PRJEB22503) | soil metagenome | reverse complement strand
CAAGCGCGGCCGGTCGAGTGGGTCTCGCCTCCTGGACTCCTACCTCGCCCGCAGCTACGGGCGAGTGGCCACCTTCGGCTTCTACCGAGTGCTCGAGCGCCGCTGAAGCCCGTCCGTGCCGGACGCGGCCGCCGCGCCGCGTTTCACGGGGGTGTCATGATGGCCTCATGGTCCTGCGCGGCGCGCTGGTACTGGTGGCGTTGCTCGCGCTCGGCTGGTTCGGGGTGCTCTACCGCGACCGCCGTGTCGGCCAAGCGGCGGCCGACGTCATCTTCTACCAGCCGGGGCTTCCGGCGGCCGAGTTCGAGCGTCAGATGGAGCGCCTCCGGGGTGCCCGCCTGCTCGACCCCGACCGCTACTGGGAACTGACTCGGGCCAGGTACCTCCTCTTGCGCGACCGGCCGGTCCGCGGGCTGCGCACCGCGAACGGGCTCGTCCGCGAGGAGCCGGACAACCTCGATGCCTGGATCATCGTCCACGAGGCGGCGCGGGAGGTCGATCCACGCCGAGCGGCCAGGGCCCTGACCGAGATCAGCCGCCTGAACCCGCGCCTCGCGGGGCGGCGCTAGGGCTCAGGCCTCGACCGGTTCCTCTCGCGTCCCTGTGGCGGACCGACGCCGCCGCCGAGGCGAGGAGGTCTCGTGAAGCGTTCGCTGGGTCGCCACCTCGCTGGCCGCGATGAGCCCGCCGGCCATGATGATGGCCGGCAGCGTCACCGCCGGGAGTTCCCAGTCCCAGTCGATCGAAGCGTGCAGCAGCCAGACGGTCGACGCGGCGCAGCAGCCGGCGGCGAGCGGCTGGCCACCGCGGAGCGCGCGCCGCCCGGCCACGCCGACACCGCCGAGGGCGATCAGCAGCGCAAACAGACCGGGCAAGCCAAGCTCGGTGGCCATGCCAAGCTCGAGCGAGTGGACCTCGCGCACGCCGCCCTCGACCGGACGCTCACGGAGCCACTCCGCGCGGAAGCCTCCGGCCCCCACGCCCGTGAGCGGCTCGCGCACGAACGCGTCCACGCCGATACGCCAGTAGTCGTACCGGCGGGACTCGACGCTCGTCAGCCGCGACGGGGAGGCCCTGGCAAACCGCGGGGAGTCGCGGTCGCCCCGTTCGCCCAGCCCGCCGAGCACGAGTCCGGCCACCGTCAGCGCCACGGCCAATGCGGCTACGGCGGGTAACCGGTGCGCGAAGCTCAGCCGGTCGATCCGCGCATCTTCTGTCCCCGGGGCTCGGGCCGCCCTCGCGGCGGCCAGGGCCGCCGCGCCCATGACGACGACGAGGATCGCGAGCATGATCGCGCCGTCACGCTGCTGCTCGGAGGAGGAGCCCGACAACGAGGCCACGCCTGGAAGCGCCGCCGAGCATGCGCCGGCCACGATCCCGGCCACGACGGCCAGACCCACGCCGCGCAGTTGCAGCCGGGTCGGGGAAGCGGCGAGCAGGACGATCAGTCCGACGACGGCCGCGGCGATCGCGCCGCGCGAGTAGGACAGGTAGACGCCCATGCCGAGTGCCGCGCAGGCGGCTGCGGCAAGGGAGCGGATCATCGTCGGCCGCGTGCTGTCGCCCGCGAGCCGGGCGCAGAGCACGAGCCCGATGGCCGCCAGGGCACCCTCGGAGTTCCAGTAGGTGATCGGCTGCTCGAGCCGCCCGCCCGCCCCCGTCGACCGGGCCAAGTCCACGACGCCCGGCAGCAGCCGCTCGGCGAGCCCGTAGCCGATCACGACGACGATCCCGAGCGCCAGGACCGGCTCGAGCGCGCGGCGCACCTCGCCTAGACGCAGCACCCCGGTCGCCGCTACCAGCACACCGAGGTAGAGCAGAGACCTCTGGACGGCGTCCGTCGCCGGTGTGGAGACGGGCGCCCAGGTCAGCGACGCGGCCGTCCAGACGGTCAGGAAGGCGAGGCCGCCGAACGCCGCCCAGCCGGGCGCGCTCGCGGGAAGCGGTCGCGGCCCGGCGAGCGCGACGACCAGCACGAGCGCCCAGGCAACCATCCCGGCGACCAGGCGTGGATCCTCGAAGTAACCGCCCGAGAAGAAGGCGAGCGCCGTCGGGCCGGCGAACAGGATCGCCGCGGCGGTCAGGAGCACGGGGCGCCGCACCGCGAAGAGCGTAGCGGGCAGGCACTAAGCTCCCGCGGCCATGCCCACGGCGCGCCGGGACACGGTCACCGCTGCGGCGCTGGGCTTGGTCGCGTACGCGCTCGCCTTCGCCCAGCGGCCGGGCCTGGCGACGTCGGACACGAAGGTCGACCTCCACGTGGCGGCGGGCCGGTTCCTGGCCGACGTCGCGTCGATGTGGACCGACTCGGGCAGCCTGGGTCAGGTCCAGGGCGGCCAGACGGCCGGCTACCTGTTTCCGATGGGTCCGTTCTTCGCCGCGGGAGAGGCCCTCGGGCTGGCCCCGTGGCTCGTCCAGCGCCTCTGGCTCGGGACGCTCCTGGCCCTCGGCGCCTGGGGCACGCTGCGCCTGCTCGACGCCCTCCGCGGACGTCCCCGAGGGGTCGCGCACGTGCTCGCCGGCCTCCTATTCATGGTCAACCCGTTCGTCGTCGTCTACGCGAACCGCACGACGGTCACGCTCCTCGCCACCGCGGTGCTGCCCTGGCTGCTGCTCGTGGTGCACCGCGGGGTGCGCGAACGCGGATGGCGCTGGCCCGCGGCGTTCGCCCTGCTCTTGACCGCCTCGGGCCCAGGGGTCAACGCCGGGGTGACCGCGTGGCTGCTCGTTGCGCCCGCGCTCCTGCTGGTCTACGAGGTGCGCTACGTGGGCGTAGGCCGGCGCTCCGCGGGCGCGTTCCTCCTGCGTGCCGCGCCGCTCACGCTCTTGACGAGCCTGTGGTGGCTCGCCCCGGCCTTGGTGCAGGCGTCGTACGGAACCGACTTCCTCCCCTTCACCGAGTCCTCGGGGACGGTCTGGGCCACCACGAGCGCGAGCGAGAGCCTGAGACTCATGGGCTTCTGGGTCTCGTATCTCGGCGTGGATTACACCGTGCCGCTCGCCGCCTGGGCGGACGCCAAGATGCTCCTGTACGCGGCGCCGGTCGTGGCGGCGATGTTGCTGGTTCCCGCGCTCGCCCTCGCCGGCTTCGTCTGGACCCGGCGCTGGCCCTACGGCCCCTTCTTCCTGGCCCTCGTCCTGCTGGGGATCCTCGTCATGATCGCGGGCTTTCCCGACGGTACGCCCCTGCGCCGCGGGCTCACCTACGCGTACAACCACTTTCCCGAGGTACGCATCCTGCGAACGTCGTACAAGGCCGGGCCTCTGGTGGCCCTGGGAATCGCGTGCCTCGGCGGCGTCGCGGCCGGGGAGGTGTGGCGCCGGGTCGCCTCCGCGCGCCGCGCCGGTGTTGCGCGCGTGCTGCTCGGCGCCGCGGGCCTCGGTCTGCTGGCCCTGGCAGGCTGGCCGCTCGTCACCGGCCGCGCACAGGACCCACAGGTCTCCTGGCGCGCCATCCCGGCCGCGTGGAAAGCGTCGTCGCGCGACCTCGATCGGGAGCTTCCGGCGAGTTCGCGGGCGCTCGTCCTTCCCGGCGACCTGTTCGACTTTCACACGTGGGGCGGCACGGTGGATTCGCTCGCCCCGGCGCTGTCGCGCCGTCCGGTCGCAGAGCGGAGCTTCACGCCGTACGCCGACCTCCGGGCGGCCGACCTGCACTGGACGGTCGACGCCCTGGTGCACCAACGTCGTCTGTTGCCCGGCCAGCTGCCGCCGCTGCTCGCCCTCCTTGGCGTGCGCGCGGTGGTCACGCCCGCCGACGACGATCCCGCCCGTGGCGGCGCCCCATTCCCCGCCGACGCCGCCGCCGCCCTCGCCGGCCAGCCGGGATTCGCTCGGCCGGACCGCGCCTACGGGGCGCTGCGCCCCGCGGCCAAGGGTCCCGACGAGCTCGGTCCGCGACTGTCCCTGCCGCAGGTGCGGCGCTACGACCTGTCCTCGGGTCGGGGGCTGGTGCGGGTGGAGCCGAGGGCTCGGCCGCTCGTGGTCGACGGCTCCGCCGACGCGCTCGCCGCGACGGCGGCATTCGACGCGCTGCCGTCCCGGCGGACGCTGCGATACGCCGCCGACGTGCCGGCCCCAGAGCTGCGCGCGCTTGCATCGCGCGGCGCCGACTTCGTCATCAGCGACACCAACCGGCGCCGAGCGTTCGTCGCCTCGAGCCTTACGCAGAACACGGGCGCGACGCTGCCGTCGGATGAGGCCCCCGCAGAGAACGGCGTCGTGTTCGACCCGTTCCGACGCGGAGCTGCCGCTCAGACGGTCGCGGTCCTGTCCGGCGTTCGCTCGGTCGACGCGCCCTTCTCGCCGGTCCGTCCTCAGTTCCCCGAGCATCGCCCCTTCGCCGCGCTCGACGGCGATCCCGCCACGGCGTGGCTTGCGGACCCCACGCTGGATCGCGGCAGATGGCGCCTCGAGGTGTCCTTCGACCGCCCGCGCGACGTCCCGTACGTCGACCTCGTCCCGTACTCGGACGCCGCGGGGACCGTCCGGGAGGTGGAGATCGCAGGGGAGCGCTTCCGCGTCAGCCGGGGGCGAAACCGCATCCGGCTCGGCCTGCGGGGCGTTACCGAGCTGGAGGTGCTGCTCGCGGACGTGGCTCGGCCTCCGCACGGCGAGCGAGGGGCCGGCGGAATCGCCGAGCTCGACATACCGGGGCTGGAGGTGCGCGAGGAGCTCCGCCTGCCGCGAATAGCCGAGGGCGCCCTCGCGGGGCGTGACCTGCGCCGATCGTCGCTCTCCTACCTCTTCACGCGCACCACCGGCGACGATCCGTATCGCCGTCAGCTCGCACACGGCCCGTGGTCGGCGCTCGAGGTCCGCGACCGGGGCGACGGCGAACGCGAGCTACATCGCCTGTTCACCCTGCCGGCCACCCGCCGCTTCCAAGCGGAGGCGTGGGTCACGGTCGCCGCCACCACCCCGGACTTCGAGCTGGACGCCCTCGCCGGTTATCGAGGCCCCGTCCGTGCCGCGTCGTCGAGCCGCTTCCAGGCGCGCCCCGCGTGGCGGGCATCCCGCGCGCTCGACGGCGACGCCGACACGGCCTGGCTTGGAGGCTGGGTGCCGGGCGGCCGCGCGTGGCTCGAGTGGCGGGGAGCGCGCCGCCAGACCGTCAGTCGTCTGCGGCTCGTCCCGCCCCGCGCGGAGGTGCGCCGCCCCACCTTCGTCCGTCTGCGTTGGGTGGGCGGCGCGACGGACGTGATCCGCGTGAGCCCCGCCGGCGAGGTGGCGCTCCCCCGCCCGATCCGCGCCCGAGCCTTCCGCCTGGAGGTGCTGGGGGCGGGCTTCGCGCCCGGGCTGCCCGCCGCCCGCCGGCGAGTGCGCGCGGTGGGCATCGCCGAGGTCGAGGGAGTACGGGGCCTGACTCCGGTCCGCTCCCCGGCGCGTGATCTCGCCACCCGCTGCGGGGCCGTAACGGCGCGAGTTGGTCGGGCCGTGCATTCCCTGCGCGTGACGGCGACCCGCACAAGCTTCGAGACCGGGCGGCCGCTGCGCGCCCGGGGCTGTCGGACCGCCCCCGCGCTGCCCGCCGGACGCCACCGCCTGGTCACGGGGCCGGGGGCGTTCGCGATCCACGCCCTGCTCCTGAGGTCCCCGGCACCCGACCCGGCGCGAGCGACGGATGGCGGCGGGGGGCGGGTCCTTGACCCGGGGACACCCGGGCGCGGCAGTCATGACGACGTCCGTCTTCGCGTGGATGGGCCCTCGTGGCTCGTGCTGGGCCAGGGCTACAACCGCGGCTGGCGCGCCTGGTGCAACGAGCGCGCGCTCGGCCCGCCGGTGCCCGTCGACGGCTACGCCAACGGCTGGCGCGTCGGCTCGGACTGCAGGAACGCCCGATTCGAGTTTGCGCCCAACAAGATCGCGCTCGCCGGCTTCGCCGTTTCGCTTCTGGCGGGCTTGGCCTGCCTCGGTCTGGTGCTTGCCCCGCGCCGCGCGCGGGTCACCGCCGCCCCGGTGCGGGCCGACGTGCCCGGCGGGGGTGCGAGCGACCGCTGGCCGCTGTCGCGAGCGCTGGTGGCCGCGCTCGCAGCGGGGGCCGTCCTGGCGTTCGTCTTCGGGCTCGCTGCGGGAGCGGTGGCGGTCCCTCTGGTCGCCCTCGTACTCCGGGCCGGAGTGGGTGCCGTGCCACTCACGCTGGCGGGCGGCCTTCTCCTGGCCGTCGTCGTGCCCGTGCTCTATCTTGCCCACCCCGCCGAGCCGGATCGCGCCAACAACGTCGCGTACGCTGCCGAGCGCATCGCGGCGCACTGGGTGACCGTCGCCGCGCTCGTGCTGCTCGGCGCGGCGCTCCTGCGAAGCCTGGGTGGCCTTCGGCCCGCCCGCACGACCCGGCCGCGTGAAGGCCCCGATATCCTCGCCCGGGCCCGTGGCCGAGGCCGGCTATATCCCCCAGCGGGTCCGCCCGCGCACGGTGCGCGCCGTTGAGCTGCGTGGGATCCGCCCGGTGATCGGAGACTACGCCCGCTGGGGAGCGGGCGTCGTCGCCGGGCTGCCCTGGTGCCTCCGCGGGACCCGGGGATGCTTCGCCTTCGGCGGCGAGGAGTACGACTACCTCTACCACCGCTACAAGTTCACGTGGCTCACCGAGCGCGCAGTAGAGGTGCCGATCGCACAGGCGCTCGTGGACCGCCATCGCGGCGCCCGCATCCTCGAAGTGGGCAACGTCCTGTCGCACTACCGCCAGCAAGACCACCTCGTGGTCGACAGGTACGAGCGGGGACCCGGAGTGCTGGGCCGCGACGTGCTCGACCTCGCCGATCTCGGTCCCTTCGACCTCGTCGTGGCCATCTCCACGCTCGAGCACGTCGGCCGGGACGAGGAGCCCCGGGATCCTGGCAAGGCGGTGGAGGCGATCCGGGCCCTGCGTTCGCTCCTCGCCTGGAAGGGCCGGCTCGTGCTCACCGTGCCCGTCGGGTATCACTCGAACCTCGACCGCGCGCTGCAGCTAGGCGAAGTTCCGGTCGCCCGCCTGCGGGCGCTACGGCGCGACCGTCTCGGACCGCACTGGCGCGAGGTCCCGGCCGACACCGTTTGGGGCGCCGCATACGACTTCCTCCTGTACTCGGCGCGCGCAGTCGTCGTCGCGGAAATCGAGCCGTCCGATCCCTGACCGCCGAGCTCGCCGAGCCCCGTCGCGGGCTCGCCCGGGTCTTTAGCATTCGCCGCCGTGAACCGCCCGCTACCGCTGCGCGTGGGGCTGGGAGTCGGGATGGTGGCCGGCTGTGTGCTCGCCCTGCAGGTCCTGCTCACGCGCCTCTTTTCGGCGGCGCTCTTCTACCACTTCAGCTTCCTCTCGATCTCGCTCGCTCTCCTCGGCGCCGGCGCGGGCGCGATAGCGGTCTACGTCCGGCCGCGCTGGTTCGAGCGGCGCCCACTCGAGCAGGAGCTCGCCGCCTGGGCCGTCGTCTTGGCCGCCCTGTTGCTCGTGATCCCGGCGGTCCTCGCTCGAATCCGTTTCGGCACCAGCGATCAGGTCACCGAAACGTTTGCGGCGCTGCTGGCGCTGACGAGCGTCGTGACGACGCTGCTGTTCGCCGCGGCGGGCATCGTCATCGCCCTCGCGGTTCGCGGCTACGCCGCCACGATGTCGAGGTTGTACGCCTTCGACCTCGGGGGAGCGGCGCTGGGCGCGGTGGTGGTCGTTCCCCTCATGTGGCTGGTGGGGGTGCCGACGCTGATCGTCGCGCTCGCCCCCGTCGCCGCCCTCGCCGCGCTCGTCTTCGTTCGAGGACGGGGACCGCTCGCCAGAGCCGCGGCCGCGCTTCTGGTGCTCGGGTCGCTCGCGGCGGCCCTCGCCGGCTCCACGGGCCTCTACGAGCCCGCGCCCGCGTACGAGAGCGGTGTGGTCTCCGACCGCTGGACGCCCATCAGCCGGGTCGTGGGATACGGCGCCCGCCCGAGCGATGGTTTCACCCGGCTGTACTACGACCGCGGAGGGGCCCCGGTCGCCCGGTACGACCGTGGCGGCCCGATACCCGACTGGCGCGACCTCGGCCTGGGACCCCAGTCGCTCGGCTACGTGTTCGGGGGCCCGGACCGCGGACTCATCATCGGCGGCGGTGGCGGCCGGGACATCCTGAACGCGCTGAGCTCGGGCGTGCGGAGCGTGGACGTGATCGAGCTCAACCGCGCAATCGTGGACACGGTGGACGAATCGCTCCGCGACTTCTCGGGTGCTCCCTACAGCCTGCCGGGCGTACACACCCGCGCCGGCGACGGACGCTCGATCCTGGCGGAGGACGACGACGACTACGACGTGATCCACATCGGGTACGCGGACACCTTCTCCAACAGCTCGGGCCAGGCCTTCGCCCTGGCCGAGAACAACCTGTACACGACCGAGGCGTTCGAGGAGTACTTCGACCATCTGCGCCCGAACGGCGTGCTCGACGTGACCCGTCCGCACCGGATGGTCGGCGACGAGGCGCTGCGCATCACCATGCTCGCCCTCGAGGCGCTCCGCCGGCGGGGCGTGGAGCGGCCCGAGCGAAACGTGGTCGTCGTGCTCGGACAGGACATCCTCAGCCCGCTGTTCGGCACCACCCTTGCCCGCACGCGGCCGTGGACGCGCGCCGAGCTCGACCGTTTGGAGACGCTGGCACGCCGGCGAGGCAAGGGCATCGCGTTCGCGCCCGGCGGGCCCTATCGGCTCGAGTGGGCGGACCTCGCCAGAGCTTCCTCTCCGAGGGCATTCTGCGAGAGCTACCGGCTCGACGTCTGCGCCCCCACGGACGACAAGCCGTTCTTCTACCAGATGCGCCGCCTCACGAGCCTCGGCAGCCAGGGCCCGGGCTACCTCTACGACGGAGCCGACCCGTTCCTGATCCTCCTGATCACGTTCGGGATCCTGACCGTGCTCTCGCTCGCGCTCGTCGCGGCGCCGCTCGTGCTGAGAGCGCGAGAGCAGCGCCCCCCGCTCGCGGCGCTCGCCTTCTTCGCCGCGATCGGGCTGGGCTTCCTCACCCTCGAGATCGCGCTGATCCAGCGGTTCGTACTGTTCCTGGGCTTCCCGACCTACGCGCTCTCGGTCGTCCTCTTCGCGCTGCTTCTGTGGACCGGGCTGGGCTCGCTGCTGGCGGGCCGGGGGCGCGATCCGCGCCGCTCGCTCACGGTCGCGCTGACCGTGGCGTGCGGCCTGCCGCTGCTGGAGGCGCTCATCGACCTGCCGTTCGGCGCCCGCGTGGCAATAACCGTCCTGCTGCTCGCTCCCCTCGGGATCCCGCTTGGCATGGCCATGCCGCTCGGCCTCGGCCGCCTCGCCGAGCTCCACGCCGGCGGGGTCCCCTGGGCCTGGGGAGTGAATGGGATCGCCTCGGTCGTGGCCTCCGCGGGAGCCATTACCGTCGCCATCGTGGCCGGCTTCCCCGCCGCCACGCTGGTTGCCCTCGCCTGCTATCTGGGCGCCCTCGCTCACGCCGTTATCGGACCCTGGCCCGAGGGTGCGGCCGTCGGCCTACGGCGCCGGCTGAGGGCGCGCGAGTCGGAGCCGATCCCGGACCCCGCCGGGGGTTCAACCGCGGCATGAGTGCACGGTCCGACGCGGAGGCGCCCCTGCTCACCGTGGTGGTTCCGGTGCACAACGAGGAGGAGAGCCTGGCGGAGCTTCACAGCCGGCTCGTCGACAGCGTGGGTGCGGGTGACGGCCGCCTCGAGATCGTGTACGTCGACGACGGCTCCACGGACCGCTCCGGCGAGCTGATCCACGGCTGGATGGACGACCCGCGGGTCGACGTCGTCCTGGTCAGGCTCTCGCGCAACTTCGGCATGGACGTCGCCATGTCGGCAGGGCTCGACCATTCCCGCGGCGCCTACGTGGCGTTGATGCACGCCGCCCTACAGGACCCGCCGGAGCTTCTCGCCGAGATGCTCGCGAGGGCCCGGGAGGGCGCCGACGTTGTGTATGCGCGCCGCATCGGTCGCGACGAGAGCGCCGTGAAGCGCATGCTCGCCACGACCTTCTACGCGCTGATGCGCCGCATCGCACGGGTGCCTTATCAGGGCCAGGCCGGGGATTTCCGCGTGCTCTCGCGCCGCGTGGTCGAAGCGATCCAGCGCATGCCCGAGCGTCGCCGGTTCCTGCGCGGCATGGTCGCCTGGGTTGGCTACGAGCAGGTGCCGGTCGAGTACCGCCGTGCCGGGCGCCACCACGGACGCGGCGCCTCCTACGGGGACCTGCTGCGGCTGGCCCTGGAGGCGATGACCGCGTTCTCCGACGTACCCCTTCAGCTGGCCACGCTGTTCGGGACGGTCACCGCGCTGCTCAGCGCGCTCGGCGCGGTGGTGATCGCCGGGCTCTCGCTCACCGGGATCGTCGACTTCAGCGCGTGGGTGTGGGTGCTGGTCGCCGTGCTGTTCCTGTCGGGGGTGCAGCTGATCACCACCGGCATCCTCGGCCGCTACCTGGCCCGCGTCCACGGAGAGGTTCTGCGCCGTCCGCTCTACCTCGTGGAGTCGGTGGAGCGCTCCCGATCCGACCTGCCGGCCTCGCCCGAGCCGGCGCGTTCGCGTTGAGCACGACCCGAGCCCGGTCGCCCGCGCAGCCCGCGCCGCCGAGCTCGGACCGGCGCCGGCTGCCTGCGCGCGAGGTCTGGTGGGACGCGCTCTGGCCGCTCGGGCTCTATGCGCTGGTTTCGCTGCTCCTGTTCGGACTCCCGATCCTCGACCACCCGAGGGGCGAGATCGTCGCCGCCGACGAGATCGACTCGAGCGTCTTCATGTGGTTCTACGGCTGGTGGCCGCACGCCCTGCTGCACGGACTGAACCCGTTCGTCACCTACCACCAATTCGTGCCCGAGGGCTTCAACCTCCAGTGGTCGACGTCGATGCCGCTGCCGAGCCTGCTGCTGAGCCCGGTCACCCTTGCCCTGGGACCCTCGGTTGCGTGGAACCTGATCCAGCTCGCGTCGCCGGCTCTCAGCGCGTGGACGGCGTTCCTGCTGTGCCGGCACGTCACGGGAAGGCCCTGGCCATCGCTGGTGGGTGGCTACGTGTTCGGCTTCTCGCCCTACATGCTCGCCCACCTCACGGGCGGCCCCTACCTGGCCCTCGTGCCGCTCGTGCCGATCTTCGTGCTGCTCGTCCTGCGGCGGCTCGAGGGCCGGCTGAGCCCACGCCGCTTCGTGCTCGCGATGACGGCGGCGCTGACGGCGCAGTACCTCATCTCCATCGAGGTGCTCGCCACCTCCACGCTGTTCGGTGCCGTGGCCCTGGTCGCCGCCTTCGTCCTGCTCGGCGAGCGTCGACGAGCACTCATAGGAGTGACCAAGCTGCTGATCGCCGCCTACGCGGCGACGGCGATCCTCGTCAGCCCCTTTCTCTACTACTTCTTCTTCGGCGACCAGTACCCGCCCGGGGCGACCTACTTCAGGGCCGATCTGGCGTCCTTCGTGTTGCCCCCGCACATGCTCGCCGTCACCAGGAGCCACTCGCCCGATGACGTCTTCCGGGGCGCCGTGCTCGAGGCCTACCTCGGCCTTCCTCTGATCGCGCTGATCCTCATATTCGCGTGGCAGCAGCGACGCCGCCGCTCCACGTGGCTACTGCTGATCTGCCTTGTCGTACCTGCGATCGGGATGCTCGGCGAGAAGCTCATCGTGCGGGGCGAGTTGACGGACATCCCGATGCCGTGGAGCCTCCTGCAGCGCCTGCCGGTGCTGGAGCACGCCATCCCGGTGCGTTTCGCCCTGTTCGTCACGCTCGCCGCGGCGCTCATCGTGGCGCTGTGGCTCGTGCGCGGGAGCCTGGGCAGGTGGGCGCTCGCGCTGCTGGTCGTCGCCTCGTTCCTCCCCAACGTCGGCAATGCCGCTTGGCAGACGGAGATCAGCAACCCGGCCTTCTTCGAGACCGGGGAGTACCGAGACCGCCTGGAGCCGGAGGATCACGTCCTCACCGTCCCAGTGTGGGGCCCGAACGAGCGTTGGCAGGCCGAGACGAAGTTCGACTTCAAGCTGTCGGCGGGGTATCTGGGTAACCCGTTCCCGCCGAGCTACTCGCGCTACCCGATCTGGGACACGTTCCTCACCGGCCGGCTCGAACCGAGCTACGCGAGACAGCTGCGCCGGTTTGTCCGCGACAAGGAGGTGACGGCGATCGTCGTAGACAAGCGCCAACCGGGCCCCTGGTCCAGGCTCTTCGGCAGCCTCGGCGTGCGGCCGGTCGACACCGGCGGGGTGCTTTTCTACCGGCTGCGTGCGCCCGCGCTGACGCTGCGAGACTGACCCGCGGATGAGCCCGACGCGCCACGCGACGGAGTACCTGGAGGCCGCCGGCCACCTCGCGCAAGGG
>OBLR010000246.1_pt1 | contig 12291 bp, 13 predicted proteins | sample 1519891 | NCBI WGS metagenome assembly OBLR01 (sample SAMEA3113583, study PRJEB22503) | soil metagenome | reverse complement strand
ACCGCCCTACCCTTATTTGCCGGGGCCCTCGAGCCCTCTCTAGCCCTGCGGCTTTAAGACTTATGGTTCTAAGTATACTCCAGGTGAAGCAATTTAGGTTGTGATATAGTTCACATTTTTTTAACTACTTTAGTTAGATCCATGAGTTGAGGAATAGTTATGCCGGGAGGTTCTATGAATGCTCAACCCCGCCTGCTCGACCAGTCACCAGAGTTGATGGAGATTAGATATTGATAGGGGATCATTGATCGATGATCCGGCGATCCTCCAAGCGGTCGAGGATTTCCAGCAATCGTCTCTTGCGGGCATTGGACCGCCGCAGTTCACTCAGATAACTCTTCCATTCCTCCTTTCTCTCCAGTTTTGTCAAAAGGCGATAGACCTTGCGCAGATAACCCGCAGCCGTCTCATAGGCTCTCGTGTCCGTTAGGGCAATCTGGGCTTCGGCCATCTTCTTCCAGATGGCAAGCGCCCGATCGGGATAGGCATCCGCCACCGCCTGGGCAACCTTGTCGTCGTTAATCCAGCCCACTGACTGAGGTTTGCGCTCATCATACCAGCGGATGACTTCAGCGGGTCGCCGGTCGGCGATGGCGATATCGATCAAAGTGTCCGTCATAGGAGGAGACATCTGCCTGCGCTCAGCAGATACTGGCAGGCCAGTTTCTGGCAACGGCCAAGGAGAAATAACCTGATCTTTCTTCATTCGTTCTGTCGTTTGAGGTCGTTCCCCAGTTTCCAGATAGTGCATCGCGGCAGCCTGGACCGTTGGCCACACTCCGGCCCGTTCTGAAGCCTTTTGCAGGGTCCGAAAGGTATATAGCGTTGGTTGTTGGAAGAAGTCTTCGGCGTAAAAAGCAGCGACACGAGGCCAATCTTCTTCTCTTTCCCGCAACTCCCGCAAAGCTGTACGCAGCTCATTGGCAATGCCCGGCCATCTCTTCTGGGTAGCCTCGATCCCTCGGTATATCCATTGCTCAGCCTCCCCCCAGCGTCCAGCCCCTTTAAGACGGTTGACCAGGCGCACATAACTTCCTGTTTCCGCTGCCTCGCGCTCGCACAAAGGAATGATCTCTTCTTGACGGCCAGCCTTTTCCAATGCTTTGATGAGCCAGTCGCTAAGGCGGTTACGGTGGTAGTTACGAGAAAAGCTCTCCTCCCCCGCGATCGATGTGTACTGCTTCAGGCGCTGTCCGAGCTCGTCTGCCACGCTATTCCAATCTGCCGGGGCATGCTCCTGTTTCCAGAAGGATCCTGCCCCACGGCACAGGTCATACTCGTCATCGAGCTCTGCATCGATGGTCCACAACATCTGTTCAGCGGGCGACAGGGACGAGTGAGACAGTGCCTCGAAGACAAGGTCCATACAGGAGGCGATTTCCTCAGCGGTTTCTCCTTCATCGTCGGTCATCTCCACCCGTCTCGTGCCCGCCTCTAGCAACTCCCGTCCTAGTTCGATCACCTTATCTGCATGCCCTGCAACCAGGAGTGCCTGAAGACGATCCAGTAGCCGCGCGTAGTCAGAACCTGATCCTCCTCCACCCCAGTCATCCTCCCAATCAGGTTCGCCACTCAGTTCGTCAATCTCCTCACGCACAGCATCGACCAACTCTTTTACTGCCCCTGCTGATAGGTCGGTACGATCCTGCAAGGCTTGACGTACAGCCGGATGGCGTTCTGCCTGCTCCTTCAGTAAGGCGATGAGCTGCTCTTTAGTTTGCTTCTCAAGAAAACAGGACAAGGTATCGGCAGCAGCTTCTTTCGATCGCGGCGAAAGGGGATGGACGGTGTCCTCATCCCACTCCTCTTCTTCATCCTCTTCGTCCCATGTGGCCTCTTCTTCCTTGATCTCTCGCAGCGATCTCAAACGTGGGTCCTGTTCGGTCGCGATGGGCACTTCGCGCTTCTGCTTCAGATGCTCCAGATAGTCAAGCACCACGGCCACGGCATGCTTACAGGTGCCTGCATATGGGCAGGTGCAGGAGGAGATCAACTCACCGTCTTTGGCTTCGACCACCGTGGCATATCTGTGCGTACCCTGCACCCAGGCAACGGCTCCCCCGCTTGGCGTGCGGGCCAATCCGTGCACTTGGCCGCTGCGTTGATAGCTGCGTGCACGGGAAGCCACCGTTGCACCCGCCCACCCCTCGAGATCGTCCCAGCTTAGATCCTGGAAGGAACCGATTTTTAAGCGCCTCTGAATCATAATAAAACCATTGCATTATGTTGGGGATAATTAAGACCCTGAATTCTTCGACCAGAAAGCATCTCTTGAAGTCTGTATCTTGCTTGGGGACACGCTTTAAACTTTGCGGCTAGAAAGCACCTCCTGCACCCAAGCGCTCCCGCGCTCACGCTCCAAGAGCTCAGAACGTGCCCGCACCAGCATGAGGCTCGCATAATATCCCATAAAGGCTAAGGCCATGACCAAAAGCGGCGCCAACATGCTCCAGTGGATCGAAGGCTTATCGAGCTTCGTGACCGTCGGTCCTTGATGCAGGGTATTCCACCATTCCACGGAGTAATGAATGATCGGCAGATCCACTACCCCCACCAGGGCCAGCACTGCTGCTGCTCGGCTCGCGGTACGCCGGTCCTCAATCGCCGCTTCCAGGGCCATATAACCGAGGTACAAAAACAATAACACGAGCTCGGAGGTCAGCCGGGCGTCCCACACCCACCACGTGCCCCACATGGGTTTCCCCCAGAGTGAGCCGGTGGCTAAGGCCAGAAAAGTGAAGGCCGCCCCAATCGGGGCGCTGGCCGTGGCAATCACCTCGGCGAGCTTCAAACGCCACACCAGCGCCACCGCCCCTGCCCCCGCCATCACCGCATAGATAAAGAGCGACATCCAGGCACTCGGTACGTGAATGAAGATGATCCGATAGCTTTCACCCTGTTGATAATCGGGGGGGGCGATCACCAGTCCCCAATAAAGGCCAACGAGGGTCAACAAGACCGTGGTCCAGCCGAACCGCGGCAGCCAGCGACCAGACCAGAGGTAGAAGTATTTCGGCGATGCCAGTTGCATAAGAATTTAACCTCAACCCATACGGATGCGCAAAGCCGCAGAGGTAGCCAAGGGGGCAAGCGTAAGCGCCAAGACCAAAAGCGCGCAGAGCATATAGATCTGCGCCTCGGCTGGTAGACCGCGCCCGACCGTTTCCACCGCCCCGGTGGCGAAGATCAGGATAGGCACATAAAGCGGCAGCAACAATAAAGCGAGCAATAGACCGCCGCGTCTGAGGCCGACCGTCAAGGCTACCCCCACCGAACCAACCAGGCTCAAGGCCGGGGTTCCGATCAAAAGGGTCAGCATCAGCACCCCCAGTCCCTGAGCCGAGAGACCAAATTGGAGGCCGAGCAGCGGCGCAAGCAAGAGCAGCGGCAGACCGGTTGCGAGCCAGTGGGCGCAGATCTTGGCCAGCACCAGGACCGCTAACGGGTGAGGGCTCAGGATCAGCTGTTCCAGACTCCCATCCTCAAAATCGGAGCGGAACATCGCCTCAAGCGATAAGAGCGTGGCGAGCAGGGCAGCGGTCCAGATGATCCCGGGTGCGATCCGCTTGAGCGTCGCTGTCTCAGGGCCTATACCAAGCGGGAAGAGGCTTGCCACCATAAGAAAGAACAACAGGGGATTAAGCGCATCACTCTTATGGCGTAATATCTGCAGGAGGTCGCGCTTGATAAGCCAGCCATACGCATAAGCCAATCCATGGGGCATAAAGATCAAGCCAGTTCCATGCGACGGGCCTTGGCGATGCGGACCGGATGATGGCTAGTATAGATCACCATGCCTCCCTGAGCCGCCTGGTCCTCGAATAATTCGGCGACCATTCTAATAGCCGTTTTGTCCAGGGCAGTAAAGGGTTCATCCAAAAGCCATAAGCGGGCTTTATTCACGAGCAGACGTGCAAGCGCAAGCCGGCGCCGTTGACCTGCTGAGAGAAGCCGGCTCAGGATATCGCGAAACTCGACTAAACCGAGGTGCTCGATGGCCAGTTCAGGTTCTTCGCCACCACCATGCAAGGCACGGGCTACTTGCAGGTTTTCCAAAACCGTCAAATCGCCCTTGATCCCATCGGCATGGCCTATATAGGCCAGTTCACGCTGGAATTGTGCCCGTACCTCTTGGATCGGGGATCCACACCACCCTACCTCGCCGCTCTCCGGAGGCAATAGGCCACACAGGATCCGCAATAGGCTGGTCTTACCACAGCCATTGCGCCCAGCGATCTCGACGACCTCCCCGGCCTCCACAGTAAAGCTCAATTCAGAGAAGATCAGGCGCTCGCCACGGCGGCAGGCGAGATCACGGGCGGCAAGCCGGTGCTCGCCGTCCACAGTCTCCGGGTCTTGTAGATCCAACATCTGTCCTCCCAATTCGGTTTATGCTATTGTACCTATTTGACCCGCGTGTGCTAGCAGGCTGGCTGGATCACATTACAACCATAGACGATCTCAAAGGCTTCTGTTATCCCCCTACCCCGGGCGGAATATCATCGCTTGTCGGTGAGTTGCCTTGGCACTACGCCACCGAATACCTCAACATTGCCTATCGTGCCGACCCACAAGCCATTGCCGCCCGCCTGCCAGAGCCCTTAGCGCCTGGGCCACAGCCTGACATGGCCTATGTGGCCTTCAGCAAGTGGTGGTCGCTTTGGGACGACCAGCCGGACATGGCCTTCGTGAATCCCGAGCGCACCCACTATCGGGAGTGCGCGATCTGGGTGGGTTGCTCATTTAAAGGGACCCCGGGCCAGATCTGTCTCCATATTTGGGTAGACAATGACTTCACCATGGCCCGCGGCTGGTTCATGGGCTTTGCTAAGAAGCTCGGGCAAACCTTTATTACGGAATATCACCCCTTAAACCCCTTGATGAAACCTGTAGGGCCGGGATCAAGGCTCAAGGGCTATGTTTGTGCCCATGGGGAGCGCCTCATTGAAGGGACGCTGGCGATCGAGAACAGGATCACTCCCTCGGATCTGCCTAAACCTATGGGTCTACCCATCTTCCACATCCGCCATTTTCCGAGCATCGTTCCGGGTGCACCCCCCTCAGTGCTAGAACTGGTGAGGCTTAAGGCTGAAAATATCCGCTACAGCGAAGAGCTGTGGGTGGGTCAAGGCGCTCTGAAGTTTTTCCCCTCCGAGCTAGAGGAGCACATGCCGCTTGCACCAAAGGAGATCATGGGCGCTTACCATTTCAGTTCGGGCTATACCTTCCCCGGTGGCGAGATACTCCACCGGTGGGTCTAGAGGGGATCACTGAGGGTCCGTGGTCTCATCTGGTTTGCGGTATTTGTAATATTCGAACTCGAACAGGATCCGCAGCATGCGACGTAAAAACAGCGTGGGACGCGACTGCGGCTGCTCTGCCAGGGTGGTCGACTCAAAAGCATCCTCCTGCCCGAGGAACCGGCGTGCCAAGCCCTCTCTGATCCTCTGCTGATACGCTTCGGGCAGCCCGTGGTAGATAGGATCGGTGTCGATATCATAGATCCAGGCTTGATGGTCTTTCAGGACAAACAGCACTTGCATCCAACCCACACCGAGACACTCTGCCAGCCGCTGCAATTCTCCATACACTGCTGGACAGTCGAGCGACTGAAATACCTCTAAGGTTTCCAAGGGCAGATAGGCCGGTGCGTTGTGCTTGAGCAACAATAACGGTCTGCCCTCTAAGATATAAGCCCGGATCAAGGGGCCTTCGATGATCTCCGCGAGTAAGATGGGAGGCTTTTTAGGATCAATCAGGGCCATTCGCTGGCGGTCGAGAAACCCTTGCCAGGCAGCCCTGCCGGTGTTCGGTCGCCAGACCACTTGGCCCACCTCGCCGCTGAAGGTCAGCACCGTATCCATGTCATTGGTGCAGAGTAGCTTCGGGATCAAAAAGCTGGATCGATGTAAGCTTTCCAGCACATTCACCTTCATGAAGTTCTGCACGTGCACGCGGGGTGGATTAAACAGTTTGACACCCCTGCGCTCCATCTCAGCAAAAGCGCTGTAGAGAAAGCTAAATCGCTGTTGTTCTCCAATATGGCCTGTCTGCCACAGGGTCCAATCAACCTCCCCTAGCGAGGGTGGGGGAACCACAGGATTCATATACGAAAACCCATGGATATAGGCAATATCGAGGCAGTCTATATTGATCGTATCCCAATAGACACCGGTGTCATCGAGCGCTACGCTAGGTGTGCCCTGTAAAGGTAAGCTAAAATACCGGCAGGTATTGGGCGCCAACCCTTCGATCGCGTTCCATAAAGCCTCAGTTTGGGCATCATGAGGGGGAGCAAAAAGACCGATATTCATGCAGGAACCCTTGCTTAGGTATATGACGGCTGTCTTAATTCTTAGTCTAAAATGTTAAATGTTTGCCAGCAAATCACAACCTTTGACGCCAGGTAATACACGTTTTGGAGGTACAGATTGTATGTTGCACTTTCGTTTCTTGTTTTTGGCTTTACTCATAAGCATCGCTCAAGACACCCTCGCACGCAGCGCCGATGAGCTACTGATCGTGGATTGTCTGTTACCCGGTCAGATCCGTAAGCTTGGTCAAAGAATAACCTATCTGACGGCGCGCCAAGCGATCAAAACGAGTGCGCAGGATTGCGAGATCCGCGGCGGGGAATACGTTGCCTATGACCGTGCCAACTATGCCACAGCCCTCAAAGTCTGGTTGCCCCTTGCGGAGGGCGGTGATCCCCAGGCCCAGACGTATGTGGGCGAGATCTATGAAAAAGGTCTGGGGACTTCCCCGGACTACGCGCAGGCTGCAACTTGGTATCGAAAGGCCGCCGATCAGGGCTATACACGGGCCCAGATCAACCTGGGTTATCTCTACGAAAAAGGCCTGGGTGTTCCCAAGGACCCCGCTACGGCGCTCAACTGGTATCGCAAGTCCTCCGGTGCGAGTGTGGAGGTGAGCCTCGATAGTGGGGAGATCCAGGCGCTTAAACAGGAGCTTAGCGAGCGAAAACGCGCCGAAGAGGCCTTGCGCAAGGAGTTAGAAGAAGCCCGTCGGCAAATGGAGAAGGCCCAGCAGGAATTGCGCCGGCTGAAGAACAAGACAGAAGCCGAACAACTTCAATTAGAAGGGGCCAGGAAGGCCCTGGAGCAGCAGAAGCAACAGGCCGCCGTGACCGGGGATCAAAAACGGATCCAGCGGCTCGAGTCTCAGCTTGAGCAGCGGGAAGAGGCCTTAAAGCGCGAGCAAGCGCAAGTTGAGCGCTTGACTGCAGAGGCACAAAGCTATCAAACCAAGATCGCTGCTCTGGAAAAGCAGAAAAAACAACCTCTATCTTCTTCGCCCCAACAAGTGAGCATGGCGGGGCCGACTATCGAGATCATTGAGCCACCTGTCAGCCTGACGCGCTCGACTATACCCAGAATCAAGACCCGCGGGGGTATCGAGCGCCCCATTATCGGCAAGGTGAGCGCTCCTTCCGGCCTGCTTAGCGTGACTGTGAACGAACGCGAAGAAGATCTGGATAACAAGGGACTGTTTCGGGTTAAAGTCCCGGTGATGCGCGGGGATACCACGGTGCGCGTGGTCGCCGTCGATCGACAAGGTAAGCGCGCTAGCACAGAGTTCGTGCTGATCCCAGAACAGCCATCAACCGCCGTAGCCGACGCGGAAGAACCCCCGGCACCCGAGAGCAGCGGGCCTTTACTGTTACCACCTCAGGAGTTTGGGCCTTATTATGCGCTCGTGATCGGTAACAATAACTATACCCGTTTGCCAAAACTGGATATGGCCGTCAATGATGCGACAGCCGTGGCGGACATTCTCAATAAGAGATATGGCTTTAAGACCACTCTGCTTCTCAACGCCAACCGCTATCAAATTCTCTCAGCGCTCAGCACCCTGCGCGGGCAACTGACCGAGAAGGACAATCTGCTTATTTACTATGCGGGCCATGGTGAGCTGGATAAGGTCAATCAGCGCGGTCATTGGCTGCCATTGGATGCCGAACCGAACAGCCCAGCCAATTGGATCTCTAACATCGAGGTCACTGACACCCTGAACGTGATGTCAGCTAAACATGTGCTCGTGATCGCCGATTCTTGCTATTCCGGGGCACTCACGCGCTCAGCGGTCACCCGGCTTGAGGCGGGTATGTCGCGGGATGCCAAGATCAATTGGTTTAGGACGATGACCAAGAAACGCTCCCGCACGGTGTTGACGTCCGGGGGGCTCGAACCGGTTTTAGATGCAGGGGGAGGCAATCATTCGGTGTTCGCCAAGTCCTTGCTTGACGTGCTTAAGACCAACAGCGAGATCCTCGAAGGGGGACGTTTGCATCGCGAGGTGGCTGCACGGGTCGCCTATGCGGCTGGCCGGCTTCAGGTAGAACAAGTGCCAGAGTACGCGCCGATTAAATATGCAGGCCATGACTTTGGTGACTTTTTCTTTGTGCCGGTTAAAACCTATGTGAGCCTGTTATCAGAGACAGACTAGATCGTGATAGATCACCTGGCCACTCGGCTCTGAGGCAGAAGCTGCGGAGCCGGCCGAGGTACAGAAGTACGCACCATGCCCGTCACCAGGAATCGAGCGATGGTCTCACAATCGGGGTTGATCAGATTGGATGAATTTAAGCCCCTTTTAAGCAACCGCTGGGTCCGACTCCACAATGCATCTGTCAAGGTCTCTTCCCGGCAGTGTGGTTCAGTCTCCGCAGCGGCGTATATCACTTTACTGCCGTTCCCCTGTTCGAACTCATCGAGAGTAAGGATGGCGAAATGGACCGCCTCCTCTTGAGTCTTGCGAGTGATAGCCAGGACCAGCGGCCTCAGCCATGTATCCCAGCCAATGAGCACTCCACACTGATCGGCGAATAAACTGGCTTTACGCTTGATGATACAGCCGATGCGATATTCTTGGTCTTTGATCCTCTGCTCGCTATACTGCATGTTACTTACCTCTTTCTCTACCAATTGAAAAAAATGTGAAAAAATACCTTTGCTGTAATTTATTAAACAAATATGATGCCAACTGAACGCATAGACGGTCTCCGAATAGGACGATCGCGCGCTTTTTTAATGAGGGGGTATGTCCTTAGTTGGCATACGCCGTGCTGTAGCATACTTGGCACGCCGACACACCCGCTGATGGAGAAAATTCTTCATTGATAGGAATTCTTTTCTATTGGAAAGAACAGCAGGGGTAAGGGGTGCCTATGCGGTATACAGGAGAGATCAGGTATACGATGATATATTAGACAGATTGTCTACTATTTCTGGATGACACGTCGCAATTTTCTAACACAACTTCTTGCTGTACCGACGCTAAGTCTTCTCGGTAGCGGAATAACGCCTGTCACGGCAATGGCTGGGAGCTCCCCAAAGCGCAGTAGGGCGCTTTGGCTGCGTCAGGTGCATACTGAGGAAGAATTGCAGGTAAGTTACTGGAAAGATGGAACGTTAAATAACCAAGCGTATGCTCAGCTCTGCCATTTACTGCGGGATTTCCGCGTAAATCAAAGCACGAACATAGATGTTGCACTACTCGATCTGTTATATACGATTCAAACGCTTCTCTCCAAAGAGCGGATCTATAAGCCGTTCATGGTATTAAGCGCTTATAGAACCAAAACCACCAATGAGCGTTTAAAGGGTGCCGCCCGTAACTCAATGCATCTCTATGGCAAGGCGATCGATATCTTTATCCCAGGAGTCCGCACTGAATACCTCGCTAGTTTAGGCCATCGGCTCCGTTGTGGCGGAGTAGGCACCTATCTACACAGGGGGTTCATACACCTTGATACCGGACGGGTACGCTATTGGGGTGTTAGCTCCTCTCCCATCCTGCAGGGCCATACCTCGCCTCTCGATCGTAGGGAGCTCGATCCCGTTGCTGACTTCAATCCACGCGATGAAAAGTGGAAGAATGCGAGTCGGGATAAACTGGATGTTATGATTCAGAAATGGCGGCAAAGACATCGTAAACGCTGGCTGTATCGCGTGAAAAAACAAAAGACTCGGGGGCGTTTAGACCACTATGAATAACCGTAACCCAGATGTGAACAGTAATACTCTATCTCCCCGGGCAAGGCTTTTATGTCTTAATCAGGACTTGGATACCAGCCTGCAGGGACTGGAAATTGTCCTTAGCGGTCAGGCGCAGACCATTGGGCGTTCCTCAGAGAATACAGTCCACGTTCCTTATCAGAGGATCTCGCGCAATCATGCCCGGATCTTTCCAGAGCGGGGAGCGTGGTGGATAGAGGACCTAAAGAGCACCAATGGAGTATTCATCAATGAGGAAAGGATCAGCCGGGCCGCCCTACTTCGGCCAGGAGATATCGTCAAGATTGGTCCAATAGCATTCCGCTACGCCTATGAATCCCTATCTCCTGCGCCCCAGGAACAGGAATCGGCGACTGAGTTCACCCGCTCGGGCAGTCAGCGCACCGTTTATGGGGAGGATGCCCGTGTCTTTGAGATGTTAGAGGCAACCCGAGAGGCCGAGGAAGACGTCCCGCCCGCGCCTGTCCTCCAAGAAGAATGACGTTAAGATTATCTCACCTTCTCAAAGACGCAATCGCATCGCCCGTTATACGCTTATCGCCCTGCTGGCCATAGGTCTCCCTATAGGTGCTGCTTCCCTATATCTTCACTACCAACGCACTCAGGAGATTAGCGAGAAGGTGAAGGAATACAGCAAAGCTTTTCATGGATTTCTCGACGACTACGAGGTGGATAAACCCCGCTTATATGCCCCCCCTGATGTGAACAAAGAAATAGATGAACTCAGCAAATTTTTGAACAATGAGACCGATGCGCAGACAAAAAAATACTCACAGAGCCCTGAATTGCAAGTGCTGCGCGCCCAAATTGAATTCCTTAAATTTGAGCGAGAATTAGATAGCTTGCTTAAACAGCAAAAGATCGGTGAGGCCCGCGCGCTTGTGAAGAGCATGGAGGACAAACTCACTCCTAAAGACCAAGCAAACAATGAACAACCGCGGGTTCTCGAACAGATCATCGATCTGGTGAGATTGGCAGAGATAGTTGTTGAGTTCAAGCAATTCAGTCATGACTTTCCCGATCCCATGAATTCCAAGCGCCGGCCTGATCGTCAGTGCTTGGAAACCATGAATACAGGCTGCTTGGAAAGCATGAATACAGGCTATCGAGACCTTACTCAAAAGATGCAAGCTAATGATAGTATCCTAAGGACCTATCATTACTTCAGGCGCATGCTGAACGAGGTAATAGAAAACGATGTGCGCCGGCTTAACCGGTGGAATCTGAGGCTAAGAGGAAGGAAGCAGCCGTGATCTTTAATACCCCGCCAAACTCATTGCCCGGTGTTGAGGATCTGGACGCGGCGGTTCGTAGGATCTTCGGGATCCTCGGAGACCAGCGGTGCTTCCTCTCCGCGGCCAAGAGTCTTCAGCCGCTCAGGCGCAATTTGAAAGCGCTCCACCAGATATTCCTTCACCGAGCGTGCGCGACGCTCTGATAACCGCTTATTATACACCGCACTGCCCTTGCTGTCGGTATGCCCCTCAATCTGGAACCGATAGCCTTCTAATCTTTCATCCTGCAACGCCGCCCCCAGTTTGTCCAAGGTCTGCTTGGCCGAGGCTGAGAGGATGGCCGAATTGAAATCAAACTTCAATGCCATTGATGCCCCTTTGGGCGCCTCGGGCCGCGCTGCAGGTATCGGTTTAATCCCCCGCATCTTTAACCCCCCTGCTGCATCCGGCTCCGGCGACAAGGCCTCAATAAACTCCTCTTCGTTGGGGACACGTTGACCAAAATCTTGGATCTCCTCAGCCCCTATCGCCATTGCCCCCAAGAGACCCCCTATCATCAAGATCCACCGCCTGTTCATCACCTCTACCTCCTCGGTTTGCCCCAGGGGGCCGAATGCCCACTGGGGCCCTTCACCTTAACTGATATTAATCGTCGTCACGGAATTGAAGATATTATCGTCAGCCCCGTCAGCAAAACCGCCTTGAAACGATCCCAGATCAGCGCCGGCGTCGCTTAGCCCCCCAAATGCCCCCGCCAAACCGCCCTGGCCATCGAATAAGCCACTGCCTCCAAAGGCCCCGGCATTGGAACTGGCCACTCCGCCAATCCCTGTCTGCTCTGATTCATTACTGAGCTCGCCACCATTCTTAGTGCCTGTCGTGATCCCCATAATCTTATCTCCTCGTCTAAAATCCCGGTCACACAGAGCTTGCTCTGTGTGACCGGTTCCAACTCCTTTCTATACTATAGATTTTCAGAAAATTAAATTCGCTCAGATCGGGCTCGCATGAGCGGCTTG
>OBLR010000245.1_pt1 | contig 12307 bp, 17 predicted proteins | sample 1519891 | NCBI WGS metagenome assembly OBLR01 (sample SAMEA3113583, study PRJEB22503) | soil metagenome | reverse complement strand
ACTCCTCGTCGGTGCCGGGCTCGACGAAGAACTCCATCTCCATCTGCTCGAACTCCCGTGTTCGGTAAATGAAGTTCCCCGGCGTGATCTCGTTGCGGAACGACTTCCCGATCTGGGCGATCCCGAACGGCAGCTTCTTCCGGCTGGTCGACTGGACCGTGCTGAAATCCACGAACATGCCCTGCGCCGTCTCGGGGCGGAGGAACACCTCGTTGCCCGACTCCTCCACCGGTCCCATGTACGTCTTGAACATCAGGTTGAAGTTCCTCGGGTCGGTGAACCGGTCGTGGCCGCAGTTCGGGCATTTGGGGTGGTCCATCTCCACCGTGCCCTCGCTCCCCTCCTCGGCCCCGGATTGCGGCTCGTGGAACCCGGGGAGATGGTCAGCCCGGAACCGCTGGTGGCAGTTCAGGCACTCCACTAAGGGATCGGTGAACGATTCGAGATGTCCGGAGGCCTCCCACACTCGGGGCGACATCATGATCGAGGACTCCAGCCCGACCACGTTGTCCCGTAGCTGGACCACGTCCCGCCACCACGCCGCCCGGACGTTGCGCTTCAGCTCCACTCCCAACGGCCCGTAGTCCCAGAACGACCGCAGGCCGCCGTAGATCTCGCTGGACTGGAAGACGATCCCCCGGCGCTTGGCCAGAGAGGTGATGGCGTCCATCAGGTCGGCCATCGTGAGGCTCCTTTCCCGGCCGCCGGCTGCGGCCGCTGGCGTGCGACCATCCTACCTCCGCGTATCCTGCGTCGATGCGTCGCTCCCCTCCGGGCCCCGAGCCGGCGGTCGTGTTCGACTGCGACGGGGTCCTCCTCGACAGCGAGGCGGCCTGGACTCGGGCCGAGACCAGGCTCTTCTCCCGGTACGGGAAGACGTACGGCGCCGAGGCGAAGCGGCTCCTGATCGGCGGGTCGCTCCCGGAGACCGGGCGGGCGCTCGAAGGGCTGCTCGATCGGCGGCGGAGCGCCAACGCGCTCATCACCGAGCTGGTCGCGCTGGCGGCCGAGGAGTTCGCCGGGCGATTGGACCCCATGCCCGGGGCCCTCGACCTGATCGCCGAGCTGAGGGGCCGGCGGCCCCTGGCGGTCGCCTCGAACTCTCACCGTCAGCTGGTCGAGCTGGCCTTGGGCGGCTCCGGCATCGGGGACGCCTTCGATGCCGTCGTGGCCAGCGATGAGGTGCCCCGGCCCAAGCCGGCTCCCGACCTCTATCTGGAGGCCTGTCGCCGTCTCGGCGCCTCACCGGAAGCCACGGTCGCCGTCGAGGACTCGCCCCGCGGCGCCGCGGCCGCCCGAGCGGCCGGCCTGTTCGTGATCGGCATCCCGTATCTCCCCGACCTGCCGGTCGAGGCCGATGTCACCGCCCGATCACTGGAGGATCCGGCGGTTCGAGCGGCCCTTGGCTTGCCACCCACTTGAACGGCTTCAGGTGCAGGAGATCAGGTCGACCTGGCCGTCGGGGGGCTTCTCCCGGATCACGCCGGTCCCCCGGGCGTAGTACTTGAACTCGACGTCGCCGTCCGGGGCCAGGATCTCTCGGAACACGATCACGTCGTCGTAGGACCCTCCCGTCACGGTCAGGGACCGTCCCTCCCGGACCACGATGTCCTGCTCCAGGGTGATCGGAGGAACGTCCCCCGCCGTCCAGGCGGCCACAGGGCCGATGAGACCCCGATGAGTCGAGGATGAATCCTCTAGGCGCCGGGGAACCGGAGCCGGACCCGGGCTCCGCCGCTATCCGGGTTGTCGAGGGTGACCGACCCGCCGTGGGCCTCGAGCACAGCCCTGACGATGGCCATCCCCAGGCCGGCGCCCCCCTCGCGGCCGCGGACCGTCGATGCCCGGGCGAACGGCTCGAACGGGTGGGCCAGGGTCTCGGGGGAGAACCCCGGACCGGTATCGGCCACCTCCAGGACCACCGCCCCGTCGACCCGCGAGGCGGTGAGCCGGACCCGCCCGCCGGGCGGGGTGTGCCGGACGGCGTTGTCCAGAAGGTTCGACAGGGCCTGGCTCAGCCGGACGGGATCGACCCGGGCTGGCTGTGTGGCGTCGACCCGGCGCTCCACCGTGACACCGGCCTCGGAGGCCCGGTGGGACAGGGCCCGCGCCACCTGATCCATCACCTCGTCGAGGTCCACGGCCGCCGGCCGGACCGGCAGCCGGCCCCGGTCCGCCCGGGCCAGGACGAGGAGGTCCTCGGTGAGCCGGGCCAGCGCCTCGGAGTCCGCCGCGGCCCGGCGCGCGGCCGCCTCGAGCTCCTCCTTCGTCCTCGACCTGGACAACGCCAGCTCGAGCTCAGCCTTGAGGGCGGCCACCGGCGTTCGGAGCTCGTGGCTGGCGTCGTCGACGAACCTGCGCTCCCGATCGAGGGCCTCCTCCAGCCGGTCCAGCATCCGGTTCAACGACCCGGCCAGGGCGGCCACCTCGTCCCGGGTTCTCGGCACGGTCAGCCGTCGATCGGGCTCGGACATCGACACCGCCTCCGCCTCGGTCCTCATCCGCTCGACCGGCCGGAAGGCCCAGCCGGTCAGGAGCCATACGACCACCGTGGCCACAGTCAGTGCCGCGGGCCCGCCCACCGCCAGCAGTCCCACCAGGGCGGCCACGGCCTCGCGCTGCTCCTCGAGCGACGACGCCACCACGACGACCAGACCGCCGCCTGCAGGCAGGGCCAGGATCCGAGCCGGGACGGGCTCCTCCGCGGTCGGCACGGTCCGTTCCAGGAACGCCGGCCCGCTCAGGACCCGCACCGTCGCTGGGGGGAGAAGGGGACGGCCCTCCAGGATCGGCGATGACTCGACCACGGTGCCGTTCTCGGCTAGGAGCTGGGTGAAGGCCTCGTCCTCCTCGGCCAGCGGGTCCACCGGTCCGAGGCTGGGGTCGGCGGGGTCGAGGGCGGCGAGGAGCGTCTCGGCCCGGGACCGGAGCCCCGCATCGACAGCGTTCTCGAGCTCCGCTCGGAGCCGAAGGGTCAGGAAGACCCCCGTGGCCAGCATGACGGCGGCCATAGCTACCAGGAAGACCAGCGTGAGACGAACGCGGATCGGCATCCCTTACCCCTCCCGGAGGCGGTACCCCGCGCCACGGACCGTCTCGATCGACCGATGCCCGAACGGCCGGTCGACCTTCTCCCTGAGGTACCGGACGTACACGTCGACCACGTTCGAGCCGCCGTCGTAGGCGAAGTCCCACACGTGCTCGATGATCTGAGCTCTGGTGAGCACCTCTCCGGGATGGCGCAGGAAGTACTCCAGGAGGGCGGCTTCCTTAGCGGTCAACGAGAGCTCCTCATCCCCTCGATGCACGCGCCGGGTGGCCGGATCCAACCTCAAGTCTCCCACCTCCAGGACGGCCGGCCGCTCCCCCACTCCCCTGCGGACCAGGGCCCGGACCCGAGCGAACAGCTCCTGGAAAGAGAACGGCTTCGTCAGGTAGTCGTCCGCTCCGGCGTCGAGCCCGGCCACCCGGTCCGGCACTGCGTCGCGGGCCGTGAGCATCATCACCGGGGCCCATCGGTCGGCCTGCCGGAGCCGCCGGCACACCTCGAAGCCGTCGCCGTCGGGGAGCATCACGTCCAGGACCACGGCGTCGTAGTCGTTCTCCGTCCCCAGCCACACGCCTTCCTCGCCGGTGGAGACCACATCGACCGCGTATCCTTCCTCCTGGAGCCCCCTCCGGAGGAGCTCGGCCATCCGGGCATCGTCCTCGACCACGAGCACACGCATTCCGAACAGCGTAGATCGTGGGAGATGAGAGCAGGATGAGGGCCGCCGGCCGGAAGGTTCAGCCCGGCCGGACCGCGATGAACCCCTCCGACCCGACCTCCTGGTCGACGCGATGGATGGTCCGGCTCTGGGCCCGGAACCCCGCCTCCGAAAGGAGGTCGAGCCACAGAGCCCGGGGGAACACCCCGCAGACGTGGCGGTCGTGCTCCACGGTCACGTCCAGGCCGTCCCGGAGGAGATAGGCGAAGTCCACCAGGTAGGTGTCGTCATGAGGATCGGGGTCCCACGTCCATTCCAGATACCGGGCCCCCCGTTCCCCGTCGTCGTTGCCCCCGTGATCGGTCCGGGGTCGGAACCGCTCCTTGATCTCGTCCGGGACGAACAGGGCCACGCCCCCCGGCCGGCAGTGGGCGAAGGCCGTGCCGATGGCCGCTCGGAGATCGGCGGCCTTGGTCATGTAGTCGATCGCGTCGTGGGCGAACACGGCATCGAACTGACGGCCCAGCCGCAGGGTCCGCATGTCTCCCTGGACGTGCTCGCACTCCGGGTTCAGAGATCGGCTGACGGCCAGCATGTCGGGCGACAGATCCGTCAGCGTCATCAAGAAGTGCCGCTTCAGGTGGGACGCGTTGTTCCCTCCCCCGCTGCCCAGCTCAAGGACGGTGTCGATCGGCCCGCCGACCGCCTCGACAAGGATTTGTCGGTACATCTCCGCCTCGTCCGCGTACTCTTCCGGAGCGGTGATCAACGGGAACCACCGAGCGAGATCCCCGTACAGTCGGGGCAGGCCCCTCAGAACGAAGCTCCCGGCTCGGACCCGGTAGCGGGGCTCGGCGAGGGGGGGCGCTGGAGCGAGCCGTAGTACCGCTTCCAGAAGGCCAGCACCTCCTCCTCGGTGGGGCCCAGCTCGTACGCCGGCGACAGCAGCGGCAGCGCTCGATCCACCTCGATCAGGACGATGCTGTGGATCCGCTCTTCAGGGCGTTCCACCGCGTCCGCTCCCCGTCCGAAGAAGCCGACGGCTTCCTGGAAGAACGCTCCCTCGGTGAACACCTCGGCCGTGCCCCGGAACCGGTATCCCTTGCGGAGGAACGGATCGACTACGTTGACCTCCACCGACGGGTTCTGTCGGATGTTCGCCACCGTGCCGGGCGAGCGGAGGTCGGCGAAGATCAGGTGGTCGTCGTCCCACACGGTGGTGGTGGCCTTCGGCGACAGGTTGGGGGTGCCGTCGGGGCGGACGGTGGCCACGTGGGCCAGCCGCTGCTCGCGAATCACCCGCTTCATCTCCTCGGTCAGCCGGCCCATCGATCGAGCCTACATCGACACCCGAACCGGCCCCTCGAGGAATGCGCCCAACCGATCCGCCTCCCCGGCGATCGCCTTCTTCTGGGCGGCCGTCGGCCGCCCGAGCATCTCGACGGTCACCTCGATGGTCCCGCCGTTCCGCTCGTGGGACCACACCCCGGCGGCCCGACCGTCGATCAGCACCACGGGGAGATCCATCCCGCCTGGCGGAACACCCGCTTGCCGTGTCGCCCCTCGACGAGCTGCTCCCGGTGCCGGAAGCCGACCGTGTAGACGTCGAACGCCGGGAGCAGCACGACCGGGCTCCTTCCGGGCTTCGCTCTCATCGCCGGGACGGCGGCCGACCGGGCCCACGTCGTCCGGCCACGTGGACCTGTTCCAGCCCCCCGTCCGGCATCGAGGCCAGGACCCGTCCGGCGGGGGCGGGCTGGGTGCCCCACCACGCGGCGAACTCCTCTCGGGTCGACGGTCCGTAGGCGGCCAGATACCGCCGGAGCACCTCGCGCATGGCCTCCTCGCCGTCCACCGGGTTCCAGCCCTTCAGCCACCGTCCGGACGGACGAACGTCACGCTCCGTCCCTTCGCCGGTCCGGAGATCAGCGCTCCCTCGAACGACGCCGGCTTGAGCATCTCTCCCCAGCCGGAGAGCATCCGCTCCCGGGACCCGGACCCGCCGCGGGCGGCGACCTTGTCGGCGAGCTGCTCGCGGGTGAGGGGCCGGGCGCCGAGCGAGTCCCGGATCGCGTCCAGGGTCCGGCGGAGCTCCTCGGCGCTCATGCCGATCATCCGGAGCCACGCCCCCTTCCACCAGCGGTCGTGGGTTCCCAGGGCGGCGGCGTAGACCGGCCAGTCGGCGGCGGCATGGAGGTGAAGCGTGCCCCGCTGGGCCCACGTCCGGATGAGGATCCGCCGTTCCCACAGCGCCTGGCGAACGTTCTCCGCCGTGACCCCCTCGACTCGGGCCCACAGCCCTGGAGGCCGCACACCTCGCTGACCACCTCCACCAGCCGCCCCTTCGGCGCGCGCCGGTCGAGGTGATGCCGAGCCACACGCCACCGCCGTACCTGCTCCCAGCGGAGGCGGACCATCCTACGTCGATATGTGGGGCTGGGGGGGGCTGGCCGCCGACTCGATGATGTCGAGCGCTTCGGGCGGAAGGCCCTGGGTTCGCACGGCACCTCGCAGCCGGGCCAGGTACTGTGCGGTGGGTCGGACGTACCCCCTCTGGTGCGCCACCCGATAGGTCACGCACTCCGTTGGTTCGCCGGACGGGACCACGACCGAGACGCCCTCCCTCCGGTAGAACGTCGGATGGCCGATGAACGTGTCCAGACGCTCCAGGGCATCCTCGGGGATGTCCCACACCACGCCCCACAGGTGCCCGTCCTCATCGGGCTCCAGGTTGGCCGCCCCACCCTCCCAGCGGTCGGAGTACACGTTGAACTCCAGCCGGAAACCCTCCAGCCGACCGGGTCCCACCAGCGAGGCCTCGGGAACGGACCGCTGCATGGTCCGAGCGTCCATGTTCGAGCCATACGCGAAGTACCGCATCACTCCACCCGCCCGAACCGGCGGTCCCGTTTCTGGAAGTCCCGGATCGCCTCGAAGAGCTGCTCCCGGCCGAAGTCGGGCCACAGGACGGGGGTGAACCATAGCTCCGCGTAGGTCGCCTGCCAGAGGAGGAAGTTCGACGTGCGCATCTCCCCCGATGTTCGGATCAGGAGATCCGGCTCGGGGATCTCCGGGAGGTACAGGCGCCGGGAGATGCTCCTCGGCCCGATGCGTTCCCCCCGCAGCCGGCCGTCATCGTGGTCCGCCAGGAGTCGCCTGACCGCGTCGACGACCTCGGTCCTGCCCCCATAGTTGAGGGCGATTACCAGCGTCATCTTCGTGTTGCCCGCGGTCAGCCGTTCCGCGGCCTCCATCTCCCGCCGGACCGAACGGGGCAGGCGCCAGTCGCGGCGGCCCAGGAAGACGATCCTCACGCCGCGCTCGTTCAACTCGTCGCGACGGGCCCGGATCAGCGTACGGTTGAAGTTCATGAGGAATCGGACCTCCGACCGGGGGCGATCCCAGTTCTCGGTGGAGAACGCGTAGACGGTGAGGAACGGCAGACCGATCTCCAGCCCCCCCTCGACCACGTCGTACAGCGCTCGCTCACCCTGCTCATGACCCTTCGTTCTGGCCAGGCCCCGCTGGGCGGCCCACCGGCCGTTGCCGTCCATGATGATGGCCACGTGGCGGGGGATCCTCGACCGGTCCAGGTCCGAGAGGAAGCTCATGACGGCGCCGGCGCGGGGCGGGCCGACCGAGCCAGGAGCGGGAGGCTCCGGATCCGGCGGTCGAGGTGGTACTCGCTGAACCCGAACAGCAGCGCCCGGGCCTCGCCGCGGACCTCCGGGACGATGGGACCCTGTCCGGCGGCGGCCAGATCGCCCCCCACCAGGCCGTTCAACCAGGTCAGCGCGGCAGGATTGGCCCGGCGGGCGTCCCGGTCCCGGCATCCGTCGCACACCGCTCCCCCCTGCGAGGCCGAGAACCGGCCGACGGACGTGTCGCCGCACACCGCGCACGCGGAGAACGCCGGAGCGAAGCCCGACAGCCCCAGCACCCGGACTAGGAAGGCCTCGGCCACCGCGGCGGGATCCGCCGGCCGGGTCTCCAGTGCCCGGAGGCCCTGGAGCAGAAGAAGGAACAGGCGGACGTTGCGCTCGTGCTCCTCGGCCACCTTGTCCACGGACTCGAGCATCGTCTCGCCCGCCGAGAACAGACCGAAGTCGTCGCGGATCGGGCGAAACGGGCTGAGGATCTCGGCCTGAGTCACGGTATCGAGGGACCGGCCCCGGTAGAGCATCAGGTTGACGTGGGTGAACGGCTCCAGCCGGGCTCCGAACCTCGACGTGGTCCGGCGGATCCCCTTCGCCACCGCTCGGACCTTCCCCTCGCCCTGGGTGAGGATGGTCACGATCTTGTCGGCCTCCGCGAGCTTGACCGCGCCCAGGACGATCCCCTGTTCCTTGTACAGCGGCACGTCCGGATCGTACCAATCGGACCTAGCCGAGGTCGGGCCAGGGGCCGGCGGATGCCGGCCCCTTCCCTTCGGTGGTGAGCCCTACGCCTGTCCGGCCGCCAGGGCGTCCACCAGCCCGCTGCCGTAGAAGTTGGTGTAGCCAGGGCCGCCGGTGCAGTCCTTCGGCGGATCGGTCAGCGGATCCTGCACCTCCTCGCACACCATCGTCATGGCGGTGCTCTGCATGCGGGCGATCACGGCCAACGCCGGGAGGTCCGGATACGCCGAGCGGATCAGCGCCGCCACGCCGGAAGCGTGTGGCGCCGCCATGGACGTGCCCTGGATCCAGCCGTACAGGGCGCACACGTTCTGGCCATCCACCACCGCGCAGTCCTCCACCAGCCGCCGGTTCACCGTGCTCAGCGGCGGTGCCTCCGATCCCCAGGCATTGAGGACCCGCCCGAACGGGTTGGGGGCCTGGCCGGAGGATCCACCGGGTGCCGTTACGTCGACCGCGGCGTTCCCATAGTTCGAATAGAAGGACAGCTTTCCCTGGGGCCCGATGGCAGAGACCGTGGCCACCGAGGGCAGCTCGGCGGGGAGGACGATGCACTGGTTCCCCACATCCCGGGTCTCCTCAGAGCCCGGGGGGAAGTCCGGGCTGATCTCGTCCGTCTCGGGGTGACCCAGGTCGGTGGCCTCGTTCCCGGCCGACGCGACCACGACGACTCCCCGCTGCGTGGCGTACTGAGCCGCTCGGCCGATCGAGGCCACGATGGCCCGCTGATCGGCTTCGTTCCGGCAGTTGAACAGGAATGGGTCGGCGAACAGGCTCAGGTTGACGATGTCCAGCCCCTTGTCGCCGGCGTAGATCAGCGCGTCGGTGACCTCCTTGGTGAAGCAGAATCCGCCGGTGGCGCACACCTTCAGGCTGGCCAGGGTGGCCTCTGGGGCGACGCCGGCCACCCCCAGGCCGTTGATCGGGGCGGCCACGATCCCGGCCACGTGCGTGCCATGTCCGAAGAAGTCCTGGGTGGCCGACTTCGTCAGGCACTGTCCGGTCGGATCGATGTCCTGCGGAATGGCCGCGGGGTTCGTCGGGGTGATGAACGAGCAGGAGAGGCCCAGGTCGAGGTTCGGGGCGATGTCCGGATGGGTGAAGTCCACGCCCGTGTCGATGATCCCCACCGTCACCCCATCGCCGCGGTTCTCGGAGTATGAGCCGCCGGGGCTGGCATGGATGATCCGCATGTCCCATTGGCAGGCGGACAGCTGGTCCGGCCCCACGCCGATGGGGACCCCGAAGTGAGCGGAGCAGTCACCGGCCATCTCCGGCCCCGGCACCTGGGCCGGTCCCTGGACGATGTCGAGTGGCTCGACGTGGAACCCGCCGTCCGCCCCGACCGCAGCCAGGACCCCGGTCGATCGAACCGTGGAGACGAACGCGGGGTTGCTCGACACGGCCCGGCCGATGCCCAACTTGTTCACCGAGATCAGCTCGCCTCCCGCGTTCTCGATGGCCCTCCGGCCGGCACCTTGATCCCCGGACTCCAGGACCACCAGGTAACTCTTCTCCTCGCTGCTTCCCGCCGCCGAGGCCCCAGAGACCGACGCGGACACCAGGGTGACGGCGAGCACGAGCGCGGCGAAGAGAGCTCGCCTCGAGCGATGACTCATGGCAGTTCCTCCTCCCGCGCAGCATCGGGTCCCAAACTCGGGATCCGGCTCCCCTGCTTCGCTCGGCTCCATGGGAACCCACAAAGGGGCCGGAGGGCAAATCCTGTGGAACCGGACCACCGGCCGGGCAGCCTAGACTAGCGGGCAGGCTCTCGTTCACCGGAGGGTCTCGGCTCCGGGTGCTCGGTGTGACGGAGCAGGAACACGGTGAGGCCGAGGGCCAAGACCGCCCCCACCAGCACGCCGATCTCGAGCATGAGGCTGGCGAACTCGTCGGTCCCCACGAACCTCGGAACCTCGGCGGTGACCACGATCAGTCTTCGGATTGAGGCCACGATGCCCACGATCAGGAACGGCTCCGATATCAGGACCCGGTCGTTGATCACCGCCCGGACGGTGTGGATCAGCTCGGCGACGATGAAGACCAGGAGCAGCTGGTCCAGGAGCTGGAGCACGGCCGACCCCAGCCCCTCGTCCTCGATCCCAGTGACGAACGTGTACACCGCATGCCCGAAGATGATCGCGCCCACGATCCCTAGGGCGGCGGCCACGGCAATGTAGAAGAAGTACTCGACGTAGTGAAACAGCTCCGCGGTTCGTCCCCGAAACTCCCGTCCCTGCCCGCTTAGCCTCCGTGACGCCACGGGCGGACTCTTGCCCGATGATCGGAGCGGTAAAACGGGTTTCGGCTAGCGGATGAAGAAGAAATAGACGAGAACCGCCACGATGCCCATGATCGTGGCCCCGATGGCCAGGCCGAGCCGGAATGGGGTAGCCGTGGCAGCCTGTGCGGCCTGGCCGGCTCGGAGCTTCGCCTTGTCGAGTGCCTTCTCGGCCCAGGCCCATTCGGTGGCCAGGATGGTCAGCCCGGCGATGATCCCGAGGATCCCCGGACCGGGGGTCACCAGCATGATCACGCCGGCCAAGAGGACGGCGAACCCGGCGATGGTGACCGCGATCCGTCTGCCGCTTCGTCCGACGAACCGAGCGATCTGAGAGAGCGGATGGAGCCCCTTGGTCGGATCCGTCTGGCCCGGGTCCGGCGCCGGGCGGTCGGTCACGCGCCCATCGGGTGCCACACGGTCTTCATCTCCATGAAGGCCGTGACGGCGTACGGGCTCTGGGCGCGGCCGCTCAACCACTCGGTCTGACCATCCTTCGCTCGAACGATCCGCTTCACGTTCTCGGCGCCGAGTCGCTCGACCTCCTGTCGGAGCTCCTCCGGCAGCCCGGTGACGTCGATAGCGTTGACGTCCATGTGGCCGGCGAGCCACGGCACCAGTTCCGCTGTATACCCCGTCAGGACGTTGATGACGCCGCCGGGGACGTCGCTGGTGGCCAGGACCTCGGACAGGGTGACTGCGGACAGCGGCCACCGCTCGCTGGCCAGCACGACCACGCAGTTCCCGCCGACCACCGCGGGAGCCAGACGCGACACCAGACCCAGCAGCGGGGCGTCGGCGGGAGCGACTATCCCAACCACACCGGTCGGCTCGGGGATGGTGAAGTTGAAGTACGGGGCGGCCACCGGATTCACCGAGCCCAGGATGTGATGGATCTTGTCCGCCCATCCCGCGTACCAGACCCACCGGTCGATGGCGGCGTCCACGCCCGCTTCGGGGTCGGTGGCGCCGGCCCGACGGACCTCGTCGACGAACTGGTCCCGCCGGCCCTCCATCAGCTCGGCCACCCGGTACAGGACCTGACCGCGGTGGTACGCCGTCTTGCCGGACCACCCGGGCAACGCCGCCCGTGCAGCGCGGACCGCATCGCGGACGTCCTTCCTGCTGGCCCGGGCCACCCGGGCCACGACCCCGTTATCGCGGTCGACCGCGGGGTACGACCGTCCCGACTCCGACCGGGGGAACTGGCCCCCGATGTACAGCTTGTGCGTGCGGCGGACGGAAACCCGCCGAGGATCAGCCACTGCCGTTCTCCGCCAGCTCGAGGTACGGCTCCAGGCCGTGGAGCCCGCCCTCCCGTCCGAACCCTGACTCCTTATACCCGCCGAACGGCGAGCTGGGATCAAACCGGTTGTACGTGTTGGCCCAGATCACCCCGGCCCGAAGGCGGGAGGTCATCCACAGGATCCGGGAGCCCTTCTCGGTCCACACGCCGGCCGAGAGCCCATACGGCGTGTTGTTCGCCTTCTCCAGAGCTTCCTCGGGCGTCCGGAACGTGAGGACCGAGAGGACGGGGCCGAAGATCTCCTCCTGTGCGATGCGATGCGACTGGGCCACGCTGGTGAACAGGGTGGGACGGAACCAGTAGCCGCGATCCGGGAGATCGCAGGCCGGCTGGTAGATCTCCGCGCCCTCCTCCACGCCGGACTCGACCAGCTCCTCGATCTTCCGGAGCTGCTGCCTCGAGTTGATCGCTCCGACGTCGGTGTTCTTGTCGAGAGGATCGCCTACCCGGAGCGTGGCCAGCCGATCCTTCAGCTTATCCAGGACCGGCTCGAACACCGACTCCTGGACGAACAGCCGCGATCCGGCGCAGCACACGTGGCCCTGGTTGAAGTAGATCCCATTGACGATGCCCTCCACGGCCTGGTCGAGGGCGGCGTCCTCGAACACGATGTTGG
>OBLR010000243.1_pt1 | contig 12322 bp, 12 predicted proteins | sample 1519891 | NCBI WGS metagenome assembly OBLR01 (sample SAMEA3113583, study PRJEB22503) | soil metagenome | reverse complement strand
CTACACGACGCTCTTCCGATCTCAAGGAAGTGCTTCGCTATACGGGCGAAGCGGGCTACGTGAACCACGCCGAGATGCGGCTCGGCGACGGCAAGATCTACCTCGGCGACCCGGGCGACCAGTACCGCAACCCGAAGAGGCTCGGCAGCGAGACGGTCGGCATCTACGTCATCGTCGACGACGTCGACGGCCACTTCGAGCGGGCGAAAGCGGCGGGCGCCGAGATCCGCGAGGAGCCGACCGACCAGGAGTACGGCGAGCGCCGCTACACCGCGGTCGACCCCGAGGGGCACTGCTGGTACTTCGCCCAGCCGACCCGCGAGGTGGCGCCGGAAGAGTGGGGCGCGGAAGTGATCGCACACTGAAGGCCGAGGCGGCGTACTTCGTTTGCGCGAGCCCCCGGGCCGGGACAAGCCTGCTAACGGGCCTGCTCAAGAGCACCGGCATCGCCGGCCGACCGGAGGAGTACTTCTGGCGCGACATGCCGGACTGGTCACGGCGCTGGGCCGTCTCGAGGTTCGAGGACTACTTGCAGGCCGCGTTGCGCGAGGGAACGAGACCGAATGGCGTCTTCGGCGCGAAGCTGATGTGGGGCTACCTAGGTGACTTCGTGAGTCGCTCCGCGCCCTCACGGGACAGCGACGCGCTCCCGTTTCCCAGCCAGTTGTTGACTCGAAAGAGGCGAAGGATATCCCTCGGCTCTTCTTCCATGGAGCCAGCCGGGCTCGAACCGGCGACCTTCAGAGTGCCACTCTGACGCTCTCCCAACTGAGCTATGGCCCCGTGTCGGCCTAGTGTAGCGGCGAACTCATACTCCTCAGCCCAATTCACGCCTCGTTTCTGGTTGTTGCGACATCTCTCGAGGCGAAGCTGGATGGATCGACGGCGAGGAAAACGCTCCAGCGGCAGGAAGTAGCAGCTCCGAAGCTCAGCGTTATACGCGGCGAAAGCATCGATCTCATCCGCCGTGTAGGACCTGTTTAACAGACCGTCCGCGTTCCGCCGACTGCGGTAGCAACGGACGACCACGATATCTCCGCGGCGAACTGCCCACTTGCACTGGACTCGCATGAGACGTGGCCCAAGGTCGAAATCAGGTCGTATGATTCATCGCCAAGCGGTCTCGAAACGGCGATCCCGAGTTCGATCGCCGCGAGAGCAATGGCCGCCTCGGCAACCGCGCCTTTCTGGTCGGTCGTCAGCACGACCGTATTATAGTTTTCTAGTCGGACAACAGACTACGAGGCCACGGCTTCGAACTGCTCGATCGGAACGTCGCCCCACAGATCCTCGAGCTGGTAGTACTCGCGCGCCTCGGGCGTGAAGACGTGCAGGACAACGTCGAGGTAGTCGGCGACGATCCAGCCGCCCTGCCGCGTGCCGTCGACGGACTCGGGCAGCAGGCGATGCTGGGCCTTCATCTGCTCGCGAACCTCGTCGAAGATGGCCTTGGTCTGCCGCGGGCTCCGGCCGGTGCAGATGACGAGGAAGTCGGTGTAGATCGCCACCGGCCGCATGTCCAGGATGAGGATGTTCTGCGCGAGCTTCTCCTGGGCGAGGCCGGCGATTCGGCGGGCTTGTTCGAGCGAGTTCAGAAGCGGGTCAGCGTCCTTTCTCGGGTGTTCTCAGTTTACCGCCGAACCCCGCTGATTCCTGTACAGGCCGAGTTCCGCGATCAGCCGCGCGACCGGAGGCGGGACGAGGTCTGCGTATTCCTCGCCCGCCGCCACGTGTCGTCGCACCTTGCTCGCGGAGATGTCGACGGGTGGCATGTCGAAGAACACGACGCGATCGGGGCGCTCGAGCTGCCCGAGCACCTCGTCGAAGTCCTCAGGTGACGTACCCGGCCGAGCCGCGACGGCAAGGCGGGCGTGCTCGAGAATCCGATCCGGCTCGCGCCAGGTCGGATAGCCGGCGAACATGTCTCCTCCGACCACCACGACGAGATCGTCGAACCGTCGCTCGAGATCTTGCACCGTTTCCACCGTGTAACCGGGGCCGCTCCGGTCGAGCTCGTCACGCGGGAGGATGACGTCAGGTACCTCTTCGAACGCGGCGCTCGCGAGCCGATACCGCGTCTCGGGATCAGTCAGAGCCTCCTTGTGAGGCGGTCGACCAGCCACCATGACCAGGAGCCGGTCCAACTCGAGCTCTCGCAACGCTGCGTGGGCGAGCGCCAAGTGCCCGTTGTGAGGCGGGTCGAAGGTCCCGCCGAGCAGCCCGGTGCTCATGTGAGCTCGAGCACATCGTCGCCGACGCTGACCTCGTCACCGGGCTTAGCGCCCGCATCACGCAGGGCCGCCTCGAGCTTGTCGGGCGCCGGCGGGCGGCCGACGACGCGAAAGCCGCGGTCGGTGCGCAGGATGCGGTAGCGGGCGCCGTGCCTCGGGGCCGGGCGATAGAAGAGGAAGTCGACGAGCCCGTCCGTTTCGGTGGCTTTCTCCTCCGCGGGACAGAGCTCGAAGAGAGCGAGCCGGAGGGTGTCTATGCCGGCGCCGGTCGCACATGACACCGGCAGGACGCGCAGGATTCGCTCGTCCTCCACGCCGAGAACGGGAAGGTCCGGAAGCAGGTCAATCTTGTTCAGGACGACGATCTGCGGCCGCGTGTCCAGTCCGGCGCCGTAGAGTTCCAATTCGCGGTCGATGATCGCCCACGACTCGGCGGGATCGCGCTCCGCCGCGTCGATCACGTGCACGAGCAGTCTGGCGCGCTCGAGATGCGCGAGGAACTCGTGGCCCAGCCCGGCACCCTCGCTTGCACCCTCGATCAGGCCGGGAACGTCCGCGACCGTCAGTTGCCGGCCGTCGGGTGCCTCCACCGTGCCGAGCACCGGCTCGAGAGTCGTGAACGGATAGTCGGCCACCTTGGGCTTCGCGTTGGAGATTCGGCGCAGAAGCGAAGACTTTCCAGCGTTCGGCAGGCCGACGAGCGCGGCATCGGCGAGCAGCTTGAGGCGAAGCTCGAGCACCGCCTCCTCGCCGGGAAGGCCCGTTTCCGCGAAGCGTGGGGTCTGTCGCGTCGGAGTGGCGAAGCGCGCGTTGCCGCGCCCGCCGGCGCCGCCGCGCGCGACGACGACCTTGCCCTCCGAGCCGGCCAGGTCGGCGATCAGTTGTCGGTCGTCGTCGAAGACCTGCGTGCCGACCGGGACGTGCAGGTACACGTCTTCCCCGTTTGCCCCGTGCTTGCCGGCGCCCTGCCCGGGACGGCCGCTCGCCGCTTGATAGCGGCGCTTCCGCCGAAAGGCCGACAGGTCGCGCAGATCGGGGTCGGCGACAAGCACGACGTCTCCGCCGGACCCGCCGTCGCCGCCGTCCGGCCCGCCTTTCGGCACATACTTCTCACGCCGGAAGCTCAGCGCACCGTGACCGCCGCGGCCTCCCTGGACCGTGATCGTCGCCTGATCGTGGAACATCGTGCTACCAGTCTCGCCTAGCTGGGGAAACCTCCCGGTTTCCCCAGACCCCTTCCACTGGTCCGCTGTCGCGGACAGGCCGCTACGCGGCCGGAGCGGTGACGCTGACGACGCGGCGCTCGCCGCTCGACCGAAACTCGACCGTGCCGCTGCGCTTGGCGAAGATGGTGTCGTCGCGGCCGACACCGGCGCCCGGCCCCGGGCGGAACTGCGTGCCGCGCTGGCGCACGAGGATCATCCCGGCCTGCACCTCCTGGCCGGAGAAGATCTTCACTCCGAGCCGCTTCGACTGAGAGTCGCGGCCGTTGCGGGACGAACCGAGTCCTTTCTTGTGCGCCATCTACTCCTTCTTCTCCTCCGACGTCTTCGATGAGGCCTTCGTGCGCGGCTTGGCGGCGCGGGTCGACTGCTTCTTCATCGTAGCGGCCTTCTTCTCCTCCGGCTCCTTCTGGTCCGCCGGGCTCTTCTTGGCTCGCGTCTGCTTGGTGCCGATCGACTCGATCTCGATCTCCGTCAGCTCGCTGCGGTGCCCGGTGTGACGTCTGTAGCCGGTGCGCTGGCGGTACTTGCCGACGCGGACCTTCGGTCCGCGAACGTGCTCGACCACCCGCGCCGTCACCTGTGTGTTCTTCGGCCCGAGCTCTGCCTTCCCGTCACCGCCGACGAAGAGGATCGCGGGGTGGAACGTCTTCTTCTCGTCCTGAGGGACGCGGTCGACGAGCAGGCGCTGCCCCTCGCTGACGCGGTACTGCGAGCCGCCGACCGAGATGATTGCGTACAGAGCCATGAGCGCGTGAATGCTAGCGGGACTGCGACGGGGCCCCTAGCTCGCGGGCGGTGAGCTCGCAGCCGTCTTGCGCTTGCGGCCGCGCCCGCCGCGCGAGCCGCGGCGCGTCTTTTTCTTCTTGGGGGCGTCCTCACCCGCGGGGACAGCCTCACCCGGCTCGGTCTCCGGGGAAGGCGTCGCGGCCGGTTCGCCTCCGTCCGCGCTCTCGACGTCGCGGCCGTTCGGACCGAGCTCGGGTCCGGGAAGGTGGATGCGAGCAGGCTCGGCAGCGGCAGCGCTGTCGCCGCCGTCGGCCGAGGCGGCCGCCATCGTGCCAGTCGGCTTGCGCTTGCGCCCACGGCCGCCACGAGTGCCGCGCCGGGACTTCTTGCGCGGCTTCGGCTCCTCAGCTGCCCCCTCTTCTTGCTCCTCAGGGATCTCCGCAACCACGGGCTCGACCGGCTCGACCGGTTCTGCCGACGGCGCTTTCGCCTTCCTCGCGCGCGTCGTGCGGACCGTCCTCGCGCGGGTCGGCTTCTCGGCCTGAGACTCGGCGGTGATCGGGGCAAGGCCGCCCTCCGCGGGCTCGACGAGAGTCGCGTAAGCGGTTCCGTTCAGAACTCGCTCGACCCTCACCCGTGCCCGCTTGCCGATCAGCCTCGCGGCGCCGGCGACCGCGACGGTCAGACCCTTGTGCGCCCCGACCCCCGCGCCCAGGTCGTGCAGCCCGACCTCGACGAGCTTCAGCGTGAGCTCAGATCCCTCGGGAACCGGAGACTCGGGGACGATTTTGTCCACTGTGCCTTGCTCGGCCACGACCAGGTGGTCGAGCGGAACGTCCTCCAGACCCTCGAGCACGAGCCTTCGGTTGACGGTGCCTTCGAGCTCCTGGAGCCGGATCGCGCCCGGGCCGATCAGGAGCTCGGCGACATGGACGTTCAACTCGATGCGGAACGCCTTGCTCCGCGATCCACGGACCAGCGTGCGGATGCGACGCTCTGCGTCGACCGCGGCGGTCGTCTCCGAGACGACGATGCCGTCGCCGCTGCAGATCGGGCACTTCTTCGTCAGCACCTCGCGAGGGCCTTCGGTCACGTTCTGCCGCGTCATCTCGACGAGGCCGAGGGGCGAGATCTCGACGACGTAGGTCTTCGTCCGGTCGCGCTCGAGCTCGTTGCGGAGCGCCTCCTCGACGGTGGCCCGGTTCTTCGGATTGGCCATATCGATGAAGTCGATGACGATGATGCCGCCGATGTCGCGCAGCCTCAGCTGGCGCACGACCTCGCTCACCGCCTCGATGTTGTTCTTCGTGATCGTGTCCTCGAGCGTCGTCCCGGACGATCGTGAGCGCGAGCCGACGAACCTGCCCGTGTTGACGTCGATTACGGTGAAGGCCTCGGCGTAGTCGAAGACGAGATAGCCGCCCGACGGAAGGTCGACACGGCGCGAGAGCGTCGAGCGGAGCTCGTCGTCTGCACCGAACGCCTCGAAGAGATGCTGCTTCTGCCGGTAGCGACTGACACGATCGACCATGTGCGGCGACGTCTTCTTCAGGTAGCCGACGACCCGCTTGTACGTGCGCTCGTCGTCGATCAGAGCGCGCTCGAAGTCCTCCGTGAACAGGTCGCGGATGACGCGAAGCGGAAGCTCCGCCTCTTGGTAGACGAGCGTCGGGGTCTGCGCAGACTCGGCCTGTTCCTTGATCGCCTTCCAAAGCCTCTGCAGGAAATCGAGGTCGCGCCCGATGTCTTCGGCCGACGCGCCCTCGGCCGCGGTCCGAACGATCACTTGCCCTTCCTTCGGAGCGATCTCCTTGAGAATCGAACGGAGGCGGATGCGCTCGTCGTCGTCGAGACGACGGGAGACGCCGAACCCTTCCCCGCTCGGAACGTAGACGACGAACCGGCCCGGAAGCGAGATCTCGGTGGTCAGACGGGCGCCCTTCGTCTTCATCGGGTCTTTGACGACCTGAACGAGCACCGACTGGCCGCGCTTGATCAGGTCCTGGATCTTGCGGCCGTGGCGCCGGCCCTCGAGCTCGGGCAGGACGATCTCGTCGACGTACAGGAAGCCGTTCTTCTCGAGGCCGATCTCGACGAACGCAGCCTCCATGCCCGGGAGCACGTTGTCGACCGTCCCGAGATAGATGTTGCCGGCGATGGACCGGCTCTCGGGGCGCTCGAGGTAGACCTCTGCGACCCGCTCGTCCTCGAGCACGGCGACCCGTTTCTCCGCGACGCCGACGGACACGAGCAGCTCGCGCTTCGCGGCGGGCAGCGGGACCCGGCGGGTCGCTGTCCTGCGGCGCGCGGCGGGGCGGCGGCCGTCAGTCGGCGTGCGGCGCCCTTGGGCGGGCTCGCGCTTGCGGTCGGGAACGGGCTCGCGCTTGCGGTCGGGAACGGGCTCGCGCTTCCGCTCGGCAACGGGCTCGCGCTTCCGCTCGGCGGTAGGCGTACGTTTGCGCTGTTGTGGAGATGCGGGCTCGGCTTCCGACTCGCGAGCCAGGCGTCTGTCTTTCGCCTCGCGTCGCTTCCGGCCGCCCCGAGTGCCGCGGCGCCTGCGCTTCTTCGGCCCCTCCGCCTCGCCCGTTTCGGGCGAGGCTTCCGCAACCTGGTCAGTCTGTCGTGGTGCTGTCTCCTCGGCCTCCGGCGCCGCTTCGGCGGCGGCCTCGGCCTCCTTCTGCTTTCTGCGTCGAAACCACTGTAACGGCAACGTTTGTCCTCTCTCGAGCGCGCTCGAACAACGCCCCGGCGGCCGGGGCGGTGCGCGCACCGCAGTGTTGGGTGGAAAAGTGCGGCATGTGCCTAGTTCTTAGGCTAGCAATCAGGCCGCCGCGGGCCGTAGCTTGGCTCGGCGCCTGCGGATCGTGCGCAGGCGCTGGCTCAGGCGCGCCCATGCCCAGGACTCGACCTCGCCGTAGCGTGAGACAGGCTGGCTGCGAGTCGCCTCCAGGTACTCAAACCACGCGTCGGCTTCTTCGATCAGCAACAGCTCGTGCGCTTCTCGCTTCGCAGCCACCCGCAACCTCCTGGCCTCGATGGCGGCGATGGTAGGACCTGCACCGGACGGCACGCCTCGGCAAGTAACAACTTGTTACTTGTTACGGCGCGGCTCGACGTGGGAGGCGGCCGCGAGCGTGGATCGCTTCGAGGACACCGATTGCCAGCAAGTTCATGATCATCGACGATCCGCCGGCAGACACGAACGGCAGCGGGATGCCCGTGACCGGCGCCATCCCGACGGTCATCCCGACGTTGATCGCGATCTGGAACAGCAGGGCGACGGCGATTCCTCCGGCGACGATCGCCGAGAAGGCGTCGCGCGCCACGGTGATGATCTTGAGCGCGCGCCAGATCACGAGCAGGTAGAGGGCGAGCAGGAACGCGCCGCCGAAGAAGCCGCGCTGCTCGGCGAGCGAGGCGAACACGAAGTCGGTCTCGTGTTCGGGCAAGTAGTCGAAATTGGTCTGCGTGGCGCCCGTAACGCCGCGTCCGTCGAGCTCGCCCGAGCCGACCGCGAGGATCGACTGGTTCACGTTCCACGACGCTCCGCCCGGATCGTCGGACGGATTGTGGAAGGCATAGAGGCGCTCTCGCTGGTAGTCCTCGAGGATGTCGACGCCGAAGCTGGGACCGATCCAGAGGACGAAGAGCGCAATCGCGGCGGCGACGGCTGCGAGCACTCCGAGGTGGAGCCAGCGCGTCCCTGCGATGAAGAGCACGCCGCCGAGGGCGGCGGCGTAGACGAGCGAGCTCCCGATGTCGGGCTGCTCGAAGACGAGGAGCAGCGGCACGGCGGCGAGGCCGACCACCGCCAGCACGGTTCTGCGTTCCACGATTCGCTTGCCGCGATCGGCGACGAACCCGGCGAGGGCGAGAATGAGCAGGAGCTTCCCGAACTCGGACGGCTGGAAGCGGAAGCTGCCGATGTCGAGCCACCGCTGTGAGCCGCGGACGACGGGCGCGGTCGCGATCACGAGTAGGAGTAGCCCCAGCAGCAGCGCGTACAGCAACAGACGGTGGCGCCGATAGACGTCCGGGTCGACGAAGAGGCAGACGAGCAGCCCCACCGCGCCGGCCGCCGCGTACACGCCCTGGCGCTGGTCGTCGGCAGTGATGCCGCCGATCGCCCACAGCCCGTAGACGACCAGACCGGCCACGGCCAGCAACAGCGTCCAGTCGAGCCGGCGCGCGAGCGACTGGACGCGCTCGGTGCTGCGCATTCGCGCCCGCGCTCTCGCGCGGATGCGGGTGTCTGCGGCGTAGTCGAGGACGGTGAACATCAGTCGGAGGGGTGACTCTCATCCACGTAGGTCGCCTTCCGATCGAACCACTTCTCGAACAGCCTGAGCGCGGCCGGCGCCGCGGCCTCGCCGCCGAAGCCGCCGTTCTCGATCACGGCGCAGACGACGAGCTCCGCCTGCACGGACGGGCCGTAGCCGCACCACCACGACTGGTCGCGCAGCACCCCGTCGACGATCTTCTCGGCCGTTCCCGTCTTCCCGGCGATGTCGATCGGGAAGCCGCCGAACACGCCTGCGGACGTTCCGTACGGCTCGTGTGTGGCGTCGTAGAGACCCTGCTGCACGGCGTACAGCGCTCCGTCGTCGACCCCGGCCGACCGCGGTGTCACAGGTGCATGGGCGCGGAGGATGACAGGCGATTTCGGGTCGCCCTGCTCGACCTGCTTGAGAAGATACGGCGTGACGCGCTTCCCTCCGTTCGCGATCAGCGCATAGAACCGAGCCATCTGCAGCGGGGTGACGAGCAGATCCTTCTGTCCGATCGCGAGCTGGATCGAGTCGCCCGGCTTCCAGAGCCTCTCGAGCTGCCACGTGTCGGGGTAGCGCTCCTTTGTGAAGGTTTCCTGACGCCACTTGATCGTGGGCAGGAGACCCTGGTTCTCGGGGCCGACCTCGACGCCGGACGACTGGCCGAAGCCGAAGCGGCGGGCCCACTTCTGGAGCGGTTGGCCTCGGTCCTCGGGGAGCTTGTAGAAGTTGTAGCCAAGGTCGTAGAAGTACGTGTCACACGAGGCGGCGAGCGCTGTCGGCAGCGTCATCGAGCCGCCCGAGAAGGGGTTCCAGTTCTTGAACTCCTGTGCGACCCGGCCGGATCCGTCCTCGCGGTAGACGGTGTACACCGGTTCGCACGCGCGCCTGTCGTAGGGGTAGAGCAGCCCCTCCTGCATCGCCGCGAGAGCCGTCACGGGCTTGAACGTCGACCCGGGTGGATACAAGTTTTCGAGCGCGCGATTCATCCCGGGAAAGTTCAGGTCCTTCGCAACCTCTTCGTCGACGGTCAGCGCCGCGAGGGCCTTCGACTTCCGCGCCTCGGAGTACACCGCGGGGTCGTACTCCGGATACGAGGCCATTGCCAGGATCGCGCCGTCGCGTGGGTCGAGCGCCACGATGGCGCCGCCGTTCGCGGCCCAGTTCTTGTTCTCGATCGCCCGCTGGATCCCGAATACGAGTGCCTGCTCGGCCGCCCGCTGGAGCGGAACGTCGAGCGTGAGGCGAACGGAGAGGCCGGCCTTCTCGGGACGCGTCTGTCGGATGTCGCTGGTCGGCCGCCCGAGGGAGTCGACGCGCAGCTGAGCCGATCCCATGCGCCCCCGCAGGTAACGATCGAAGGCCGCCTCAACGCCCGACTGGCCGATCTTCTCCCCCAGGCGGACGCCGTCTAGCCGGTCGAGTTGCCCCTTCGTGACCTCTCCGACGTGGCCGAGGAGCTGCGCCGCGAACTCTCCCTGCCGGTAGTCGCGCACGGACGTGTTGTCGACGAAGACGCCGGGGAACCGAGATCGCCGCTCGAGGATGAACATGACCTCGTCGTCGGGCACGTTCTCCTTCAGCGTCACCGGAGTCAGGGGGTCGCGTTTCTGTCGCTCGACCTTCGCCAAGACCTCTCGAAGCGGCATGTGGAGGACAGTTGCCAGAAGCTGTAGCTCCTGGTATCGGCGCTTGCGCGGCAGGTCCGTGACCCAGATGCGAACGGCCGTCGAGGGCTTGTTCGTGACCAGCGCGTGGCCGTTGCGATCGAGGATCGCCCCCCGCGGTGCTTCAAGGGGCAGCGTTCGCACCTGATTGTTCCGCGCCGCGACGAGGTAGCGGTCGCCGGAGAGCACCTGCAGCGACCAGAGACGAAGGAAGAGGATTGCGAAGGCGGCGAGAGCGAGCGCTCCGAGGATCCCGATCCGCAGAGCGGTTTGGGGGCTGAGGCGATACGGCTCTGCGACCCGCGGGTCCGGAGGAAGGAACCGACGGGAGGGAACGCGGAGACCGGTACTAGCCATAGAGCGCCGCCTCCCGCGCGCGCGTCCGGTCGGGCCGGTCGAACAGCTTCCGGCAGAACCAGTACACCGGCGCCGTCAGGACCAGGTTGAGGATGAGCGTGGCCGGAACGGCCTCGGCCGCGACCGCCAGGTCGACACGCTCTCCGACGACGAATCGCAACACGACGTCGCCGACGGCGTAGAGGACGGTCACGATCGCGATCGACAGGAACGGCGCGTGCGCCCGGTCGGCGCCCGTCGTCTCCCCGTAGCGACCGATCCAGTACCCGGCGAGTGTGAGCAGGAGAGACGTGAAACCGAGCGTGCCGAGCGTCGCTACGTCGATCAGGAAACCGGCCCAGAAGCCTCCGATCGCTCCCAGAATCGATCCTCGCTGGAGCGCCGCGACGAGCAGCGTGACCAGGACGATGTCGGCATTCCCTCCCGCAACTTCGAGCGGGCCGAAGACGGCCATCTGTGCGAGGACGGCGGCGAAGAGGAGCAGCCCGAGCTTCGCGAGGTCAGCCGGCATCGTCCGTGGGAAGCCGGGATGTGGGTTGCTTGGGGATCAAGACCGCCACGGACTGGATGGACGAGAAGTTCACGAATGGGTCGACGAGAATGGTCTTGTAGTCCTCCGTGCTGAGGTGGGTCACGCTCCTGACATCTCCGATGCCGACGTTCTTCGGATAGAGCGAAGCAAGCCCGAGATGCCGCCGTCCTGACGTCGCGACCGGATGTCCCTCGTCGACGCTCTTGGACTTCAGGACGCGGTCCAAGAGGAGCGGCTTGCCCTCCCCCCGGCCTCTGATCAACCCGTAGGCGCCCGTGCGCGGGTCGTACGCCGAGACGGAGCTGGTCGGGTCGGTAACGAGTGTCACGTGCGCTGTGTTCGAGAACGCCTTCGTGACGTGGCCGGCGAGGCCGCCGGCGGCGATGACGGGATACTCGCGCCTGACGCCGTCGTTCACGCCGGCGGCGATGACGATCCGCTGCTGGTACTGACTCGTCGGATCCACGATCACCTCCGCGCTGACGCGGTCGAAGTCGTCCAGGCTCGGCGGGCCGCGGTAGTCGGTCAGCGCCTTGAGGCTCCGGAGCTCCTGAACCGCCGCCGTGTTCTGTTGTGCCAGAGCCCGGAAACGGTCGCGTTCGCGCCGCAGCTGATCCGCATCGGACTTCGCGTCGATCAGGCCGGTCGTGTAGCCCCAGGCGTCGCGGAAGGGAGCGACAAGTCGGTCTGCTCCGATCTGGAACGGCTCGAGCGCGGTCGACGCGACGTCCTGGACGTCGTGCATCGTGCCGCTCTCCGACTCCCTGAAGTAGGCCGTGATCATGGCCAGGGAAGCGACGACGAGGATGCCCGCGACGAGCCTGCGCTTGGTCGCGCTCGACACTCTCGCGCGGGGGCGCGCGGAGGCGCCGCGCTGGGCCGGCGAGGACAGACCCGCCAGCCGGACGCTTCGTTCGCGTGGCACGGCGGTTGAGTCTAGCCCGATCGGTCGCTGGAGCTAAACAGGGCTAGAAGCCGCGGTAGCCGTTCCGGCTCTTCGCACGAGCCTTCGTGGTCTTCTTCAGCTCCTCGAGCACCTCGAGGCTGCGGCCGGAGCCGACGGCGACGCACGTGAGCGGGGACTCCGCGAGCTGAGCCGGCATCTGCGTCTCGTGGCGAAGGCGCTCGTCGAGGCCGTTGAGCAACGCCCCGCCGCCCGCGAGCACGATGCCGCGGTCCATGATGTCCGCGGCGAGCTCGGGAGGCGTCTTGTCGAGCGTGGAGCGGATCGCGTCGATGATCTGGCTGACCGGCTCCTCGAGCGCCTCCCGGATCTCCTCGGAGCTCAGGATCACCGTCTTCGGCAAGCCGGTGA
>OBLR010000242.1_pt1 | contig 12350 bp, 8 predicted proteins | sample 1519891 | NCBI WGS metagenome assembly OBLR01 (sample SAMEA3113583, study PRJEB22503) | soil metagenome | reverse complement strand
GGGCGCACGCTCCCCGACCCCGCGTTCACCCGCCGCAGCCCAGGGGAGGAGTTCGCTTGGGCGGTGGCGGGCACGCAGGGCGACGCGGATGTCGAGGTTCCGTTCCAGGTGCCGTTGCCGGCGGCCTTCCCGCTGTTCGCCACCCGGCCGCGCTATGCCGTGCGGCATCTGCTCAAGACCGCGACCGTGCCCGACCACCCGGTGCCCTACGTGCACGAGCCGCCGGAGCCGGCGCCGGTCCCGGCCACCCGGCCGGTGTCGGGCACGTCGTACGCCGCCAGCCCGGAGGCGGCGTTTCGCTCCAGCGTCCGCGTCGCCGGGCTGACCGACCTGCGCGCGTCGGTGACCGTGCCGAAGGGGTTGCTCGACGAGCCGGCCCTGCTCGCCACGTTCGTCGACTACCGCGTGCTGGTGCGGCTGTCCACGGTCGAGAACGAGGCGCTGTTGCACGGCACCGCCGACGGGGCGATCACCGGCCTGCTGCGCCTGCCGGAGCTGCGCCGCGCGCCCCTCGACCCGGCCTTCGGTGCGGATCCGGCGGCGGCGCTGACGGCGGCGGCGGCCGAGGTCGAAGAGACCGGCGGCTCGTGCGACGGCATCGTCGCCCACCCCGCCCTCTACTGGCGGCTGGTCGCGGACGGCGCCCTGGGCCGGCTGGCCGAGGCCGGCATCAGGATCTCCCGGACCCGCATGATCTCCCGGCACGAGGTCCTGCTCGGCGACTTCAGGGCCGCGGTGACGCTGCTCGAACCGGGCGTGTCGACGGTCGCGCTGCGCCGCGGCGACGGCGGCGACCGAATCGAGGCCGGCACGCGCACCGGCCTGGCGGTCCATCTGCCGCAGCACTTCGTGCTGCTGTCACCGGCCGGGCGCTGACGGACATCGATCGGGATCGGAGGCGGCGGTGGGCGCACGGGTGCTGTATCTGACCGGGTGGCTGCGTACGGGCAGCACGCTGCTCGGGAACGTGCTCGGCGAACTGCCGGAGGTCGCACACGTCGGCGAGCTGCACTATCTGTGGCGAAACGGCGTGCTGCGGACCGGCACGAACTCGCTGTGCGGCTGCGGCAAGGACCTGCTCGACTGCCCGGTCTGGGCCCAGGTGCTCGGCCAGGTGCCGGTACCCGCGCGGCAGGTGGTCGCCTGGCAGCGCGATCTGCTGCGCACACGGCACACCCACGCCCGGCTGGCCGAGGCGCGCGGCCGCGCCGCCCCCGCACCCGGCGTCGCGGCCGCGCTCGACATGATGGCGGCGCTCTACCGGGCGGTGGCCGCGCACGCCGACGGCGGCCGGCTGATCGTGGACGGCTCGAAGTTCCCGGCCGAGGCGGCGGCTTTGCTGGGCCGCCGCGACCTCGACGTGCGCGTCCTGCATATCGTGCGCGACCCACGCGCCACGGCCCTGTCGTACCGGCGGGCCAAGGCCTATATCGAGCCGCGCGGCCCGGCGGAGAGCAGCGGCTACTGGCTGGCGTTCAACCTCGCCTCGGACCTCGTCGGCGCCGCGGCCGGTCGCTACCTCAGAATCCGGCACGAAGACCTCGCCGCCCGGCCGCGCGAGGTGATCGCCGAGGTCATGCGGTTCGCCGGCCTGGACGACGACCCTCCGGTCGGCCGCGACGGGTCCGTGCGCTTCGGCGGCAACCACACGGTGACCGGCAACCCGGACCGGCTGACGCGGGGGACGGTCACGATCCGGCCCGACGAGCGCTGGCGCACCGAACTGCCGGTCCGCGCCGCCGCCGTCGCCACGGCGGTCGCCGCACCGTTGCTGCACCGGTACGGATACCCGCTGCTCGGCCGGCGCGGAGCCTGCCGGTGCGGAGCCGGCACGCCGGCGCGGAACGGAGGGGTGTGATGGATCTCGGTCTGAACGGGAAGACGGCGCTGGTGGCCGCGTCCAGCAGCGGGCTGGGCCTCGCCGTGGCCCGAAACCTGGCCGCCGAGGGCGCCCACGTGTCGCTGTGCGCGCGCGACCCCGCCCGGCTCGCTCGCGCGCGGGCTGAGGTGGCCGCGGCCGGGCCCGGCCGCGTGCTGAGCACTCCGGTGGATCTGCGGGATGAGAAGGCCGCGGCCGGCTGGGTGGAGCGAACGGCCGAAGAGCTGGGCGGTCCGCACATCGTGGTGACCAACTCCGGCGGGGTGCCGCACGGGCCCGTGGACGCGTTCTCGGTGCCCGACTACCGGACCGCGCTGGACACCTCGATGATCCCGCACGTGGCCGTGACGCTGGCCGCGCTGCCCTACCTGACCGCCGCCGGCTGGGGGCGAGTGCTGATGATCACTTCGGAGGCGGTGCGGCAGCCGCTGCCGGCCAGCGGACTGTCCGCGGTGGCCAGGCTCGGGCTGCTCGGCTTCGCCAAGGGTTTGGTGCACACCCTCGGGCCGCGGGGCGTGACCGTGAACGTGCTCGCCCCCGGCTTCCACCGCACGCCCGCGCTCGACGAGCAGTTCGGCGCCGACGTGGACCGGGCGGTCGCCGAGGTGGCCGCGCGGCTGCCGCTCGGCCGCGTCGGGCGGGCCGCCGACTTCGGGGCGCTCGCCGCTTTCCTCGCCAGCGAACAGGCCGCGTTCGTCACCGGCTGCGTCCTGCTCGCCGACGGCGGCGCCACCCGGGGTCTCGGGTGACGTCCCGGATGCTTCCGACACAGACCTGGGCGCGGACGTTCGCCGGCGTGCTCACGGCGCTGTTCGGCACGTTCACGGCGTTCGGAGTGGTCATTCCGGTGATCCCGCGCCTGGTGACCGAGCGGCTGCACGGTCCGCCGCTTGCCGTGGGCGCCGCGTTCACGGCATCGGCCGCCACCGCGCTGCTGGCCCGGCCGTACGCGGGACGGCTGGCCCAGCGCTGGGGGAGCCGCCCCGTAATGATCATCGGCTGCGGTCTCGCGCTGGTCGTCGCCGGCGGGTACGCGTTGCCGCTCGGGCAGGGCGGCCTGTTCTTCGTACGGATGATCATGGGTGTGGGGGAGGCCCTGATGTTCACGGCCGGTTCTGTGTGGACCGTGGCGCTGGCCCCCGACGAGCGGCGGGGGCAGCTCATCGGGCTTTATGGGCTGGCGATGTGGAGCGGGCTGACCGTGGGCCCGGTGCTCGGCGAGCTGCTCTACCGGACCGGCTCGTACGCGTCGGTATGGATCTGCGCGGCCGTGCTGCCCGTGATCAGCGCCGCCGTGCTGAGCCTGCTGCCGCGCGGCCCGCGGCTCGGCGCCGGGGTCTCCCGCCGGCTGCTGCCCCGCGCCGCCCTGCTGCCGGGCCTGTCGCTGTGCTCCGGCGCCTACGGATACGCCACGATCGTCGGATTCGGCGCGCTGGCGCTGGCGGACCGCGGGATCGGTGGCGGGGCCGCGCTCCTGAGCATCTTCAGCGGCGGCTACGTGGTCACGCGGCTGGCCGGCGGCCGGCTGCCCGACCTGGTCGGCCCGCTGCGTGTGATCGTCCTCGCCGGCGTGGTCGAAGCGGTCGGCCTGGCGCTGATCGCCCTGGCGCCGGCGTGGTGGCCGGCGGCGCTGGGCGCGTTGCTCGCAGGCGGCGGCTGCACGCTCCTCTACCCGGCGCTGGCGTTGATCACGATCGACACGGTGCCGCCGGCGGAACGCGGGGCGGCCCTCGGCGCGATCGCGTCCTTCTTCGACGTCGGGATGGCCCTCGGCGGCTTCACCGGGGGCCTGGCCGCCGGCCTCGGCTACCCGGCGGCCTTCTGGCTGGCCGCCGCCGTGGCGCTGGGCGGGCTGGCGGCCGGAACGAGGGCCGCCCGCGGCGCGGCGCTCGGCGCCGGCGGACCGACCCGGCCGGCATGAACGCCCGGACCATACGGACGACCCCTACGGAGGAGTCCATGTCGCAGGAGTCCATGTCGCAGCAGAACACGGCGCTGTACGTCGTCGCGCTCGAACGCGTGACCGCGGCGGACGAGCCGGTCTTCGCCGAGCTGGCGCGGCGCCGCAGCCGCGGCGCCAGGCTGCTGGTCATCGTGGGCGGACCGGCCGCCGCGGCGGAGGCCGCGCTGGCCGCGCGCGGCCTTTCGGTCCTGGCCGCCGACGCGGGGGCCGGCCGGCTGGTCCACGGCACCCCGGCGGTGATCGACGCCGCGCGGCTCGCCGCCCTGCTCGCGGCGTTCGACGCGGTGTGCCTGTCCGCGTCCGCCGCGCGGGCCGACGTACTGGCGGCCAAGGCGGCCAGAGCGCTGGGCGCCGACCACGTGCGGTTCGTCGTCGGCACCGCCGGGCTGCTCGCCGATGCCGCCGATCCGGGCGGCACCGTCGGCGAGGTCGGTCCGGGTGAGGGCGCGCGGTTCACGCGGTCGCAGGCGCGGCTCAAGGCGCGCGCCGCCGAACTCGCGCTGACCGGGACGGCCGACGTCGCCGTCACCGGGCCGCACACGCTGTCGGCCCGCACCGGCACCCGGTTTTGGCGCGCGACGGTGCCCGCGCCCGACCTGGAACTGCTCACCCGGACCGTGGAGATCTCGTCGGTCTCCGGCGACGAGGCCGACCTCGCCGGCTACCTGGCCGGCTGGTGCGCCGACCGCGGGATCGACGCCACCGTCGACGCGGCGGGCAACCTGGTGGCCACCCGCGGTCGCGGCCGCCCGCATCGGCTGTTGCTGCTCGGCCATCTCGACACTGTGCCGTACCGCTGGCCGGTGCGGTGGGAGGGCATGACGCTGACCGGCCGGGGATGCGTGGACGCCAAGGCGAGCCTGGCCGCCTATTTGGAGCTCCTGGCCGAGCTCGATCCACTCCCGGCCGGTCTTGAGATCCGGGTGGTCGGCGCGGTCGAGGAGGAGCTCACATCGGCCGGCGCGTTCGCCGTGCGCGACAGCTACCCGGCCGACGCCGTCATCGTCGGCGAGCCCAGCGGATGCGGCGGGCTCACCGTCGGCTACTACGGCCTGTGCAAGGTGAGGCTGACCGTGGCCGAGCACACCGCGCACACCGCGGGCAAGGGCGTCATGACCGCGGCCGACCGCCTGCACGACGCGGTCGCGCTGCTGCGCGCCGAGGTCGCCGCGCGCAGCCAGGACGCGCTCGTCGCCGTGCTCGGCAGCCGCGCCCGCAACCGCGGCGACCGGCAGGTCGGCGAGGCAGTGGTCGACATCCGGGTGCCGCCGCGGCTGGACACCGGCCAGTTGCGGGCGCTCGTCGAGGGGATCGCCACCGGGCCGCTGCAGATCGAGGTGCTGCGCTGCACTCCAGGGGTGTCGACGCCGCGCTCGAGCCCGCTCGTCCGGGCGTTCGCCGAGGCTTTCCGGCGTGCGGGCGGCAAGCCGCGCTATGTGTCCAAGAAGGGCAGCAGCGACATGAACACCCTCGCCACCACCTGGACCGACGTGCCAATGGTGGCCTACGGGCCCGGCGAGTCCCGGCTGGACCACACGCCGCACGAGCGGCTGGACGCCACGGACTATCGGCGGGCGAGGTCGATCCTGCGTGGCGCGGTCACAGCCTGGGCGCGCATCGCCGCCGAGCGGACGGCGGGCGAGCGGAGGAGAGGGGAGCGGGCGGCGGCCGAGGTCGCGGGCCAGGTCCCGTATACTGGCTTCGTGCTCCCGAGCTGATAAGCCGACTCAGGCGCGCCGCAGTGGCTTCAGGCCTCCGGCGCGCCGTGTTGTGCTGTCGGCCCCTTCCTTCTTCCCTGGAGCAACCCCACCGTGATCACCGCGACCGACGTCGAACTGCGCGCCGGCCCCCGGCTCTTGATCGACGCCGCCACCTTCCGCGTGAACCCCGGCGACCGGGTCGGCCTCGTCGGCCGCAACGGCGCCGGCAAGACGACGCTCACCAAGGTCCTCGCCGGAGATGGACAGCCGGCCGCCGGCTCGGTCACCTCGTCGGGGACCATCGGCTACCTTCCGCAGGACCCTCGGGATGGCGATCTGGACGTGCTCGCCATGGACCGCATCCTGTCCGCCCGAGGTCTGGATGATCTGTTGCGCCGGTTGCGGGCGGCCGAAACGGCGATGGCGACCACTACCGGCCACGAGCGCGACCGGGCGGTAAGGACCTACGGGCGCCTGGAAGAACGGCTCCACGTGCTCGGCGGATACGCGGCCGAGCCGGAGGCGGCCTCGATCGCCTCCAGCCTTGGCCTGCCCGACCGCGTCCTGTCCCAGCCGCTGCGCACCCTGTCCGGCGGCCAGCGCCGGCGGATCGAACTGGCCCGCATCCTGTTCTCCGACGCGGACACGCTGCTGCTCGACGAGCCGACCAACCACCTGGACGCCGACTCCATCGGCTGGCTGCGCGACTTCCTGAAGACCCACCGGGGCGGTCTCGTCATCATCAGCCACGACGTCGGGCTGCTCAAGGCCGTGGTCAACAAGGTCTTCCACCTTGACGCCAACCGCTGTGTGATCGACATCTACAACGTCGGCTGGCAGGCGTACCTCACCCAGCGCGAGACCGACGAGCGGCGGCGCAAGCGCGAGCGGGCCAACGCCGAGCGGCAGGCGGCCGCCCTACAGTCGCAGGCCGACAAGATGCGCGCCAAGGCCACCAAGGCCAGGGCGGCCCAGCAGATGGAGCGGCGGGCGCACCGGCTGCTGGCCGGCGCTGAGGACGAACGACGCGCCGACAAGGTGGCCAAGATCCGCTTCCCGGCGCCGGCGCCCTGTGGGCGGGTCCCGCTGTCCGCTACTGGTTTGTCCAAATCGTACGGATCTTTGGAGGTCTTTACGGACGTGGACCTGGCCGTGGACCGCGGCAGCCGGGTGGTGATCCTGGGCCTGAACGGGGCGGGGAAGACCACCTTGCTGCGCCTGCTGGCGGGCATCGACGAGCCGGACACCGGCTCCGTGACGCCCGGGCACGGGCTGCGTATCGGCTACTACGCCCAGGAGCACGAGACGCTCGACCTCGACCGCACCGTGCTGGAGAACATGCGCTCCGCGGCCCCCGATCTGCCCGAGGTCGAGGGGCGCAAGATTCTCGGCTCGTTCTTGTTCTCGGGCGACGACGTGGACAAGTCGGCGAGCGTGCTGTCCGGCGGCGAGAAGACCCGGCTGGCCCTGGCCACCCTCGTGGTCTCAAGCGCCAACGTGCTGCTCCTCGACGAGCCCACCAACAATCTCGACCCGGCCAGCCGCCAGGAGATCCTCGGGGCGCTGCGCACGTTCGGCGGCGCGATCGTCCTCGTGACCCACGACGAAGGGGCCGTGAAAGCCCTCCGGCCGGAAAGGGCCATTTTGCTTCCTGATGGTGTTGAAGATATCTGGAGTGACGAGTTTGCCGATCTGGTGGCACTTGCCTGACCTGCGGATGGCTTCAAGGACAAGGAAGCAGATCTTTTCTGGCGTAGTGGGTAGCCGATCCGGCGGGAATGACTGATCATGGCGAGAGATAACGCAGCGGTCACCACATCACTACGGGAGGTACTCGTGGCCGAGACCCTCAAGAAGGGCACACGCGTGACCGGTGCCGAGCGCGACAAGCTGGCGGCGGACCTCAAGAAGAGGTACGACTCCGGCGAGAGCATCCGCGCCCTGGCTGCCGCCACCGGCCGGTCGTATGGTTTCATTCACCGCATCCTCACGGAGTCCGGCGTTAACCTGCGCGGACGCGGTGGTGCGACCCGCGGTAAGAAGTCCTGACCTGTCCCCCCGCTACGTAGCGCTCAACCACTGAACCGCCGCCGTCGCGTGACCCAGTAGGGTCGGCGACGGCGGCGGTGCACTTTTTGGTATGTCCGGTTATGTCCGCTGCCACGGAAAGGCGGAACGCGAACAGGCTCTGGCGAAATTGGCCTCTGGGCCAGGACCGAAATGGAGGGCCATGGTGGAAGTTGCCCTGGACACGGAGGACCTGGCCGGATCCGGCCTCCGGCTCGAGATCGACGGCGCGGTGGCCACGATCACATTGATCCGGCCCGAGCGGCGCAACGCACAGACGCCCGCGATGTGGCGGGCGCTCGCCCGTATCGGCGACACGCTGCCGGTCGGCATCCGGGTCGTGGTGGTGCGCGGCGAAGGCCCGTCCTTTTCCTCCGGCATCGACCTGCGCGCCTTCACCCCGGAGGGCGTCCCGGGCGAGGACGCTCCGCTCCCCGCGGACGCCGCCCCCGAGGAGATCGACCGGACGATCGCCGGCTACCAGCGGGGATTCACCTGGCTGCGCCGCCCGGCGATCGTGTCGATCGCTGCGGTGCGAGGTCATGCGATCGGAGCCGGGTTTCAGTTGGCGCTCGCCTGCGATCTGCGGATCGTCGCCGACGACGCGTCGTTTTGCATGAAGGAGCCCGCGCTCGGCCTGGTCCCGGACCTGACCGGTACCAAGCCGCTGGTCGACACCGTCGGCCTGGCACGGGCCCTGGAGATGTGCCTGACGGTCCGTACGGTGCCGGCCGAGGAGGCACGCGAACTCGGCATCGCGCAGGCCGTCGTGCCCGGCGACGAGCTTGACGACGCCGTACGCGACCTCACCGCCGCCCTCCTCCAGGTCGACGCCGGCGCCGCGGCCGCCACCAAGAGCCTCCTGCAGCAGGCCCCCGGCAACACGCTCGACGAACAGGCCGCCACCGAACGCCGCGCGCAGATCGACCGCCTCCGCGCCCTCGGCGAATCCCGCTGAGACGCCTCGTCATCCCCGGCGCAGAAGTTGTGATCAGGCGGTGGTTCCCGCACCCGCGGGAACCACCGCCTGATCATGTCGGGGTCAGCGGACGGCCAGGTTGGTGGATTGGTCGCCGGCGACGAGCTTGTAGGCGCCGGGCAGGACGGCGCGCGCGCCGGAGCCGTTCACGTCGCCCTTGGTCACGGCCAGGCGCGACATGGGGAACGACAGGGAGACGGTCTTGGTCTCGCCCGCCTTGAGCGGAACGCGGGTGAAGGCGACCAGGCGGTTCGGCGGCACCAGGATCGGGCTGACCGGCTGCTGGGCGAAGACCGGCACGACCATGTCGCCGTCGCGGGAGCCGGTGTTGGCGACGGTCACATTGACCCGGACCGGCTCGCCCCGCCCGGCCGCGGCCGGTCCGGAGATGCTTCGCACCGCGAAGGTGGTGTAGGACAGGCCGGCGCCAAAGGGGAACAGCGGATCATAGCCGGAGCTTTCGCCGCCGTTCGTGCCGTTCAGCTGCTGGTAGAACATCGGCTGGTCGCCGACCGTCTTGGGCCAGGAGACCGGCAGCCGGCCGCTCGGGTTGGCCTTGCCGAACACGACGTTCGCGACCGCGGTGCCGGCCTCGCTGCCCGGCAGCCACGCCGCGATCAGCTGCTTGGCGTCGGCGGCCTTGCCGAGCACCAGCGGGCGGCTGGACACCACCACGACGATCACGGGCTTGCCGGTGGCCTGCAAGGCGTCGACGAGGTCCTGCTGGTCGGCGGCGAGTTGCGGGTTCTCGGCGTCGTGGAGGCCCTCGGCGCCGGGCCGTTCGCCGACGGCCACGATGGCCGCGTCGGCGCCCCTGGTCTTGGTCACGGCGTCGTCGGTGGACGTCGCGAGCTCGACCTTGCCGGCGCCCAGTAGGTCCCGTACGCCTTCGACGATGGTCACGCCCGGCTCGGGGGAGCCGTCCGGGATGCCCTGCCAGCCGATCGTCCAGCCGCCGTTCTGGTTGGCGACGGAGTCGGCGCTGTTGCCGGCCACGACGACCTTGCCGATGCCGGTCGACAGCGGCAGCACGTTGCCGTCGTTCTTGAGCAGCACCTGCGACTCGGTCGCCGCGCGCACCGCCAGGTCCTTGTCGGCGCCGAGCACCGCGGCGTCCGCCTTCGCCGGGTCGACGAACGGGCGGTCGAACAGGCCGAGCTTGAACTTGAGGGCGAGGATGCGGCGCACCGCCTGGTCGATCCGCTTGCCGGACACCGTGCCGTCCCGCGCGGCCTGCAGCAGCGCGGCGGGGAACTGCCCGTTGTCGGTGGGCGGCAGCATGGCCATGTCCACCCCCGCGTTCACCGCGAGCGCGGCCGCGTCGGCGTAGTTGTCGGCCACGTGGTAGCGGGTCTGCAAGGCGAGCACGTCGTCCCAGTCGCTGACCACGACGCCGGTGAACCCCCACTGCTCGCGCAGCAGGTCGGTCAGCAGGTACCGCGACGCGGTCGCCGGGACGCCGTTGATCGCGCCGGAGTTGGCCATCACGGTCAGCGCGCCCGCGTCGACGGCGGCCTTGTACGGCGGCAGCAGCGTGTCCTGCAGATAGCGCTGCGACACGTCGGCCGGGGCCCGGTCGTGGCCGTTGAACGGCTCGGAGTAGGCGGCGAAGTGCTTGTCGGTTGCCGCCACCTCACCGGTCTTTTGCATGCCCCTGATGTACGGGGTAGCGAGCGCCGCGGCGAGGAAGGGATCTTCGGAGTAGGTCTCGTAGTAACGGCCCCAGCGGGTGTCCCGTGCGATCTCAAGGACCGGCGAGTAGTTCCAGTTCGGGCCGGTGGCCTTGACCGCCTTCGCGGTCGACTCGCCGAGCAGGCCGGTCAGCTGCGGGTCCCAGGTCGCGCCGAGGCCGATCTGCTGCTGGAACTTCGTCGCCCCGACCACGTTGTTGTGCCCGTGTACGGCGTCCACGCCGTAGGTGATCGGGAGGTGCAGCCGGGAGTTGTCCATGGCGTACTTCTGAATGGCGTTGACCATCTCGGCCCAGGCGCGCGGGGTGTTCTGCGCGGGCGAGGTGCCGCCGCCGGAGAGGATGTTGCCGATCTTGGCGTCGACCAGGATCTGCTTCATGCAGGTCTCGTTCAGCTCGCCGCCAGACCATTCGCAGTCGCCCTGGATGCCGGTGATGTTGAAGACCGCCATCTGGCCGATCTTCTCCTCAAGCGTCATGCGTTTGACCAGGTCGTCGACACGGTCGTCGATAGGGGCGGTGGCGACGCGATAGGTCGGCAGCCGCGGCTGTGCGGTGGCCGCCGACGTGCCGATCGCCACGGTGGCCAGCGCCAGGACGGCGGCGACCAGCAGCCGCAGGCCGCGGCCGAGGGGCAGGGAGGTCGGGATGCGTGTCATGGCCGTTCCCGTCGGGTGGAGAAAGACGATGGAGGACGAGGCGCACCCAAAGCGGGGAGGTCGCCTTCGCTGCTGCGAGTCAACGACCGTGGCACTGCACAGTCAAGATCCCGACGCGTCCACTGATGGCCGATATATCACCGCAAGGGGCTATCTGCGGCTATTGCCGGACGGTGCCCAGCGCGGCGCTCCCGCCCGTGTCCTGACGGGCGAACTGCGTTTCGTAGAGCTCGGCGTACAGGCTGCCCGCCGCGAGCAGCTCGGCGTGCCGGCCGCGTTCGACCACGCGCCCGTCGTCGATGACCAGGATCTGGTCCGCCTCCCTGATCGTGGACAGCCGGTGTGCGATGACGATCGAGGTACGGCCGGCCAGCGCCGTCTTCAGCGCCCGCTGGACGGCGACCTCGGACTCGGAGTCGAGATGGGCGGTGGCCTCGTCGAGCACCACGACGGACGGCGCCTTGAGCAGCAGCCGGGCGATGGCCAGGCGCTGCTTTTCGCCGCCGGACATCCGATAGCCGCGGTCGCCCACCAGCGTGTCGAGGCCGTCGGGCAGCGAGGCGACGAGGTCGTGGATCTGCGCCGCCCGCATCGCCTCGTCGAGCTCGTCGTCGGTGGCCTCCGGCCTGGCGTACAGCAGGTTGGCCCGGATCGAGTCATGGTAGAGGTGCGCGTCTTGGGTGACGACGCCGATCGTGGCGCGCAGCGAATCCATCGTGACGCCGCGCACGTCGTGCCCGCCGATCCGCACCGCGCCGGCCGACGCGTCGTAGAGCCGGGACACCAGATGGGTGATGGTGGTCTTGCCGGCGCCCGACGGCCCGACCAGCGCCACCAGCTGCCCGGGCGCGGCGGTGAAGGTCACGTCGCGCAGCACCTCGCGGCTCGGCGCGCTGTCGGTGCCCGCGATCGACTCAAGCGAGGCGAGCGAGACATCATCGGCGGCGGGATAGCTGAACGACACGTGATCGAACTCGACGGCGGGCGCCGCGTCGACCACGGCGGCCGGAAGTGGCCGCGCCTGCGGGTCGTCGTCGATCATGGGTTTGAGGTCGAGGATCTCAAAGACGCGGTCGAAGCTGACCAACGCTGTCATCACGTCGACGTGCACGTTGGACAGCGCGGTGAGCGGGCCGTACATCCTGGTCAGCAGCGTGGCCAGTGCGATCAGCGTGCCGAGCTCCAAGGTTCCGCCGACGACGAGCCAGCCGCCGACGCCGTAGACCATGGCGGTGGCGAGCGCGGTGAGCAGCATCAGCGCGGTGAAGAAGATCCGTCCGTACATGGCGGCGATGACGCCGATGTCGCGCACCCTGCCGGCCCGGGCGGCGAAGACGTCCGACTCCTCGGCGGGTCGTCCGTACAGCTTGGCCAGCATGGCGCCGGCGACGTTGAACCGCTCGGTCATGAGCG
>OBLR010000241.1_pt1 | contig 12376 bp, 12 predicted proteins | sample 1519891 | NCBI WGS metagenome assembly OBLR01 (sample SAMEA3113583, study PRJEB22503) | soil metagenome | reverse complement strand
CACAGTCACCATTACAATGCGCGAAGGCCCAGTCCCTAATGTGCCGACAACAATACAGATAGCACAGGACACAGTAATAGCGATATCACTTGACCCAGCTGCACTTGACAATCACTTTGGAACCGAGCCGATCTATGGAATAGTGGTCTCTCCAGAAATGATAGAAGAGAAGATGATGAGGTATGGTAACATGACTGGCATGATGATGCAAGGACCAACCGATGGTGGTATGTAAATAGGAGAAACACGGCGCAGGAATGAATGTTTGAGTAAAGGTAGAAGCAATTCTACCCTCATTTTTTTGATTATCCTAAGCCTTCTATTATGAATCATTTACCAACAGCTGTATGCCCGAAGTCGTATCGTTATTATGGTTGCCATACGATATGATCTTTATTTTAATGACTTCTATGGCAGCCTCTGTTTAACTTGTATTCATGGCCAGCCGACGACTAGGTGTATTGCAAGAGTCATTCTACAAAATATATATATACAATGAATGCAAGCCTGAAGAAATCCTTACTCTTTATGAACCACATATCTGATTGCTTTTGCCACTGTTAGCGACGATACTCCAGCTACAGCTATTACAAATGCTACAGTGCTTAATGGTAACAATACATTCAAAGTAACCAGTGTAATTACCAGGCCTACAGTAGCTGCGCCGAAAATAATTGCTAGTAGCTTGCTCTCGACTTTTACACCTCTGGTTACAATATAGACTATAGGTCCAAGATAAATAGCTCCAATTAGCATACTTGATATCGCCCCTGCAAAAATTGCACCAGCCTCGCCACCTCCTACTGCTGTATAAACATGCTCTGCTGCCATCAATGTTCCAAATAGCGGATACAATGCTACCTTGACTGTTGTCTGCAGCCAGGGCTGCTCTCTCTCATATTCTGCAATCTGCGGACTGAATGAATAATAGAAAGTGTTGAAGGCATTCATGAACGCGGTGCCAGATGCGGTTGATAAAATGTAGTGGTCTCGGAAGTGGCGCAAGTATTGCACTTGAGGTGTCAGTTCTGAGCCAAAGGCAGCTGTTGCTATAAGGCATTGGGATTGAGTTGGTTGCGGCTGTGGGTTTACATTACCGGTTCCTTGTTGCACTACGAGGTCTATCCTACTGCTTTCGACCTGACCGTTGATGTTGTCTGCAGCCAGCGTGACCGTTCCTGCTTTTGAGAAGGTGTACTCATAAGAGTAGGTGCCAAACTCTGATGACATGTGCGTTCTGTGAGTCTCATTGCCGTCCTGCATCAACACAAGATCAAATGATGATCCTCTGATTAGGTCGCCTGTAGCAGGATCTTGGATGTTCATGACAAACGTTGTTGGAATGCCTGTTTCAATTATATCTGGACCCCACGAAAGCTGGAAAAGGAACTTTTCGCCTGGCAGTGACAGTATGTCAAGCGGGAATTTCGGTTTCTCTGCTGGCGCAAGCGTAAATATTGCATTTTCGCTGTCACTGATTGCATCACTGAAGCGGTGCAGCATGGCGTTGTTGATTACGAAATGTACTATGCGGTTTTGCTCAGAGGTGTAATCGTCAATAACCACCGCTTGTGCTTCAAGCTCCCTGCCGTTCAGTGTTCCACGATAGCTGTTCGTCTGCAACTCTTCGATAGTCTTTGGGAATTGAACTTCGGTGTGGAGCACAGGCACTTGATCTATGTAAGCGTGTTCCCATGTAAAGGGCATTTCAAACTTGATCGTCTTATTGGAATAGTCGAAATTGCTAATCTTGTCATAGTACGTCTTAACCACCATTTGTTCCTCGCCCTGTGGTGTTTGTACACCAAACATGTATGATGTGCCGATGCTGACATACAGATCGAACCTTTGGTCGGACTCCACTACAAGTCCGGGGCTGCTCTTCTCAACAATCACTATTATGTGATAGAGTCCTCCTGCTGTAAGGATCCTACTACGTAATTCAACCGGGCTGCCCTGGCTCACTTCTATCCGGTCAATTGGCCTGGCTTGACCGTTTATATGCCAGCCTTCTATGTCGCTGTCTGGGATCAGGTTTGCCTTAACAACACCGTCAGATGATCTGAAGCGCTGGTCAACCAAAATTTGATTGTTCAATTCAACAACTATTCTGGTGTCGATACCGGAAATGGTCGAGTTTGTGGAATCATCAACCGTTCTTACTATGAAGACAGGCTTGCTATCGGAAACCTCATCAAGAAAGGTCGGATTTAATGATGCTTCTACTGAAAGCTGTTTGCCTGAGATTGTGACTGGCAGCGACCTGTCAGTTCCAAGGCCCTGGCCATATACAACAGTGATAGAAGAAGAAGAGAAAATAGCAATAACAAGCATTATTGCCATCGAAGCGGAATATCGCTTCAGCATGAGGTACATGTGAAACACATCCCACGATGGTAAAGATTGAGCATTATATAAAGCAGTGAAATCAAACCTCGCATGAGTATAGAAAGAGAGAAAAAGAGAGTTTGTTAATGTTTAAGGTTCTCGGTATTACAAATCAGTTTATAATTGCCTGTCAATTCTCTTCCAAAGATTTAATCGACTTTAATCTTAAACATGATGATTTGGTAATGGCTTTTGGACTTTTTGGCTACTGTTAGAAAAAGTGGCAAAGTAAAAAAATAAATGCCACTCCAGTTGAATTCTTGTTGCTCTCAGTCCAAATAGGAACACAATATGCTTGACAATCCTTTCAGAATCGCCCAACGCCCGTATAAATCCAGGGCTTGAAACAAATTTTACAAAAATCTCTACAATCAATATCATACTGTGGAATATCGTAAGCATCATAGCCGACGAGCCATCATAATAATAATAAAGTTCTAGGTTACTGTTTCATTCCCTTTTTTATATGCGTGACTGTTATAACTTTGCAAAAGTGAAGAAACTAAAGTAGACTGTGTTAGGAGCTATAATAGTGGGCTACTACTCCCCTTCTCCCTGTATACCCACCTAGTCCTTCTGGCCCACTAACACAGTCTTCTTTACTAGACTGAAGAATGTGATACTTATGTATTATTGCACTTGAGCAAGGTTATTTCGGATTCTTCATTTAAAATAATGTTACCTAGCATGAATAAGGTCAAACAACTTAAGTTCATATTTCACCTTTTTAGATAATTGACGACAAGCGTTGGGGTCATTCTCAGTCATCACAGTATAATTATTGTCAAAGCAGATCTATTATGCCGTGCATGAAGGCGTACAAGTTTTCAGCTAATTGCCAATGAAAACTGAAGGATTCCAACCAAACATGAAAAAATTGATCCTTTAGGGGGAAGAGATAGAAAAGATAAAAAATTGTGGCAACAACCTGCTACTGGTGCTTCCCTCAAAGAAGCAGCAGACATTATACTATGTTATAGGAACAGTTCTTGCTTCTGGAATTCGAATTCTTAATGTAACAACTCCATCCATATACTTGGCTGCTTCTGTTATTCTTTCAACCTCGTTGCTGGAGATAGGCAACACTATCTTTTTGTCTATTCGCACTGGTCTTTGTCTCAGGTGTATACGTGATAATGTTCCTTGTTGTTCAGATGTTCGGTGTCTTGTTGCCTTAATTGACAGTATATTTCTATCTATGATTCTAATATTGATATCGTCTTTTCTAAAACCAGGAAGGTCAATTTCAATAGCTAAATCATTTCCATCTTCGTACATGTCGATAGCAGGCATAATAAACCCATAAAATTCCTGTGTTGTTTTATCTAACTCGCCCAATAATTCCTGAACAGCATATTCTACGATGCCCATATTATATTACCCCTATTCCCAATACATATTAACTTTTTAATTCTGACCGAAGCCAGAATTTCTTTTAATAACAATAATGATGCTCGTCACTTGTAATGTTGCCATGATAGCTACTCATTTGTGAATTATTTGCATAGATGAATATCACCCTGCTCATATACAAGATGCTAAAAGGGATAGTTCGAAACAGCCGTACCACATATACTGTACTATCATCAAATAGCATTGGGAAAAGAAAAAGGAAAATGTCTATATTGTCAAAAGCCAAGAAGACCAAAGCAAAGAAATAGTCTTTCATCCTTATGGTATTAGCTAGCCATGAAATGTGCATGCTGTGGTGGAGACATGTTTCTTGAGAAGGATATTGGCAATTCGCTAATATACAAATGTACAGAATGTGGATTAAGTGACAGCAGGATAAAGAAGAAACAGGAAAAAAGGGCTGATATTGGCTAAGATATACTCAATCATAAAATAGTCTATTCATTCTAATATTGATCCAGAAACTACTGCTCTTGAAAGAAACTGAGTGAAAATAGTGTCAAGAAATATTAGAAATGATTCATTGCTTTGTAGTAAAGAAGAATATTTTGGATCTATTGCCAGAAGTACCAGAAGATTAGAATATTAAAAGGGCAACGCTATACTGCTAAAAGGGAAACCTGCGCTCCTTTGTTTTTCTAGGCTGTTGCACAGGTCCAGCAAATCAACGAATATCGTTCAACATTATCATTTAAACTGAAGTTTACTAGTTTTCTATTGCACTTTGAACATCTATTTCGATTCCTTGTCCGGCTATTACGAGTTCTAACTCTAAGCTTTTTACCACAGCAAAAACAGTAGGTTTTCTCATCAGAACGGAAGAAAATAGCGCATTTTGGACAGTATTTCATACCTTTATCATAGAGGCTGCCATTATGGCCTCGAACAGCTACCCTTTCACACAGATTCCTACATGGAGTCAAATTGGATGGTCTGCGAAGCTCGCAGCAATGATTGATAAAAGGTAGCCGGCACTGCACAGAGAGGGGGGAGGAGGAGTATTAGGTGCAAGGTGTGGCAACGGCTAGTTCACTATTCTTCTTCACCTTTCTTGATTACCTCTGAGATATGAGGTATCCTTGGCACTCCAACTGCAAATGCCCTTGTTACAGCTGCTAGAAAATAGTATTCGTAGCCAATAGCCATTCCAATTGATGCTGCAAACCATATAGCAGAGGCTGTAGTCAGGTTTGTAATTTTCTTATCTATTTCACTCTCTTGAGGATGATACCCGCTCCAAGAAAGCCAATACCTGAAATTATCTGTGCAGAAATTCTAGATGTAGAGTTTGAGTCTAGACCAAAAGTATCTGACCATCTCACTACTTCACCATGGGAAATTTGTGCATGGATTTGGGTCTTTTCATGGAGATATTCATACTTTTTTCATGAGTTGACTATAATATGGTCACCATTCCACAAGCTCTCCCTATATGGTTCATTGTCTGTGTTGTATAAGTTCCTTTCAGGAATACCCTGATCGTTTATCTCAGTCACTTCTATTGTTCCTGAATCTACAATTTCTACAATATTGTCTGTTTCGGAGCCCCCCTCTGCTATTGAGGCATTATCAAAATCTCGGTCCACTAACATTATACTTGAATTTTGGGTCAAAAGATATTCGCTAGATGTTATGTTGGAAAACAAGGTATTCTCTAAAATATTATCATGACTTCTTGTTGTACTAATACCGGTAGCGGAGCTAATTATAGTATTGTTATAGACCAAGTTGTCCTCTGTTAAACCATCGTATGGTGGTTCTGAGGGATTAAACAACAGTATTCCTTCCGACGTTGCTGCTTCAACAGTATTGTCATAAATCTGGTTGTTTGACGATTCTGATACTATTATTCCACTAGTTGCATTATAAATTTGATTATTTCTTGCAATTGAATCACTCATGTTTCTTGAGAAGAATATGCCTGCCCGTATGTTGTTCTCTACATTGTTTCCTTCAATGAGTATATTGGTGCAATTAACTGAGCAGATTATCCCTATTGGATTGTGATGAACCCAATTATTTGTAATATTCATATCATGAGTTCCACTGTGAGGATCTACAGCGTAGTTCAAGTTATGATGAAATTCATTTCCATCAATTGTGATGTTGTAAGCGCCTGTAGAATAAAATGCTCTCCACATATGATGAAATTTGCTGTCTTTTATCACCATATCCCTAGAAGGTCCATATCCAAAGCGGGAAGCTCCCTCTCCATGAAGATCAAATCCTCTTTTTCCATGTTCATTATATCCTAGGTATGCAAATTCTGAATTCACTATTTCAGAACCTTCACTTGCATCAAACTGGATGTACCCGCGGCGAACTGAACCCTCGCTATCTTGTTGAACAACATCGTTAGAAGAAGTATCCCAAGATGTTATTTTTACACCGTTTATCAGTATTTGTCCATGAACTATTATTCCGTTTTCACCCGCAATCTTGAGGTATTGCAGATTATCATCCGCATTTGAATTCATTTCAAAGGTTCCACCATCAGCCACTCGCAAGTTAGCTTTTAGAAGATATTCGCCATCTTCTTCAAGCTTTTCAAGCACAGATTGATAGTTTATTGTTCGAATAACATCTTCAAAAGATGCGTAGTCGCAGTCTATATTAATGGTATTTTCTGCTGCATCATAGTCTATACATTGTGCCCCTTCTTCAATGTCTAAGAATGGGAGCTGTTGATAGGATGAGCTGGTCATAGAGAAAAAGAGAGCTGCCAATGCTGCGGTGGCAAAAGATAATCTAGGAATAATCATCATGATGTGCTTCTTTTTACTGCATGTATAAGGTTTATAAATTTAAACGCCTAACTTTATTTTTTTTAACACAAAAACAAACTAAAATAGTTCCGAAAACTGATCATATGCAAGCCCTTTACAATAATCTTCACCGAAGGTATTTTTGTCAAAAAGGAATTGCTGATGTTATAATGCGTATGTATCTCATTGCGCATTATTTTTATGCGTTGCGTCCATAGAAGTAAGATGGTGAGCATATCTGGTTGTTTCCATCGTCTTTTTATGGACAACTTACAATTTTTGGATATATTTCTAATACTACAACAACACTTTACAACGGGATGCGAGAAACTATTAAATAATTTCTCGTAATGGCAACAAACAAATAGTATGGCTCTAAAGAGAAAACCATTACGATTAGCATCAGCCATCAATCATAGGGATCTATTAAGCTAGAAGGGCGGATCCGGAAAACATATGAAGATACATCAGCTAGATAAAAGGCATATAAAGTCCAGATAAAGTCATTATTGATGCATCTGATGCTGTGGACTGGGATATAAGTAGAGTAGGGGGATGTAACTTTAAGCAAGCTAATCCCTAGGTAGTCTTCAGGCCAGTTAACATATTATTGATCTCAATAATTGCTTATTTTTTAAAATTGAAATGCATCAGCTATCTTTATGGATGCATCACTTTTTATTTGTCTTTATGTTGTTTTGCTGTGATTGTCTATTGTATGCTGTCTAAGTTCTCCCCTAGATGCAAAGGACTTGTTACAGATTTCGCATGAAAAGCTAGCAGATATACCAGGAGTTGATTCCTCAGACTCGCTTTTGATAGAGGCTCCCATATCAGAAGAATCCCTGTGTATCTCTCTTTTATTTGGAATCCATAGCGAACATAATCCATGAGGAGCTATAACCCCTGATGAGCGGCCCAGTATATCTATACCTTCATCTGTTACAATAGCGCAATGGTGTGGTTTGACAAAATATACACAGTTATAACAGAAGTACCCTTTATGAGTATCAGATTCTTTAAACTCTTCTAATTCTATATAGCGTGCAGCAATCTTCGTCAGTTTTTTCTGTTGTGTTGCTTCTTGCGGTATATTCTGAGTTGACTTGAAACTCTCGGATTCTCTTGACACAGGGTATGTGAGACAACAAGTTATAAAATATTAACTAACATGATGGCTGGGCTATTACAATAACTAGAGATGGAGACAATTTGAAAAATAACTTCAAATTTACCGAAACTGTCATTTCTATTAGTGTTGTCTCCTCAATAGGTTAAGTTGTTGTATCATCACTGCTACTAATCATATTATTATTATCATTATTATCATTGTATATTTCTAAAGCTCTTGCTATTTTCTTTCCGTCGTCTGTTCTTTTCAAAAGAAAGTTTAGTTCCTCGATTCCAAGTGAATGTTCTTCTCTTGAGCCATCTGCATTTTCAAATCGTAATATTAATTCGTTTTTCATAGGGCCTTTTTCCTTTAACTTCCTTATAATTGGCGAATAGTATTTGGCAGTAATTTCTAAAAATATAGTCACCAAGCTTGGATCGTATGCTACGATTTTGCTATTGCCTAGGCTTATAGAACTTTTACTTTCGTCTACTACTAGAGCATCTTTATCATTAACTCTGATTGAAGATAACTTGCTGTACAACGCTAATTGGGATGGCTCATGATGTAGTATGAGGTCCATCTTATCAAGAATAGCCCTCCCAAGAAGCAGTATCTTTGGAATATCAGTAGCTTCAGCTATATCTTTGATTCCCAATATGTCTTGTACTTTTCCTTGTTCGCTTGAAGTAAAATCAATTTTTGGTAGTTTATTATACTCTAGATAATGTGTTCTAGGTTTTGCAGAAATATCTGTGGCATTTGTAGTAGTAGCAGTCCTACCATCATGGTGGTTTAGTTCTGATATTCTGTATTTGATCTGTATCAAATTATCATCTGGTTTGGATGGGTTATCTGCAAGCACTACCAAAAGATTCTCTTTGCCATCGGTGTTTGCAGAGTATAGATAGTAATCTTCAACATTTACGAACTTTGGTGCTCTCTGGCTCTTTGCGTCTTTATCAAGTCCTGGCAAAAAATCAAGGGATTTTTTTAATTTTTTAGTTATTGGAGTCTTTAAGCCCACGGGTATCATTATATCCTTCAAACCAAAGTCTGATACCTTTCTTCTTTGGTTCCAAAATTCAATTTCTGTACTCCTGACTGAAAGAGAATAAGAGAAAGAAGGATTGTTCTCGGATAAACTGAAACTATTTGGCGGCAATGTGTTTATCAGTAAAATATTGTAGCGTTTACTGTCTCCAAATGTATCATCAATAGATATCTTCAATCCCTTTTGAAAACTGGATGTCATAATGTAAGGTAATTTTTCATAGCCCTTTGAAACCAATTCATTCAAAGGTTCTAACGCACTACTCAAAGACCCTTCAATCCTTGAATAAATGTATCTTCTATAACTATCAGATTGTTTGAGAAATACCTCACGAGAATGAATAATATTACTTCTCAGGGTACTACTTGCTATTACAAATGGATCAGCTTCGCTTGGAATGGAATATCGTTCTCTTAATGGCTCATTATACCTTATAGCAAAATTGCCAAATATATCCACAAGAACGGTGCCTAATTGATCTATCTTGGAGACTATTTCAGATTCCAAAGACTCTGCATTAGCGAGTACTGATCTGAGATGTTCAAAGTCATTGTGCGCTTGAAAAATGATATTTGAAAGACTAGAAAAATCCTTAATTTGAGATAAGAAATCTATGTTTTGCTCTAATGGAGTATAATCAGCATAAAGATATCTTCCTCCTTTCCGAAAGTTATTGCCATTACCTTCTCCTGTTCTCATGTTATTGTTTTGCTATCAAGTATGAATATATCCATTTCAAGGATATAAATCAAATATTGAAATAGAGAAGTAGGGACAATAGATCATTTGATGAGAGTTGATATATGTGATGCCCCCAGCAATAAACTCGGCATTTGATAGATAGTGATAATGTCATGAGGTCGAATTCCACATAAATCCCACTTTCTCATATTTTATACTCCTACCAACTGTTCTCTGATCTCGAAAGCAACCTTTTTTCTATAAATGATCTGGTATCTTCTGAAAACCGACCCATTCCCTGGGTCATATCCGACCTCAATTATCTTCCTGAATGTTTCAAGGTGCGAATTAGCGATTATTGTTCCAATGCCTAATTGTTTCTGTCTTATCTGGTGTGCTATCTTTCGGGGTAGATTGCAGACAAAAATCTTACTGTGCGCTCTTATGAGGACTCTGTCTGCATTATTCAGTATTACAGACTCTCTATAAATCGTCTTTTTATTTTCTCTTTGTTCTACTATATTGACCCTTACTGCAGAGCCTGTGAGTATACTCAAAACCTGCTCTATGTTACCCGTCTCTGCCAGCAGAGTCTTTTGAGCTAGCCCAAGCTTGATCCCAGATCTTCGTTCAAGTTCAAAAATGTTTTGCAGCATGTAGCTTCCAAAGTCGCATTTTTTCAGAACTACACCTGCCACAATATTGACTGATAGGGAAGAAGTGTTATGAAAAGATTATCCTATACACAAGCATGGATAGGGCAAACGTTATCGTGCCAACACTGATAGCCTTGAGGCCATTCTCAAGCCTCTTGGTCTTAGCAGAGTTGCCATTTGTCTTCTTTAGCTGCTTATAGGGTCTAGACATTCTGATCTCGGCGTAGCTGACAAATCCTGTCAAGCCTGCTGCCGTTAATGCTAGGATGCTAATTGAATTTGCCTGCATGATGTACCCCGCCAGCAGCGGCAAAGATCCCCAGGATACTGCAAACCAAAAGTCATTGTGGAATAGGCCGCCCCATATTTCATAGTTATACGTAAACAAAAAGAAGCCTTCAAGTACTGCGATGACTGCCAGGAGTGGAACAAAGAATGCAATATAATAGAGTCCTATTGCATATGCAGCTGTAAGCGTTGCTATCATCATCGTCAACAGCTGCATTTTAGTAAAGTGGCTTCCCCATGGTTTGGTTTTTTTTGACCCAAGACTATCTGCTACGTGAGCGGAGACCCCTAGTGCAAGTGTGTAAATCAATGCAATTGCGCAGACCCTATCCCATGCTATCTCACCAGCAAGCATTGAGCCAATAATGGCAAATGAAACGCACATGCCAGTATAGGGCAGGAACAGCAAGCCAACAAAGACGCGAAATCTCGTAGGCCCAAACTTGGGCACGAACCATTCATTTAGGCGTGTCTCATTCTCTGCGCTCATGGCCTTTCAGCAGAGACGATAGCAGAGGTACCGGCGGTGTAGAATCTGCAATTGACATTATGAAATTTTCTATTCCTAAGGGCATATATTGTCCGATCAACCCAGTCTGATTTTTTTATGACATCATCTAACTGCCCAAAAACAACCTTCCATGGTGTAACAAACCTTCCTGCTAGTCTTAGCAATTCAAAATATAGGTTCCATAGATTGCATATAAGCCCTCTAGGATAAGTAAAATCATGAAATACCACAATACCACCGGGTCTAAGCACTCTCCAGCATTCGTCAATTACCTTTTGGATATCGACATATTTGGAGAGATAGGAGGATACCATTGCGTCAAAGGATTCATCCCTATAGGGCAGGACTTCGGCTGTGCCCTGCGCTATGGGCATCTTCAGCTTACGCTTCAAGGCGAGGAGGTATTCAAATGTGAGGTCAATTCCTGCCACGCTTTTGCCTCTCTCTGCTAACATTGAGGATAAAATGCCGGTTCCGCAGGCAAGCTCCAGAATATGGCTACGGTGGCTGACTGCCTTTATTATCTGATGTTTCCAGGCAATGTCCTGTCCAAACGTCGCCAGTCGCGAGATTAGGTCATAGCTGTCGGCGTTAATACTAGTAAAGAAGCGCATTGCCTGAGCATGACCCTCATGAACTAGCATTATTAGTGCTATTACAGTCCCTCACCTACTTTTTTATGTATTGAAAAGTAAATCAATGCCTCTGAGGCAATAGAACTTTGATTGTATTTTGTAAACTGGCAGCGAGAGGTGTCAGTGGAGGAGCGAAATGGCCGAAAGGTCATGGTGAAGAGAAACAAGCCCACAAAACAGTTTCACGAGTTTCTCATAATCTATGCTTACTCACTTATTTCGATGCTGCTTTTCCACCCGTCTGCGCCACTCACGTTTAGCGAAATAATTAGAAATGAAGGTTACGAGATGAGAAAGAACCTAAAAAAGATAGGAATACCTACGCCGATGCTGCTTTCGATGTCTGATACAGACCTAATAGAGGAATATATTGAGGGAGGTGACATTTACAGGGCACTTGCTTCCGGTGGGAACATTATGCTTGCATACAAGGCTGGGTCCATTACAGGCAAAGCTCATCAGGCTGGCTATACCTTCGTAGACAACAAGGCACAAAACTACCTTACAAGGGGTGAGTCTGTCATAAGAACTGACCTAGGCTTTATGAAAAAAACTAATTCGCACTACTCAAAAAGCATGGATATAGGATCGTTCCTTGCAAGTGTAATGGACTTGGACAGGTACGGTGAAATCGCCGAGTCGTTTCATGACGGCTACATGTCAGAGGCTGGAAGCGAGTTTCCATATCTATCAATAGTCATACGTAATGTTCTGTCGGTTGGCTTTTCATATAGCAGCAAGACAACGCTCAGGAATATGCTGCTAGATTCCAGGAACTTGATCGGTCTCTAGATCGGAGGAAGCTCCGCTTTCTTATCAAAGCCGCCTGAGCCAAACTTGCAGTAAAAGCACTGGTCAGACTGCATGTAGG
>OBLR010000240.1_pt1 | contig 12390 bp, 16 predicted proteins | sample 1519891 | NCBI WGS metagenome assembly OBLR01 (sample SAMEA3113583, study PRJEB22503) | soil metagenome | reverse complement strand
GGTGACAGCGCGCGCCGCGCGCTTCCCGCCGCCGAAGCCCCTGACTACTCCACTGGCTGCACGCTCGCCCTCTACCCCCCAGCCGACCTCGCAGCTCAGCTCACCGTCGACGGCGGCCTGCCCGCCGACGAGCTCCACCTCACGGTCGCCTACTGCGGCAAAGCCGACACTGTCGACCCCACGGCGTTGCGTGCGGCCGGCGAGGTTCTCGCCCGCCGCGCCCCCATCACCGCCCAAATCTCGGGGCTGGCCCGCTTCGTCGGCGGCGAAGACGGCGACGTCATCGTCGCCCTCATCGACTCGGCCGACCTCGAAGACCTCCGCCGCGACGTGCTCGCCCGGCTGGCCGAGGCCGGGATCGAGGTACCGCGCGACCACGGGTTCATGGCGCACATCACGCTGACATACCTCAAGCCGGGCTCCGACTCGCCGGTGGAGGAGATCGAGCCGGCCGACGTGACCTTCGATGCGTTGTCGGTGGTGCACGGCGACGACCGTACGGACGTGCACTTCCAGGCTGGTCCGCCGGCCCGGTCGACCGCCGACCGCCGGCCCCGCGCGGAGGAGGCCGACACGCCGGAGCTGCCCGACCTCGCCCCCGTCCAGCAGTCCTACGATCAGGCGCTCGAGCAGATCGCCGACGACTGGCAGCGCATCCAGAGCAATCAGGTCAACAATCTGGCCGGGCAGGTACAGCAGATCGTCGACGATGGCGACCTCGCCGCCCTGCCGGCCATGACCGCCCCTACCGAGGAGGCGCAGCGCGCGCTCGTCGAGGCGATGGCCACGCTGGGGGCCGACGCCGCCGGGCAAGTGACGGCCGAGGCCGCGGCGCAGGACGTGACGGTAGAGCCGGTGCCGCCGGCTGAGGGTGACATGGTCGCGGTGGCCGCTGTGGTGGTCGCGTTGCTCGCGGCGGGGCTGGTCGCCGCCGCGGCGGGCGAGGCCTTGCGTCAGGCCGGGCCAGGTCGTTCCGGCCGAGACGTGGCCGACTCCGTACGAACGCACCTGAATGGCCTGTCGGAGGCGGGGACTCGGGACCGGCTCGGCGGCGCCCTGCACAAGGCCCAGCACGCCGGCCGCATGTCTACCTACTCGGCGATCCCCACTGACGGTGGTGGCCCGGTGCCGGCGTACTACGGGTCCGAAGTCCTCGACACCAACACCTGTCGGTACTGCCGCGAGGTCGACGGCCGGTTCCTCGGCCTCGACATCGCTCAGGCCGTCGAGGAGTACCCGACTGGCGGCTACATCCGCTGCGAAGGCCGGGACCGCTGCCGCGGACACGTCGTGGTCGTGTGGCGGCCCGGCTCCGACAAGTCGCAGTGGCAGGAGAAGGAGCACGTGCCGATGCCAGGAGAAACCCCATGAGCTACGCGGTGGACCGGGACCTGATCGGCCAGGTGTGGCAGCTGCTGAAGGCGCGCAACCAGCGGCCCCGGCCGAAAGTCGAGGGACGCCCCCGGCTGCAGGTCAAGGCCCAGGCTGACGGCCCCACCGAGCTGATGATCTACGACGAGATCGGCTGGTTCGGGGTGATGGCCCAAGACATCGCCGACCGGCTGACCGGTGTGACCGGCGACCTCCATGTGAAGATCAACAGCCCGGGCGGTGACGTCTTCGACGGCGTCGCCATCTACAACATGTTGCTCGACCACGACGGCCGGGTGACCGTCACCGTCGACGGGCTCGCCGCGAGCGCCGCCTCGTTCATCGCGATGGCCGGCGACATCATCCGCATGAACCGCGCCAGCCAGATGATGATCCACGACGCGCTCGGCATGTGCATCGGCAACGAAGCCGACATGACCGAGATGGCCGGCCTCCTCGCCCGCGTCTCCGACACGATCGCCGGGATCTACGCCGACCGCGCCGGCGGCACCGCCGAGGACTGGCGGCAGCGGATGCGGACGGAGACCTGGTACAACGCCGCCGAGGCCGTCGAAGCCAAGCTGGCTGATGAGACCATCACCGGCAGCAAGCGGCAGCGGGACGAGCCAGAGCCGGAGGGCGTGGCCGCCGCGGCGAAGCACGATCTGACGTGTTTCTTCTACGCCGGCCGGACGCAGGCCCCTCCGCCGCCGAAGATCCCCGCCAGCTTCGAAGGCGAGCAAGGCTCAGAGCTGGTTGGTATCGACCCTGACGCCGCCTCGGTGGTGGCCACCCTCAATGGGCACAAGCCATCCGGCTCCGAGGACCACCAGGACAACCTGCCGGCCGACGACACCCCGGACTGGTGGACGGACACGATCGCTCCGCTCACCCAGCCCCCGAGGGACGACTGGTCCGCGGCAATCGCCCATCTCATCGACTCAGCGTCGTCCGGCGCGGCGATGGAAGCCTGAAGGAGGCAACCCAGTGGCACCCACACAGACCATCCCGCGCAACTCGGAAGAGCTCGCGGAAATGGTCGCCGACCAGGTTCAACTTAAGAACATCCTTGCCTCACCCGGCGGGCTGGTGAAGTTCATCGACGCCTACGCCGAGAAGGCCCAAGGCTCCGGCACTGACCTCAACCGGCTGGTCGCCGAGGAGACTCAGCGGCAGCTCGCCCAGCTGATCAAAGACAAGGACGTCGACAGCGACAACGCCGAACGGATCAACCGGCTCAACCTCAACCCCCAAGCCGGCGGCGGCAAGCGCACCAGGATGCTCACCTCCTACGGGCAGGGCGCCGCGCACAACCCCCACGCCCCCGGCGCCCTCGTCGACGGCAAGTTCAACACCGCCACCGACTACTTCAAGACCGTCTGGCACCTCAACCCCGACCCCGAAAACGCCGCGAAGCTGGCCGAGATCCGGCAGATCACCAACGCCGCGTCCTCGAGCGTCCCGGCCGACGGCGGCTACCTCGTGCCGGAGAACCTTCGCTCCCAACTACTCGAGGTCGCCATCGAGATGGCGGTCGTGCGGTCCCGCGCCACCGTCGTCCCCATGGACAGCGCAAGGGTGCCGTTCCCCACGATCGACGTCACCTCCAACGCCTCCAGCCTGTTCGGCGGGATGATCGCCTACTGGGCCGAGGAGAGCGCCGCGCTGACAGACGCGAACCCGACGTTCGGCCGTGTCATGCTCGACGCCAACAAACTCACCGGCCTTTCCGTCGTGCCGAACGAGCTGCTCCAGGACTCGATCATCTCCTTCTCAGCGTTGATCGAGCGGCTGTGGCCGATGGTGCTCGCGTTCGAGGAAGACGACGCGTTCATGACGGGGAACGGCACAGGCCAGCCGCTCGGCTTTTTGGGCGCCGGCAACTCGGCGGGCATCGCGGTCGACGCCGAAACCGGGCAGCCAGCCGACACGATCGTCTACGAGAACATCGTCAAGATGTACGCCCGGATGCTCCCCTCCAGCCTGAACCGGGCGGTATGGCTGATCTCCCCGGACACCATCCCCGAGCTGTTCACCATGGCCCTGTCAGTCGGGACCGGCGGCAACTCGGTGTTCATCGTCAACGCCGCCAACCAGGGCCCCTCCACTCTGTTCGGCCGGCCCATCGTCGTCACCGAAAAGGCCGGCGCCCTCGGTAACCGCGGCGACATCGCCTTCGTCGACCTGTCCTACTACCTGATCGGCGACCGCCAATCCATGACCGCCTCGAGCTCGACGGATTGGAAGTTCGGCAACGACCAGACCGCCTACCGCATCATCCAGCGGGTCGACGGCCGCCCGTGGATCTCCTCGGCGATCACCCCCCGTAACGGCGGCAACAGCCTGTCCCCGTTTGTGGAGCTGGCAGCCCGCTAAACCCCTAGCCCGAGCCGACCGGCGGTAGGGCGAGCCAGGCCGCGGCAGTAACGCCCCGGCCGGAGAGGAAACACCAGATGGAAGCACTAGGTAGGCTGTTCGATCTGTCAACCGGCTGGGTGCCTGTCGACGCCCAGGCCGCGCAGACCGGCAAGCGGGTCAGCCTCCGAAACGCGGGCGGCTGCACGATCGTCGTTTTCAAGGCCGCCGGCACAGCCGGGGACGACCATTCCTACGACCTTCAGCAGCACACCGCCAGTTCGGGCGGTACAACCGCCGACCTGGACATCGTGGACCACTACTACCTCAAGGCCGAAGCCACCTTGGACGGTGACGAGACCTGGGCGAAGCACACCCAGTCAGCGGCCAGCGAGATCACCGAGGCGGGCGGCGCCGGCACCAGCGCCGAGGAGCAGCAGATCCTCGTCATCGAGGTCGACGCCGATCAGCTGTCCGACGGCTACTCCTACATTTCGCTCAACTCCGGCGGGGAAGGTTCCAACGCCCAACTGTCGGGGTGCCTGTACATCCTGCACGACCTGCATGTGCAGCGGACTCCGGCCAACCTGGCCGCTCCGCTGAGCTGAGGAGGCTGATCGATGACAACGATCATTCAGGGCGACGAGCTCCGCACCATCGCGCTCGGCCGCGGCGTCGTCTCCAAGGCGACTGGCACGCTCGACGAGGATGTGACGCCGTCGTTGTTCACGGTCGCGGGCGGCGAGGTGTTGATCACCGCTTTGTGGGCGAAGGTGACCACAGCGATCACGGTCGCGAACACGGTCACGATCCAGGCCAACCCTACAACCGGGGACACCTCCCCGATCGTCGCTGGTGACCTGGGCACGACCGACACAGCGGCGGGGACGGTCCTTGGCTGGGAGCCGGACTCGGCCGCGTTCGTTCGGAACGGCCCGCCCGCGCAGGCGGTTGTGTCGACCGGCACGGTGGAGATCGACTCGGCCGGCACCAACGTGGATGGTGCCATGACCGTCTACTGCATGTGGATCCCGCTGACCGACGGCGCCACGCTGGTGGCGGCCTGAGATGCAGCGGTGCACGGCATGCGGGATTCCCGGGATAGCGGCCGGCCTTTCCGCATGCCCGCACTGCGGATCCAGCGAGATCCAGCAGGAAGGCGGGAGCGTGCTCCCAGCGGTAATCGTCCGCTGTTCGGCCGAGTGGTGCCCGGCGTACGGGGTGCAGCGGCGAGTAATGATGCGCCAGCCGGCCCCCGGCGTCGTCGAGGTGCCGGGCTTGCTGTGCCTCCGGTGCAGATCCGCGATGGAGACCGTGGCCGGCTGGCCGTTGCGAGACGAGGAGGAAGACGTGGCAGGGAAGATCACCCGGCATGGAGGCGCGACCCACGCGGCGGCCGACCAACAAGCAGCGGTCGAAGCCGTCGCGCCGGCGCCCGCCGCGGCGGAGGTTGCCCCGCCGCCGGCCACGCTGGCCCAGACGCAGACCGCGCCCACCGAGCCGGCCCCGGCCGACCCGGTCGAGCAGGTGGCTCGGCCGGCCCCGGCCGACCCGAAATCGGCGTGGCTCGCCTATGCCCAGCACCTCGCCATCGACGGCGCCGACGACATGACCAAGACCCAACTCATCGAGGCCGTCAAGGCCGCCGAGGCCGAACAGGCAGACGAGGCGGGCTGACCGGTGTCGTGGCAGCAGCTCGTCGACATCGTTCGCGAAGGCGTCGCCGAGGCGGCAGCCGAGCAGACGGAGCCGCCGACGGCGTGCCCGAACGACGGCGAGCCGTTGCGCACCGGCCCGGACGGCGGACTGTATTGCGCGTGGGACGGGTGGCGGCCGGGCGACCGATACGTCGGCGACCAGCTTCGATAGCTCCTCGCCGGGTGGTGGGGTCCCGCCCCAGTCGGCTGGGGAGACCGGCCCGGCGAGGCACAACCGAATAGCACCACCACCATCACCCCTCCGGAAAGCACGAGGACCCTAGGTGGCCATCAGCAGACCCTGCTACACCAGCAGGGAAACCGTTGCACGGGCACTCGAGGCGAAAGAAACCGCCCGCCGCAACGCCCAGATCGACCGCGCCATCGAAGCCGCCTCCGACACCATCGACGGCGGCGCCCAAGGCGCCAACCGCGGCGCCGGCCTCCTGCACCGCCGCCTGTGGCCGGAGACCGCCACCCGCTACTTCGACTGGCCGGCGGACTCGCGGCCGTGGCGGTTGTGGCTCGGCCAGCACGACCTCATCTCCGTCACCTCGCTCACCGCCGCGGACGAGGCCATCGCCGCATCGGACTACTTCCTCCGCCCCGATGACGGCCCCCCGTACGACCGGATCGAAATCGACCTCGGCGGCCCGGCTGCCTTCACCGCCGGCACGACCACCCAGCGCGCCGTCGCCATCACCGGGGTATGGGGCTACACCGCCGACACCGCGCCGGCCGGCGCCCTGAACGGCGCCATCAACGCCTCGGTCACCAGCCTGACCGTCACCGACTCCAGCCAGGTCGGCGTCGGGGACCTGATCGTCATCGACACTGAGCGACTGCTGGTCACCAACAAGACGATGGCGGACACCGGCGTCAACATCGCCGCCGCCGACTCCCTCACCGCCACCAAGAACGACGTGTCGATCACCCTGTCCACCGCCACGAACGCCCCGGCGGTAGACGAGGTGATCCTGATCGATTCGGAACGGATGCTCGTCACAGATGTGGCTGGCACGGTGGCGACGGTGATCCGCGCCTACGACGGGACCGTGCTGGCCGCCCACGCGGCGGCCGCCGACATCTACGCGCCCCGCGCACTGACCGTACGGCGCGCCGCAACCGGCAGCACCGCCGCCTCCCACAGCGACGCGGCGGCCGTTTCCCGATGGGTGGCGCCGCCGCTGGTGCGCGACCTCGCGCTCGGACTGGCGCTGAACCAGGTGCTGCAGGAGGGCTCGGGGTACGCGCGGGTGGCCGGCGCGGGGGACCACCAGCGGGAGTTCACCGGCCGCGGCATCGCCGCCCTGACCAAGGACGTGTGTCGGGCGTACGGCCGGCGCGCCCGGACGGGGGCGGTTTGATGGCCACGATCGACGTCGACATCTCCGGGCCCCTGTTCGACGGCCGCGCGCGCGCCGAGCTCGCCGCCGCCGAGGACGACATCCTCGACGACGTCGCCCAGCAGGCGTACGCGAACGTCATGGCCTTCCTCGACGCCTCCATTCGCAATCCGACGCCGTATTACGAAACCCAGATCGTCGTCGACTCCAGCATCGCCCAACGGACGGTGCACGACCGTGGCGTCATCTACGGCCCCTGGCTCGAGGGCACCGGCTCCCGCAACAAAACGACCCGGTTCAAGGGCTACTCAAGCTTTCGGCGCGCCGCGCAGAAGACCGAAGCTGAGGCCGGGCCGATCGCGGACAACGCGCTGCGTCCCCACCTTGCGAGGATGCAATGAGCCTTGACATCACTGGTTTGTTCGACGCGCTGATCTCGCACGCCCAGTCGATCGGGCATCTGGAGCAGGTCAACCAGCACGAACCCAAGAGTGCGCCGGAGGGCTTGCTGACCGGCGCGATGTGGATCCAGGAGATCCGGCCCCTTGCAGCAGCGTCCGGGCTGAACGCCACGACGGTGCTGGTGGTGTTCAACGTGCGGATCTACAAGAACATGACGTCCCTGCCGCAAGACGCCATCGACCCCGAGGTTGTCGCCGCGGCGGACGCGCTCATGGGTGCCTACTCCGGCGACTTCACGCTCGGCGGCGAGGTGCGGGACGTGGATCTGCTCGGCGAGTTCGGGCAGGGCATGTTCGCCCGGGCGGGCTATGTGCCGCAGGACGGACGCCTGTATCGGATCTTGGACGTTTCCGTCCCGTGCGTGATCAACGATCTTTGGAGTCAAAGCCCATGAGCAGCTTCGTCGTGATCGGCTACCACACCATCCAGGACGGATTGGTGCTGCGCTGGTACCGCGACCTCGACGCCGCCACACACCACGTCGAGGCTCTCTCGGCGTCGCGGAACGGTGTCCTGGTCGGCCGCGGCGTGTACCTCCACACGATCCCGGATCTCGTCCTCAACCTTGCGACCAGCGCGTACGAGGCACTCCGTGATGGCCACGACGAGGAAGTCCTCGCGCTGTGCACCCACCGTAAGAACTCGCTGCTGGGCGGCCGCATCGAGCCGATCGAAGACAAAGGCGAGGTGAGCCATGGGTAAAGAGTCCGGCCTCGGCGACAACTTCTACAGCGGCGGCTACGACCTGTCCGGCGACACCAACTCGCTGAGCAACATCTCCTGCCCGAAGACAGTCGACGAGGTCCCGGGCATCGACGTGTACGCCCAAGAGCGGATCGAACTCACCCGCGACGGCCAGATCGAGTGGGTTTCCTACTTCAACCCGGCAGCCAGTCGGGCGCACCCGGTCCTGTCGGCGCTCCCGACCTCGGATGTGGTGGTGTCGTACTTCCGGGGTACGACGCTCGGGAATCCGGTCGCGTGCCTGGTCGGCAAGCAGATCAACTACGACGGCAACAGGCCCACCAGCGGCGCGCTGCGAATGCAGGTCCAGGCGCTCGCGAACGGCTACGGGCTGGAGTGGGGCCGGTCCCTGACCGCCGGCAAGCGCACCGATTCGGCGGCGACGAACGGCGCCAGCATCGACACCACCGCCTCCGCATCCTTCGGCGGGCAGGCGTACCTGCAGGTGTTCGCGTTCACCGGCACCGACGTCACGATCAAGATCCAGGACTCGGCGGACGACTCCACCTTCGCCGACGTGGCCAGCCTCGCGTTCACGCAGGTCACCGCGGCGCCGACGACGCAGCGGATCGCGATCTCGAACACGGCGACGATCCGCCGATACGTGCGTGCCGTCACGGTCACGACCGGCGGATTCTCCTCCGTGACCTTCGCCGTGATGATCAACAAAAATCAGATCGCCGGGACGGTGTTCTGATGATCTATCCGCCGGTGTTCCGGGTGCAGCCGCACGGCGAGGTGCACCAGTACAAGAGCTACCGGATCTTGTTCGGCAAGGACACTCTCATCAAGGGCGCCTGCCAGATGGTCGGCTGCGAGGCGTACCGGCTCGGCTGGGAATCCCACATCGACGAATCCACCCCCCTCGGCCGAGGGCAGGCCGCCTACATCCGGCAACGTTCGGGCCGCACCTTCTCCGAGCGCCGCACTGAGGCCGGCGTCACCGTGTTCCGGTTCGACAGCGGCCAGCGCTGTTTCGGCGAGCACCGCACGATCCCGAATTTCTTTTCCGTCCGGGCCGGTGACTGGCGGCGGAACCTCGGCCTGATCCGTGCCCACCAGCGGCCAGCGGACTGGGTTGAGGACTTCGCCCTTCACCAGCAGGCCATTGCCGACCGAATCCAGAAGGGATAGACCATGGCGAAAGTGTCCGGCCTTGGGGCCGCGATCACGGTGGACGACTCCGGCGGCACCGCCCGCGTCGTCTCCAACTCCGAAACCAACTTCGAGTTCGCCACCCCCCGCGGCGTCCAAGACACCACCGGCGTCGATAAGTCCGCGATGGAGCGGCTGCTGCTGCTGGCCGACTTCTCCTGCACGTTCTCCGGTGTGTTCGACACCACCGCCAGTGTGGGGGCGCACGCCGTGTTCTCCTCGGTTTCCTCCACATCGGTGGCGCGCACCACGAAGATCCAGCCGACCAGCTCGGCGACCCCGTACCTGCAGTGTGAGGCGCTGTACACCGACTACCAGGTGTCCCGGGCCGACTCTGGCGCCCTCACGTTTCAGGCGCCTGGAGTGCTCAGCGATGGCGCGGTTCCAACTTGGACGAACAGCTAAGGCGGGGCCGGTCATGGGATTCACGCCAACTCGCGCCATTTACGACATGGACTTCGACACCAAGATGCTGCAGGGCCTCGAAGTCCGGGTCCGGTCCGTGTCGCTCGGGGAGTACCTGGCCGTTCTCGGGGCGCGGCGGCTCGCCGACCTGCCTAAGCGTGCTTGGACCGATCAGGACGCGCAGGCCATCCGGGGACTGTACGAGGCATTCGCCGGTGCGCTCGTCGCCTGGAACGTCGAAGAGGAGGACGGCACCCCGGTCCCCACCACCAAGGACGCCGTGTTCGCCCAAGACGTCACGTTCATGATCCCGGTCGGTTTGGCCTGGGTGAACGCCATGGGCGGCGGCGTCACTGAGGACTCTGACCTGGGAAAAGACTCGCCCTCTGGCGAGAGGTTCCCGGAGGCCAGTTTGCCGATGGAAGCACTGTCGACAAGCCCCCAGAGCTAGAAGAGACCGAAATGATCCTGGGCCTGTGCGACCGGTGGAAGAAGACGCCGGACGAGATCCTCAGCCAACGGGCGGAGAGGCTGCTGCGGCTGCTCACCATCGAGCGTCTCGGCACACCCCAGGAACAGGCCACGCCAGACGACCTGCCCTTCGAGGTGCCGTATGGCGAATGAGGTCCAGATCACCGTCAAGGTCACCGACCGGTCCAAGGACATCGACAAGGCCAAGGACCGCGTCGACGACCTCGGCGACGCCGCGCAGCGCACCAGCAAGGACATCGGCGAACTCGGCCAGGAGATAGGGCACGCTTTCCGCGACGCCGATGGCCGGTTGCGGGACGCCCGCGGCCGGTTCACCAGTCTCGGCGACGAGGCGGAAGGCGTCGGCAAGACGGTCGGGAAAACCGCGGCCGGGATGGTGTCGGCGTTCGGGAACATCGGCGCCTCGATCGTGGGGGCGGGTGGCCCGGTCGCCGCGGTCGGGCTGCTCGGCGCCGCGGTAGCCGCGCTGCCGATGATCGCCACGGCGGCGGGCGCCGGGATCGCGCTCGGGGTCGGAGCCGGTATCGCCGGGCTCGGCGTCGCCGTCGCCGCACAAAACGACAAGGTCAAGACGTCGTTCACCGGCCTGACGGACCATGTCATGGGCAGCCTCAAATCCATGGCCGGACCGTTCGAGGGCGTGCTGATCCGGCTGGCCGGGCGGGCGGCCGACACGTTCGACAAGCTCGCGCCGCACATCCAGGCCGCGTTCCACTCGGTGGCGCCGGCTGTTGAGCAGTTCGGCCGGGTGCTGCTCGGAAGCATCGGCAACATGGGTCCGTTTATCGACCGGATCGTCAAGGCGTTCGGCCCGCTGATGGGAGTGCTGTCCGCCCGACTCCCCGGAATGATCAACAACGTGGGGGATCAGTTCGCGCGGATGGCTGAGAACGCCGACCCCCGTGCGTTCGACGCGTTGCTGACCGTGCTGAACAACATCGTCACAGCGGCCGGGACCACGGTTGTCGCGTTGGAGAAGATCGGTTCGGCGTGGGACAAGCTGGGGACGCGGGAGGCGTTCAAGAAGAAGTACGAGTGGGACCCGGTCAAGAAGGAACTCGTCGAGGTCAAGGACAAGAGCGAGGATGCCGCTGACGGGTTCCGCAAGCTGGGGGACGCGACGCAGGCGGCCGCCAACAAGATGCGGGAGTGGCATAACGCCGTTCTGGCCTCGTACAACGCCGAGATCGCGCTTGAACAATCGATTGACGACGCCAGCAAGGCGATCAAGGAGAACGGCCGGACTCTCGACAAGAACACGCAAAAGGGCCGCGATAACCGGCGGGCGCTGTTCGCCATCGGCGCCGAGGCTTTGCGGGCCGCGGACGCCGCCAAAAAGTCGGGCGCCGATTCCTCGGCGGCAATGAACCGCGGCTACCGGGCGTTCATCCGGGCGGCCACCGGCGCCGGGATGACCAGGAAGGCGGCGGCTGCGCTGGCCCGGCAGATCGGGCTGATCCCGTCGCGGAAGACCGTCACCATCAGGGCTAATACCCGCGCGGCGGAACACCAGATAGCGAACCTGAAACGGAAACTGGCTTCCATCCACGACCGGAACGTGGGTGTGAACGTCCACTACCGGAACTACTACGCGCCTGGGTTTGAGCATGGCCCGGGCGGGCCGCGCGCGATGGGCGGGATCATCGGCGCCCAAGGCGGCGGGCCGCGGTCCCGCATGACCCTCGTCGGTGAGCAGGGGCCCGAGCTGGTGGACCTGGCGCCCGGGTCGACGGTGCATTCCAACCCCGACACGCGCCGGATGCTCGCCCAGGGCGGCGGGCCCGGCGGGCATCTCGTGCTGGAGTTCCGCGGCGGGTCCGGCAGCGACCTGGAACGGATCCTTTGGCAGTGGGTCAAGGAGAACGTACGGATCAGGGGCGGCAGGGGCCCCAACAGCGCACAGAAGGCACTGGGAGCGTAAATGCACAGGTACAAGACGTGGAACGGCCCGATGCCGACGACGGCTGCTCAGCAGTCCGTCACCACCGGCACCGCCATAAAGACGATGCTGCAGCTGGCCACCCCTGCGACCCGGAAGATCCAACTCGTGTCATGGGGGTACACCCTCGATGACCCGCCCGGCGCGGACGCGGTCATCGAACTGCTGCAAACCGACGTCGCCGCAACCGTCACCGCGCACGCCGCGACCGGTGTGCAACCGCTCGACAACGGGCTACCTGCCTCCCTGCTCACCTTGGGCACAGCGGCGACCGGCTACACCGCCACCGCCGAGGGCTCAACGACAGCGACCAGAGTTTTCGACGCCGTGTCGCTGTCCTCGGTGTCCGGCGAGTCCCCGCTGACGTACTTCTACCAATGGATGCCCGACGAGCGCCCCATCGTCGCCGTCAGCTCCTTCCTGC
>OBLR010000239.1_pt1 | contig 12417 bp, 8 predicted proteins | sample 1519891 | NCBI WGS metagenome assembly OBLR01 (sample SAMEA3113583, study PRJEB22503) | soil metagenome | reverse complement strand
TTTGCGATTCTTGACTATTTGAATTGTTGTAGATGTTGAAGCTGTAAGCTACAGTGTTATTATTGCCAAGGGTATTGTCATTATCGTTAATTCCATCCTGCGTCAGCATTTCTGTTTGTCCAAATGCAGACCCGAAGATAAAAGTCGGCAAAAATAACGTTGATGAGGATGACACTCCTAGTGCAAAAAGGGAGATCAAGAATACAGCTAAAGGTTCAGAAATGCGCTTCATAGACCTACTGTGTTAAAATATATTTTAACGCTTTTTGCTTCATGTTAGAGAATAATATTGTGGAGCTAGGTGCCTAAAGTACTGTACATCCAGGTGTAGCAACATTATGAAGATAAAACGAATATGACGATGAGAATCTACTCCCCTATCCCTTCTTGCTCATTAACATGGCTGCTTTGTATTCATAAGCACAGACATCACATTTGTATCCTAGAACATCGACAGTCACTCTTTTCTCTCGGTCGTCTGTAGCACTGGCTACGCCATTGAAGACACTAGTAGTAGTGGGAGTGATGGTGTAGCAGGAGTATATGGAGATCTAATTTTGAAATGCGGGATACAATGAGCATTCTTCGATGAAACAACATTCTGTAAAGCAGCAAACTTCCCTAACTTTCATGATACTATATTCCTAGGTGAAGCTCAATTTCTAAATGTCAAGTTTCTAGGTAAGACAATTTTTCAGAGGTTTAATATTCGAACAACCAGAGAGTGTAAGATTTGATGATAGCGATTTATCAAATGTCTCATTTGCTGATACTGATATTACTAGAATAAGATTTGACGACAAAATAAAATGGGGCGGAAATGATGAATTTACGATAATTGAAGAAAAAAGGCTAGAAGATGAACAAGTGGATAAAAAGCTATGAGCAACTGGTATCTTATTTAGTCTAAAATGGAACCGTTAAGCATTGTTAACACGACTAGATCAGCAGTAAAGTTAGAGAGATAAGCGATACAGGAAAGGCATCTCATAAACGCCAATGAAAGAATATCTTGAACCGAGGCTCAAATGCAACATGTTGCATATTGCTGGCGAGATAGAAGTTTCCAAAACCCAGAATATTCTCTGAAGTGATGGTTAGAGAGAGAGTAAGAGAACTTGAAGCGCCCAGACCATACTTATCACTCTTCAGATGTTTCATGCAAATCTGCAACTTTTGCAATTCTGTAAAATCAGCGAGAGTGCTCTAAAATCTTCCTCGTTATCATTGTTGAATTATATTCCATCCTAGGGAACCTACAGACTTGGCAGCCGCTGTATTAAGTGCATCTTCTGGCGATGCAGATCCATTGTAAACTTGTTGTATAGCTTGATGTATATGTTCACCGATCTCAGGATACTCAGGGATATTTGGTCTGCTCCTACCATATGGAATCATTGAAATCATCTCTTCAAAGTATGGGACTGATTGCTTTAGCGGCTCAGACAACGGACCGTCTCCTATCACTTTCTGTGTCGGCAAATAGCCATATTGCTGTAGAAATGGAGTCAGCATTTCAGGCTGAGCCATTATAGTTATCAACTCCCATGCCAAATCACTATTTTGTGAGGTACTTGGTATAGCTAGTTCCCAACCTCCCATCATAGTAGAGGTCGGAATGGTCTGGTTAGGTACAGGAAACATAGGAATAAACCCAAGTGCTTGCTCTAACATTGGCCAAGATTCTTTTGGAAACGATCCAGGCATCGCAGAATCCGCTAGCATTACTGAAAAATTCCTATTTGCAAAAGCGTTTTCGAGATAGGGTCTTTCTTGCGGTTGAATACCTGCATCTACCTGTCGCTTCAAGAACTCCATCGCTCTCACACCTTCAGAGCTATTGTAGGATGGAAACCAGTAGACACCTTTTGTAGGATGACCCTCACGAAGCTCCAGTATTTCTCCTCCAAGCATCCAAAGGTATGGATACCACATGTCGAGATCATGCGAAGCGCCTACAAGATGTACGCCTTGAACTACTCTATCTCCAAAGAACTCATCCAATTGTACTGCCGCTGAAATGTATCCATCCCAAGTTTTCAATGACTCTGGATCAATTCCTGCTTCTTGCAGCATGTCCTTCCAATACCACATACCTCTAACATCAGTCCATAACCACAGACCATATACGGTATTGTTATAGACGCAACCGTCAAGATTCGCTTCATATAGATCAGACATTCTACCCCATTGCTCAAATTCATTTGTTAGATTTTTTAGCATGCCCTTTCCTGCAAATTCTCCAAGCCAAATTTGATCTACAGATACAATGTCAATAGGATCGCCATTGGATATTCTATTTAGAATTTGACTTCTTGTTTCATTGTAAAGGAAATCAGTATATTCTAGCTCGATATTCATGTCTGGATGACGTGTATTGAGTTCATCAAGAGCTGGCTGCAGTAGTTGAATCCATCTCCCGGGATCGCCGAGGTCAGTAAAAAGTCCTCTTAGGGTAACATTAGTTTTATCGAGTAATGTGCTCGACTGATTTGATGGTACAACGGTGAAAGAGTTATTGTATTCGTTATTACTGTCATCATGATTTATGTTAGTATGAGGTAAATTAGTAGTAGCAGTAGCTATTGTAGATTGCAAAATCGTAGGTGTTATGACAATAGCCATCAAAACAATGGCAATTGGAGTTATACCTTGAAGACAATATTGGTTCTTGTTATTTAGCCGCCATCTTCTTTTACTCAATACCATTATGTTACTCCTGCCTCAGTCCTCTATACTATAGTGGAATATCAAGACATGACCTTGCATAAAAGCATCTTCCTTCATTTATATGGTTTGGCTTTTCTTCACATGCATAAAAGCACTTATACCAAAGCATCTTATTTATATTCGAAAATACAGGGTTAACAGCAATAGTGAAAGAAATTATAAGAAATAGATGGGGCATAAGAGGATTTGGCATTCTTGCTGTAATATTAATTATAATCTCATCTTATGCTTTGTTCTTTTATTTTCAAAGTGAAACCCACAAGCAATTAAATTCACAGCTCTTTGAAGAACAAAAAGACAGGCAGCAGGGATCTACCCAGCAAATTGCTAATCATATGGGATCGGATCTTACGCTGATCCTGTCAATTCTTGATGGCATTTCGAATTCTAAATACTTACAAGACGGCCAATTTTATGGTCAAGAGATCAGACAGCTTGTAACAGAGAGATATGCGCAAATGAGCGATAGGGCAGATAGCCTGTTTGTATTGAATAATGAAGATATAGTAGTGGGCGGAGCAGGCAACCTTACCAGCGGTAGAAGTACAATAGCGCCGATAGGAAATGATCTGTCATTCCGACCTTGGGTTAGAGAAACCCATGATACCTCCAAACCTGTTTTCTCAGAAGGATTTGAACATCTTGGAGAATACAGGGTAATTATCACTAATCCTGTAATAGACCGAGAGACAAAACAATATTTGGGATTAGTGGGTGTTTCGATTCCAACAGTACGTTTCTTTGAGCATTATGGAAATGTCTATGATATAAATACGCAATTTCTAGTAGCATTAGATAAAAAGGGCACTCTTCTAGCGGCAGGCGCTGATCAAAGTCTAGTAGGTCTTGACTTTTTTGGAGAGACTACACAGAACTTTGTAAACCACAATCCTACACTCAATAGGATTACAACAGAGTTATTGCAAGGGACTGCAGGTTACGACATCTATGACTATGGAAAGGGAGAAAGGCTAACAACTTATCAACCCATATATGTTGCAGGGAACCCTACATACTTTCTACAGGTAGTTACTCCAACTGACACTATATACTCTCAGATAGGTCCTATTCTTTCACAAGAAAGTGGAAAACTGGCGTTACTCTTAGCAGGTCCTACTGGGGCAAGCGCAATTTTGATAATATTTTTAGTGCTCTGGAACTCCAGTCTTGGAAAAGAAGTAAAGAAAAGGACCAAAGAGCTACAGGAATCAAACAAGCTCCTCGGTGTTACAAATGAACAGTTAAGAGAGCGAGATCGCATGCAAAATGAATTCATAAATATTGCTGCGCATGAAATGCGGACACCAATACAGCCAATTCTTGGATTATCTGAGATTATACTGCAAAAATTATTAAACATCGCTAAGCAGTTGCAAAAGGAAGAGGAGGATGCAATTGTTTATGAACGACTACATGATTCCTCACGCATTCCAAATCGACCTAATTCGATCTTTAGATCCTCTTTATCATTATCTGTAGAAAAAATCATCCCAATGGTAGAGATCATAAGTAGGAATGCAAAAAGGCTCGAGAAGTTAACTAACAATTTGCTTGATGTTACACGAATCGAAAACAACAAGTCTCTGGAACTAAGCAAGGAGATATTCCCTATTGACTCCGTTATTCGGGATTGTATCATTGATGCTAGTCAGCGTATTGGAAAGAAGGCTATTAAATTTTCATATGTGTCGGCAAACGAGGACCAACAACATGTAACAACAATCAAAGCAGATAGAACAAGAATTGCACAGGTTTTGATGAATCTGTTAGATAATTCAATAAACTCTAGTCAAGAGGGAGTTATCTCTGTGAAAAGAACTGTTGACCGTGATGCAAATACTATGACCCTCAGTGTGAAAGACGCAGGATCAGGAATAAATCCAGGTATCACTCCAAGATTATTTTCAAAGTTTGCAACCGCATCTGAGAAAGGTACTGGTCTTGGATTGTACATTTCAAAGAAAATTGTTGAAGCACATGGCGGAAAGATATGGGCTGAGAACAATAAAGATGAAGATGGCGCAACTTTTGCATTTACTATACCAATGTCGTAATTGATTGTGCTTAAAGCTTGAACAATGAACCCTGTATGAGACGATAACACTATCTTTTCTAGGGTTTACTCCAAACAGATTTGTACCATTGATGAAAAAATATCATTGCTAGGATTAACAAGCAATCAAATATTACGTAGATATCTCTAGATAGGAAGCAAATGCAAAGGCGTACTAATAACACAAGTCCATAACAAATCTGATAACGGCATAGACAATGCAGACCGTCGTGTTAGATGAATAAGTAGTAGGAAACGGTTTTTTAAAAACCTCGAATTGCTACCCTTTAGCATTAGTGAACAATTAGTCATGGTGAAGAAAGTATCTTGAGAAAAATATCATTCACAACAATAGTAGTGGTTCTCACAGTGGTGACTATGAGTATGTCGTCAACGGTATTTACTACTACTGCAGCATCTGTCCCATTTGGAGAACGCATATTGATTAATTCAGAACAAGTAGTTACAGTATCGACAACAAATGGCATTGATCAGAGTAATAATAGCACTATTGACAGGCACATAAACTCGCTAGGGATAACTCAAAGTCCAGAAAATGGATTAAGTGTATTAGAGTGTGAAGGTGACTTGATGTGTGATATATGGGGTAACAATACATTAGCTGCTACTAATACGGTAGGAAATACTACTAACACTACTGTGATTACTAGTGCTCTTGATACACTCAATCAAATGCTTAATCAAAGACTCAATCAATCACTCAATCAATCAAGCATACCACCACTGCTGTTAGGTAATAATGACATGGATGACAGGTTAAACAATGACTCTGGTATCTTTAACGAACAAGAAGATCTTGACGTTGAGATGGACAAATGGATTGACCGAATGCTCAATGAGACATTAGGTGATCTGCAAGCACCTTTACAAACCCCGCCAGACTTGCTACCCGTATCTATTTAAAAAGACAGTCTAACTGCTACTTTTTTGTATCATAGATTGAAATGCTCAAATTTGTATTGTGTTTTGTAAGCAGAAATGGAAGAAAAGAAGATACACCTAGCCAGAACAATACCATGATTTCAGTATAAGAAAGAGTACGTTGTCATAACTTCAGTAATTCAAAAAGACAATGATTTATGTATTTCAATGGTTGCGCAAATAGATAACAGCCATTCTTCTCGTTCTTTTTCTGTCTAGTGGTACTGAACACTCCAATAGAGTAAAACAAGACACGATTAATTTACATTCATTATAGTTTGTATGAACGTATCATGATTTTTTCGTATCTTTCATTACGGCCTTATTTTAAACTGTGCTGCTAGGCAGATGAGCAAATCGCATGAAATACAGAAGTAGAATTGACATAATAAGCCAAATTCTAGATGCCGCAAATGGTTGCGGCGCTACAAGAGGCAGGATGGTATACAAGGCTTTTCTTAACTATGACCAGCTGCAGGAGTATACTATGCTTCTAATTGAAAATGACTTACTTCATTATGATTCAACCATGCGCACATTCAAGACCACTGAAAAAGGTCTTAGGTTCCTTCATGTATACAATGAGATAAGCAGCATGGCAAAGGAAGAGCAACCACTACAAGAAATGTGGATATATGGATAATGTAAGATAACCATATAGACAACTGACCTTAAGCTTTTGCAAAGACGATCAAGTAATTATGGCTGAGTGTAAGAGGCCTAGCAACCAGGTATAATAATAATAATATCCTTACCAAGAATGTGGTTATATAGAGACAAGATAGATTACACAAAATCTCCTACAGTCAATAAGTATCTCTCGTTCATTATAGACTTATATATCAAAAATATCACTTGAAGAAAGAAGAATTGCGTATAAAACACTTTTTAGAGTGGGTGACAACTGATTCCTTAGAAGGCCCCATTCCGTTTATTGATGCGTTAACCTTACCAATCTTAAAGTCCTCTTATATAGCGTTGAGAGTCTTTTTTAAATTACTGCTGGGCAGGCAGAGAAGAAATAAAATACATTTCCTGAGGAAGTTTTGGCTGGAAAACAACAGTCCTTCATATATGTTGATGGTTCGTTTAAACCGCGCTCTTCATAAAAATAAAGATGATGTGCATCTGCTAAAGATACATGTGCCAAAAGAGCATTACCAATATTTTTGCAGAATAGGAAAGGGGGATTTTCTTCCTGGGCACGAAGGTCATATCGTAGGAAGATTTACGCCAAAAGAAGGAGACATCGTTATCGACATTGGTGCCCATATAGGACGGTATACTATTACAAGCTCAAAACAGGTTGGTAACACTGGAAAGGTAGTGGCTATTGAAGCGGATCCCGATAATTTTGAGCTCCTAAAAAGAAATATCGCTCTTAACAACCTGACAAATGTCCTACCACTAAACTATGCAGCATTTTCCACCAGAACCAGAATAAAGTTGTATGAACAATCTGCTTCAGCTAAATATAATAGTGTAATGTTGACACGTGCCGCAAAAACTAAGAATTATGTTGAGGTGAATGCAGATACACTGGACAGTATTCTTAAGCAAAATGGGATAAATCAAGTCAATTGGATAAAAATAGATGTAGAGGGTGCAGAGTATGAGGTATTAAAAGGCTCAACAGAAATGTTATCTAGTGAGAATGTGTCTCTTCTTGTTGAAATACATAATATCGAGGATCCAAGCCATTATCATAATATCGTTGACTTTCTCAAACATCGCAATTATGAGATGACATTTGAGCAGCGTTATGAGGGTAGCGGTGAAAGCCACATAATATTTCGCAAGAAGAATAAAAATAGCAATTTAAAAAACCTATGATAAGCCTTCAAAGATCAGATGCTTCTGAATCCTTTATTTCTAGTTATGATGCAACTGATACTTTATTTTTTAAATGACAAGTCTTTTCTCGTGGCGATTTCGTCGCCCTATAACACTATCTCTTCTCTAAAAGGCCCCGCACGAGATAACTCCAGATAGAACAAAGATACTTTTGCAGACACATTGAATGTCTTTTTTACAGTAATTAATTCGAAAAAATTAACAGATTTTTCAAATGCTAAATCAGGGAAACTATTTCTGATATGTTAACAAATTCGCCAATTCGGCCAACCATTCTACTGGTAAATTTGAATCAAGCAAAAGGATTCTACGAAACAATATTGGTTCTCAAACCTGTCCTGGACAATAATGATAATACTACATCGAGCATAGCTATTTTTGAATGTGGGAACAATACTCTCATAGAAACTCTACCAACGTGGACCATCAAAAGCAGACCATACTGTGGCTACATTTGAAGTATCCAATATCGAAGATGAGGTCAATACATTAAGAGAAAAGGACTTAATTTTGAGGAGTATGATATGCCAGAAATCAAAACTCAAAATGGCATAGCAAGACAATGCTCATTCGAAGCGGCATGGTTCAAAGATAGCGAAGGAAATATTCTTTGTATCACCAGACAGTAAAAATAGACTGATTTGTGAAGAGGGGTTAGAAAAACAACACAATTAAAATTTCCTCTACCTTGCTGTTTATTATTTTGTATTGAATTCAAAAACTATTTTTTCTAAGTGATCTTTGAACCGTCACTTATTTGAAAAGAAGAGAATGAAACGATCAAACCTGCCTCGGAAATTTAAGATAGAAATTTTAAATTCCCATTTGGTGTTTGTAATAGTTTGCCAGCTTGTTGTGTCTGATCCGATCAGCTGTAGTCGTTGCCATTTCCATTCTGCGTAGGTGAGTTCTATATTGATAAAGATCACACATGCAAACCCCTGTTACCGGCTTATACTTATGTGTAGAAATTTCGTGTTTCTTATGATCCGCATAGAGAATTGGTAGCTTTGTTAGCACAATACTTGCCAATATGCCTCCAACAGCTGCATATAATGTGTAATCAGAGGGTAGTAAAAGCATTGAAAGCACTATAGATGTGACAACAGCTGCAGAGCTACTAATTGCGGCTATCCTAGACCACCTGTCATATGGGGCAACCTCTCGTTCAAATTGATCAATCAGCATTTCAAGCCTATTGTCTAGCTTTACTTCTTTTGAAGAAGTTATTGGCTGCATCTCATATAGAAATGCCAGGCTTGTTAATTAAGTTTTATTAGTTTTACAAATATTTTATTAATCAAGTCGCTTTATCCAAAACGTTAAGCCACATCTTGTATATTTTATAATAATGGCGGATGACTATTATACCTAACGCACAGCAATTACAAAAATATATGTAAAAACTCTGATCTCAATTATAATTTTTGCAGATTTTTTTACAAATCTCCTTGCACAGTGTGTCATAATTTTTTGACTTTAGGATAATATTGGTTGCGGGTTTTTACGTGTCATAATTAATATTGAATAATCCTGACACTAATTATTGATGAGTACATACCCACTCAGATTCGAAAGCCAGAGGGTCAATAAACTTCCACCGGATATTGTCTTGAAAGGTACGTGGGTTAGTACTGCGTTAGCATTGGTACTCACCATTCCAGCACTTGGATTATTCATTGGTCTCTATTACCTAGGAATAAACATTGGTATCAGTGCAGGAATTGGATTTGGTCTTCACTTTGCTCTCCTGGCGTTCTCAACAAGGATCTCAAATGCAATATCCTCACTCTTTGATGACTAGCAGGTAGAGAATAATAAATTATCATCAGCTCTTCTTGAATTTTTCAAAAGTAATCATTTTATAAGTATTAACTGGTCTATTTAGGAATAGATAAGACAACAGTTGCTTATAGCTTTATCCACAGTTTTAGTCAGGTCAAGTACTGTAAAGGCATTCAGCGTGAAGTCAACTGATTTTCAGACTTATCAGCTTGTAGTGAGAGGAGCTCCTATTATGACATACTTAAGGCAAATGGACAGCTAAGAGATTACAACTGAATAACAGCCATGATTCTACAAAATGGGGAAGCGAGAGAAGCTGCCTTAGAAAGCAAGCTGGTTGAGGTCGTGGGTTCAAATCATCCCACCCGGTCCACTTTTATCATTCTGGTAAAATAAGGTATTAGTTTGAGCTTGTTTTTGGGAATGTGTAGGACAAATTCAGCAGTAATATGAAAACTCAATTTTTTATTAATTTCAAAACCCTTAGAGCTGTCCGCTGCACTGATTCTTTTTACTCATATGAAAAGAATGAATCCTCACCTAACGAAGGAGGGTTCCATGTTCTATCCCATTGCAAGAGGAAAATTTTGTTACTAACAATTAATCAAACACAACAATCATCTTAATTCAGCAGTATGTCTAACCTGCGATTGATTGTATTAGAAAACGCTGTACTCCATTCATCCTTCTAGCTGACATATAGTTTTCGAAATACGTCTTCCTTGTCTTTCTCTACAAACGATTCAACAAGTTTGACAGCATTTTCTGTGGCTCTGTCTAGTTCTTCTTATCTTTTCTTATTTCTTCGTTTGGAGAGCATATACATAAGTAACCTTTTACTGCAATCTTTAGGGAGAGACTTTTCGCTATCTGTGGAGGATGCAAAGAGCACGGAATATTGGAACTTGGTTGTATCATCTACACCGGGGATTTTCAAATCTTCTGAGTCAACTTAACATGTCCTATGTGATAAATTCTCTAGAATCTATTAAAAGGGCTAGCCTGTGTGGTATACTCAGTCAGTAATGAAAAAGAAACTCTGTCAAAAATTTAATTCTAGTGTAACAGTAATAATAGCACTATTCGGAATTGCCGTAGCTTTAGCAGTTACATCCCTAAATTTAGTTCAATCGGCAAATGCTACTACTACTGATATGATGACTGGAACATTAGGAGGAGAAGAAGAACCTCTAAACACCACTATCACTAGTAGCAATTATAATAATAATTATTCAAATTCTGTTTTGGGCAAGCTGTTCTTAATGGGGGAAGATAGATTGACAAACTTTAACCAAATCAATCAAACATATACTGAGGTATCATATGTAGGAAACAGAACAATAATGCCTCCTCCAGACTCCAGTAATACTACTATTAGTAGTGCAGTGACTATAAATGCAACAGAGACAGGAAACCTTACGCTAAAACTCCGACCAGAGGGTATTACCTTTGTTGAGGGGGAAAGCTTCCTTGTGACTGAAGGGCGCGATGGTGATAATAATACTGGTAGTGGGGCCGCAGGACAACAACAAGAAAATGCAACTGCAGTTCTTGTGGACCTTAATGGAGTGAGACCTGATGACCCAAGAAGTTCAACAGGTGTTGCACTTTTTAGCACAAACTCAACTGGCCAGCTAGCATTTCTAGATAACATGATAGCGATATACCAAGTTAAGGCATCTCCAGCAGGAACCGCTATCCAAATGTGGGAGTGGAAGGGAGCAGACCTTCCATTCGAGAATATGTTACCTCAATCATAGCTAAAAAGTTTGGAACCAGTCCAAATAATACAGAGTGGAGCCGCATAACTACACATACATCCAAGTGTGGAAGAAAATAACATAGCCCATTTGGCATAAACTGCAAAAGAAGACATGAGTTTAATGATACATACGAATTAGAAGCACTTGCCAACGCCATAAAGGAAATCTATTTTCAAGGTTACAAAACAGCTTATACTAATGGTAGTAGCGACAGTAGGAGTCAAACTATTGAGAAAAAAGCACACTTTATGATTTGGGGCGAGAGCTAGTTCAGTAGTAGGTGCTATCGCTGTAGCACCAGACATAAAGGTCTGGCTATGGGCTACTCTGCACCAAAAAAGCCGATAAGGTCGAAGCCTTCGTCCCCTTTTGATTTTATTTCTGCCAATGAAATTAGGTGACCGTCAGGGTCTTCTATTATTGCATGCTTGCCAAAAGGTTCGTCCTTGAGCCTCTTGAAGAATTTGACATTTTTCTTCTGTAGTTGCTGAACTTCAGCTTCAAGGTCACTGACCATAAAACCAACAAGCACATTTCCCTGTGGACTTGTTGATTGATTCCGTGCTTTGCGCGCAGGATGAAGCGCTAAGGCCGTTTCTCTGTTGAAGAATTCAGTCCAATCTTTAGACTGGCTTTTTATCGGCAAATTCAAAACATCTCTGTAGAATCTTGTAGAAGTTTCTATGTCTGATACCAACAGTATAACAGCTCCAACCTTGCCAAACGTCATATCTTAAGCAGCCTTTAAGTTATTCTAGTATTACTAATATTTTTTGTCCTATTCATTGTCGAGTATTGTTTTAGATTGATGGCGATGGTGTCTGTTTGCTTGCTTCTACCGACCTTCTGTCATCGTTGCCGAGTCGTATCCTCCTTAACATCGCGTAGCACCAACTTTTCTTGCTTCTAGGGTTGACCCAGAGCTTGGGTGTACAACAAGGACAATGTATCCCTTGCCACTCTATAAAAAATGCAGCAAGCTGCACACCATTTCTCTCCTTCAAGATAAGGGCTTCCAGTTACTGTTTTGACAGTCTTAAAATTGGCACAGATATTCTTGCGGGACATAAGTATATTCTCTCCTTTTTTTCCTCTTCAGCATCCTCTAACTCCTACAGATGTCAGGTCGGATGTAACTGTAGGATGCTAGATTCGGAAATTTTCTTCCTTATATTATCCACCTGCTTATGACTTTGCAATTGTGAAATTGTCGTCGTCGTCCTTCTTCTGCAGCCGTAGTTACAGCCGCACTAACTCGTCTACAGGCTGTACCATGACTACGGCTCCACT
>OBLR010000238.1_pt1 | contig 12422 bp, 10 predicted proteins | sample 1519891 | NCBI WGS metagenome assembly OBLR01 (sample SAMEA3113583, study PRJEB22503) | soil metagenome | reverse complement strand
TCCTTGATGAATGTGGTTTCCATTATAAGGAGAGTCTTCCAATGTTGATATCTAAGGACAATCGATTATGGGAAGTAACCTTCGAGTAGAAGAGCCATTGAATTGATAAGGCCGCCTTCTAGCCAATTATGATATTATATAATAATATTAATGATGATAGAAACGAAGTATATCGGTATGTAAGCTCATTAATATATAATGCTTGCCTTCTGTCGTTTTATTTTCATCCTGTAGATTTATGCACCTCTATTTCTGATTCTGATTCTGATTTTTCTCCTCGAATGTTCAAATTCCTATTCAGAACTTCATCAGATGTTTCCCTGAATTTCCAATTTCTCTCGAAATTCTGCAAGGTCACCGGATATTTGAATTAGTTTTGGTTTTTTAACCATTTGACTGAATATATTGGCTCAAGGGATTAGTTATATCTTTGTAAGAGTAATTTTTATTGAGAATGTTATCTGGAAAGGAACCTCTGTTTTGATTGATCCTGTTTGTATATTCCACTCTAAAACTTCTTAACCAACTCATTCTTACTTGATTAGTCTATACTTCTAAAACTAGATGTTAATGCTTTTTATTCTTTTGGAAATTCCAAGGGTAATTGTCTAATTATAGTTATACAATTATAAAAGTAGAGAATAGAGAAAACAAAAAAGGTAAGAGATTATGGAAAGCACGACGATTCACTATCTGATGTGATATAAAAACTACTCAACTATTATCAGCCAAAGGAAGGAAAACCGCACAAAAAAGTAAAAATATAAAAACAAGCAAGATTTAGTGTGTCTCAGAAACATACATGTTCATCATTTTTTAGCCACCCTTTTTTAAGTGAAGTTATATTAGTGACACCTATCTAATCTAATCGATGTCCGAAATCGTTACCAATTATAGAAAACAAATATTGTCGGGTTATTATCTTTGGTTCTTTCTTCTCCACTTGTTATATTGAGCCGATAACTTCAACCCAAAACCCAACAATATTTATTACTTTGTCAAAATATCCTTCTTTTCTTTTTTCATTAGATAGAGAGAAAGGCTATAGAGAAGATGGAACGTCTTGTGATGTACAATCTATTATTATGTTACACATTACCTAAAATATTTTATGTTCAAGCTGCTACTTATCTATAGGTATTCAAAGAGAAGAAGGGGAATAAGAAGAAAAGAATGAGCAGCAAGCAAAAGCTAAAATGGAGTCATTGAGCGGAAGACGTCAAAAATTTCTATGGCCTACTAGCTGCAGGATACAACCAAACATAGAGAGCACAGATTCTAAAGGTAAGCGACCATATTATAATCAATCGGGATGTTGCACATATTGTGATATAAAAGTTGAGTTAATCGCACAGTTTTAGGAAAAAATTATCAACTGCCTGAAAATAATTAATAGGCACACGTTAGTGTGGATGAAAAATACTTTTAATCAAATTTATTTTAATAGTATACTTCTAATAGATCATCATATTAACTTCTTGTTAATTACTCATCTTTTTGATTTCAAATAGTTTAGTTATTTATCTACCAGACATACCTTCAGAATATTTAGATAGTAATCATAGTACAGATAATGATATCACTACAACATATTATATCAAGTGTCCTAACACATCCCTAGAAAAGTATTGAAGTTAATCATTCTACAAACAGAAGTTGAAATGAATATTAGTGTTATGCTGTTATAATTTAGATTCTCTGATAATTTCCGTGTTGTTCGTGCAATTATTTGACACCATATCTTGGTAATAATATTCGATTCTGTTAACTCCAAATCCTCTAATTCTTTTAATTTTGCCTTCTTTTATTAAACGTATTATAGCGTATTGCAATTCATACTTGCTACTAATATTAATCTCCTTTTCAATCCGTTTCCTAGTGGCTTTACCATTGCAATTTTTTATGATAGAGTAAACTGAGTGATATACATACTCTTTCGACTTTTTATTTAGTTGAATGGTAGTCATAAGTGTTAATGTTAGATTTAAGTTAAAAATAGGCCAGCTTGTATTATTTTACTTTGAATACAAGGAAATTGCTTGAGTTGAGAGTAATACTTAACTCTTCCCATAGATCCTGTAGATAGATAGAATATAGTGTTTCCACAGGCTAGATCTTAATACACATTCGGCAATTGATTTGACATACTTCGTGATAACTGATGTAATTTGACCATTTTTCTTTTAACATAAAGAATTAATTGGGACGAGTTTAACAGCAGTGTTGTTATAACACTGTTTTGTTATCGGCATAGGGTTTAAATAGTTTCAAACGTAAGCAGCTACAGTGAATTAATAGATGCCAATTGCAATACTTCCAGACGTTGATGAACAAAGATGTATTGGATGCGCTCTCTGCGTAGAGATTTGCACTGCTCTCGGTCCAGATGTTCTTAGAGTAAAGCCTGTAGAAGGATGGAAGAGAGGTAAGGCGTTTGTCTTCTACCCAGAACGATGTATTTCAGATGGTGCATGTGTAGGAGTATGTCCAACTCATGCAATATTCTGGATGAGGCCAATGGAATATACTTCAGGGCAACCAGTGCCACTGCACAAGAATGGTGTATTCTCAAAAGGCTGGGAAGAAGGTTAAACTACTTCTTCCATTAGAAGAGCTCCAACTACAAATACTACTTCCTTTTTTAAATTTTTAAATGGTTTTTGTAATAAGCATTTTAAGTGATATAAAACTACTCTTAGAAATAAGGGGTTGGATAAAAGAGTAAATAGACATATCTGAGTAGAATTATTAGATTCATCTTACGATCATAGAAATCCAAGTTTATTGCTTTGACTTATATTCAATTAAAGTCAACGCCATCTTATGTCTGAGTATTCTGAAGCAACGTTAGAACAACAGTTGACGATTTATATAAGTTGATTACCTTATTATTTTAACTATGGAAATGACGTAATTGCAGACTCAATAAGTTAACAAATTATTTAATTGTTAATTGAAATATAAACGGGAATCTTGCCAGTTCATCGGTGGGAAGAGTGCTTGAAAGTCAAATCAAACTTGCCATTACAGGTAATCCAGGAGTGGGAAAGCATACAAGTGTAAAATTTGTATCGGAGAAGTTAGGAGGGGTTAAAATAATTGATATCAACAAGGTCATAATTGATAATAATGCTTTCATAGTAAATGACGATCCGTACGGAATAGAAGTCGATATAAAAAAGACATTAAAGTTGATTACAGAAGAATTAAAAAAACGGGAAGACTTAGTAATTATTGGACATCTTGTACCTTATGTGTTAAAACCAGATAGAATCGATCTTGTTATAGTTATGCGGCGTTCACCCTATGAACTAATAAAAACTTTTGAAGACAGAGGATACTCAACTGAGAAGATTAGAGAGAATGTAGCAAGTGAAATCCTAGGTGTTTCATTTTATGATGCATTAAAAACCTTTGGAAAAAATAAAATTGCAGAAATTGATGTAACTGGAAAGATACCCCAACAGTGTGCCGAAGAAATAGTTTTATTGTTACAAAAGAAACTAAAACATGAGATCGGTATCGTCGACTGGCTCTCATTGGTCTATGAAAAAGGTGACGTTCAGAAATTTCTTGAATATTATTAAATCCCTAATCTATTTCTTCTTCATGGGATACATTTTGATCTATAGAATGGATAATGTAAGTTTATCATATTTGCTCTAATTTTTAAGAGTAGTTGATCAAACATAGATATCAGAAATAAAATATTGAAATTCATATATATATATTACATTAAGCATATTCTGATAAGAATATTTATGTCTGCAGTACTGAGTCGGAGATTTGGGGAAGAAACAATACAATTCCTAGGCAAAAAAGTTTCTATTGAAACTTCTGATCAAAAAATATACAATGGCACGCTAACGGGTATTGATGAAAAACTCGATGTTATACTCGATAATATAGAAGGTCATGGAATCCTCAAATTAATTCTTAACGGTTCTTTTGTTAAAGAAATAAAGCTCATGGAAAAGCCTTTTGATTTTAAAGCTTTATCAGATAGGCTTTCTAGAGTATTTCCAGGTTTAGTAAAGATTAGGGAAGATGTAGGAGCTATAATTGTAATGGATAAAATCAAACTCACAAAGACAGGTATTGAAGAAGGTTCTGGACTTGCAGCTGATAGAGTTAAGGCAATATATGATGAGTTCGTCAGGGAGACAAAGAAGTAGAATTGTCCTTCGAGGTCAGATATACTGACCTGGCTGGCCGTATCGGTAAATTAAAAACTCCCCATGGCAGTTTTGAAACCCCTGCATTTATTCCTGTCATTCATCCGGTAAGGCAGACAATAAGTCCGCAATTTCTTAAAGCCTTGGGTTTTAATGCAGTCATCACTAATGCTTACACAACATTACGACATTATGGTGACGAGGCAAGAAAGAGAGGAATTCATGATATAATAAGTTATGACGGAGTGATAATGACAGACTCTGGAGGATATCAAGTTTTAGAATATGGCTCGATTGATGTGGAACCCACTGTCATAGCCAAATTCGAGAAGGATATTCGAAGTGACATTTCTGTGCCTCTTGATAAACCTACAGGTTATGGACTAAAATATGAGAAGGCGAAAGACTATGTTGAGCAGACACTTAAAAATGCGAGAGAAACTCTTAATGTAATAGAAGAAGGAAGAGAAAGCAAGAGAATCAAAAATAACACCGGCAATGAGTATTATAATGATGATGATATAAACGGCGCAATTTGGGTAGGGCCAATACAGGGTGCTGAACATTCAGATTTGGTAAAATACTCAGCCGATGCACTTGACAAAATGGGTTTCAATCTTTTGGCTATTGGGAGCCCTGTCGAGTTAATGGAGGCATATGAGTTTTCACTATTAGCCCATATGATAGCTACAGTAAAACGTACTATTCCTGCAAAACCAATACATCTTTTCGGAGCAGGACACCCCATCACAATTCCCTTGGCTGTTGCGTTGGGATGTGATATGTTTGATTCAGCCTCATACATTCTCTATGCTAAAGATAATCGATATATGCATTCAAATGGTACTGCAAGGCTAGAAGACCTTTCATATCTTCCATGTCAGTGTCCAATTTGTACTACTTATTCTATCAAAGAGTTGTTTAATATGGACAAAGATAGCCGTACACTAGAAATAGCAAAACACAATCTCTATATTTTGAAAGCAGAAGTTAATGCAGTAAAACAAGCTATAATGGATGGCAGATTGTGGGAATATGTAATGCAAAAGGCTCATGCACATCCAAAACTTATGGAAGCAATGGAACTTTTCAAAACCTTTGAATATCTAGAAGAAGGAACACCGATATTCAAAGAGAAAGCAGTATTTCTCTATGATCCGATAGATCAATATAGACCAGAGGTCAAGCGATTCAGAAATATGGTATCCACATTTGCATCATTAAAAAATAAAGAAAGAAAATTAATATTATATCCAGACTCTGATATCCATCCATTTTATTCTACCGGAGTTTTTTTTCAGCTCATCAAAAAATTTCCTGATGCACAGATTTGCACCTATAACCCATTTTTTGGAATTATTCCTTCAGAAATAAGCGATATATTTCCAGCTGCACATAATTTGAGTTGCAAAAAACCGTCAAATCACAATCATCCCAAAAATTATCCAAGCTTTATTGAATCCCTTGACCGATTCATTGTAAACAATAACTTCGAAGAAATAATAATAGTGGCAGATAATTTCATGCGACAGGTAGTTGATGATAATTTTTATAATAACATACCGGCAATAAAAAAGCTAAATCCAAAAGTTTTTGATTATGATTATAATATTATTACCAAATTATAAAATATAATTTTTCGTTATAAAGCTGTCCAAGGAACTATTAATTAACGTTACAAAAGCATCGGATGTTAGAAAACAGCATAAAAAAGATTGAATATCTGAATGAAAACGAGAGGCAGAAAATGACAATGGCATATTGAAATGAAGACGTATATATATGATACAATTAGTTACATATCTAGTATTCATTATATGTGCTAAAATGACCATAAATCTGTCAAAACTCATATTAAAAGGAATAGAATATCATCATCCAGAATTTTATAGTATCACTGGAATTGTGTCACCAAATCAGAAAAGTCTCTTGTAAAAGCATTCCTTCTGGCTTTGTCGGTACAAGAGAATTTTGGCTCTACCATATAAAATAGAGTTAATAATATGGTGCTATGAATTTACTATTTCTTCTTTCATATTCAGTTATTTGAGGGTCAAATTGTAATGTAATTCCTATTTCATCTAGACCTTCAAGAAGTGTATTTTTTCTGGACTCATCTATCTCGAAGTTCATGCTTTTGGGGCCCATAGTTATCTGTTGGTTTGATAAGTCGATCTCAATATCCATATCGTCAGCATTTATGAACATAAAATCTACTTCTTCATGGCTAAGCCTAACTGGCAAAATTCCATTTTTCAAGCAGTTATTATAGAAAATATCAGCAAAAGATGGTGCAATTACTGCTCTAAATCCGTAATCCAGAATTGCCCAAGCAGCATGCTCTCTTGAGCTTCCACTACCAAAATTATCACGCGTAAGCAATATCTGCCTCCCAGCATATTTTGGATCATTTAACACAAAATTACTTTTTGGTCTTCCATCTTTATCAAATCGCCAATCGTAAAACAGATATCGACCATAACCACTTTTCTGAACTAGTTTAAGAAATTGTTTTGGAACTATTTGATCTGTATCGACATTAACCATGTCAAGCGGAGTTGCTTTGCTTTTGATAATTCTAAAAGGTTCCATTATTTAATTTACTCCATTTTTTAATTCTTTCTTATATCTTTTTTTATATTATGGAGTTTATTCTCATTATAACCACTCTCTTACATCTACAAAGTGTCCTTGGATTGCAGCAGCTGCTGCCATAACTGGGCTTACTAGATGCGTCCTTCCACCGCTTCCCTGCCTTCCTTCAAAGTTGCGGTTAGAAGTACTTGCACAGCGTTCGCCGGATGCAAGAATATCAGGATTCATTCCAAGGCACATACTACAACCAGATTCTCGCCATTCAAAGCCAGCATCTTTAAAAATTTTGTCTAAACCTATCCTTTCTGCTTGCATTTTTACCTGTTGGGAACCAGGAACTACCATTGCTCTAACTTTGGGTGACACCTTTCTTCCTTTTATCACAACTGATGCTTCCATCAGGTCTTCTAGTCGAGAGTTAGTACATGAGCCAATGAACACACGATCTACTGAAATATTTGTAATAGGGGTACCAGGTTCAAGATCCATATATTGTAAAGCACGTAATGCAGATTTTCTCTCATGTTCATTTCCCTTTGCGAATTCTTCAGGGTACGGAATAGAATTGGTGACATCAATGACCATCGAAGGATTAGTCCCCCAACTGACTTGTGGAGCAAGATCATTGATATTTACTGTGATAGATTTATCAAATGGTGCATTATAGTCGGTTTTCAAATTCCCTCGCCAAAAATCAACCATCTTTTCAAACTGTTCATCCTTTGGAGCATATGTTCTTCCTCTGATATAATCGAAAGTAATTTGATCAGGAGCTATCAATCCTGCCCTAGCTCCAGCTTCAATGGACATATTGCATATCGTCATCCTCTGTTCCATAGAAAGTTCGGCAATTGTTTCGCCTTTGTATTCTATAACAGTGCCTACACTGCCTGAAGTTCCTATCTTTCGAATAACAGAAAGTATCATATCTTTAGCAGTAATAGCATGTGGATTTTTACGGCGACCTGTAAAATTAATTGCAAATGTTTTTGGTTTATCTAGCCATAGGCACTGGGTAGCCAAAACATGTTCTACTTCACTAGTACCTATGCCAAATGCGAATGTACCGAATGCACCATGCGTTGAGGTATGGCTATCACCACAAACAATCACCGTTCCAGGAATAGTGATGCCAAGCTCAGGACCGATAATGTGAACTATGCCTTGGTTTGGATTCTTAATATCAAAAAGTGTAATCCCAAATTCCTTGCAATTTTGCACTAATGTCTGAATCTGTACAGAAGAAATTTGATCAATTAACGGAAATGATCTATCGCTTGTTGGCACATTATGGTCCATGGTTGCAAACGTTAGATCAGGGCGTCTCACTTTTCTATTATTTAAACGAAGGCCATCAAACGCTTGCGGAGAAGTGACCTCATGTACCAAATGGCGATCCACATATATTAGAAATGGCCCCTCATTGTTTTCTTTTTTAGTAGGTATTACATGACTGTCCCAAATCTTCTCGAATAGCGTCTTTGGCATTCGATTTGACTAGGTTACATCGGAAATATAATCATATGCAGAACTATTAATGATATTGATAATGCTTAAATTTGGTCTTGATTTGCTATCTTATATAATGCAACCTCAAGATAACAGATACTCTGACTATATCGCTGAGCAGATCAAAAAAGGAACTACTACTTGCGCATTGACATGCACAGATGGCGTAGTCCTAGCTGCAGATACAAGAGCTAGTGCAGGTTTCTTTATTGCAGATAGACATGTAATGAAAATTCAGAAAGTCGATAGACATTTAGGTATGACAATTGCTGGTGGTGTGGCAGACGCCCAGAACCTTGTTGACGTTATGCGTTACAATGCAAACATCTATAGGATTTCAAATAGAGAAGTGATGCCTGTAAACTCAGCAGCAAGACTCTGTTCTAATGTATTATTCAATCAAAGGTATTTTCCATATTATGTCCAGATTATTCTAGCTGGATATGATAATAAGGATGGTGGACAGATCTATAACATTGATCTCTTTGGCTCAATGACGACTGAAAAGTACATCTCTACGGGCAGCGGCTCTCCTGTAGCCTATGGTTATCTTGAATCTGAATACAAAGAAGCATCAAGTGTAAATGAGGCTTATAAAATAGCAATACAGGCAATTGCTGCTGCGATTAGGCGAAATGCAGGCACTGGCGATAACATCAATGCAGTTATTATAGATAAAGATGGATATCGCGAGTTATCGAAAGAAGTAAAAGAAGCTGTTGGTGTGGTCTACTAGCAGAATCTAAAGAAACATCATTTCTACATTTTTTAATATCTAGAAAGAAGTTATTAACTCAAATAAAAAGGAAATAGCTCAATTAAGCAGTATTATAAGAGATGTTGTCTCATTCATTAATACTTCAATAAGTAACAAAAATAATATCGTGGTGATAGATACAAAGAAAGGCTATATTTGTTGTTGTCAGATTCAATGCTGTTAAAATTCATGAAGGACATATTATAGTATAATTATCTGACACTTATTCTGTTATACATCATATATATATCAAATATTCATCCATCCATAAATTAGTATATTAAATTAGAATAAACAATAGCTTTACATTTTAACTATTAATGCCAAAATATATTCTCTATGCCATATAATATTCTCCTATCGAATAATATATTTTGTTTATGCTATCTAATGATATGAGTTTTCGAGACGATTTCTCTAAGGAAGAAAGACTATTACTTAATTCCCACTTTTCTAATACAGATAGACGAGTTTTTGCAATAATCACACCTAGACAGGTAGATAGAGGAGCCTTAATGTCAAGGTATTCTAGAACAGATAAAACTATGCGGCGTATCTTTCTAGATGAATTTATAAAAAATCCAAATAGAGGACAAGAATTCTACGAAAGGGTATTGTTAGAATATGGAGATGATTCTGTCGCAGAACTAGGGGAAGCACAGGTTGCAATAGAATGGATATCAAATATTGCTGCTAAGAATATTGAAGATCACCGAATTGGGCTCTCTTACCTTGAAAAATCTTCGCGTTATGTGGCATTTGATCGAAAAATCAATGGCCATTATAAGTACTGTAGAGAAGAGAACATTATGCAGTCACCTTTTGCTGATCAATACATCCAGGCTTGCGATTATGCTTTTGATGTATACAGCAAGAATATCCAATCAATGCAGAAATTTATTTCTGAGACAGAACCAATTGATCGCTTCTTATTTTTCGATTTTATATCAAAACAAGAGACAGCCTATAGCAATTTGAAAAACCAAAAAGATATTGAATCTGCACAGAGAGTTTATAATTCGACGATCAGGTCCAAGACACTTGATGCTCTCCGTGGGCTGTTGCCAGCATCTACTCTTACCAATTTGGGTGTTACAGGAAATGGAAGAGCATTTGAATATCTGCTGTCAACTATGTTTGCTTCAAGTTTAAAAGAAATGAAAACCCTAGCAAGCCAACTGCAAGCAGAACTCAATCTGGTTATTCCTGCCTTCATAAGGCGAGCAAATGATAAGTACGGGCAGGCTTTACAGGCCTATCTAACTGATACAAGGAGCACCATCACTGAACTTGCTCATTACTATATAAAAAATATCAAAGCAGATAAAAATCCGTATTCTGTAAAGCTGCTGAATTATGAAGATAATTGTGAAGCCGAAATAAAAGTGGCCTCTGCTATTCTATATGAGCAGGCTGATGGCCAATCTCTTGAAAAAATTACACAGCATATCAGGTCTCTTCCTGCCTATGATAGAAAAAAGATAATTCAAACTTATACAAAGCTCCGCGCTAATCGAAGACAGCGGCCTGGTAGAGCATTTGAAATGGTAGAATACACATTTGAAATGTTCACAAATTTTGGCATGTTTCGAGACCTACACCGGCACAGGATTCTTACTATGGAAAGACAGTTACTCTCTACAAGACATGGCTATGATATTCCGGCAGAAATTATTAAACTTGGCATTGGCAAAGATTTCAAAGACTGTATGTATAAATGTAATGAGGTTTATGAAATGATCTCAAGGAAATATCCTACAGAAGCACAATATGTTGTTAATCTTGCATACAAGTATCCATATTTTGTAAAACTCAATTTGCGGGAAGCCTGTCATATGATCGAATTAAGAACTATTCCTCAAGGTCATCCTGATTATCGTAAAATGTGTCAGAAGATGTATAAACAAATAAAGCATGTTCATCCTATGTTATCTAGAGGAATAAAATTTGTTGACTTGAGGAAATATGAATTAGAAAGATTCTTTGCTGAGAAAAATGTAGAAAAGAAAAGACGTGGACTACTAGACTAGATCAGAGTAAACTTCCAGCAACGATATGATCAAACCAAACCATCAACTACTTATGAAAAGCATTTGGCTTTGGCAATCCTTCTCTAACCCAAAAAAAGCACCCCAGCCTCTGGTGTAGCTGAACCAAGCTAAGCATATCCCATAGCTGTAAAGAGTATTTATTGTATTAATCATAAAATCAATAATTACTGCACTACCTGCTAACCATTCAAGTATTGTATAGAATATCTGCGTGTCATATAGCATAATGCATAGAAATGAGTCCCATCATGATATACGAAATGGATGCTTGCAAAATTGAGTCCATAAAGAATAATCTTTTAAATCTGGGACAGATTCTTAAATTCATTACGTATAGCTATTATATAACATTCTTTCAGAAAAAAATCTAGTTTTATAATTCATACTATGATTATAAAATTGTTAATAGGCATTTTAGTGTTTAATAGTTAATGCATAAAATGATATATATGACAATAGTCTTTACGCTATCTTTTGGGCTGCTTTTAGAAACTGTAGGTTCTCCAGCATCAGTATTTGCACAGGCAAATCAAACAACAACATCAGGTAATCAAACAACTGGAAGCAATATTACGAGTAGTGCAGACACCACTTCTGGTAATGCTACTACTACAGCTGAACGGTTCGAGAATATAACTCACGGAGGGGGTCCTGGTGGCGGTGCAACAAGTCAATCTGAAAGATAAGGATAAAATAGATAGCAGAGATTTCTTGTTGCTTTTTCCGAGCAATAAGAACAATTTTTCATAATTCTTTTTAAACTATTTAATTTTATATGTCAAGTGTTTAACTTAAATTATTCAATATCATAAGATTGTTCTTTCATTTGTTTTTTCTTTATAGTAATCACTTATCTGTCATACCATTAGTTAACAAAATACAAAAGGCTATCAGATTCCTGATACAACATTATTATTAGAGCCAATACCAATTATCGACACACATACACAATAAGTGGTTCAACGCATTCAATCTGCAGTTCCTGCTAATGTTTATGTAATACATCATTATATATTTTCTAAAATTGGTACTTGATTCTAAAATAAATCAATGATTTTTATAGATAGAAGTTTATAATCTATTCATTATTGTTATTACTATATTTTTAAATTATGTCCGCAAAGAAAAAAATTTTTATCTTTCTATGATTGGTCACAATTGATTATTTTAAAAAAATTAAAAAAAGAGTGATTCGCTTCTATTCAGTTACATATGCTCTTTCACCGTGTTGTGCTAGATCCAATCCAACTTCTTCTTCTTTTGGCGTAACTCTAATTCCGCCAGGCCATACTAGATCCATTATCTTGATTATTAATGCTGTGATACCCATCGCCC
>OBLR010000237.1_pt1 | contig 12429 bp, 11 predicted proteins | sample 1519891 | NCBI WGS metagenome assembly OBLR01 (sample SAMEA3113583, study PRJEB22503) | soil metagenome | reverse complement strand
CGCGGGCGTCGCGGCCGTTGTGGGCGTCCTTCGCGGCGTTGCCATTGGGGGCCTCGCCCGCGTCGTACGGTCCGTACGCCTTCGCTGACGGCCGGCGGCGCTTGCCCCGTGGCCGCTCGCCGACCGTGCGGCGCAACGAGATGAGCAGGTACGGCCGGAAGCCCGCCTGGGGCCCGCCGCCGCGGCGCAGCGCGCCGAGAATCCTCGTGAACGTCTCGGCGACCGCGTCCTCGACCGCATCGGCGTTCGCGTCCGGGTCGCCGCCGCGGCGCCCGCCCGCCACCAAGTGCCGGGCGAGCACCCTGGCCGCCGACACGTGCCGTTCGCACAGCAGCCCGTAGGCGACGAGGTCACCCGCGCGTACGTCGGAGATCAGCGCGGCGTCGCTTTGCCCCTCAGCAGAACGGTGCGCCGACGTATCGCCCATCTGCATCGTGGCCCCCCGAACACGCGCCGTCGCCGAGATTCATTCCGCACCGGTAGCGTCGCTAACCGCACCTAGGCTGGGACCCGTGAGCGATCGTGACGAACTGCTCGGCGAGATCAAGGCCAAGGCGGTGGCCTACGGCGACTTCGTGCTGTCGTCCGGGCAGCGCGCCTCGTGGTATGTCGACCTGCGTCGGATCACCCTCGACGGGCACGCTGCGCCGCTGGTCGGGCGGGTCATGCTCGACCTGACCGCCGACCTCGGCTACGAAGCGGTGGGCGGCCTCACGCTCGGCGCCGATCCGGTGGCCGCCGCGATGCTGCACGCGGCCGCGGCGCGCGGCCGGCGGCTCGACGCCTTCGTCGTACGCAAGGCCGACAAGGCGCACGGCCTGCAGCGCCGCGTCGAGGGTCCGGACGTCGCCGGCCGGCGAGTGCTCGCCGTCGACGACACCTCGACCACCGGCGGGTCGGTGCTCGCCGCTGTGGCGGCGCTACGGGAGGCGGGGGCACAGATCGCGGGCGTCGCCACGATCGTCGAACGCGGGGCCCGCGAACGGGTGCTGGCGGCCGGCCTCGACTATCGGGCCGCGTTCGGCATCGCCGATCTGGGCCTGGGCGACGGGCGCTGACCACCGCACCGGCGGCCGTCGTCGCGAGCCGGGGGTAGGTCAGGACTTGATGATCGTGTAGATCTTGCGCTTGCCGGCAGTGCCCTTCGGCTGGAGCCGGCCGTTGATGTAGACGTCGACCCCGCCGCTGTCGGAGACGACGAGATTCATCCGCGGCTCGTCGGCGCGCCGCTCCTCGCCCTGGCGCATGACGCCGTTGAACAGCACATCGTTAGTCGGGCTCGAGGAGATGAACACACCGCATCTGGCCACTCGGCAGCGGACGACGAGCGCGGCTCCGCCGGGGACCGTCGAGGCCTGTTGCCGGGACCGCCCGGTCGACCTGGTCTGGGTGGCGGCCGGCGGATCGGCCTGCGAGGTCGCCGGAGCGGGCGAGGCAGGCTCCGAGGACAACGCTCCCCACAGCGCGACGCCGCCCACCACCAATAGCGCTATGGCGAGCGCGACGGCGGCGGCCGCGATAAAGATGCGCGCATGACCTCTTGGGTCAGGCCGATGACGTCCCACATGGGGAGGTTAGCGGGAACTGTCGCCGCGCAGCGACGGACTGACTCTTCAGAGTCGTTCTTCTTGGCCCGCGGAGCGCCCCGCTCGGGCGTCCTGACGCTCGCCGGGACGCTCGCCGGGGTGCCGCGCCCGCGTCCCCGGAGTCTCGCGGCGTCCCCTCAGCACCTCTCGTACGACCGGGACGACCGAGGCCAGGACCGCTAGCGCCACGACGGGCAACACATATTTCTCGATGCCGCCGACCCGGCTGCCGAGGTAATGACCGACGAGAATGATCGACTCGGTCCACACGAGCGCGCCGATGACGTTCCAGACGAAAAACCTGCGGGCCCCCATTTCGAGCATCCCGGCAAGGGGGTTCAGGAACGTCCGAACGACAGGAATGAACCGGGCGAGCACTACTGCCTTGGCGGGACCGAACTTGTTGAAGTAGTACTCCGCCTTCTCGACGTGCTCGGGCCGGAAGAGCCGCGAGTTCGGCCGGTCGAAGAGCTTGCGCCCGTATCTGTCGCCGAGGTAGTGCCCGAACTGGGCGCCCGCGATGGCGCACACCGGAGCCGCCACCAGCAAGATCGGCAGCGACAGCGGCGCGACCCCGACCTCGTGGGCCGCCTGCGCGGTCGTAAAGAGTCCCGCCGTGAACAGCAGCGTGTCGCCGGGCAGGAAGAACCCGACGAGCAGCCCAGTCTCGGCAAAGATGATGGCAAGGATCCCCAGGACCCCGAATGTGGTGATCAACGATTGGGGATCGAGGAAGTTCACGGCTAGCTGCACAGGCCGAGCGTACCCGTCTGGCGTCCGCGTTTTCGCCGTACGCCGGGCTTCGGGATACTGGCGGAAAGGGCGCGCCGCGCGGTCTCGCCGGCACCGAACCTCAGATACCAGGGAGTTGACATATGCCCATCGCGACCCCAGAGGTCTATGCGGAAATGCTGGACCGTGCGAAGCGAGACGGCTTCGCCTACCCGGCGATCAACGTCACGTCGAGCCAGACGCTCAACGCCGCCCTGCGCGGCTTCGCCGAGGCGGAAAGCGACGGGATCGTCCAAGTGTCCACGGGCGGCGCGGAGTTCCTGTCGGGAGCGAGCGTGAAGCACATGGTCACGGGGGCGGCCGCGCTCGCCGAGTACGCAAGGGTGGTGGCCGACCGCTATCCGGTGAACGTGGCGCTGCACACCGATCACTGCCCAAAGGACAAGCTCGACGGGTTCATGCGGCCCCTCGTCAAGCTCTCCCAGGAACGGGTGGCGAAGGGTCAGCCGCCGCTGTTCCAGTCGCACATGTGGGACGGGTCGGCCGTGCCGCTCGACGAGAACCTCTCGATCGCCGCCGAATTGATCGACGAGTGCGCCAAGGCCCGGGTCATCATGGAGATGGAGATCGGCGTCGTCGGCGGCGAGGAGGACGGCGTCGTCGGTGAGATCAACGAGAAGCTCTACACCACCCCCGGGGACGCGCTGGCCACCGCCGAGGCCGTCGGGCTCGGCGAAAAGGGCCGCTACATCCTCGCCGCGACGTTCGGCAACGTGCACGGCGTCTACAAGCCAGGGCACGTCAAGCTGCGGCCCACCGTGCTCAAGGAGATCCAGGACGCGGTTGGCGCCAAGTACGGCAAGGAGCGCCCGTTCGACCTGGTCTTCCACGGCGGGTCCGGCTCGACGCTCGATGAGATCCGCGAGGCCCTGTCGTACGGCGTGGTCAAGATGAACATCGACACCGACACGCAGTACGCCTTCACCCGGCCGATCGCCGAGCACATGTTCCGCAACTTCGACGGCGTGCTCAAGGTCGACGGCGACGTCGGCAACAAAAAGCAGTACGACCCGCGGTCCTATGGCAAGGCGGCCGAGGCGGCGATGGCGGCCCGCGTCGTCGAGGCCTGCGAGAGCCTGCAGAGCGCCGGCCACAAGATCACCTAATCCTCCGGTGGCGTGCGGCAGGGCGCGGGCCGCGGACCGCGGACCTGGCCCGCGGACCTGGCCCGCGGCCGACCCGCGCCGGCGGCGAGGCGCGGGTGGGGGTGTCGAGTGGGGTATGGCGTGATGATGGCCATACATCCCGACTTACCATGGTCGCCATGACTTCGGATCACCAGAACCTGCTGGGCGGCCCGTCCCCCACCGAGCTGCCGGACAACGCCGACGCGCGGACGAGCCTCGAGCAGGGCGTCGACCCGGTCGAGGTGGCCGCCCGCTTTCCCGCGTTCTCCACGGCGTGGGCCGACCTCGCCGACCGCGCCTTCGCCAAGGGAGAGGTCATCGAGTCCTACGCCTACGCCAGGACCGGCTACCACCGCGGGCTCGACCAGCTGCGCCGCGCCGGCTGGAAGGGCCATGGGCCGATCCCCTGGGAGCACGTCCCGAACCGGGGCTTCCTGCGGTCCCTGCACGCCCTCGGCCGCGCCGCCGCGGCGATCGGCGAGGACGACGAGGCCGAGCGGTGCAAGACGTTCCTGCGCGACAGCAGCGAGGCGGCGGCAAAGGCGCTTTCCTGACGCACCACTTGACCGCCTTCCCACTGTTCATCGACCTTGGGATATGTCGCCGTGTCAGGGCGTCTGGGCGGTTTCTGACGGCGATTTGGCCGGGTAGGATCTCACCGCAAGAGGCTCCTGTCGCACTTGCGGCCAGGGGCCTTCGCCGTGAGAAGGGACGCACCGCAGATGCCTGCCATCGTGCTCGTCGGCGCCCAGTGGGGCGACGAAGGCAAAGGCAAGGCGACCGACCTGCTTGGGGGCCGTGAAAACAACGGGGTCGATTATGTCGTCCGCTATCAGGGGGGCAACAACGCCGGGCATACCGTCGTCATCGGGGACCAAACGTACGCGCTGCACCTGCTGCCCTCGGGCATCTTGTCGCCGGCCGTCACACCGGTCATCGGCAACGGCGTGGTCATCGACCCGGCCGTACTGATCAACGAGATCGACGGACTCCGCGCCCGCGGGATCGACTGCGAACGGCTGCTGATCTCGGCCAACGCGCACCTGATCATGCCGCACCACAAGGCACTCGACAAGGTCACCGAACGCTACCTCGGCAAGGCGCGGATCGGCACCACCGGCCGCGGCATCGGCCCCGCCTACGGCGACAAGGTGGCCCGGATGGGCATCCGGGTCCAAGATCTCCTCGACCCCGGCATCCTGGAGCAAAAGCTCGAGCTGGCGCTCAGGGAAAAAAACCAGGTCCTGACCAAGGTCTACAACCGGCGACCGATCGAGGTCGGTCGCGTCGTCGACGAGTACGTCGGCTACGCCGCCCGGCTGCGCCCGTACGTCGCCGACACCTCACTGGTCCTCAACACCGCGCTGGACAACGACCGGGTCGTGCTGCTCGAAGGCGGTCAGGGCAATCTGCTCGACCTCGACCACGGCACGTACCCGTTCGTGACGTCCTCCAGCCCAACGGCGGGCGGGGCCTGCGCCGGCTCGGGCATCCCGCCCACCCGCATCAGCCGCGTGATCGGGATCTTGAAGGCCTACACGACGCGGGTCGGCAGCGGGCCCTTCCCCACCGAGTTGCTCGGCGAGCAGGGCCAGTGGCTACGCACGGCCGGCGGCGAGTACGGCACGACCACCGGACGCGACCGGCGCTGTGGCTGGTTCGACGCGGTCATCGCCAGGCACGCCGCCAGGATCAACGGGATCACCGACTTCTTCCTCACCAAGCTCGACGTGCTGTCCGGGCTGGAGCGGGTGCCGGTCTGTGTGGCGTACGAGATCGACGGGATGCGGCACGACGAGATGCCGATGACGCAGACCGAGTTCCATCACGCCAGACCGGTGCTCGAGTACCTCGACGGCTGGCAGGACGACATCTCCAAGGCCACGTCGTTCGCCGATCTGCCGCCGAACGCCCAGGCGTACGTGCGCGCGCTCGAAGAGATTGCGGGCGCGCGGATCTCGGCCATCGGCGTCGGCTCCGGCCGCGACCAGACCCTCCAGCTACACTCCCTGATCTAGCCCGGCCAACCCGACCAATCCCGATTCGACCCCGACTCGACCCCGGCTTCCGAGGCTGGTGATCCGATCCTCACTCCGTGTTTCCCTCGGCGACGCCGAGGGGTCATAGCCTGCCTGACGTGACGACTCGGGGGGCCCGTATCGAGATCATCGGCCATCGCGGCGCACGCGGACTGCGCCCAGAGAACACCTTGCCCGGCTTCGCGCACGCGCTCGAGATCGGCGTCGACGCCGTTGAGCTCGACGTCGGGCTGACCGCGGACGGCGCGGTGATCTGCAACCATGACCTTGCGCTGTCGCCGGTCAACTGCCGGGACACCGCGCCGGCGACGCCGGGCGATCCGCTGTTCCCCTATGTCGGGCGGATGCTGCGCGAGCTGACGCTGGCACAGATCAAGACCATCGACGTCGGCGCCCGCCACCGTGCCGACGCGCTCGCCGCGACGCTGGTGCCGGTGCCAGGCACGCCGCCGCCGACGCTCGCCGAGGCGGCCGCGCTGATCGGCCGGTACGACGGGGGGCGGCCCGAGGGATCGGCCGACGGGTACGCGGACGCGCGGCTCGCCGTCGAGCTCAAGACCAGACCCGAATGGCCGGCCACCGAGGTCGAGTGGTTCGTGGCCACCGTCCGGGAGATCCTGGTGTCGGCCGGCCTGCGCGGCCGCTTCCGGTTGCTGGGCTTCGACTGGCGGGTCATCGTCGCGGCCCGGCTGATGCTCCCCGAGGTCGAGTGCGTCGCCCTGGTGCAGGAGGAGACGGTCGTGCCCGGCACCCCGTGGCTGGCGGGGCTCGACCCGGCCGACCTGACCGGCGCCGCGCTCGCCGCCGGCGCCGGCGTCTTGTCGGCTCATCACCGGCAGGTCACCCGCGAGCTGGTCGACGACGCCCACGAACGCGGCCTGCGGGTCACGGTCTGGACGGTGAACGATCCGGCCGCGATGGCGGCCTTCATCGACCTGGGCGTCGACGGGCTCGTGACGGACTACCCGGACCGAGCGCGGATCGTGCTGGAATCCCGCGGCCTGCCGGTGCCCCGCCGGGCCGGGCCCGAGTTCACAGCCAGCCGTTCCGCCGGAAGCCTCGATAGAGCAGGACGCAACACACGGTGATCAGGCTGAGCACGGCCGGATAGCCGAAGGCCCACCTGAGCTCGGGCATCTGCTCGAAGTTCATGCCGTAGACGCCGGCGATCGCGGTCGGCACCATCAAGATCGCGCCCCACGCCGAGATCTTGCGCATGTCCTGGTTGTCATCGACCGTCACCTGCGTCATGTGGGCCTGCAGGATGGGGGTGAGCAGCTCGTCGCACGACTCCACCTGCTCCCTGACGCGGGTGAGGTGGTCTTCGACGTCACGGAAGTACTCCCGGATCTCGGCGGGCACGAAGCGGCGGCCGACGAGGGTCCGCAGCGGCCCGGCCAGCGGCCCCACCGCCCGCTTGAGGTGGATGACCTCGCGCTTGAGCCGGTAGATGCGGCCCGCCTCGTTGGTGCGCTCGGGGGAGAAGACGGCCTCTTCGACCTCGTCGATGTCCTGCTGTACGCCGGCGACGACGCACATGTAGTCGTCGACGACGCGGTCGGCGATCGCGTGCACGACCGCGGCCGGGCCGAGCGCGAGCCGCTCGGGGCTGGCCTCCAGCCGCCGCCGGACCGACCCGAGCTCGCCGTGCATGCCGTGCCGTACGGTCACCACGAAGTCGGCTCCGCAGAACGCCATGATCTCGCCGGTCTCGACGGACTCGCCGCCGCCGGCCCGAGCGACGTACCCGACCGTCTTCATGACGAAGAACTGGACGCCGTCGTAGCGCTCCAGCTTCGGTCGCTGATGCGCGTGAACGGCGTCCTCGACGGCGAGCGGGTGCAGCCCGAACACCTCGGCCAGCTGCTCGAGCTCACCGGCATGGGGCTCGTGCAGGCCGACCCAGACGAAACCGGCGTCGGCTCCCTCCGCGATACTCGTCCGGGCGCCGTCGCGGACGAGTCGTACGGCAGCGGAGATCGAATCGGTGGACACCCGCCGGCCGCCCACGTAGGCGGCCCAGTCGATGACGGCCGAACGCGGGCCGAAGTCGTCGCGGCGGCCGCCGCGGCCGGGCCGGGCGAGCGGCCGGAAGAGGGTCTTGGCACGGGGGTGGCGGACGGCCCGCGGACGCGCGACCTTGATCGTGGCCATGGGGAAGGCTCCTTACCCCGGCCAGACGAACCGCGACGCGCTACGACCCGATGTGCGGGGAGCGCGCTGGACACGTGGCCGGACGCCGAGTAGAGGTGAACGGATCAGTTGAGCTGCGACTATGGGGAATCTCGGCGGTACTGCAGGGATCTCCAGGACTCATTGCCGATCACCTCCCTTCGCACTGGGCATCAGGCCACAAACGTCCTAGAGGTTAGCACTGGTCTCGTCGCTCGCTCTCTGGATCGCCTCCTTTGCCCTGGCTCCGGGGGTCTCCCCTCGGGCGGCGGCGCGGGGGAGGTGCGTGGCGTTGTGTCCTTGGCCCGGGCCCGGGAACCCGCCGGATAGGGTGAGGCACCGTGCGCATCCTCCTCCTCGGATCCGGCGGCCGGGAGCATGCGATCGCCCGCGCCCTGCGCCGCGACCCGGCGGTCACCGTGATCCACTGCGCGCCGGGCAACGCCGGCACCGCCGAGATCTCGGAAAACCACGTGCTCGACGTTACCGACCCGGTCGCCGTCGTTGAACTGGCCAAACGGCTGCGGCCCGGCCTGGTCGTGATCGGCCCGGAGGCGCCGCTGATGGCCGGGGTGGCCGACGCGGTCCGCCAAAGCGGCCTTCCGTGCTTCGGCCCCGACGCCGCCGCGGCCAGGATCGAGGGGTCGAAGGCGTTCGCCAAAGAGATCATGGCCGCCGCCGGCGTGCCGACGGCGGCCGCCCGGGTCTGTGCTTCGGCCGCCGAGGTGGCCGCGGCGCTGGACGAGTTCGGCCCGCCGTACGTGGTCAAGGACGACGGGCTGGCCGCCGGCAAGGGGGTGGTGGTGACCCGAGACCGGGCGACCGCCGAACGGCACGCGGCCGACTGCGACCGGGTCGTCGTCGAGGCCTACCTCGACGGGCCCGAAGTGTCGGTGTTCGCGCTGAGCGACGGGGCCAACGTCGTCCCGCTGCTACCCGCGCAGGACTTCAAACGGGCCTACGACCACGACGAGGGCCCCAACACCGGCGGCATGGGCGCGTACGCGCCGCTGCCCTGGGCGCCGCCGGGGCTGGCCGAGGAGGTGGTGGCCACGGTCGTCCGCCCGGCCATCGCCGAACTCGCGCGCCGGGAGACCCCCTACAGCGGGTTGTTGTACGCGGGCCTCGCACTGACCGCGCACGGCCTGCGGGTGGTGGAGTTCAACGCCAGGTTCGGGGACCCGGAGACACAGGTCGTGCTCGACCGGCTCGGCACGCCGCTGTCCGGTGTGCTGCAGGAGTGCGCGATGGGCGGGCTGCCGCCCGGCACGGCCCTGGAGTGGCTGCCCGGCGCCGCGGTGACCGTGGTGGTCGCCGCGGAGAACTATCCGGGGACCCCGGCCAAGGGCGATCCGATAGCCGGGATCGACGAGGCCGAGCGGGTGCCCGGCGCGTACGTGCTGCACGCGGGCACGCGGCGCGACCATGAGGGTGTGCTCATGTCGGCCGGCGGCCGAGTGCTCAACGTGGTCGGCGTAGGCGCGGATATCGCCGCCGCGCGCAAGACCGTGTACGAGGCCGTCGGCAAGATCAGGATGCGCGGCGCCCATTACCGCACCGACATCGCCGCCGCTCCCCCGTCGTCCCCGTCGTCCCCGTAGCCCGCGTCGAACCCCCGGCCTCCGGTCGAACCTCGTCGTCCCGTCGTCGCCGCACCGCTGTTACCACCCCGACGCGCGGCCAGGTGACCGCAGTACGGGTAGCGGCGTTACTTGTTGGGGCCGAGGCAAAGGACGTAGCCCTTGCCGCCTTCCTCACCCTTCCAGAAGGCGCTCTCGGCGGTCGGGAACGCCTTGCAGATCGATCCGCTGTCGGAGTTGAACTCGGACTGGGTCTTGTCCTCGACCTTGCCGACGATCTTGTATTGGGCGCCTGCCTCCGTGCACTTCACGACCTTGAGGTCGTCGGCGCTCGTGCCGCTCATGCAGTCGCCCACATTGGCGATGTCCGGGTCACCGGTGGCGAACTTGATCACGGCGCCGACCAGCACGAAGACGACCGCGCCGATGACCAGCTGCAGGGCAATGCGGAGCCCACGCCGCTTCTTCTTCGGCGGCTCGGCGGGCGGCTGACCCGGCCCGCCCGGATAGTTTGGCTGAACCGGGTAGCCAGGCTGGGCGGGCTGACTCACCGGCTGGCCGGGGTACCCCTGCGGTGGGCCCGCCTGCGGCGGATGTGGAGTTGTCAACGCATACCTCTCTCTTAGGTAGGAGATGAAGATTAGCGCCCGTGATGCCCGTCATACTGGTGAAACGTGCGCTCTGCCCGACTTTGACGGTGGAACCATCTGGCTTCGCGGGCTTTGACGCACCAAATCTCAAGACCGTTCCTTCCCGTCGCTCCCGATGAGACGGAAATGTTCCATGTGTCGTCGGCGGCGTGGTCCGCCCCCCGCACGCGGCGCCGGGCGCGGGCCGCCGACCCCGGGCCAACTCGCCGCCAACTCGCCGCCAACTCGCCGGCGACCCGCCGGCGACCCGCCGCCCACCTGCCATCGACCCGCCGCCGACCTGGGAGAATCAACCACGTGATAGAGCGCTACACCCTTCCGGAGATGGGCCGCGTCTGGAGCGACGCGCACAAGTACGAGCTGTGGTGCGAGGTCGAACGCCTCGTCGTCGAGGCGCACGCGGCGGCGGGCACGATCCCCGCCGACGTCGTGGCCCCGATCCGCGCCGCGCCGCCGCCGACGCCCGAACGGGTCGCCGAGGTCGAGGCGGTCACCCAGCACGACGTGATCGCCTTCCTCACTGCCTGGGCCGACAACACCGAGCCGCGGGCCGCCGCCGCTTACGTGCACTTCGGCATGACCTCATCGGATCTGCTGGACACCGCGCTCGCCGTGCAGCTCGTCGAGGCCACCGACATCCTGCTGGCCAAGGCCGACCAACTGGTCGCCGCGCTGCGCGACCACGCCCTTGAGCACCGCGAGACGCTGCGCGTGGGCCGCACCCACGGCATCCACGCCGAGCCCGACGTGTGGGGGCATCGCGTGGCCGACTTCGCGTTCGCGCTGGCCCGCTCCCGGGACCGGCTGCGGCGGGCCAGGGAGGCGGTCGGCGTCATGGCGATCTCCGGCGCGGTCGGCACGTACTCCAACATCGACCCCGCTGTCGAACGTCACGTCGCCCACCGCCTGGGGTTGCGCGGCGCGGACGCCTCGACCCAGGTGGTGATGCGGGACGGCATCAGCGAGTGGGCGGCCACACTGGCGATCATGGCCTCGGTATGCGAGGCCATCGCGCTGGAGATCAGGCACGGGCAGCGCACCGAGGTCCGCGAGCTGTGGGAGCCGTTCGGCGCCGGCCAGAAGGGCTCGTCGGCGATGCCGCACAAGAAGAACCCGATCGTCGCCGAACGGCTGGCCGGGCTCGCCCGGATCGTCCGCGCCCAGGTCGTCCCGGTCATGGAGGGCATCGCGCTGTGGCACGAACGCGACATCTCCCACTCCAGTGTGGAGCGGATCGCGCTGCCGGACGCCTCGATCACGCTCGACTACATGCTGCACCTGACGATCCGGCTGGTCTCCGGCCTGGTGGTCGACGCGGAGCGGATGCGCGCCAACCTGGACTCGACGGGCGGGCTCATCTACACATCGACGCTGCTGCTCGAACTGGTGGACGCCGGCCTGTCCCGGGACGACGAGGCATATCCGCTCGTGCAGCGGGCCGCGATGGAGACGTGGCGGACGGGCGCGCCGTTCCGCGAGACGCTCCGCAAGCATGCGGCCGAGGCCGGGCACCCGCTCGACGAGGCCCGGCTCGACGAGGTGTGCCGGCCCGAGCGATTCGTCGAGCGGCTCGGCCCGGTCTTCGACCGCGTCGCCGCGCTGAGCTGAGCTTGGCCCGCGCCCGAAGGAGCCGATGAGCCCGATGACCCCAATGGATCCGACGAACCCGACGAGCTCGACGAGCTCGACGAACCAGGCGACGGCGACAAGCCCGACGAACACCGCGAGCGCGCCGTTCGAGCGCGTGCACAGCGGCAAGGTCCGTGACCTGTACGCGCTGCCCGGGGGCGAGTTGCTGATCGTCGCCAGCGACACGATCTCGGCGTACGACTTCGTGCTCGAGATCCCCATCCCCGACAAGGGACGGATCTTGACGCAGCTGTCGCTGTGGTGGTTCGAGCAGTTGGCCGACGTGGTCCCGAACCACGTCGTCTCCGCCGACCTCCCGGCAGGGGCCCCGGCGGACTGGGCTGGGCGGGCGGTCGTGGTGCGCCGGCTCGACATGGTGAAGGTGGAGTGCGTGGCGCGCGGCTACCTGACCGGTTCCGGCCTGACCGAATACACCAAGAGCGGCGCGGTCTGCGGGGTGCGCCTGCCGCCCGGGCTCGTCGACGGGAGCCGGCTGCCCGAGCCCATCTTCACGCCGACGACCAAGGCCCCACAAGGCGAGCACGACGAGCCGATGACGTACGACGACGTCGCGGCCGAGGTGACCCCGCAGGTAGCGGCCCGGCTCAAAGACGTCACGCTCGCCGTCTACCGCCGGGGGGCCGAGCTGGCGCGCGAGCGGGGCATCATCGTCGCCGACACCAAGCTCGAGCTCGGCTGGTCGGCGACCGGCGAGCTGACGCTCGGCGACGAGGTGCTGACGCCCGACTCTTCCCGTTTTTGGCCAGCCGATAAATGGGTTCCCGGTCAGGCACAAATCGCGTACGACAAGCAGTTCGTACGAGACTGGCTCACGTCGCCGGCGGCCGGGTGGG
>OBLR010000236.1_pt1 | contig 12440 bp, 12 predicted proteins | sample 1519891 | NCBI WGS metagenome assembly OBLR01 (sample SAMEA3113583, study PRJEB22503) | soil metagenome | reverse complement strand
GTCTCAATAACGTTACTTAGTGGATCGCGGCGGTGTAAGGGAAAAAGTACATTTGCCTTCAAAAGCAGCGTCTCCCAACGTTCTGAGACATGTCTAAGAGTAACGCACGGCCTTTTAAGTACAATAGCCTCTTCCTGGACTCCACCAGAATCCGTCATGACGAGTTGGCAATTCTTCAATAGATATAGAAATTCCAAATAACCAGCTGGCTCTACTGCTATGACATTGGATGGCAGCGTGATACCATAACGAGCAAGGTTGTTCTTTGTCCTGGGATGGATTGGAAATACAATTTTGTGATTTATTCCTGATAGATGTTTTCTCAACATCTCGAGCCTATCAGGTTCATCGACGTTTTCTTGTCTGTGCATAGTAAGTAACAAATACTTGTCGGGTAAATCGTAATGCTTGCCGTATTCGTCCGCAACCTTCGCAAGGCGCCTGCATACGTCAACTACAAGATTACCCGTTACTGTGACGTTCTTCTCTATTTCCTCATATGAAAGAAAGGTCCTAGAAAGCTCCGTTGGAGGAAATAAGTGGTCTGATGTGGAATCAATCTGGATCCTGGCCCTTTCTTCTGGCACGCTGAGATCAAAACATCGAAGTCCTGCTTCGATATGAACGAGCGTTGAGCCGACTTCTTTGGCTGCCATTGCGCCTGCTAGGCTTGAATTTGTATCGCCATATACCAGAATGTGTGGAGGTTTGATCTCTCGCAGGAACTTTAGCATACTGTCCTTCAATGTGGCAACGTCTGACGTATCGCACCGCAAGTCATAATCAGGTTTGATATTTAATTCATCAAAAAAAATGCTCTTCATGTTATCCGAATAATGCTGTCCTGTGTAGATCAGAGCATGGTTGCCCTGGCCATTTAGCAATTGTACCAAATCGGCAAGCTTAATGATTTCTGGCCTTGTCCCAGCTATTGTAACAGTGTCTACAATATTTTTTTCTACTTGCATTTTAATGAATATTACGAGTCTTTATTGTATTTCTAGGGTATAGAATCATGCTGCACTTGCCAAGCATCTTCTGTCCCTTTCTGTTTCATGAATCCATGCGTAGTTTTGGTGCTAGCCCAAGATTTGATTGTAAATGCCCTAATGAAACTTACGAACCAGTAATGTGAAAACGGCAGAAATAGTGGTATCTGAGCTGCATATCCAAAACCGCGCCACCCGTATTCCTTTATCAAAACGGCACCCTGCAATATAAAGAGCAAACCTATCAGCACAAACCATATACTGAGGGGCATGTACGCATATGTATAAGGATAGTAGTCATATATCAGGTAATGAATAGCTGCGATGGCAGGAATCATGAGCATGATAAACCCTGTAACCGCTGCGATCGGACTTAGCCAGAAAATGTGACCAATAATATCTGATCGATCCCCTGCCCTTGTTCCAAGCAAATCAATGAATCCTTTGGCCCATCTTGCTCTTTGCCTCAGCATGAAATCAAGTGTAGGTGGTTTTTCATCATAGTTTATCGACAGGGGTGCAAATGCTATCTTGTATCCTTTCTTTAGTAGTCGAGAGGTTAGCTCATAGTCATCGACAAGGTGATTGGCAAACATTCCTACCTTGGCAAGGATGTCTTTTCTGACAATATAACCTGTCCCTCCAAGAGGACACCGACGACCAATGCACGTCCTTATTGTCATAAATGGAGTAGACCAAAGATCCCCCTCCAGTGCAAGCATCCTTGTTACTAAGTTAAAACTTCTATTGCTTGGAATATATCTGCCTTGCACGGCAGAGTAATTTTCATCAAAGAGAGGTAATGCTTTTTCAATGAAATCTCGGGTTAGTAGTCCATCACTATCGAGCACCATTATAAAATTGCCACTTGAATTCTTAACCCCAAAATTTAAAGCAATTCCTTTACCTGCCTCTTTTGTGCGAAGATCAAATGCCTTCACCCTTGGATCGTTAACATTTGCTTCCTCATACGTCCTGTCAGAGCAATTATGGCATACTACGATAACTTCGATTTTTTGATATGTCTGTTTTAGGCATTCTAGCACGGTTCTTTTAATGACACTCTCTTCATTTCTTGCTGGAATTATTATACTGCATAGCTCTGTTTGGTTGCGGAACCTTTCAGAGACCTGTTCCTTCATCTTTAGTTGGTGTTTTGTGACCTTCCCGTAAGCAGCGAGGTATACTCCAAATATCAGGATTAGCATGACCACATAGATCAGGTTGAAGCCTAATATCGGTAAGGTAAAGTAGGTTAGGTCAAATTCGCTGTCTACCAGAATTTCTATACCATAAATTCTAGGATATATCGACGATGTGAGCACAACTGTCCAAAGTGCAATCACAACAAAAAAGAATGCAATCCATATTTTTTCAGCCAATCATTTGCACCTTCCACCTTGAACCCAAGCCACAGATTACTTAACTTCATGCTGTTATATGCGCATTTATTTATTACTATAGTCACTATATGACATTACAACCCTAATAGGTTTTGAAAGTAATTCAATGTCTGTGAAAGTCTGTCCATTATCTGGGAGATTAAGTCCCTGGGCCTAGTGATTTCATATTCCTCATAGTCGGATACAATATTTCCATTTGCATCGCTTGCGGTGACCGTGACAACCCGCGAAGGTGGGTAGATGTCTATTAATGCTTTATATACATTGTTCTGGTCTCGGAAGAGGCCGTCAACCCTAAGCTGACCATCATGTACGTATTTGACTTCTCTCGTCCTCAAGCTCGAGTCGTCTGTTATCCGAACCTTAAAGACATTCTTTCCCTCATACAACTCAGTAGTGAGTATTTCAATCACAGGCGGTGCTCGATCGTTTGGAGCCACTCTTTCCTGTTCTGGACTGCTTTCGGGAAAGGGAGGTGGTAGCATCGGGATCGACTGTGCACTAGCATACCTTCCAGCTGACACAGCGATCAACAAAAGCAAAAAAGCAAAAACTACGTCGTTCAATGAAGGAGAATAAGGGCCAAACAATTTAAAAGTCATTGCTTTGGATCGCCCAGTCCATTATAACGCATCCGCTATTCGGAGATATAATGTCAATGAAGCACGTAAGATAAATCATCTATTATATTATGACAGAGCGGGATATGGCATCTTATAAATAAGTGGGAGGCTCAATCTCTGTGATGAATATTCTTGCCATCGGGGCGCACCCTGATGACATTGAACTCGGATGCGGTGGCCTATTGCTAAAAGCTTCGCGGCAAGACCACCACAATATCTTCATGTACACATTGACGCGAGGAGGAGCTTCCGGCGATCCTGAGGAACGAACAAAGGAATTAATTCAATCCGCAAAATTCATAGGAGCAAAAAGGCTCTGGATAGACAATTTTGAGGATACCAAGTTATCACTTTCAAGCGACCTTATCAATCACATTGAGTTTTTTATAAAGAAAGCCGAACCTGATATTGTGCTAACTCATTCTTTATGTGATACACATCACGATCATCGTGCAATAGCTGCTTCTACAATGGAGGCGGGAAGATTCGTCCCAAACATCCTGGCATATGAAATACCCGTAACCCGAGACTTTAAGCCTCAGGTTTATTATGATATCTCGGATGTAATCGATGGCAAGATTGAACTTATCGACATTTTCTTTTCTCAAAGAAGTAAGTCCTTCCTTCAATCTAACGCCATTCGTGGTCTTGCTCAATATCGTGCATTGCAAAGTAGATCTGATAATTCAGTATCTTGTGTGGAAGCTTTTGAAGTTCAAAAGCTGTTTTTCGGCAAAGACTTCAAATTGTTAAACGTTCCACAAGATAAGGTAACTAGAACTGTTTCTCAACAAATGCCAAAAGAGGTTATTGAATCAATAAGTACCTAGCTCTGCTTTGCATCAGTCTTCTTTTGGCCTGCCATAAGAAATACTTCGTCGGTATTTACCTTGTGTTTGATTGACCTAGCTGGAACTCCTGCAACGATGTCGCCATCTGAAACATCATTTATCACTGAAGCGCCGGAGGCGACAATCACGTTTCTACCTACTTTGATTCCATTTTTCAATGTTGAATTCAGACCTGTCCAGCTGATATCTCCTACGCTTGTACTACCTCCAATAATTGTTCCAGCAGTGAGTTCGCAGTTCTTCCCAACGTTAACATTGTGAGCAATATGGACTAGAGCATCAAGTTTAGTTCCATCCCCAATTGAAGTATCAGACAGTGACCCACGCGCAACTGAGCAATTAGTGTAAATCTCAACGTTATTTCCCAACCTAACATATCCGTTATGAGGAAATTTTTCGAGTTCGCCACCTTCGTACCTCTCAAAAGCAAAACCATCAGACCCCAAAGAGGCTCCTGATTGGATCACACAGTTATTACCAATTATGCACTTTTGTACAAGTGACACCCTGTCGTAGATCACCGTGTTATCGCCCACTGAACAATTGTCTCCAATTACCGTGTAATCACCAATATAACAACCAGATCCAATCTTTGCTTTCTCCGAGATGACCGCCCTTGGAGAGATACCCACCAGCTGATCTTGACGCGTCATTTCTCTAGTCGCTCGCACAAACGTAAGTCTAGGGTTATCTGTAAAAATTAGCAGTTGCCTGTTATTCGGATGTACTTGACCTTGCATTTCCCTCTTACATAATATTACACCTGCATTCGAGCCAGAAATGTATGATGCTCCTTTTTCCCCGACATACCAGCAAAATGCAAGATCTCTTTCGGTGGCACGATCAATAGATGCTATACTATGTACTCTGATGTTGTTACCTTCTGTTTCAAAATTAACTCCGATTTTTGACAGGACCGAAACTAAATCCCAATCTGTCATGTACTAGGTTACCATGTATACATCAAGAAAAACATATTAAAGAATTATCATTTGTGGGCACGAAAAGGTTCATCACTACGAGAGATCTTTTACCGTATTCTTATGCTACAATATATCACTAATACGGAGATTGCAATAACAACTATGTGATAGGTTGAAGAGAAAGTCGATTACAAAGTCGCAAGAAATTTGATACGTACATGGTATGAGAAATGCGACAGGTAACATGAAAGCGGGAGCAAAAGCAATGGGCAAGAATGGACAACCCATCCAGGCAGAGCCCTCGAATTACATATCTAATAGCCATGATGCTAAGTAAAAACTCGGGTGACTTTTTCCTACGCAGCATATAAATTATTATGTAAGAATCCGGTTGAAGAAATATTGCTGAATAAACTCAGAGGGATGCTTGAGCCTACTTTAGCAAGGATCGGCAAAACATTTGCCTCGACAGGGGTCTCAGCGAATGGTTGGACAGGAGTTGGTCTAGCTGTTTCAGTTTTAGCAGCTTTTGTGTATAGCTCGAATGGATTTCTTGATTTCAGCTGGACCCCGTGGAATCTGGCTGCTGTCGTAGGAGGAATTATACTTTTGCTTTCAGGTTTTTTCGATATCGTCGATGGCAGCGTAGCGCGAGTTACAAGACAGATTTCAAAAAAGGGCGCATTCCTTGACTCAGTGTTTGACAAAGTATCTGAAGTAGCGATATTCGGGGGTATTGCATATGGGCAACTCGCAGACTCGTTTTGGTGTCTGGTCGCGCTAGGGACGTCGCTTCTCGTTAGCTATACCAGAGCAAGAGCCGAATCTCTTGGAGGAAAACTCACCGGCGTAGGAATAGGGGAGCGCGCAGAACGATTGCTGATAATTGCGATAATAGGCATGATACCCGTCAAAGAAGCGATGCAATGGGCGATGATAATCGTTTCAATAGTCGCAAGCATTACACTGGCCCAGCGAGTGGCAGTTACTGTAAGGGCACTATCCTCTAGCGAAGTTTAGAGGCTGTCCTTCTATCAGACTCTGACCTTACCTTAACAATGCCCCTATGAACTGCACACGATACGCAATAAAACTTAACATCCGTAGACATCGGTATGTATGCCCCTGACGCTCTCAGTTCTTTTGCAAGCGTAGGTTCTACAAGGGTGATCCTTCCTGTAACTTTCTTTGCCTTGTCTCTAGGAACCAAAGCTCCGCATTGGCTGCAACTTACTGTGCCTGAGCTTCCTTTTCCTCCCTTGGACCTTCCTCTGCTTGCTCTCTTCTTTGGCATATATTGGGTAAGACTTGATTGCTATCCTTTAAAGCTTGTGTTTGAAATTGAACGAGGCGATGTGCTTAACGCTACGGATCTATAAAGCTGCAAAAAAAGCGTTAATAGTCGCTTACGGTAAGGATTTAGTGTCCAAATATCGGAGTTCGAAAGCTTGAGTCTAGTCATTGTGTCAAACCTAATGGGTGGGACTACAATTTCTATTGCATTTAGAGGAAGACGTCCCGAGGGCTTTTATGGTGTCAGGAAATTCTTTATTGTATCGTTAAAATAAAATTTAAGCAGGATGGGCCTTTTCTCTAAAATATAACGCTTGAAAGAGAATAGTAAGATACCTTTTCACTCTACAGAAAAATACTACCCAAAAGTATCTCGACACAATCAACCACAATGCTTATAGCTGTGGTAGACCACAAATTCTGCAGAGGGCGTTAGCGCCAGCCCACGCCGCCATCCCAATCCTCGGTTAGGGCTGCGCAAACAAGCCCTTTTATTATCAAAGAACTTAACCTATATGTCGCTAACCGTTCTTGAGAATAGCTATTGCGTCACATATTGTGCTGGACAAAATAAAGATGAATGATGGTAGGACGCTCGAAAGCATCGGAGGGCCCCCATGCTACTGTGGAATTACAAGTAGGAGGTTTGGCTTTGATGTTTCTCTGGTTACAAAGGCAGGTAGAGACCTTCCAAGGAAACTGTACAATACGCTGCAAAATAATAACATCGTGTTGAGAGATAGTGTGCTCGTAAATTCACCGACTACCAAATTTCTGATAATATCTCGCGATGATTCAAGAGATCTAAGGCTACTTGACAAGTGCGAACCCTTAACTGTTGAGGATATTCAAAAAACGAAAGCAGATTGCTGGTTAGTGAGTCCCGTAATCGATGAATTACCTCAAGACGTTCTTGCCGAGATAAAGCGCAATAGAGGTGAAAAAAATTTTGTAATGCTTGATCCACAAGGGTATCTGCGTCTCATTGACCATCAGGGCTCCATATTCATCAGAGACAAGATAGAAGTAGATCTTTCAGGTATAACTGCAATAAAAGTCGACAATCAGGAGATGGCAGCCCTGACAGGAGGGATGGAAGGATTAACGGGTATGCAGGAGTTGCGTTCACGCGGCATAGAATTTGTAATTTATACGGAGCATCGGATCATACATTTGCTTCATGAGCAAAGGCATTACTGGTTGACATTGCAAGAGATTGACTCGGTCGATTCTACGGGCATAGGTGACATACTGTGCGCCTCATTTTCATGCGCTTACATAAAAGAAAAGGATCCAATATGGGCGATCTGCTTTGGAGTTGGGGCCGTTAAGGCAGCTCTCGAAACAAGACAGGTGGGCATAGCCAAAATTCCCACGATGCGCAATGTAGAAGAGACAGCTTCCTACCTTTACAATGCCATCGGATTTGGACGTCTATCTTAACTTTAAATTCGGCTCCAGAATATTACAATTAGAGTAATGGCGATGAAAGTTGCGCTTTCAGGCAGTGACATGCGGGACGGAGCGCTCCTTTCCAAAGTTAAAAGGACACTAGAATCATTGACCGTCAGGACTCAGATAATGAAGGATGACGACTATCATACTGCAAATGAAGTTGATCTCGTAATGGTGGCTGGGGGCGACAGAGGCATACTTGATTACTTCCACAAGATCGAATATGATTCTGCTCCTGTTCTTGGTATTTACGAGACTGATTCGACTGGTTTCCTCGCCCAGCTTGATGTAAGAGATATAGAATCTGCAATATCTCAACTGAAGCGAGCCAGCTATTCTGTCGAGGAAGTTTTGCGCCTTGCAGTTAAAGTGGACGGCAGGCAAGCGTACCCAGTCTTAAATGATGTAGCAGTCTTTCCAAGTAAGAGTGCAACTCTGATGGAGCATGTCTTGCGCATAGATGCCAATGACATTTGGCATGACAAGAGTGATGGTGTAATAATTTCAACTCCTACTGGCTCCACTGCATATTCAATGTCAGCTGGCGGCCCCATGGTACTACAGAAATCGCCAGTATTTTTGGTTGTTTCTGTAAACTCTCTTGACAACACCCGTAGACCGCTTATCGTTCCGAATCAAAGTAATCTTGAGATCACTGACATCATTAGTCGTTACCACTGCGAAGTAGTGCTTGACGGTGGCCGTAGGATACAGATAAAGAGTACCCTTGAATGCAGCAAGCATGCATTTCCTGCCCGCCTTGTGAGACTTGGCGGAGATTCTTCTCCAGCATCACTTATGGCAAAAAAAGTTAAGCTTGCCGAAGATATGCTGAAGATGCCGCCAAGTGCTAAACTAATATTGAAGACACTAGAGTACGAGGGCTCATTAAGCCAAAAAGACCTTGCGGTGCGCACAATGCTGCCAGAGCGAACCATTCGGCTTTCACTCAGCCACCTTATCAATCAAGGTTACGTGAAAAAGAAAACCTCGCTTCGAGATGCTCGTCAGAGAATTTATGAATTGAAATTCTAGTACCTTGCAGCGGCCCTGACGAAGGCGTCAAATGCCTGTTCTGGCTTACCTGGCCTGCTATTAAATTCTGCGTGGTACTGTACTGCAAAGAAAAATCTATGACCTGGTATTTCGAGTATCTCCATTCGTCTACCTCCGTCTGAATGAGCTGATAGTAAAAGACCATTCTTCGTTACGACATCGAGATACTTTTGGTTAAATTCAAAGCGGTGTCTGTGTCGCCTCTTTATAGTGGTTGAGCGATAGATATTCGCTGCAATTGTTTCTGGTGTCAGGCTTATCTCGTGGCTCCCAAGACGCATAGTACCCCCCATATTGTGAATATCTAGTTGTTCTGGCATGAAATCAACAACAGGATTCTTTGTATTCGCGTCAAGCTCTGTAGAGTTCGCGTCCGCCAAATTACATACATGTCTTGCAAAGGCAACTATTGCCAGCTGGAACCCAAAACAAATTCCAAGATATGGGATGTTGTTTGCCCTTGAATAGTTTGCCGCACTTATGATTCCCTCGCTTCCTCTGATTCCAAACCCCCCAGGTGCGAGGACCCCTACAAAGTTTTTTAGCATTGATAGGTTTTGCTGACCACCGTTTTCAAATTTTTCAGAGTCGATCCAGTATACCTCGACCTTTTTGCCAATGCTGGCACCAGCATGAAGTAGGGCATGGTAAATGCTGACATAACTATCAGGCAACTTCACATACTTGCCTACAACTGCAATTTTGATCGAACCCTCGTGTTTTGAAAAGGACTCTGCGATATTCTTCCAATTATCCCAGTTTGGAGTAGCTTTTTGAAGTCCTAGTCGATCTGATATTGATCTGAGCATACCTTGGCTATCGAGTACCTCTGGCATCTTGTATATTGAAGGTGCATCATGACATGATATTACACAGTTTTGTTCTACGCTTGCAAAAAGTGAAATTTTTCGCCTAGCATCATCCCTTAGTGGTGTCTTGCATCTGACAGCAAGAATATCTGGCTGAATGCCAATTCTTCTGAGTTCTTGGACGCTGTGTTGCGTCGGCTTCGTCTTTTGCTCGCCAACCACATCAAGCACAGGAGCCAGTGTTACATGAATGAAAAGGGTATTTGAGCGACCTATCTCCAACTCCATCTGTCTGAGAGCTTCAAGGAACGGTAAGCTCTCAATGTCTCCAACCGTCCCCCCACACTCGACCACCAAAATATCCAGTTTTTCCTCATTTGCAATCTTGCACACGGCATTCTTTATCGCATCAGTGACATGCGGAATTATTTGGACACATTGGCCTAAGTATTTACCTTCTCGCTCAGACCTAATAACGTCCATGTAAACACGCCCCGTAGTTATGTTATGGTCCTTTGTCATCGCGATATCGATAAATCGTTCGTAATTGCCTATGTCCATGTCGCACTCCCCACCGTCGTCTGTAACAAACACTTCTCCATGGGCGACTGGATTCATAGTGCCAGCGTCGTAATTTACATATGGGTCTATTTTTACACAGGAGACCTTGTAACCAGCAAGCTGGAGAAGTTTTGCTGTAGAAGATGTGGTCACACCCTTTCCTAGGCCAGACATGACTCCGCCTGTAATGAAAATGAATTTAGAACGGATCTGTGGCGAAGACTGCACATCTGGGTTTAGAGAATCGCCTTTTTATTCCTTTTTGGATTCTTCAGCGCTATATTAATAAGAAGAAAATACCATAGCTGACTTGTTCTTAAAATATGCACGAAAGTGATGCTAAAAAGCCACGAGGCCGTTCTGCTATACAGGCCGCTCATGGCGGTGTTACTAGCGAAGATGAAGCAAGGCTAGACCTTATGATATCAGATCTTTACGGGGTGGATGGTGAGGAAGCAGCAGAAATACATCTTAACTATCATCTTGACCGCCTGATTGGGGGCCTAGTCAGGCGATGCTCAGAAAAAGGAGTTAGAACCGATACGATAGCGGATTCGGTCCGCTATCTTAATGTCTCGGGATTTGCTGATCAAGTGGCAAAGGGCAAACTCAGCGAAGCCGCAGCAATCGATGCCTTATTCCGCTCCTTAAGAGCAATGGAGAACCAGGCCAAGGATGACAGGTATATCAACTTCTACGGCTAGAAGGTTTCATCCCCCTCTTGTTATAATGAAGCTGCAATACAACCTTTCGGTCCTACCACCGACAAACATCCAAGATTTATCTCGATTAAGTAATTCAAATGTAAAATGATCTATTGACTAAAAGCCCAGAATATTTTAAAATAAATGCTTTTGCAGACCCTCAATTTCTATTACTGACCAATGTAACCAACATCGTTAAAGAAGTCTATTAATTCACTGACGTACTTGTTATCTCTGTTTATCCCATACATCACATTAGCATACTTGTTCTGAGTAACCCATCCAATCTTTACGAGATCGAGAATGTTATTCTTGATATCTTCGCGCTTCAGATGAGTTTTTTTATGAAGCACATAGACTGTTGCCAATTTGTTCTCTTCTGCAAGAGCCTTCATTATCTTGATCTTGCCGATGCTGCCAAGTCCTATCTCTATAATTTCCTTGCTGGTCATCGCTTGCGACACTTGACTACTACTCACCTTCCTTGACCTTCTTCATCAATACAGGTTCTAGTTCAGCAAGCGAAGCGCCATGTAATCCTATTGCTTTAAGTGATTTGACCTCCACTAACTTCCTTGCATTTAGATCGTCAAGATAATCTTCGATATCGATCTTTTTCATGCCTAGCTGGTCAGCAAGTTCAGAAGCGTACAGGCGTACATCCTTGAGCCCAACGTATGGCTTTTTCTTGCTCCGCAGCGCGCGCACTAAGGCCATGAGGCTGAGTATGTGGTTCTTTGAGAGTTGATCAATCTCCTCCGTCGTGATTGAAGGGTGAATTTGGCCATGCACCTTTCGCAGATGATCAAGCGTCACCCTTGCTGACCCACTGGATTCTGCAAGGTTACCTGCGTATAATAGTAGGTCGAGGGCATATCTCACGTCTCCATTTACCTCGGCTGAAGTTGTAATGCTCGAAACTTTATCGATAACGTCTGACCCTAATGCCTTTGGATTGAATGCTTCAGCAACCCTGCTCTCTAGTATGTCGCTGACTTGCTGCAGTGTATACGGATGGAATTCCAATGGAACTCTTCCAAGCGTGCTCAGCTCAGCTGCATCAAGCTTAGTATAAAATTCCATACTCCGCGCAATGAATATTACTCCCTTAACAAAGCAAGGCTTGTCAAGCTCATATTCATTTAAGCGCGTCAGATCGTAAATAATACCTATATCCTTACTACTTTTGACGAGATAATCGATTTCATCTATAACAATCAAAGCATATTCGTTATTTTGTCTTAAATATTGCAAGAGGTAGCGAAGCATCTCTTCGGCGCTAAGCCCTTGAGCAGGCAATTCTGGAGCGATGCGCTCAAGCAAGAATCTATAAATTGCAAATTTGTTGCCGCCTTGCAGTTTCATGTTAATGTATACAATCTTTAATTTCAGCCTATTTTTTGCAAAGAGCTCTTCGAGGAGTTTAGACGATCTTAGAACAGTTGAAGTCTTGCCAATGCCTGCGGCACCTATTACCTGCAAAATGCTAAGAGGAAATCTGTCAGGATCCTTAGGTGCATCAGAAAACACACGTATTATTTGCTGAATCTCAGTTTCGCGGTGCGGTAGCTCATCTGGCATGTAGCGCGGTGATAGTTTTGATTTATTCTTAAAGATCCCGCCTTCAGACATTAGGCTACAGTGGATAGAGTTCATCATCAATATATACCTGAATTAATAGCGAGGCTATGGAAACAACAATAGTGATGTATGTAACCCATATTAGTAATGTATCTTACGTAGCTATATCAACATGCCAATAGATCCAGACTT